>JGI12053J15887_10001073_pt1 | contig 12278 bp, 11 predicted proteins | sample MedBloCAOM1_O3_FD_15887 | JGI IMG/M metagenome (IMG submission 15887)
CCGGATCGCTGAGCAGCGGATAGCGGAGTTGATGCCGTGCCGCCGCCTCTGCCGCCTGCCCGGGCAGTTCGGCAATGATGCCGACGACGCCGGCGCCGAGGGCCTCGACGGCCGGTCGCGCGCGCTCGAGCGCCTCCATCGTCAATCCGCAATAAGGGCACCAATCGCCGCGGAACAACGCGAGAACCAGCGGCCCCAGGTCAAGCAGTTCGCCCGAGGTCCAGACCCGTCCCGTCCCATCCTGCAGTCCAAAGTCGGGTAACACGTCGCCAAGTCCCAGCCCGTCCTCCGCAACCCGCATCATGCGCAGACGGTCGAGTTCATCCTCGAAGTCGCGACGGTCTTGTGCCGGGATGGCCTCCATGTGGTGGCGGTTCAGAGCCTCGAGGGTCGTCTTCAAATCCATGTCTTGTAGATTTAATCTAGGGCCGGCCGATCGGAAATACTTTCGGATACCGGCAACGATAGCCGTAGGCTATGGTGATCTCGGGCATACAGCGCCGGGGGGCGGCGTCGGGGGGGTTGCCGTGGAGATGCACCAGATTCGTTATTTTCTGGCCGTGTGCGAAGCGCTCAACTTCACGCGCGCGGCCGAAGCGTGCAATGTCTCCCAGCCGTCGCTCACCCGTGCCGTGAAAGGGCTCGAGGACGAGCTGGGCGGTCCGCTGTTTCGCCGCGAGCGCAACAACACCCACCTCACCGGCCTGGGCGAGATGATGCTTCCCCATCTCAGCCAGGTGCTGGCCGAAACCGAGAGCGCGAAAGAGCGCGCCAAGAGCTTCTCGCGGCTCGAGGACGTCGAGCTCAAGCTCGGCATGATGTGCACGATCGGGCCGCGCCGGTTCGTGCCGTTCCTGCAGGCCTTTCGTACCCGTCATCCCCGGGTGAATTTGATAGTGCAGGATGGCGGCCTTCCCGAGCTGCAGGAGCGGCTGGCGGCGGGCCAGCTCGACGTGTCGATTTTCGGGCAACCCGAGGATATCGACGAGCGCTTCCACGCGCGGCCGCTCTACGACGAACGCTTCGTCATCGGCGTCGGCCCGGGACACGTGTTCGAGAAGCAGAACGCGGTGCGGGTGAAGGATCTCGACGGCCAAGCCTACGTCAACCGCATCCAGTGCGAGTTCTTCGGCCATGCACGCCAGCTGTTCCGCGGGAACGGGGCGAAGACCGTGATCGTCTTCCGCAGCGACCGCGACGATTGGGTGCAAAGCATGGTGCTGGCCGGGCTCGGCTTCACCTTCATTCCCGAATATGCCGTGACCATGCCGGAGCTCCGCGTGCGCCCGCTGGTCGAACCGGAGATCACCCGTACGATCCAAGTCGCCACCGTGCGCGGTCGCCCACACCTGCCGGCGGTGGGCGCCTTCGTGCGCGAGGTCCTGGCCTTTCCCTGGGCCACCGCCAGCTGACGACCCGCTGGTGCGCGTCCGGCTCGGCGATTCGCCGCGCGCCCGGTTGAAACGCGGCGTTCGACCGCAGGCGACAGGGCGTTGTCACCGCGAGTCCGAGACTTGCTTCGCTTCGGCATAATCCGGGACCGCCAGGAAGCGGCGCCTTTGCGGCCATGGCCCACGGCTATCGAATCAATTCTCCGTCGGCATTTTCTTTCCGCCGCCTCTGCTCCGATGCTGCCGTCACCGCCGCAACCGCTCCGGCTGCAGCATCACCAGATGGAGATACAGATGTTTTCTCGAACCCTCGTTACGTCAGCGCTGTTGGCGGGCGTCGCCTTCGCCACGCCCGCCTTTGCCGGCGAATGCCCGGCGGGCCAGATGCGCGCCGACGCCACCAAGCCCTCGACCGCCGCCGCCCAGGGCGTCACCGACAAGGTGTTGGCCCAGATCGATCTCGCCGACGAAATGGTGGCGCTCAAGGGTCACCTGATGCGCGTGCGCCGCCTCGAGGTGCAGCCGGGCGGCATCGTTCCCTGGCACAGCCACGGCGATCGGCCCGCGCTGATCTACATCATCTCCGGCGACATCTACGAGCACGCCAGCAACTGCGCCGTGCCGATCCTGCACAAGGCGGGCGAGGTGGCACGCGAGACGCACGTGACGTCGCACTGGTGGCAGAACACGGGCAAGGTACCCGTGGTGCTGCTGTCGTTCGACATCCAGCACGACCCCAACGACCACAACATGTAACGCGCTGCGGCGGAGACAGAGCATGTCAGGTGGCCTGCGCGCGTTCACGATCGGCCTTACGGCCTTTCTGACCGTTGTCGATCTTTTCGCGACGCAGGCCATCTTGCCGTCGCTCACGCGGGCCTACGGCGTGACGCCGGCGGCCATGGGTTTCGCGGTCAATGCCAGCACCATAGGCATGGCGGTCGGCGGCCTGGCGGTCGGACTGTTTGGCCGCTCCATAGACCAGCGGCGCGGCATCCTGATAAGTCTGGCGGTGTTATCCGTACCGACGCTGCTGCTGGCCACCATGCCCGCCCTGCCGGTGTTCACCCTGCTGCGCGTCGTGCAGGGCCTTTGCATGTCGACGGCCTTTGCGCTCACGCTCGCCTATCTCGGCGAGCACGCGAGTGCCGCCGACACGGCCAGCGCCTTCGCCGCCTACATCACCGGCAACGTCGCCTCCAACCTGTTCGGCCGGCTGCTCGCCGCCGGCGTGGTCGACCATCTGGGCCTGGCCGCCGCTTTCTACGTCTTCGCCACCCTCAATCTATCGGGCGCCGTGCTGGTCTGGTTCACCGTCGAGCGCACGCCGCCGATGCCGCAGACGGATGTGAGTGGCGCCTCGCCGCTTAAGAGTTTCCTCGTCCATCTCGCCAACCCCGCGTTGCGCGCAGCCTTCGCCACCGGCTTCGTGATCCTGTTCGCCTTCATCGGGACCTTCACTTACGTGAATTTCGTGCTGGTCCGCGAACCGTTCTCGGTCGGCATGATGATGCTGGGCATCGTCTACTTCGTGTTCCTGCCCTCGATCGTCACCACGCCGCTCGCAGGCAGGGTCGTGGCGCGCTTCGGCACGCGGCCGACCCTGTGGGGATCCTTCGCCGTGGCGGCGGCGGGCCTGCCGCTGCTGCTCAGCCAGAGTCTGGCAGCACTGCTCGCCGGCCTCGGCCTGATCGCCGTCGGGACCTTCTTCGCCCAGGCGACGGCAACCGGTTTTGTCGGGCGCGCAGCCACGAGCGACCGAGGCTCCGCAAGCGGCCTTTATCTCGCGAGCTATTTCCTCGGTGGCCTGGTGGGCAGCGCCGTGCTGGGCCAGGTCTTCGACCGCCTGGGCTGGACGGCCTGCGTGATAGGGATNGGCGCGTCGCTGGTGGCAGGCGGCTTGCTGGCCATACGGCTCGAGATCCNACTCGCCGCGGAAGCGCCGCCGGCGCTCAGCTCATAGCCGCCGGCCATGGATCCNATGNCCCAACGGCATTTCAGCCCGTCGTCGCGGTCCGCCATGGTGGCGCAACGCAGTGTGGCGTCCACAACAACGGAGATACCCATGTACAGTCGCGTCATCCAGGCCTGCTCGGCGGCCCTGCTCGCTCTCTCCCTGACGGTGTCGTCGGCGGCGCCCGGCGTCGCCGAGAACCTCAAGCCTTCGGCTTCCGGCGTCATCGTCGCCAGGAGCGCCTACGGCATGGATGAGACCGTCGAACGGCTCAAGAAGGATATCGCCGCCAAGGGCATCACCTTCTTCCAGGAAATCGACCAGGCGGCGCTTGCCGCCAAGGCGGGGATCGAGCTCCGTCCCTCGATCCTGCTGGTCTTCGGCAACCCGCCGCTTGGCACGCAGTTCATCACCGCCAACCCGCAGGCTGGGCTCGACTGGCCGGTGCGGCTCCTGGTCTATCGCGACGCGGCGGGTGCAGTCTGGACGGCCTACACCGACTTTGCCTGGATCGCAAAGCGCCATGGCGTGAGCGACCGCGAGGCGCAGTTCCACATGGCCACCGAGGTCGCCGCCTCGATCGTGTCGAGCGTCGCCGCGCACTAGCGGCCGGCGCTGGTAGTCCACGCTTTCCCCCCGCTTCGTCCAGATGCAAGGAAGAACAACCATGATCGCCAAGTCTCCAGCCGGTCCGACGCAGCCCACGATGACGGGGGTCGCGCAAACGGAAGAACGCACCATCAAGGAACAGGTGGTCCTCGTCCTGCAGGGAGGAGGCGCTCTTGGCGCCTACCAGGCCGGCGTCTACCAGGCCCTGATGGAAGGCGGCATCAAGCCGGATTGGGTCATCGGCACCTCGATCGGCGCGATCAACGGCGCCATCATCGCCGGCAACGAGCCGGAAAACCGCATCGCGCGCCTGCACGAGTTCTGGACCGGCGTCGGCAAGAAGACGCCGATCGACCAGCTGTGGCAGTCGTCGATGTTCGGCAATTCACTCGCCAATCTGTCAACGATCATGGGCGGCATTCCGGGCTTCTTCTCGCCCAATCCGCACGCGATGTGGGGACCGACCTTTCCGCTCGGCATCGAGCGGGCGTCGTACTACACGACCGAGCCGCTCAAGGCGACGCTCGGCCGGCTGGTCGATTTCGACTACATAAACCGGCGGCACGTCAGGTTCTCCGTCGGTGCGGTGAACGTGCGTTCGAGCGAGATGTGCTACTTCGATTCGCACGCCATGCCGCTCGGCCCGGTGCACGTCATGGCTTCGGGGGCGCTGCCGCCGGCCTTCCCCGCCGTGACGATCGACGGCGAGTCCTATTGGGATGGTGGCATCTATTCGAACACGCCGATCGAGGTCGTCCTCGACGACGTGCCGCGGCGCAACTCGCTGATCTTCTCCGTCAACGTATGGCAGCCCACCGGCTCGGAGCCGACGACGATCCAGCAGGTGATGGCGCGCCATAAGGACATCCAGTTCGCCAGCCGCGGCAAGAGCCACGTCGCCCGCCAGGCGCAGATCCATCGCCTGCGCCACGTCGTGCGGGAACTCACCAAGCGCCTGCCGGCGGAGCTGCGCGACGATCCGGTCGTGCAGGATCTCGCGCAATATGGCTGCGGCACGCTCATGCACCTGGTGCGGCTCCTGTTGCCCCGCCTCGATGGCGAGGACCACACCAAGGACATCGACTTCTCGCGCTCCGGCATCGAAAGACGCTGGAAGGCCGGCCATGACCATGCGCGGAAGGTCCTCGAACACAAGCCGTGGGAAGGCGCGGTCGACACATTGGCGGGCGTGGTCATCCATGAGTCCGACCTGATGGATCACGATGAGCGCCGGGTAAACCCTAACCTCCTGTCTTCCCGATGAAGCCCGCCGGGAAGAAGTCCATCGCGACCATGCCCGTGGCCTGGTTGCGAAGAAGCGGGGCCCGATCGGCGCCTGCGGCGAAAGCCACGATGTCGCCGACGGCCGACAAGACCTCCAAGCCGTGCTGGTGCTGCAGGCGCGTGACGATTCACGAACCAAACGAGTGAAGTGGCGATCGGGGGCGGAATCCATGTCGGAACGAGGAGACCTCGCGATGCTCTCCATGAGAGCGGCGGAACCGATCGGTGGGACCGGGCAAAGAGCTGCCTTCGACGCGGGCATCTTCGCGGATCTGCCGGAGACGCCTGCACACAACGATGCATCGCTGCACCGCGTCGTGATCGTCGGCGGCGGTGCCGCCGGCCTCGAATTGGCAGCGCGGCTCGGGCGCGAATTCGGGAAGCGGCGGCGCGCGTCGATCACTTTGGTGGATCGAAGCCGCACGCATATCTGGAAGCCGCTCCTGCACGAGGTTGCGTCGGGTTCGCTGAATGCGGCAAGCGACTGCATCGAGTATATTGCCCACGCACCCCGCCATCACTATCGCTACCGCATTGGCGAGGTCGTCGGGATCGACCGCGCGAAACGCCAGGTGTACGTGGCGCCCGAACTCGACGAGGACGGCAGGCAAGTGATTCCGCCGCGGGTGCTCGGCTACGACACGCTCGTCATGGCCGTGGGCAGCGTCTGCAACGATTTTGGAACACCGGGCGCCGCCAGGAATGCGATTGCGCTCGATAGCGCCGAGCAGGCCATCCGCTTCAACAACCGCATGGTGAACGCCTGCCTCCGCGCCAACGCACAGCGCGAGCCGCTGTCGCCGGGACAGCTTCATTGCGCGATCATCGGTGCCGGCGCGACCGGCGTCGAGCTCGCTGCCGAACTTCACAAGTCGATGCGCGAGATAGCCTCGCACAACCTCGACAATATCGACTTCGAGAAACTGATCCGGATCACCTTGATCGAGGCAGGACCGCGAATTCTCCCGGCCCTGCCGGAGCACCTGTCGCGCGCCTCGGCCGGCCTGCTTCGCGATCTGGGCGTCCAGATACGCTGCGACTCGAGGGTCACCGAGGTCACCGCCGACGGCATCAAGCTCGGCGAAAAGCTGTCCCTTCCGGCCGAGCTCGTCGTCTGGTCCGCCGGGATAAAGGCGCCCGACTTCCTGAANGACCTCGACGGCCTGGCAACGGACCGCATCAACCGCCTGATCGTGCGGGAGACCCTGCAGGCCGCCGACGACGACAATGTCTTTGCCATCGGCGATTGCGCGAACTGCGTGCTGCCCGGCGGGGAAACCCCGCTGCCGCCACGCGCCCAGACCGCGCACCAGCAGGCCGACCACCTGGCCAAGGTCGTCGCCGCGCGCTTGCGGCGCCTGCCAATTCCCGCCTTCCGCTACCGCGACTTCGGCTCGCTGGTCTCGCTCGCCGACTATCGCACTTTCGGGAACGTGATCGGCGGGCTGAAGATTGAAGGCGTGATCGCAAGACTGATGTACCGGGCGCTCTACAAGATGCATCTGCAGGCGGTCAACGGCAGCTTAAAGACGGCTCTCGACACCATCGCCGGCGTNGTTGCCGGCCGCGCCAGATCGCGCGTGAAGCTGCATTGAGCGGTGGGGGCGGTCCATGAACTTCGACGCCGTCTNCGGCGTCTGACGACAAAAGGGCACCGGAGCCCTGTCGCTGCGGCCATCTCATCGAACCAAGCGTGCCTGCGGCNGCGCCCGCGCTGGNGCATCGACTATCANGGCAAGCTCGCGGGTCCGATACGTATCGACCTATGTATAGACGCACTTCGCATGTGGCGCGGACGCTCGCTGACTTCGATGGCTTGCCTTCAGCTCCCGCCACGGTGCGCACTTATATAATTTTGTTGCGCATGGACGAAATCGTTCGACCTGTAGGCGCAATGTGGTTGCGCACTCTTTCTGGGCCACGCAGGCGAGACCGCCAAAAAGTATCACTTATCTACCTGGACTTTTACTAAAGATCAGCTAATCTCCAGGGGATGCAGCGCGAGATCGACGTAGTGGGCAACCGCGGAGGCCATGCCACAGGCCAGGCCGGCGAGCGCTCCAAAAAGGCAGCGCCAATGGCGCCAATGCCGCGCGCGAACCGCCGCACCGGCGATGTCGCGCGCGAGCGGGGCATGCGATCCAGGCTGCGGGCACACAAAACCTTTGAGGTCCATCCTGGAAGNCGCAAAGGGGTAGCGCTAACTGCGCTAACTGCGCTAACCACCGTCGCATGCCGCCCTGCGATGCGAGATCCCGGCGCGGGCGACAAAAAACCAAGGGCCGAAAGGGCGGAAAGGGCGGAAACCCCCGCAGCATTGCCTCTGCCGCTGCCGCCTGCAGCGACTGCACAGGCGGCCTCAGACCGTCAGCATCACCTTGCCGACATGGTCGGCGCGCTCGAGCTCGGCATGCGCGCCGGCGGCGTCCTTGAGCGGGAAGATCTTGTAGATGATGGGCTTGATCTTGCCCGCCTCGAGCAGCGGCCAGACTTTCTCCTTCAGGCCGTGCGCCATGCGGCCCTTGTTCGCCACGCTTTGTGGCCTGAGCGTCGAGCCGGTGAGCGTCAGTCGATTCACCATCAGCAGGCCGGCGCTGATCGTCGCCGTGGCGCCCAGCTGGACGGCGATGACGACACAGCGACCATCCTGTTTCAGGAGCTGCAGGTTCTTCGGCAGATAGTCGCCCGCCACCATGTCGAGCACGACGTCGACGCCGCCCGACAGCTTCTTCACCTCGGCCGCCCAGTCGTTGTCCTTGTAGAGGATGGCGTGGTCGGCGCCGAGTGCGCGCACCGCCTTGGCCTTGTCTTCATTGCGCACGGTGGTGAACACCGTGGCGCCGAACGCCTTGGCGAGCTGGATCGCCGTCGTGCCGATGCCGCTCGCGCCGCCATGGATCAGCACGCTCTCGCCCGCCTTGAGCTGACCGCGCTCGAAGAGATTGTGCCAGACGGTGAAGTAATTCTCCGGCAGCGCGCCTGCGCGCAGCATGTCGAAGCCCTTCGGCGGTGGCAGGCATTGCGGCGCCGGTGCGGTGCAGTATTCGGCGTAGGAGCCGCCAGGTGTGAGGGCGCAAAGGGCGTCACCGACTTTCCAGCCCGTGACGCCCGCGCCGAGGGCCGCCACGGTGCCCGCGGCCTCGAGGCCCGGCAGGTCCGACGCGCCCGGCGGCGGCGGATAGAGGCCGGCGCGCTGGGCTATGTCGGGGCGGTTCACGCCGGTGGCCGCGACCTTGATCAGGATCTCGCCGTCCTTGGGCTGCGGCACGGGCCGCGTCGTCGGCACCAGCGCTTCGGGCCCGCCCGGCTTCTTGATCTCGACGCAGGTCATCGTTGCGGGAAGAGCGCTCATGGTCGGCCTTTCGGAGCAATGGGAGCAATGGTAGGTCTCCCTTAGCCGCTTCCGTGGAGCCACGCCATGGCCTTCGANCTCGACGATCTCGACCCCCGGCAGAAGAAGACGCAGCCCAAGAACCTCGATGCCATGAACATCGAGGACCTCAAGGAATACATCGCCGTGTTGAAGGCCGAGATCGTCCGCGTCGAGGACAAGCTCAAGGCCAAGCAGAGTCACGCCTCGGCGGCCGCCTCGTTCTTCAAGAAGTGAGTCTCGATGTCGCTTGAAGGCAAGGCGGCGCTGGTCACCGGGTCGACCAGCGGAATCGGTCTCGCCGTCGCCCAGGCCTTTGCGGCCGAAGGCTGCAGCGTGATGCTGAACGGGCTGGGCGATCGCGATGCAATCGATGCGCTGCGCGACGGCATCGCCCGCAAGGCCGGCGCCAAGGTCGCGTACAACGCCGCCGACATGAGCAAGCCCGCGGAGATCGCCGACCTCGTGGCCGATACCCAGGCCAAGCTGGGCGGCGTCGACATCCTGGTGAACAACGCCGGCATTCAGCACGTGGCGCGGGTCGAGAACTTTCCGCCGGACAGATGGGACGCCATCATCGCCATCAATCTCAGCGCCTCGTTCCACACCATCCGCGCGGCGCTGCCGGCGATGAAGCAGAGGGGCTGGGGTCGCATCATCAACATCGCCAGCACGCACGGCCTCGTCGCCTCGAGCCACAAGGTCGCCTATGTGGCGGCCAAGCACGGCCTGATCGGCCTCACCAAGGTCATGGGCATCGAATGCGCCGATACCGGCGTCACCTGCAATGCGATCTGTCCCGGATTCGTCTCGACGCCGCTCGCGCTGGCCCAGATCGAGGTGCGGGCAAAGGCCGACAAGCTCTCCGTCGAGGAGGCAAGCCGCCTGCTGATCGCCGAAAAACAGCCGCAGGTGCAGTTCACCACGGCCGAGCAGATCGCCGGTCTCGCCATCTTCCTCGCCTCCGATACCGCCTCCAACATGCAGGGCACCGCGCTGGTGTCCGATGGCGGCTGGACCGCACAATAAGGAAAATCCCGTGGCCGACGCCAAGTTCCTGAAGCCCGACACGCTGGCGCTGCATGCCGGCCAGCATCCCGATCCCGTCACCGGCGCGCGGGCCGTGCCGATCTACCAGACGACATCCTTCGTGTTCCGCGACGTCGACCACGCCGCCAGCCTGTTCAATCTCGAAGTCGGCGGCCACATTTATAGCCGCATCTCCAATCCCACCGTCGCGGTGTTCGAGGAACGAGTCGCCGCATTGGAGGAGGGATCGGGCGCGCTGGGCGTGGCGAGCGGCCAGGCCGCGCTGCATATCGCCATCGCCACCCTGATGGGGGCGGGCAACCACATCGTCGCCTCGACCTCGCTCTATGGCGGCACGCGCAACATGCTGGCGCTCACCCTGCCGCGCTTCGGCATCGAAACGACCTTCGTCAATCCGCGCGACCATGACGGGTTCGCCAAGGCCATACGGCCCGAGACGCGGTTGGTGCTGGGCGAGACCATCGGCAATCCGGGCGGCGAGGTTTTGGACATCCCGGCCATCGCCGCGATCGCGCATGCCGCCAGGATCCCGCTGATGATCGACAACACTTTCGCTTCGCCCGTGCTCTGCCGGCCGCTCACCCTGGGCGCCGACATCGTGTTCCACTCGGCCACCAAGTTCATCGGCGGGCATGGCGTGGCGATCGGCGGCGTGATCGTCGACTCGGGCCGCTTCGACTGGGAAGGCTCGGGCAAGTTCCCGACGCTGACCGAGCCCTATGCCGGCTATCACGGCATCGACTTCGCCGAGGAGTTCGGCCCGCACGCTTTCGTCATGCGGGCGCGCACCGAGGGCGTGCGCGACTTCGGCTCCTGCATGGCGCCGCAGACGGCCTTCTACCTGCTGCAGGGCCTGGAGACCCTGCCGCTGCGCATGGCGCGCCACGTCGAGAACGCCCGCAAGGTCATCGCCTTCCTCAAGTCCAATCCCGCGGTCGAGCGCATCGCCTCGCCGGAGCTGCCCGACCATCCCGACCATGCGCTGGCCAAAAAGCTCTTGCCCAAGGGCGCGGGCTCGATCTTCAGCTTCGACATCAAGGGCGGGCGCGAGGCCGGCCGGCGTTTCATCGAGCGCCTAAAACTCTTTTCGCATCTCGCCAACGTGGGTGACGCCAAGTCGCTGGTCATTCATCCCGCGTCGACCACGCACGCCCAGCTCGATGCAGCAGCCCTCAAGGAGGCGGGGATCGGCGAGGGCATGATCCGCCTCTCGGTCGGGCTGGAAGATCCCGACGATCTTTTGGACGATCTCGGGCAGGCGCTGCGCGCCGCGGCGAAAGGCTGACCGTGAAACTCATCGTCAACGGCCGCACCGTCTTCGCGACGACCGGCGGCACCGACTTCGACCCGGCCAAGGCCGCCGTCGTGTTCCTCCACGGCGCGGGCTTCGACCGCACGGCGTGGCGCCTGCAGACACGCTGGTTCGCCCATCACGGGCGGAGCGTGCTGGCGATCGACTTCCCGGCCCATGGCTGGTCCGACGGGCCGGCGCTCGACAGCATCGCCGCCATGGCGGACTGGACCGCGGCCCTGCTCGACGCGGCGGGGCTCAGGAACGCCGCGCTGGTCGGCCATTCGATGGGTGGCCTGGTGGCGATCGAGACCGCCGCACGTTTCCCCGACAAGGTGCGCGCGCTTGGGCTGTGCGGCGTCGCGGCTGAGATGCCGGTGCATCCCGAGATGCTGGAATCGGCCAAGGCCGATACCCTCAAGGTCCAGGAGCTGATGACCTTCTGGGGCATGGGCAATGCCCTGCACAAAGGCGGCATGGTCTCGCCCGGCCTGTGGCTGCGACGCGAATCGCTGGCCGTCCTGTCGGGCAACAAGCCCGGCGTCATCCATGCCGATCTCGCGGCGTGCAACGCCTACAAGGACGCCCTCGCGCGCGCGGCGCAGGTGAAATGTCCGACGGTGCTCGTGCTGGGCGACGGCGATCTCATGACGCCCGCCGCCAAGGCCAAACCATTGGCCACAGCCATCGCCGGCTCGCGCACCGTGGTGATCCCCAACAGCGGGCACTTCATGATCGTCGAGCGGCCCGACGAAACCCTCGAGGCCTTGAAGGCCGGTGTCTGAGCGCGTCGCCCTCGTCACCGGCTCGACCTCGGGCATCGGCGCCGCCATCGCCCGCCGTCTGGCGCGCGAAGGCTACGCGGTCGCGCTGCATGGCAGGCGTTCCGCCGCCGACGGTCGCACGATGGCGGCCGAGCTGCCGGGCGCCAGCTACCACCAGGCCGACCTGGGCGATGAAGCCGCAACGCGCGATCTCGTCGCCGCCGTCGTGAAGCATCACGGACGGCTCGACGTGCTGGTCAACAACGCGGGCGAAGCGGTCCGCATCCCGCACGCCGACCTCAAGGCGGCCACGCCGGGCGTCTGGCGGCGCATGCTCGACATCAACCTGATCGCGCCGTTCGTGCTGACGGCCGAGGCGGAGCCGGCGCTGCGCAAGTCGGCCGAGAGCGGGCGCCCGGCCAGCATCGTGAACATCGGCACCCATGCCGGCGCGCGGCCGAAGGGCGCTTCCATCCCCTACGCCACGGCCAAAGCCGGCCTGCATCACGCCACGCGCCTGCTGGCGCTGGCCTTGGGGCCGGCGATCCGGGTCAATTGCGTGGCG
>JGI12053J15887_10001074_pt1 | contig 12276 bp, 10 predicted proteins | sample MedBloCAOM1_O3_FD_15887 | JGI IMG/M metagenome (IMG submission 15887)
TGCACCAGTTGAAATGGCAGGAAATCGCACGTTCGAATCCAGCGATTAAGCCGCTGCCATTAGACGGCCAACCGCGTTGCCGATGCCCATTACGGGGGTGAAGGAAATGCCGTCTGAGGTCGGAGGCGTTACCCGAATTATCCTTCTTTCATTGGACGACGACCTGGCGCCCGGCCGGGGCAAACTCATCGCGGTTTCCGGATCGGCGACCGGCTTAAAGTGGAATGCTGGGAAAACCGCAGTTCACGCCCGCTAAAATCCGACAGCATTGACGCGGTCGCGTTTACCCATCCCCGCCTGGGGCACGGCTGAGGGCCGATCTTGGAAGAGCCTAGTCGGAATGTCGTGGCCTTACCAAGCGGATGTTTTGTAGATTGGCGGGACCTTCTCTAAATTGGCATTTTGGACAAACGAAGGTTACCGTCAATCGCAAGGACCATGATTTTCGCGTTATCACGACCATTGGCCATGCCTTGCACACTGGACAGGCTACGAGGACGGCTTCGACAGATAGCGGCTCGCCCATCGAATTTCCCTGGCGCCCTCCCGATCTTGAAACGCCAATTAAATCACTTCACCTAGCCAACGCGGCATCGGGGCTCCATCACGATGACGGCCTCCCACCGCTGCCGCAGCCCATGCCGCTACTGCGCCGAGGAGAAGAGCGGCAGCAACCGAAAAGGCGAGAATGACAGTGCTACGGCGGGAACGAGCTATCGCCGTCTGCGCGTTTGCGATGGCCGCATTAACCCGTTTTTCGGCATCGGGCGCCGCAAGGCCCGTCGTTGCTGCCACCATTTGAACGAGGTAGGCACGGTCGTCATCGGCCATTCCCGAGTGACTGGACGAGGTCAAGAGGATGCGACCGGCTTCCGCGCGTTCGGGCGCAAGATCGACGCTGGCTGCGCGGCGAGCGGGCCGAAAGAGGCGGTCAAGTTCATAGCTTAGAAGTGGCTCCGCAGCGCTGATCCGGGCCGCTGGCATGGATGCGCCCGATCGAGTCAATGCGGCGCTGCCTACTAACGCGGCCAATAGCGTACCCAACACGACCGCCAGAGCCCATGCTGCGAGACCGTGAAGGCCGTCACGGTGTTCTATTTCACTGATATGGGATGCCGCGCTCGCCGTCCTCGTTCGACCCGCGATGTAACCCCCGACGCCGAAGCTGACCACAGCTTGAATAATCAAATATAAGCCGGATAGTATAGCAAGGGCGGCGGAAGCATCGCGCCACGTGGGCGCGGCAGAAGTGACGCCCAGTCCTATGGTCGTTCCAAACGCCAAAAGGATCGACGACAGTGCAGTCGCGATAAGAGCGCCGATGATGATCGGCGTCCAGCTGGCATATCGTGCTGGCGCATCTAGCGCCGGCACAATCGGATCCACGGCGACGGTCATCTTAACGCAGCCCAAAAAACGAGAGCACTGCCAAGATGACAACAACCAGGCCGACGAGGTAGATCAAACCGTTCATTTCCTTCTCCCTGCATTTGAACTAACTGAACAAAATTCAGAACTGCTTTTCGCCTACGCTTTTGCCAGCTGCTACGACCCGCCCAACGCGTCCAGTAATGTCATCGACCGCGGCTTTCGCGCCATCGGGCGTCAGCCCCTGCTTGCGTGCTTCCGCAGAAACCGCCTCGACGACGTCGCCGGCGAGGGCCGTCGCCTTTTCCACTTGCTGACCGGCGATTTCTGCGGCTTGCGTCTTAACGGTCCGGCTGACTTCGCCAAGGTATTCGTCTTCAACATCGGTCTTTGGCAGCGCGGCCGCAATGCCGGCCCCAATGGCAAGACCAATGGCTCCTAGGGCCAGGGGCTGAGCACGAAAGAGTTCGGCCAGGCCATCGCGTGCTGTGTCGAAGACGGCGCCCGGCTCCGGCATCTTGCGACCGTAATCAGCGACACTGTCGAACGTCGAAGCGCCGTGCTCGCGCACAGCATCCAGGGTCGAAGCTGCGGCGCCCTTTACCGAACCTGCGCTTTCTTTCAATCCGGACCGGACATTCTCCAATGCTTCCGGTATCCGATCGAGCCCGGCGCTTCGGACAACGCTCTGCGCGGCTGCCGGGCGCCTTTGCTCCGGTCAGCATCCAGAGAACGCCCATCCCGATCAGGGCCGCCGAAACTGGGTTACGCCCGGCGGCATCCCGCAGATCCTGGACGAAGCTCGAGCCGCTTTCCGTCTTTTCGTTCATCGCACCATCTCCTTGGCGGCAATTTTGTCTTTTTCAACCTGCTGGAGAGTGATCGCCGGGACCATAGCATCAGCCGACAAGCGATTGAGCCCGATTGCTATCAAAATCCCCGCTACAAGAGCGGCGCCTCCGCCGGCGCAGAGATAGGCCACCGGATCCGAAAACCCGTTTTTTATCAGAGCCGCTGCGGCTGCAAACAACAGCAGTACCAGAGCTGGAATCATGACGACCACACCGGCCCCGATCATTGCAGCCGCGCGTCCGACCTGCCCTGCCTTCTCCGAGATCTCGGCTCGGGCTAGCGCGAACTCGTTGCCGACCAATTTGGCGAGTTGCGCCATGGCGTCGCCGAAAAGTTCGGGTATCGAACGTTCAGTTTGTGAAGTCATCGCGATAACCCTGATTCGTTGCGCGTCGCGATGTAGACGTCGAGCTGCCGGACGGCGAGCCGCCGTCTGCAGAACTCTTCAGGAAACGCACGACGCCAAACCCTGCGAGTACTGCGATTCCCAGAAATGCGGTGGGCTGCCGTCGGGCGAACGACTGTGCGCTGCGCACCAGATCATTGAGGTTGCCATTCCGAATACCTTCGGAAACGCCGTCGACCTGTTCGGCCGCCTTGCGGATATAAGTGCCGGCGATTGGAAGATCGGTGTCGAACTCACGCGCGGCGCGGCGCATCGTATCGGCAAGAGTGCCAACATACTCTGCTCCGGACGACTTCCGATCATTGACGGCGCCCTTGAGTTTATCGGTCGTTTGCGAGGCCACGTCCTTTGCAGCGTCCGCAAGATCGGACGCATGACTTTTGAGTGCTTCCGATGAATTTCCCGCGAACTCCTTCGCCTTGTCGGTGAGATCCTGTCCAGCCGACAAAGCCTGATCTGCAAGACTTTTAATCGAGCCCGCAGCCTCATCGGATTTTGCGTGTGCAGAAGCTGCTCGCCCTGGCGATGCAGTGCCTTTCTCTGTGCCTAATGTTTCAGCCATGATTTTCTCCTCGGCCGGCGGATGATGTAGATGTGTTTTCGGGCTCGAACGCTGTGGTGACCGCAGCTTCTGCAACACGTCGGACGCGTTGCCCAATATCCTTCGCGGCTGAATCAAGGCCATCGGACGTTAGGCCCTCGGCGCCCGCCTGGCGGGCTACGTTTTCAAAAATTTCTCCTGCCGCCCCTTTGGCCGCGTCAAAGCCGCTTACCGCCACATCGCGCGCCTTGGTTTTGGCAGCCTCGCTGGCCTCTCCGACCAGGTTGTCCTCAAGATCACTGCGAGGTAGCGCGCTTGCGATTAAACCTCCTAGAATAAGACCCACGCCGGCGACCAGAAGCGGGTTCTGCTCGATGGTCTCGAATACTGACTTGCCGGCACGGTCGGATGCCGCAGAAGCCCTGTCGCGAAGGTCTCTAGCCGTCTCAAGCGCCGTGTCACGGCCCGAAGCCAGAGCGCTTTGCGCCGTGGCAGAGCTGTCGGATGCGATTCCCCTGACGCGTTCGCTGGCGGCGTCCGCAAGATTGACCACGCTCCCTTTCAAATCGCGTCCCTTGGCGGAGATGGAATCTGCAAGCGAGGCGGTGCTGTCGCGCATTGCATCCGTCTGTGCATTCAGGGCAGCGCCAGCAGAGCCCGCCGAAGTCCGCAACCGATCGGCACCGGTCGATATCACTTCTCCCGCCTTATCTGCGGCATCGGTCACAGCGTCTCGTGCCGTCGCGACAGATGCACCGACTTGGTCAGAGAGGTCATGTCCCCGCCGAAGAACCTCGTCGGAGAGGTCCGATGCGATATTGGAGGCCTTCTGAACCGCCGACTGGCCAGACTTGGAGCCGGCAAAAAACAGCCCGGCGCCGACCATCAGGACCGGCAGGGGAATGGCCCGCGCGAGTCTCAGGAGCGGATATGCGACACTTGCACCCACCGCCACGGCCTGCATCGGGTTTCGGCGGGCAGCAGCGGTAACGTCTTCGACTAAACGCTCGCCCCGAGAGCGAACGTAGTCGGAGACCTCGGCCTTGATTGATTCAGGGCTAAGCCGCTGCCGTATATCGCTGGCCGTTTCCGAAACGCTGGTTCGCAGTTGCTCAACGGTTTGGCTCAGACCCGCGCGAGTCTGTTCGGTCTCCCGTTTAAGTTCGCCCAACGATGGATTGGCGTTCTTCTGCATGTTCGACCTCCCCGGATCCTGAGCAGCCTAAACTCTCGATTGGATCGATAGTTCCTGCGGGCTGAAGCGGATCAGTACTGGAATCAATGGCTGCCAGGACAGACGCAAGCGTGCGCGGCGCATCATTGTGGTGTGGATCGCCCCGGCCTTGATCCGGAGTAAAGTCTCCGAGGAGGCAAATGATGACTTTGGCCGATGGGGCCTGGCGGGAAAGCTTTCTGATGGTGAAATCGCCTCGCGCTGCCGTGACATTTTCCAGAAAGCAAACGCATATGATTTCAGCGGCATCGTTCTCGGTGGCGGTTGCGGCGTCGGCCGTTGCGGCGGCAATGCCGCGTCTTTTCAAAAAGTCTGCCATAATCACCGCTGCACAATCATCAAGACGGCCGAGGCCCGGTGTGCAGACGACTGTCGGTCTCGGCTTTGCCGCCTCAATATCAGCCGCTCCCTGTCTGGTCGCTCCTTCCTTCGATTTTTCAGCCGCGCGGACCCGGGTAGAACCGAGATCCTCGACGACTTCCAAGACCGTTTGACGGATGTTTTCCAGCCGTTTGTCGTTCAACCGTCCGAGCGCCGCATCGGCTGAAGCGAGCCGTAGCGCACCCAGCCCTATCTCCTCGTAATAGGCTTCAACCGAACCTTCCTTGAGGAAGGATCGAGCCTGCTCGATTGCTTCGATTGGATCGCCGGTCAACATGCGCTGATATGCCGCTTGCTGGGGGGTCAGGGCTGGTTGGTCCCCCAACATGACGTCGATGAACCGAAGCCGTTCGACATGTCTGGCCAAAACCACGAGGCACAAGGTCAAGGGTGTCGAAAGCAAAAGACCCAGCGGTCCCCACAACCACGTCCAGAAGGATGCCGCGATAACGACCGCAACTGGAGAAAGGCCTGCGCTCCTCCCGCAGACGAGCGGTTCGACCACCTGCCCGGTCAAGGGTTCCACCACGGCGAAAAGCCCGATCGTCCACAGCGCCATACTCCAGTCGCTTCCGACTGCGGCAGCCAAGGCAATCGGTAGAGCCGCTGCCAAGATTGCGCCGATATAGGGAATGAAGCGCAAAACCATGGCGAGGAGGCCCCAAAGCGGTGCGCTCGGGACCCCAATGACTGTAAGACCTAGACCGATAACCGCACCGAAGGTCGCATTCAAAATCAACTGCGTCAGGAAGAGTTTACCGAGGCGCCTTCCGGCGTCGTCAAGGGCGGCCGTTGTGCGCTCCAGATCGTCGCTTCCTGCCAACCGTATAAGGCGGTTTCGAAGGTCCTCACGCTGGAACAGAAAAAATATCAAAAAAATGATTACAATTCCGGAGATCGTGAAAGGCGTCACCAGAGGCCGCAGTATTGCCAGGAGTGTCTCCGACGCCGCAGGGTCGGGCTGGTGCACTTCCACGGGGATAGGTGCTTTACCTTTGGCACCGTCCGGAAGCGAAGATTTCGCGGCCGCTTCGTTCCGATCGTTCGCGTTCAACTCTCGATCGAGGTCTTTCAGCAGGTTCGATGCTTTTGTGAGTGGTCCTACGCGACCAATGGCGTCACGGACATTGCGTATCTTTTCGCTTAGCGTGGTCTCATAACGAGGAAGGTCGTTGGCCAATTGGTTGACCTCGACCATGACCATTGTGGTCAGACTGACTGTAATGATAAAGGCCGTGCCCACCGCACCCATCACCGCGAGTGCGCGGGGGACTTTCAGACGTTGCAAGGCGCGAACGAGTGGCGCCAGCACAAAGCTGAGCAGAACCGCCAGAGCGATCGGAACGAGAATCTCGCGCGCAAAATAGAGGATGGCGACGACGAATGCGCCTACCATCACATTCGAAAAGGCAAGGCCGGCCGGTACGATCACCTTTGGCTTCCAAACAGCTTGCGGTCGCGACGGTAATCAATGCAACATCAAAAGGTTCCACTCGGTATCCGACGGAGCTTTCTTCATGCGATATCAGGCGCCTGCGTCATCATCCAGGATATCGATCAGTTCCTCGACCACCATCAATCGATCGTCAGGGCCGCTGGGCCGGTCGAGAACCAACCGGCCGCTGTCATCCACGCGCAATTTGGATGATTTCTTCAATTTTAAATGGCTGCGGTGGTGAAATGTCAATGCGACAGCATTGGGACCGGCCTCAATCCGAAGAACGCCCAACCGCCTACAATCGGCGCGAATTCGTGCCATGGACAGAAGCGAGAGGGCCGTCGGCGGCAAACCGCCAAACCGTTCCTCGATCTCATCTTGGAGCGCGTCTACTTGCGCTTCCGTTGTGCACTTAAAGAGCCGAGCATAGAGTTCGACGCGAGTATCGATGTCCTGAACGTACGTCTCCGGCAGCCTGCCGGATATTTCCAACCTCAATTCTGTGACCCAATCCCTCTCATCCTTTTTGTTTCCCTTTGCTACCGCCCTTGTCAGCAGATGCTTGTACAGGGCCGTTCCGAGGACCTTGACGTGTCCCGACTGTTGTTCTGACAATAGATCCCCACCTCCCCGAAGATCCAGATCTCTATCACTGATATCAAAGCCGGCGCCGGGTCCATTCAGTTCCTGCAACGTCTTCAGTCGCTTCAACGAGATGCCCGTCGCTGGTACGTCCGGATCTGTCAGCAGATACGCGAACGCCCTCGTGCTTCCTCGACCGACACGACCTCGTAACTGGTGAAGTTGCGCCAGACCAAATTTCTCGGGCCGCCAAATCACGATGGTATTGGCACGAGGAAGATCCAAGCCGTTCTCGATAATATTGGTCGCAAGAAGAACGTCCGCGCTGCCGTTCGAGAACGCAATCATTGCCTCATCGATGTCATTCGCCCGCATACGACCATGGATCGTAGCCAAGCGGAGCTCGGGCAAGATGGCATGCAGCCGCTGCTGCATAGGGCCGATATCCCGAATCCTGGGACAAACGACCAGGCTTTGTCCCTTCCTGGACTTCTCCTTCCGCAAGGCCGCGGCGACCGTGGACTCCCTGAAAGAGTCCAGGATCGTTCGAACAGGGATACGCTGAACGGGCGGCGTAACGATGAGACTCACGCTTCGAATGCCGCCGTAGGCTTCACTGAGCGTGCGGGGAATCGGAGTGGCCGTCATCGTCAGAAGATGGATCCCATCCTTCAACGCCGAAAGTTTGGCTTTGTCCGCAACTCCGAACCGTTGCTCCTCGTCGACAATCACCAGACCAAGATTCGCGAACGCGATACCCTTGGCTCCCAACGCGTGGGTCCCGATGACAAGTTTGAGGCTTCCGTCTGAAAGGGACTTTTTGACGCCCACCACCTCTTGCCTTGAAGCGAACCGCGACACGTGTCCGACATCGATTCCGAAGGGTGCGAAACGTCTTCTAAACGTTTCCACGTGCTGGCGAGCAAGAACTGTCGTTGGCACGGCGACTGCCACCTGTTTCCCAGAAAATACAACGGCAGCAGCAGCCCGTAACGCAACCTCCGTTTTTCCAAAGCCGACATCTCCGCATACGATACGATCCATCGGAAGGCCGGAAGCGAGATCCCGAAGTACGTCTTCGATGGCCGATGCCTGATCCGCGGTTGGAAAATAGAGGAATCGATTGGCGAACCGCTCATACTGCGCGACTGGAGGCACAATTTTTGGGGCCCCTTGCCTGGCGCGGCCCTCGACAGACTTTTGTATATGAGCGGCCGTCTCAAGGATGTCTCGTTCGACTTTCGCACGGCGCTTCAGCCACGAACTTCCATCGGCCTTGTCCAGTTTGACACCGGCGGGGTCAGATGAATACCGCCAGATGGATGCAAGCTCCTCTACAGGAACGAGCACGGTCTTGCTATCAGCAAACTCCAGACGGATCATTTCGCTCTCAGGAGCGCCTTCGACAACAATGCTCTCAAGGCCGCGAAGGACCGCTACGCCCCGATCGAAGTGGACGATGACATCGCCAGTCGCGACTTGCGCCGAACCCTTCGACGAATGCCTTGAAAGTCTCGCCATCGGAGTCCGGTGAGACGCCCGGCTTCCCAGGACGTCGAAAGCGGTCACAATGGCGATAGAACCGACGGTTGAGTGATGGATAAAGCCGCGGTCGAAGTCGACAATAAGAGACATTCTCGTGCCGGCGTTTTTTTTACGATATCGTTGAACTGTTTGCATCGATCGCTTGAACCGCCTGCGCGCCGATCCATAATTCTCAGATCTTCCTCGGTGGCGGCAGTTAGCAGGATGCGGTCAACACTTTTGTCGGCGAGAAACCGGCGAAACGATCTGGTGGGGGATGGCGCTTCGAAAAAGCGCGGCACCACTTCATAGACTGACGATTCCGGCAGTTTCCTCGCGGTCCGGACGGCGGCGTTCCATTCCTTCTGCGTAAGAAACTCTTGTGGAGTCGACTGCACTCCGCCTTCTTCTTCAATCTGTTGTAGCCACAGGATCCCGCGTTCATCGACACCGGCATCTGTTACAAGCCGCGCTGATGGGAGATAATCAAAAAGAGACTCCAACCTGACGTCTGGTTGATCTTGCGGCGCATCAAGCCCGTCAGGTATGGGGGGACGTTCCGAAACCGGATCAACCACGAGTTCGTTTAACTCTGCCGTGACCGTCGGGTCATAGAGATCATAACAGCGGATGCCGGTGATGCCCGCCCCATTTGTCTCGACCCTGACGGGACTAAGGGAGCCCGCGGGGAAAAGCTCGACTACCTGCCCCTGAAACAATGCAGATCCAGGCCCTTCGACGCGCTCGTTCAATGTATAGCCCGCCCGGTCGAGAAATTTTTTCATGTCTGCTTCGGCGAAAGCATCTCCAATTCTGAGATGCATTACGGCGTCAATCCAGTACTCGCGAGCGGCAACGCGTTGAGTGATCGCCTCCGCTGTTGCCACCAGAAGCGGACGGGACGGGTCTCCAGCAAGACGCCTTATTACCGAGGCCCTCCTACCTGTTATCTCGCGGGACGGCTCCATCGCCTCGAACGGGAGTGTATCACGGCGGGGTAGCACCATGACACCACAGGCCGGAGCAAGGGCGTACAGAAGTGCACCGATTTGCTCGGCCTTGCCTTCACTTTCCGCCAAAAAGATCAAACCGTTCTGCTTTGCACGTCTCCATTCCTCCAGCAGGAAAACTGCGAGCATTCCTAACGGTGATGCGGAGGAGACCAAGCGTGGTGGCTTTGATTCCCCGATCTTCTCGGCAGAAGAGCGCCGCGCGTTCGTTTCTTTTTGTCGCCGGATTTCCTTCACCCCTTCTTCATTGTCCACTTTGGCATTGCCTTGACCAAGACACCGCCGAGCCATTCGTTCCACGGGGGCAAAGCGGCTACCAGCCTGGAAGGCGAGCTGATGTTCGAACCGCCTTTTAAGGCTGAAGAGTTGAAGCGACAGACTTTATGAGCTTTCGGCCGACTTTCTGCTTGACTTGCTCCATCGTGCATCGACTGGCCTTTTTATCTGGTCGCCACCTGAGGATGGCCGTGCCGTGCCGGAAACGCCCCCCTGTAAAGTGATCGTAAGACACTTCGACTACGTATTTCGGCTTCACTGGCTGCCATTCGGACGATCTTTTTGTCGACCATCGACTGGGACCGCCCGGCGCGTTCCCTGTGAAACTTTGATCCTGTGTTATGGCCTCGAGCTTATCGGTAAGAGACGGCTTGTCTTTTGCCTTGATGCCAGAAGAAAATCCCACATGATGGAGCAAACCATCGACATCATAAAGTCCGAGCAGCAGAGAGCCGACGAGTTTGCGGCCGGTTTGAAGTTTCGCTTCATAGCGGAATCCGCCGATGACACAGTCCGCGCTTCGATAGCGTTTTATTTTTTGCATGCCATCGCGGTTTCCGGCTTGATAAGGAAGATCGAGGCGTTTGGCGATCACGCCGTCGCTTCCGCCGCCTGCCAAAGCAAGCCAACGTTGGGCATCCTTCAACTTCAGACTGGCCGGAGATAGACGAAACAGATGAGCGCCCGGAAAGTAGCGGCCGGCGAAATCCTCAAGTTGCCGGCGCCGCTTGATCAGAGGCGTTGTCGTAAACGACGTTTTGCCTTTCCGCAGCAGGTCGAACGCAAGAAACAAAGCCGGAGCTTCCTCGGACAATTTTTTTACACGGCTGGCGGCCGGATGAATGCGCTGCAAGAGGTCGTCGAAGGAAAATTGGCGATCGACCGGAACGACAATTTCGCCATCAATGACAAACCGCTGTTCGCGCAGCGTTCGGGCGGCAGCAACGATCTCCGGAAAATAGCGGGTCAGATCCTGACCTGACTTTGAAGTCATGGTTACGGTGTCTCTATTCCGCATCAGGAGGCAACGAAAGCCATCCCATTTGGGCTCGTATTGCCATTCCCTCCCTTGCGGAATAGCGTCGACCGAGCGGGCCTCCATCGCCTCGATATGAATGAGGTTTTCCTTCACGCCGCTCTTCGCTTCCGACTTCTTCGTGCCGCAACGCGCTTCTTTCCCTTAGCCGCCGCAGATTTCTTACGTCCCAAGCTCTGTTTCAGGGCATCCATTAAATCGATAACGTTGCTTTCGTCTTGCTTTTCCGCTGACACTTCGATTGTCTTGCCGGCGGCCTTGCGCTTGACCAGCGTCTTCAGAGCGGTCTCATACTTGTCCTTGAATTTATGCGGATCGAACTTCGACGCCTTCGTGTCCAGGAGATGGGACGCAAGATCGACCATGTCCCTCGATACGTGCGGACTGGGAATATCGTCGAAATAGTCGTCCTCGTCCCTCAACTCGTAGGGATACCGCAAGGTCGTTCCAAGCAATCCCTTGCCCAGCGGCTTTAGCGCAATGACGTGCTCCCTGTTGGAGAGGACCACGCGCGCAAGCGCGACCTTGTCTTTTTGCTTCATTGCATCGCGGATCACGACAAACGCATCGGCACCCGCCTTTCCGTTCGGTATGATATAATACGGCTTGTCCAGGTATCTCTCGTCGATGTCCGCGGCGGGGACAAAATCGTCGATTTCAATGGTGTGGGTGCTGTCGAGCTTTACGGCATCGAGCTCTTCTTCATCGATCGCGACGTATCGACCCTTCGAGAGTTCGTAGCCCCTACCTTTGTGATCCTTGTCCACGACCCGACCGGTCTGTTCGTCCACCATCTGCTGCTTCAGTCGATGTCCGGTCTTGATATTGATCTGATGGAAGTGGGTTCTTTCCGCCTGGGTCGACGCCGGATAGAGCGCGATCGGGCACGTTACGAGCGAGAGCTTCAGCGAACCCTTCCAATAGGCACGAGGCGCCATTTCGATCCTCCATTACGGTGGAACTTTAACTGAACCGGGTACGTTCCGTTCCGTATGGTCAATATTGACGGGGCTGTTCATGCTCAAAAAGCTACTCACGAAGTATCGCGCCAAACGTGATTTCTCGAAAACGGCCGAGCCAAGCGGAAATGCGAGGGTCAAGGGCTCAAAGGCCTTTCGTTTCGTCGTTCAGAAGCATGCTGCATCGCACCTCCATTATGACCTGAGGCTTGAGCTCGACGGCGTTTTCAAATCCTGGGCGGTCACCAAGGGCCCTTCCCTCGATCCGCACGATAAGCGGCTCGCGGTAGAGGTCGAAGACCATCCGCTGGATTACGGTGATTTTGAAGGCACTATTGCAAAGGGCCAGTATGGCGGCGGTACAGTCATGATTTGGGATCGCGGCTACTGGAACTGCAACGACGCGGAACGTGCGTATGAGAAAGGAAAGTTGGACTTTGTCCTGGAGGGTGAGAAACTTCACGGCGGCTGGATTTTAACGCGGATGCGATCGCGAGAAGGTGTGAAGCGGACCAACTGGCTCCTGATCAAGCATCGAGATGAGTTTTCCCGAGAAGGAAAGACGAACAGGATTTTGAACGAGGATACGTCTGTGGCTTCAGGCCGATCGATGGACGAAATCGCGACGGGTAAAGGTCGCGGTCCGAAGCCATTCGTCACAGCGAAGAG
>JGI12053J15887_10001075_pt1 | contig 12274 bp, 11 predicted proteins | sample MedBloCAOM1_O3_FD_15887 | JGI IMG/M metagenome (IMG submission 15887)
GCGGTGATGCCGCTGGCGCGAATGAGCCCCTGCTCCTTGAGCCGGTCGAAGGTATCGGCGACCCCGCCGTGCCTGAGCACCTGCTCCGGCGGCAACGCAAGGCGATCGCCCACGCCGTGACCGAGATGATTGTGCAGTTGCAACAGCGCGATCGAATCCGATTGCAGACGGCGCAGGCTTTGCTCCAGGCCGCGCTCGATCGCGCCAGCGACGTCGCCCATGTCCTCGACTTCGAGCCGGACCTTGGTGGAGACATGGGGCTGCGGCGTCAGCGCCTGCAGATGACGGCCGATCGTTTCCTCCGATGCGCCCTCGCCGTAGATGGCCGCGGTGTCGATCCAGTTGATGCCGGCCGCGACCGCCCGCTGCAGCGCGTCGTGCCTGATAGCCTCGGCGGGGTTGATCAGAATGCCGCCGGTAACGCCGCCGCCGAATGCAAGCTCGGAGATGGCAAGCCCGGTGCGGCCTAGAAAGGACTTCCGCATTGCCTCCGCCTGTTTGTTTGATTCCAACCTGCGGTCAGAAGAGCGTCAGCGCACGCTCTCGGCCCGGAGCTTGAAGCGCTGGATCTTGCCGGTCGCGGTCTTGGGGAGCTCGGTGCGAAACTCGATCCAGCGCGGATACTTATAGGGCGCAAGCGCCGTCTTCACATGCTCCTGCAGCGCACGCGCAAGCTCGTCACAGGCACCCTCGGCCGACTTGAGCACCACGAAGGCCTTGGGCTTGATCAGTTCATCCTCGTCCGGCCACGCGACCACGGCGGCCTCCAGCACATCGGTATGGGTGCAGAGCGCGCCTTCGACCTCGAACGGCGACACATAGATGCCGCCGACCTTCAGCATGTCGTCGCGCCGGCCGCAATAAACGAAGTAGCCGTCCTGGTCCTGCACATACTTGTCGCCGGAGCGCGTCCATTCCCCCAAAAACGTCTCGCGCGTCTTCTCGCGGTTGTTCCAATACATGATCGCGCCGGTGGGCCCGCGGACCTGCAATTCGCCCATCTCGCCTTTGGTTTTGATCACATTGCCGTCGTCGTCCACGAGGCGGATGTCGTAGCCCGGCACCGGTTTGCCTGTCGTGCCGTATTTCACCGCGCCTGGATAGTTCGAGATGAAGATGTGGAGCATCTCGGTCGAGCCGATGCCGTCGAGCACGTCGACGCCGTAACGCTCCTGCCAGCGCCGCCCAACGTCGGGCGGCAGGGCTTCGCCGGCGGAGATGCAATATCTCAGCTTCACGTCCGCGCGTCGGGGCGCGTCCGGGCTCGCGAGCATGGCGGCATAGAAGGTCGGCACCGCATAGAACACCGTGACCGGGTGCTGGCGCAGAATCGCGGCAACGCCTTCGGGCGTCGGACGGTCGGGCGAGAGAATGGTGGTGGCGCCGACCGCCATCGGGAAGGTCAGGGCATTGCCAAGTCCATAGGCGAAAAACAGCTTCGCCACGGAAAAACACACGTCGGCTTCCTTCAGGCCCAGTACCCCGTCGCCGTAGAGATCGGCGGTGAGCCGCAGATTCGCATGCACGTGCACTGCGCCCTTGGGTCGGCCGGTGGAGCCCGAGGTGTAGAGCCAGAAGCAGATGTCGTCGCGCGTGGTCGCCGCAGTCGCGCCTCGCGCGTCGGCTTGCGCGAGCAAATCTTCGAACAGGCGATGCCCGCAAGCATTGTTCCCTGCGACGATGACATGCATGAGATCTGGGCTCGCTCCGATCAGATTGGCGAATTTCGGAAACAGCGCCTCCGAGACCACCAGGACCTTGGCGCGGCTGTCGGCGAGCATGAAGCGGTAGTCGTCCTCGGTCATCAGCGTATTGACCGGGATGGGGACGACACCAGCCTTGATGGCTCCGAGGAAGGCGGTGGGCCAGTCGATCGTATCGAGGAGTGCCAGCAGGACGCGCTCTTCGCACCGGATCCCGAGCGCGCGCAGCACATTGCCGAATCGATCGACGCGCTCCGCGAGTTGACCATAGGTCCAGCTACCGCGCGGATCGATGTAGACCGTCTTCCCGGCGCGTCCGGCCGCGAGGTTGCGCTCGAGGATGTCGGCGGCGAAGTTGTAGCTGCGCGGGATCGCCTCGACGGCCGCGCGCGGATCGACCGCGCCAGCGGACTTGACGGCGACGTCGGCCAGAGCCATCGGACGTGTCCTCGGAAGTTAGTTTGGCCGGTAACCGGCACTTGTTCTGCCGCGAATTATGCAAGCCGGCGATCACTATCGCAATGAAAAGCTCGCTATACTCACGACCATCACCCCGGCCGCCCGCGGGCGCCGCCACAAGACAAGAACGATCCAGGAGAATCCCATGGACGATACGGTCCGCAAGATCAGCGCCGACGACGTCAATCCACGCTACAACTGGGGTCGGGCGCTGCCGGCGCTCGGCACCATGGGGGTCGATTTCGAGGAACGCGTCGATTACCGCCGCCTCCACCGCTACCGGCTGAGCCGCGTCAAGCAGGCACTGGAGAAATCCGAGCTCGGCGCGCTGCTCGTCTTCGACGTCAACAACATCCGCTACATCACCTCGACCAAGATCGGCGAGTGGGAGCGCGACAAGCTGTGCCGCTGGGCGCTGCTCACCCGCGACGGCGACCCCATCCTGTGGGATTTCGGCTCGGCCGCCATACACCACAAGCTCTACACACCCTGGCTCAAGCCGGAGAACTGCAAGGCCGGGCTCATCGGCCTGCGCGGCACCGTCAATCCGGCGTTCGGGCTGATGGAGCGCCACGCCAAGGAAATCGCTTCCCTGATCAAAGAGGCCGGCGTCGACAAGATGGCCGTGGGCGTCGATATCATCGAGCCGCCGATGATGTTCGAGCTGGAAAAGGCGGGGCTTAAGATCAAGGACGGCCAGCAGGTGATGCTGGAGGCGCGCGAGCTCAAGAACATCGACGAGATCGCGCTGCTCAACCGCTCCGCTGCGATGGTCGACGGCGCCTACCATCTCATCCATGAGGAGCTCAAGCCGGGCGTGCGCGAGAACGACATCGTCGCCAAGGTCAACGAATTCCTCTACCGCCACGGCTCCGACGACGTCGAGGCGATCAACGCGATCTCGGGCGAGCGCTGCAATCCGCACCCGCACAATTTCACCGACCGCATGCTGCGGCCGGGGGACCAGGCGTTCTTCGATATCCTGCAATCGTTCATGGGCTACCGCACCTGCTATTACCGCACCTTCAATGTCGGGCGCGCGACCCCAGTGCAGCACGACGCCTACAAGAAGGCGCGCGAATGGCTCGACAAGGCGATTGCGCTGATCAAGCCGGGCATCACCACCGACAAGGTCTGCCAGGTGTTCCCCAAGGCGCAGGACTTCGGCTTCCCCGACGAGATGTCCGCTTTCGGCCTGCAATTCGGCCATGGGCTCGGGCTTGCGCTGCACGAGCGGCCGATCATCTCGCGCGTGGTCTCGCTCGACCATCCGACCGAGATCAAGGAGGGTATGGTGTTCGCACTCGAGACCTATTGTCCCGCGACCGACGGCTACTCCGCCGCCCGCATCGAGGAGGAGGTCGTAGTCACGGACAAGGGCTGCCGCGTGATCACGCTGTTCCCGGCGGAGGAGTTGCCGATCGCGAACCGGTATTGATCGAGAACGGCGGCCGAGAGCGTAGCCGCGTGTCCTGCTCCGGATGACTGCTCATTGCGGCTCACGCCGGCGCTAAGAGGAGCCCTCGTGTCCCGGACGCGTGCAGCGCGAGCGCCAGCAAAGCGGTGCACCGCTGATCCGGGACCTTCGCGAAGGCGATGTGCGTAACGATCCCGGTCTGCAGCGCACCACTCGCCTCCGGCTCGCGCTGCACTGCGCCCGGGACACGCTATCCCGCCGCTTGCTGCACCTTCCAGGCCTCGATCAGGCGCGAAAGATCCGGGGGCTGGCCCTCGTAGTTCACCGTGGTTTGCGGAATCGGGAACCAGGATTGCGCGCTGCGGGTCCAGATGTGTCCCACCGGCTTGAGCCATGTGGTGTCATCGAGCGTGCCCGGTTTGACGATCGAGGCCTGCGGATTACGCTCCGGATTGTGAAACAGCCGCGTGCCGCAGTCGCCGCAGAACAGGCAGTCAATCATGCGGCCGCCCTCGAGCTCACGGCGCCAGACGGCGGGCGCGCCATCGACAACCACGAGGGCTTCGCGCGGAACCGCGAGCGAGAGCGCAAAGGCGCTTCCCGACTGGCGCTGGCACTCCGTGCAGTGGCACACATAGACGGCGAGCGGATCCGCCTTGATCTGGTAGCGCACGCTTCCGCACTGGCATCCGCCGGTCAGAGGCAACTGCATCCTGTCATATCCCAACCTGGTTGCGGGCAACGCCATTGTTAGCCTCGAACCTATCCCGCCGCAAAGCTGCGGGCGCGGACTTGTTACGCGATCGAGCGCACCACCCCGCCGTCGACGCGCAACGCAGCGCCTGTTGTGGCCGAGGCCTGCGGCGAGCAGACATAGACCACCATGTTGGCCACTTCCTCCGGCGTTGCGAGCCGACGCAGCAGCGAGGTCGGGCGATTCCGGACGATGAACTGCGCCTCCATCTCCTCCTCGGACATGCCCTGTTCCTTGGCCAGCTTGCCGAAGAAATCGGCGACGCCCTCCGACCGCGTCGGGCCGGGCAGAACCGCGTTCACGGTGACGCCCGTACCGGCGACGGATTCGGCGAGCCCGCGCGAGATCGCCAGCTGGGCGGTCTTGGTCATGCCATAGTGAATCATCTCGACCGGAATGTTCAACGCCGACTCGCTGGAGATGAAAACGAGCCTTCCCCATCCGCGCGCCAGCATCTTCGGCAGATAGTGACGCGACAGGCGGATACCGCTCATGACATTGGTATCGAAGTAGCGATGCCAATCCGCGTCGGTGATCGCTTCGAACGGGGTGGGTTCGAAGATCCCGAGATTGTTCACGACGATGTCGGCATCGGCGGCATGCCGCAGAAAGTCCGCCACGCCACCGGCGCTGGCGAGATCGGCCGCGACCCCATGGACGCTGCAACCGGGCACCTCTTTCTCGAGACGCTGTTGCGCGACCTTCACGGTGTCGCGACTGCGGCCGTTGATGACGACCGCCGCGCCCGCGCCCGCGAGCCCGCGCACGATCGCGAAGCCGATGCCGGACGTCGAACCCGTCACGATCGCCCGCTTGCCGCTCAAATCGATGATCATGCTGGCCTCGTGGTGATAAGGGATTGGTGCACAGCAACTGGGTTGCAGCTTGTGGAAAAGCAAGGGTAACTGCACCTTGCCCCGCGGAAGTTCCTGCGCATACGAGGTGCCCGCATGCTGGCCGCAATCGCCGCACTGCTCGTCTGCCAGCTCACCGGCGAAGCGGTGGTGCGCACCATCGGCGTGCCCTTCCCCGGGCCGGTGGTCGGCATGATCCTGCTGTTCGCGCTGATGCTGGCGCGCGCGCCGCTGCCGGGTGCGCTCGGCAATACTGCCGACGGGCTGCTTCAGCATCTGTCGCTGTTGTTCGTGCCGGCCGGCGTCGGCGTGGTGCAACATCTCGAATTGCTCAGCGGCGCCGGGTTGCGGCTCATGGCCGTCGTGGTGCTCACGACCTTGATCACGCTGGCGGTGACCGCGCTCGTCTTCGCGGCGCTCGCTTGCTGCGCGTCGATGATCTCGCGCCCGGGAAACCCGAGACCGAGGAGCGGTCATGACCAACTTCGTCGATCTGTGGGTCTATCTCTCCGGCTCGCCGCTACTTTGGCTCACCACCACGCTGGTCGCGTATCTCGCCGCCGATGCCATCTCCGCCGCCTGCGGCCGGCATCCGCTCGCCAATCCGGTTCTGATCGCGGTGACGTTCGTCTCGATCATCGTGGTCGCAACCGGCACGTCCTTCCCAGCCTATTTCGCCGGCGCCCAGTTCGTGCACTTCCTGCTCGGCCCGGCAACGGTCGCACTTGCGGTTCCGCTCGTGCGTCACCTGCCACAGGTGCGCCGCGCGCTGGTGCCGATGCTGGTGGCGCTCGTCGCCGGATCGGCGACCGCCATCGCATGCGCGGTATGGCTGGCCCTAGCGTTCGGGCTCGACCGCGCCGCCGTGCTGGCGCTGGCGCCGAAATCGGCCACCGCCGCCATCGCCATGGGCATCGCGGAGAAGATGGGCGGCGATCCCGCGCTCACCGCAGTCTTGACGATCCTCACCGGCATCACCGGCGCCATCATCGTCACGCCGCTGATGAATGCGCTGCGGTTGCGGAACTATGCGGCGCGCGGCTTCGCCGCCGGCCTGACCTCGCATGGGATCGGCACCGCGCGCGCCTTCCAGGTCAATCCGCTGGCGGGCACCTTCGCCGGCATCGCCCTCGGCCTCAACGGCTTGCTGACGGCGCTGCTGGTGCCGCTGCTATTGCCATGGCTGTTGAATTGACTAGAAGTACCGCCACAAACACCCAAAGGAGGCTTGATAATGGGACTTCGCACCGCACAACGCACTCTGCGACCGGTCATCGGGCTCGCAGCGCTCCTCGGGCTCGCGCTCACATTCGCGTCGTCGCCCGCGGCCGCGCAGCAGTGGACGCCCGAGCAACGGGCAGCCTGCGAACCGGACGCGATGCGGCTCTGCAACCAATATGTTCCGGACGTTCAGCGGGTCTCGGCCTGCATGTCGCACTACCGTCGCTATCTCAGCCCAGCCTGCCGGGCCGCGTTCGCCGGGGGCGCGCGGAAGAAGCGCTGATCGCGCTTCTCCCATTTCCAGCAACGAAAGCGATTCTCTGCGGCCCGCGGCGACTATGATGCCAGAGGATGGGTCATGTCCGCGGGCCGCACCCATCGGTCGAATTGCTCGGCCGTCAGAAAACCCAGCTTGAGCGCGGCGTCTTTGAGGCTGATGTCCTCGCGGTAAGCGAGGAGCGAAATCTGCGCGGCCTTCTCGTAGCCGATATGCGGATTGAGCGCGGTCNCCAGCATCAGCGAATTGTCGAGGTGCTTCTTGATGCGCTTGGCATTGGGCTCGATGCCGGGCGCGCAACGCGCATTGAACGAGCGGATACCTTCGGCCCGAAGCTGCGCGGATTCCAGAACGTTGTGCACGCCGATGATCGCGGTCGGCTTGATCGCCTCGAATCGCGGCGACGAAATCCTTCGTCGGCGTCTGCTTGTGGGTGTAGGGCTTCTGAAAATCGAGGATGTCCTTTCGGCTCGATTCGAGCAGGCCATTGATGTCGAACATCGAGATGCGCGCCTGCGCCTCGCCCTCGCTCAACCCTTCCAGCATCATGCCTTCCACGATCATGCCGCCAATGCCGGTGCTGGCCAAACCCGCGCCGAGGAACAGCACGCTCTGGTCCTCCAGCTTCGCGGGTCCTTGTGAGTTCTGCGCAATGGGGAACCTGCCGCGCAGCCGCTGTCGGTCCCGGACCGCAGCCGGAGAGGCATGGGGAGTAGGTTCGAAGCGGAGTTGCTGTTAACATCGCCGCGCGCCGGTCAAGAGCGCGCACAACTCGAGCCTAGTGCGGTGGATCTGAAGTTTCTATCATTGTAGCCGCAAGCGCGGTCAGGAACTTCAAATCCAAGAACCGCACTAGAATCATGAATTCGCTAGTGTCCCTTTGATTCCGAAGTTCGCATCAGAGGGCGCCGCGAGGGTTTGCGAACTTCGGAATCGGGACACTAGGGAGGATGTCATGGCGAAAAAACAACAGGCGGAAACGGTCTACAAGATCGTCGAGGTGGTCGGCGTGAGCGAGAAGTCGTGGGAAGAAGCGGGGCGGCGCGCGGTGGAGACGGCCGCCAGTTCCCTGCGTGACCTGCGCGTGGCCGAAGTGATGAAAATGGATATGAAGGTGGAAGACGGCAAGGTCGCCGCGTTCCGCACGCGGGTGTCGCTCTCGTTCAAATACGAAGCCTGAGAGCGACCGCCGCAAGCTTGCGGAAGGTCTCTCCAGACCAACCCCGCCGTTTTCTAAGTCAGCTCTCGGCGCGCGAGCGCAGCCCCCGCGCTCAGCGCCTGCAATTTGCCGAACGCAATCTCGCGCGTGAGATACTTCATCCCGCAATCGGGCGCCGGAACGAGGCGCTCGGCGGGCAGGTATCGCAACGCGTCGCGGATCCGTCGCGCCACCTGCTCGGGCGATTCGACCGCCTGGTCGCCCAGGTCGATGACGCCGAGCACGATGGTCTTGCCCGCGAGGTCAGCGAGAATGCCGAGGTCGAGCTTGGGCTGCGCGGCCTCGATCGAAATCTGCGCCGCCGTGCTGTCCGCGAGCTGCGGCAGGAACGAATAACCGCTCGGCTTGTCCGCATGCACGACGGCGGCGTAACCGAAGCAGACGTGCACGATCGTCGGCACGGACAGACCGAGGAGCGCGCGATCGATGGCCTTGACCGCGATCCGCTTCGCCGCGTCGGGGTCGTTGCGCACCCAGGGCTCGTCGAGCTGGATGACGTCTGCGCCCGCTGCCTGCAGGTCGTGCGCCTCGGCGTTCACCGCGGCGGCGAGGTCCATCACCATCTCGTCGTCGTCGTCGTAGAATTCGTTCTTGGCCTGCTGGGCCATGGTGAACGGGCCGGGCAGCGTGATCTTTGCCTTGCGCTCGGTGTTGCGCCGCAGGAACGCCATGTCGCCGACCTCGACCGCGTGTTTGCGCCGGATCTTGCCGGTGACGCGCGGCACCTTGACCGAGCGCCCCGCCCGGTTCGTGATCGTCGCCGGCGTTTCGTTATCGATGCCTTCGAGCGCGGTGGCGAAGCGATTGGAGTAGCTCTCGCGGCGCATCTCGCCATCGGTAATGATGTCGATGCCGGCGCGCTCCATGTCGCGGATCGCCAACAGCGTGGCGTCGTCCTGCGCCTGCGCGAGGTAAGGTTCGGGGATTCGCCATAGCTCCTGCAGGCGCACGCGCGGCACCATGGTTGCAAGCATGGCGCGGTCGATGAGCCAGTCGGGCTGTGGGTAGCTGCCCACGACCGTGGTCGGCAGCAGATGCTGGGTCATGCAAACGTTCTCCGGACGGCAATGATGGGTCTTTGACTCCACGCGGAGCATCAAGCATGTTCTTGAAGCATGCTCTTCAAGCACGTTCTTGCGGCCGCGCGCTAGCGCTAAGCGCAATCGGCTTGATAGCAGAAGACGTCAACCGTCGGGATCACACCGACGGACAACGAATGACAGGGAAGGGAGAGGACGGGGCGGCTATCGCGCGACGATCAAGACTTTCGTCGGCCGTTCGTCCTCCGCGCGACAGGGGAGGCCCCGATGTCCACGCGACGTCAGTTTATTGGCGCGGTCGCCGCCGGGCTCGCAGGCCTGGCCGCACCGGCTCGGGCGCAAGCGCCCGGCGCGGCGCAGGCGGGCCTGGACGGCTGGCCGGCGCGCAGCGTGCGCGTGATCTCGCCGACCGGCACCGGCGGGCCGGGCCAGAACTTCCGGCTCTACGCCGAGCAGCTCAAGGACACCTTCGGGCAGAGCTTCGTGCTCGAGAACATGCCGGGCGGTTCCGGCGCGATCGGAAGCATGACGGTGGCGCGCGCGGCACCGGATGGCCTCACATTGCTGCTCGCGTCCAACAGTCACATCGTGCTGGCGCCGCTGGTGCTGACGAATTCGCCGGTCAACGTGAAGCGGGATTACGCCGCGATCGCGCTCATGTTCACCTTTCCATTTCTCCTGGTCGTCAATCCGGATCTTCCGGTGCGCACGCTCAAGGACCTCGTCGCTTACGCCAAGGCACGGCGGGGCGAGCTCAATTACGGCTCGCCGGGCGTGGGAACCGGCGGGCATCTCGTGACCGAGTTGCTGGTCAAGCGCGCCGGGATCGAGGCCGTGCACGTGCCCTATCAGGGGACGACCCAGCAATTGCTGGCGGCGGCCGCGGGCACCCTGCAATTCACCTTCGATACCGTCGGCAATGCCCGCGGACTGGTGGACGCCGGCAAGGTGATCGCGCTCGCCGTGACCGGGACGCAGCGCGCCAGCGCCGCACCCGACGTGCCCACGCTCAAGGAACTCGGCTACGACGGGTTCGAAGACCTGTTCGTGGCCAACGGGCTCTTGGCGCCCGCCGGCACATCGCCGGCGGTGATCAAGGCGCTCAACCGCGAAATGGTGCGCATGAATGCGAGCGGGCCGATCCGCGAGAAACTGCTGCAGGCGTCCTATGAGCCTGGCACGCTGTCGCCTGAGGACTACGGCGCCATGATCGATCGCGAGCTCAAGCTCTGGGGCGATGTGGTGCAGGAAACCGGCGTGCGGGTGAAGGCCTGATCAAGCATGTCGCCGAAGAGGATGCCGCAGTGAACATTCCGCAAACCAATTTCAATCCGCCGTTCAACATCACGCGCGCCAGCCATCTCGTGTTCACGGCCCGCGATCTCGCCGCGAGCCGCGACTTCTATGCCGAGGTGCTGGGCCTGATCGTGAGCGACGAGGATGCAAATACGATCTGGCTGCGCGGGGTGGAGGAGCGTTGCCACCACAGCCTCACGCTCAAGCGAACGACCGGCCAGCCGCAGTGCGAGCGCGTTGGCTTTCGGGTGTTCAACGACGAAGACCTCGACAAGGCGAAGTCGCACTTCGATCGCATAGGAATCCCCGCGGCTTTCGTCGAGGTTCCCCATCAGGGCCGCACTCTGCATTTTGCCGACCCGGCCGGCACGCCGGTCGAGCTGTGCGCGACCATGCCGACGCGCCCGCGCATGCACACCAAGATTCACACCCATCGCGGCGCTGGCGCGCTGCGGATGGACCACTATCAGGTGCTGGTGCCGGACGTGCTGAGTGCCGCCAGGTTCTACATGGATCTCGGGTTCCGCATTTCCGACTACCTCTGCATCGAGGGCAGCGAGCACGTGGTGGGGACGTTCCTGCACCGCAAGAACAATCCCTGGGACATCGTGCTGCTGACGCGCTCGGGGCCGCGCTTCCATCACGGCGGCTACGTGATCGAGGCGCTCGAGGACATCATCCGCGCCTGCGACGTCGCCGGAAATCTGGGCTTTGCCGATCGCATCGAACATGGCCCCGGCCGCCACGGGCACCAGCATTCCTATTATCTCTATGTGCGCGATCCAGACGGACACCGCACCGAATTGCTGCTCCCGGGAATCCAGGTCATCGACATCGACGACGAGCCGGTGCGCTGTGTGGTCAGCCCAAAGGCGAATTCAAATCTCTGGGGGCTGCCGGCACCGCGGACCTGGGTCGACGAGGCGACGAACTTCGCCGGCGTCGAGATCAGGCGCCCTCCGGTCGAGGGCGAGCCGATGACGGCGGAGAAGTATCTCGCCGCGCGCATCCCCGAGGCGGTGGTGAGTTAGCGACGTATTCGATCAATTCACCACGCGTAGGGTGGGCAAAGGCGCTTGGCACAATGCCACCGCAATAATGCTCGCTCATGGCGCCGTGCCCACGCGTCGGCGGATGAGGCAAGTCGGGCCCGCAACGCGTGGGCACGGCGCGCATACAATGATGGAGATCGACGCACGGTCACAGGACCGCGCGCCCATAGCCCGTCGAAGACGGGCGTAAACGCCCGATGGCCCACCCTACGCCCTCAAACGCGCATTCCGGTGCGCTCCTTCAGATGCGGAAAGCGCTCGGTCAGCAGCGAGCCGAAATAATATGTCGGCTTGAACGCGGGGTGTGCGCGAATTTCGTCGTACCAGCGCACGATGCGCGGCATCTCCTTCCACATGTTATCGAGACCGAGATCGGCCATGCGCACGATCGCCGGCATGACCGCGACGTCGGCGAGCGTGATGTCCTTGCCCATCAGCCACGGGCCGCCGGTCGCGGCAATCTCCGCGTCCATGCGCTCATAGGTGCGGTGCATGCGTTCGAGCGCCGCGTTCATCTCCTGTTCGGGAAAGCCCTTGCGCCCCATGGCGAGCATGAACTCCTTGCGCAGCGGCTTGCTGTCCGCAAAGGCCAGAAACTCCTCCTCGCTCATGGCCGCGAAGCGCGGCAGGAAGGCGAGGTTGAAGGTCGGCACCCGCACCGCCGCGGCCGGCATCTCGTCGATGAAGCGCATGAGCGCGCGCATCTTCGCACGCGCGACCGGCGCCTCCGGCGTGAAGCCCTGGGGCTCCGGCACGATTTCGTCGAGGTATTCGATGATGACGGACGAATCGGTGACGATATTGCCGTCGTGGTCGAGGGTGGGCACGACGCCGTTGGGATTGAGCGCGAGATAGTCGGGCTTGAGTTGGTCGCCGGCCAGGAGGTCGAGCTTTTCCTCGTCGAATGGAAGCAGCTTGGCGTTGAGCACGAAGCGCACGCGCTGGCTGCAGGTCGACTGCGGGGCATTATAAAGGACGAAGG
>JGI12053J15887_10001080_pt1 | contig 12253 bp, 11 predicted proteins | sample MedBloCAOM1_O3_FD_15887 | JGI IMG/M metagenome (IMG submission 15887)
GCTGGGGCCGCGCTACGCCGGCGTGCACGACGAGATGCCGGCGCACAGCCCGCGCGACGCGGTGATCGCCTGCGCCAACAAGGCACGCGATTCCGGCTGCGACCTGCTGGTCAGTGTCGGCGGCGGGTCGGCGACCGACGGCGGCAAGGCGGTCACCATTTGCCTGGAACACGACATTCGCGAACCGGACGGGCTCGAACCCTTCCGCACCGTGGTCGACGAGATCACGGGCAAGCGGCACTTCCCGCAGTACCGCGCGCCGCTTGTGCGGCAGATCTGCGTGCCGACCACGCTCAGCGGCGGCGAATTCAACGCGCGGGCCGGCGTCACCGAGCCGCGGCTGCGGCTGAAACAGGCCTACATCCATCCCGGCATCATCCCGCTCATGGTGATCTTCGATCCCGCCATCACCCAGCACACGCCGGAATGGCTGTGGCTCTCGACCGGCATCCGCGCGGTCGATCATGCGGTCGAGACCTACTGCTCGATCGATGGCAATGCCTACACCGACAGCACCGCGCTGCAGGCGCTGCGCCTGCTCGGTCGCGGGCTGCCGGCGGTGAAACGCGATCCGGCCGATTCAGCGGCGCGGCTCGACTGCCAGATCGGCGCCTGGATCTCGATGACCGGCATCGTGAGCGGCACGCGCATGGGGGCGAGCCACGCCATCGGGCATGTGCTGGGCGGCAGCGCCGGGGTGCCGCACGGCTACACTTCCTGCGTCATGCTCCCGGCCGTGCTGGCGTTCAACGCCGAGGTCAATGCCGATCGCCAGGCCGAGATCAGCGCCGCGCTCGGCGCGGCCGGCCAGCCGGCAGCCGAGGTGCTCGACCGCTTCATCACAGGGCTTGGCCTGCCGCGGCGGTTGCGCGACGTCGGCGTCAAGCGCGAAGACCTGCAGCGCATCGCCACGAACTGCATGCTCGACGACTGGACCTTTACCAACCCGCGTCCCATCCACGCGGCCCAGGAGATCGTGCCTATCCTCGAAGCCGTGTACTGAGGCTGCTGTCGTCTCAGCTACGGAACTGTGGAACCGCTTGGCGCGCTCCCGTCGAACTTATCAAGCAGCTTGTTGTAGTCGCCTTCAAGTGGGAAGGTGAATGAGACAGCACCCGACCCTACCGAGTTCAATCCTCCGAGCACCAAGGATGTCTCGTGAGGATCACTAAACGTCGCGCTGATGTACTTCTTGATGAAAGCTTTGATGGCATCCCGATCTTCAGCTACGACCTGGACGCCGTGGGGTAGCATCAGGATGCCGAGGGAACCCCCCAACTTGCGGCCTCCCAACGCTTTCAGCGCCGTGGCGCGCTTCGTCGCGTCAGGTATGAATTTGATGTGCGCGAACGCGATGGAGCCGTAAAACGTCTCAACATTCTTCGGCCCGACCACCGTCTTGACCTGCAAGAAGTCAGCAACTTTCTTCATCTGGTCCTGATCGGCCCCGATCTGGCACGCACGGAACTCGATCCGTTTGAATCCCAACTTTCGCACGCTGTCGAGCAGGTCGAGCAATTCCCTGAGGTCGCGTCCACCGTTATGGAGCTTGAGGACTACCCTGCCTCGCTCCTCGAACCAGCGGTCGTACTGCCGCTCGACGAATGTCTGCCAGTCGGGATTGGTCGCGAAGTCCGATTCCAGCTTGATACCAGGATCGAAGTCTATGAACCATTTCCGCCAAGCCTCTGGCACCCGCGTTCCCTGGAGCGACTTGATCGCCTCGCGGCGGCGGACGCCCTCGGCAGTTTCCAGAATTTTGTCCATGAGAGAGAACAGCAGTGAGCTGCCCGCATCCGGCCAAAGCTTCATGAGGAAGCCGCTCGGCGAGGAATGCGTGACCACAAGAATCTCGCCTCCGGAGCCGATGGCCTTCATCTCCGTGAGAAGCTTTTTCATGTCGAGATGGTCGACCGTTGTCATCTCGTCCTTCTTGAGGGTCATGTCGCCGGCAGGAGACGGCTCCGCCAGGTAGGTGGAATAATAGGTCAAGGCGGATGGGACGCTCTTGTCGATGATGGCGCGCACGGGCTGTTCCTTTCCTCCTTGTCGGGGCAGATCACGAATTGCCGTTTAGCAGGCATGTGTCTGTGAGCTAAGACACACACAACGCACCGAAGCTGCCCACAATGCTCCTGACTGTGTCAGATCCGCCCGTTTCCTCAGGCAGCACAGGGCCCATTTCGTCGTTTTCCATCCCACAGCCAAAGAAGAACTCCAAACACCGACCTCGAGAGAGGGCTGCCTTTGCGGAAAGTTTGGTAGTATTGCGAAAAGGAAGAACGACGGACAGGAAGAGTCTAGGAGACGCTATGGCTTCTGAAGCAATTGCACGCCAGGCCGTCGTCATTGGCGCCGGGATCGCGGGGTTGGCTGCGGCCAGGGCACTATCGGATCATTTTGAACAGGTCGTCGTGCTTGAACGCGACTCTCTTTCCGATGGTCCGGTTCACCGGCCGGGTACGCCTCAATCTCGACATGCTCACGGACTGCTGGTCGGGGGACAACGTGCGCTCAGCGAGCTGTTTCCAGGCTTTGAGCGGGACCTTGTTGAAGCGGGCGCCGTACTGGTCAGGTCGAATATCGACATTCGCTTCGAGCGGCCGGGTGACCCCGTTCCACAACGTGATCTTGGTTTGATGAACTACGCGTTGTCTCGACCCGCCATTGAATTCGCCATCCGACAGAGGTTGAAGTCTCACGCGAACATTTCCCTGCGAGACCGCTGCCGTGTCAGCGAACTGTCTGCCTCACCGGACGGCACGGCGGTGACTGGCGTGCGATTTGAAGAGGGCGGCGTCGCCAGCCAGGAACTTCCAGCCGACCTGGTAGTCGATGCTTCCGGGCACGGTGCGCCAACCCTTGCGTTGCTGAGGACGACGGGCCTTCCCCTGCCCGAGGAAACTGTTATCGGGATCGACCAAGGCTATGCGACCGGCGTTTTTCACATACCGGGTGACGCACCTGCGGATTGGAAAGCGGTACTTACTTTCGGAGGGCTGTCCCCAACCAGTGCCCGTGGTGCGCTACTGTGGCCAATCGAAGAAAATCGCTGGATCGTTAGCCTCGGCGAACGCCATGGCGATGCACCACCCGGTGATGTCGATGGCTTCATGGCTTTCGCCCGAACCTTGCGTACGCCGACAATTTACAACGCCGTGAAGAACGCCAGACTCGACGGTGAGATCGTGCGCTATGGTTTCCGGGATAATGTCTTGCGCCATTTTGAACGGCTCGAGGTCTTTCCGCGCGGGCTCATTCCAATCGGCGACTCTATTTGCCGATTCAATCCCGTCCATGGGCAGGGCATGAGCGTCGCGGCCCAGGAAGCGTGCCTGCTTCGGGCGCTTCTGGCCGCCCAGTCTCCCCCTGGCGATCTGTTGCAAGGGTTGGCCAAGGTCTTTCTTGATAAGATCCCGATGCTGATCGAGACCCCCTGGAATGTGGCGACCTTCGACTTCATGCACCCGGCAACGCGCGGGCAACGACCGGCGGATTTTGAAACCAGGATCAAATTTGCCGCCGCGTTCATGAAGCTTGCCGCAGACGATCCAGACTTCCATAGGCTGACTGCCGAAGTGCAGCACCTCTTGAAACCCCGCAGCGTCTACCGCGATCCCGCCGTTCTTCAACGCGTTCTTCCGCTGCTGGCCCAAGGCTGATTGCGACCTGCTGCTGGAGAGGCGCCTTTCGGCGACCTGCCGGCCGTCAGTCCTTGTAGACTTCGACGGTTTGCATCATGCCCATCTCTTCATGGTTCATCATGTGGCAGTGCAGCATGTAGATGCCGGTGTAGTCGAGGAAGCGGCTGCGGAAAGTGAGCGTTCCGCCTTTGCGCTCGACGATGGCGGTGTCGCGCCACTGCGGCGTGGCCAGCGGCTTGCCGTTCAACTTCGTCACCAGGAACGGATTGGTGTGGATGTGGAACGCGTGATCGTCGTGTTCGTGGGTATTCTGGATCGTCCATTCCTCGACGGCGCCGAGCTTGACCCGTTGGTCGATGCGCGTGGGGTCGAACTTCTTGCCGTCGATCAGGAAACCGAACTCCTGCCAGTGGCCCGCGGCATCGGCCTCCGGCGCGATCCCCGAGAAGACCACGGTGCGTTTTCCGGTGAGCTCCGAATCCTTGATCGCCTCGAGCGGCGGCCTGGGCAGGGCCGTCGGCAACTTCATGTCCATCGGCTCGCCCGAGACCACAACGCGCGCCAGCGGCCCGACCGGCGAAGGGTGGCCCTGGTCATACGGCAGGGCGCGCAGCTCGTAGGTGCCTGGCGCACCCGCCTGCACCAGCATGTCGGCGCGCTGCCCCGGCAGGATCAGATGCTGCTTCATCGTCTCCAGGGCGCCGAGCTGGATGCCGTCATAGGCGACGGCGTGCAGGTCGTGCTTCTCCAGGTCGAGCAGCATGTCGTCCTGGTAGGCGGCATTCAGGATGCGCCAGCGCTGCACCTCGCCGGGCCGCATCTGGATCAGCGGGCGACGCTGGCCGTTCACGGTCAGAAAACGCGTCGCGGTCTCGGGAAACAGCGTCTCGAAATTCTCGATCATGCCGCGGGCGTCGTAGACGACCTGAGCGAGCACGAGCACCCGCTCTTTGGCGTTGGCGATCTCCGGCACGTCGGCGAAGTCGCCTTCGACGACGATGGCGCCGGCCATGCCGCTCGCCATCTGGATGTCGGCGCTGCCGTGGTGATGCGGATGGTACCAGTAGGTGCCCCTGGTGTGGTCCTTGGGCAGCGTGATCTCGATGTCGTAGCTCTCGCCCGGCACCATGGAGCGCATGACGTTGTCGGAGATGCCGCTCGGGCTGGTATGCGAGCCGTGGAAATGGAAGTTGGTGTTGTTGAACTGATGCGGATTGCTGATGTCCGCCGGCACCAGGTCGCGATTGGGCGGGAAATCGTTGGCCAGCCGGATCTTCAGGGTCTCGCCCGGTTTCATGCGCAAGGTCGGACCGGGAGAGGAGCCTTCGTAGGTGCGGACGTAGAGGCGCACGCCGCCCACGTCGCGGTAGGTGTAGGCGCAACGCAGCGAGGTCTGCAGGACACCGTCGGCGGAGCGCCGCACGTCCGGCTCGATGAGCGGCGCATCCATGGCCGGCGGCAGCTTGCGCGGCACGATGCCGAGCCTCGGACTCATATGCTCTTGATGGGGGTCGGCGGCGCGAGCGATGCGCGGCACCCATANGAATGCACCGAGCCCGGCGCCGCTCCTGAGCAGGCCACGGCGCGAAAAGCCCCATTTGGACGGACGCAAGCCGCGCCCGGAATGACCTGACATTTGGAATTCCCCCAATACGTGCAGTCCCTGTGGCCTCTCTGGCCACCGGACGCCGTCTCGCCCCCCGATTACCCAGGCTTTAACCCATTTTAGCGGAAAGGTCCGTTCACGACTCGATCCGCGACGCAGATTATTCGGATCGGTCCAGACGGCTTGGCGGCACAGACCTGGCGCCCCAGACTTGGCGCCTTGCAGAGGTTCGCCTAAGTTGAGGGCGATCAGGAGGGCTGCCGACCTTTCCGCGGGCGCGCTNGAGCTCGAGGCGCTTCCGGGGGCTGACCTTCCTGGCAGGGGNGANCGTNNGNTGGCACAAGGCATAAGTCACCGGAGCTATGTCAGCTACATCGACAAGAGCCGCGAGTACTACAGCGCCGCCGGTTACGACCGGCCGTATCGTTGGGCACATTACAAGGACGTACCCTTCTCGCGGCTGACCAAACCGCTGTCCCGATCCCGTATCGGGGTGGTGACGACGGCGGACCAGGCGCCGAGCGGCGCACCGCGCGCCACCAAGCTGTTCGCTGCACCGAATGGCGAGAGCGGGCGACTTTTCACCGAGAAGTCGTGGGACCGCGAAGCGACCCACACCGANGACCCGGAAACCTATCTGCCCCTGGCGCGCCTCGCGGAACATGTCGAGGCCGGGCACGTGGGNTCGCTCAGCCCAAGGTTCTACGGAGTCCCGACGGACTACAGCCAGCGGCTGACGCTCGAGCAGGACGCCCCTCGGATCGAAGCCTGGATGCGTGAGGATGGCGTCGATATCGCTTTCCTCGTCCCGCTTTGACCCGTCTGCCACCAGACCGTGAGTCTGGCCGCACGACACCTCGAGGCCGCCGGCATCCCGACGGTCATCGTCGGCTCCGCCCGGGATATCGTCGAGGAGTGCGGCGTGCCGCGCTTCCTGTTCGTGGATTTTCCCCTCGGCAATCCCTGCGGCAAGCCCTGGGACGTGGAGATGCAATACAAGATCGTCGGTGGGGCGCTGGAGCTCCTGGAGCGTGCCTGGTTGCCTCGGACGACGGTGCAGCGGCCGGAGACCTGGGCGCAAGGCGCCGCCGACGAACGATGGCGGGAACGATTCATGTGGGTGGGTGACGATAACCGCGAGGCGTTGGCACAAGCCGGCGAGGCGCGACGACGGGCTCAAGCCGCCAAGGCACGGGCGAGCGGCGCGTAGCGCGCGCGGTCAGCGATGACCGGCTGCGCGCTACGTCGTCAATCTCGACAAGGAAATGCTCGAGAATGCACCCACCTATGGTGTGAACGAAGGCTTCCCCTGACGGCCGACAAGTCGATAAGTACTACAACGCGCCTACCTACTGGTGATTCCGGATCTCCAACTGGCCCGCCCGTCTTTGCCGACTGGCGGGCCTTTTGACGCCGCAGCGCGATCGGGGCAACCGCGAGGCTTCGCTGCCGTTGCCGATCGAGAGCTACAGGGAGCTTCATATGAAATGCTTTCCAATTATTGTCGCTGCTGTTTGCAGCGTCGGACTGGCGGCGTGCAGCGTTAGGCAAGAGCGAATCGTGCAGCCTGCACCGGCCCCTGCAGCCACGGTGGTGACGCCAGCGCCTGCCGGCTCAGTCGTTTACACTCAGCCGGCGCCAGCGACGACGACTGTCTACACCACCCGCTAGGTAGATGGACCAAGCGATCGCGGGGTGACCTTTACTTCCGGTCGAAACAAATCGGCCGCGCCTCAGACGAGCCTTCGCGATTTTACCGCGGTGTCTAGCCTGTCCCGCTGGCTACGTTTTGCACTCAAACGTGGTGGCGGGGGAGCGCACCTTCGAGTGTCGAAGCGGCCGCATGATCGAAGCGGAAGGAGGCGCTGGCTGGCGTACCCTGGGTATCGCCCGACGACTTCTGCGTCCATGGCTGTCGCAAAGGCCGTGGCGTCGGCTTCGTTGGCGAATGCGCAATGGATTTCCGCCTGGCCCCCTCCGTGCACAATAGTGATGGCATAGGCGCCCGACGGTGCCAGTTGTCCGATCTTGCGGAAGATCCAGTCGCGGCACGTCTCCGGCCGGCCGCTCAGCGGCGACGACAAAGCCAGCCGGCCAGGAACCCGATGCCGAGGATTGCCGTCAGCGTGGTCAGCGGCCTTGCTTCGGTCTGCTCGATCAGCGTGTCGGCGGCCTTGTCCTTGAGCTTCACTGTATCCTGGGCGATCGCCTTGGCGGTGTCGCCGTACTTGGCGATCAGCTGGCGCGCCGACCGCAGGCTTTCCTCGAGCGCCTCCTCGCCGCGCGCCAGGATCGAGCTGCCCGTGCCGTTGACGGCCTCGGACAGCTCTTCGAGCTGGGTCTTCAGGAGGGCGATTTCCTTGGCCGGGTCCTTGCTGCTGTGGGTGGCAGAGTTGCGCATGGCGTCACTCCCTGGGCTGTTTGGATTCGAGCCGGTGAACGCCGGATGGCGAGGGAGGTTCCCCGTGGCGGGGCGGTCAGAAGCGCAGCGTCGGCAACAGGTCCGCCGGCAGCTCCGACAGGCGCACATATTGTGCCAGGATGTGCATCAGGACCTGGTGGACAAGCTAGAGGCCGGGGCCAGCGTATCGGCTGTGGCGAGAGAGCAGGGCGTGAGCCGGCAGACGGTGATGCGAGCTAGGAGCGCCAGCGGCACATAGTGTCAGAGCCACTGGCTGACCACCCACTGACCCCTGGCATCCTCGAAAACGACCGAGAGCTTCGGGTCATAGTGACCGGCCCGTAGCCCCCTATCGTACATGTAAACCTTGCAAGGAAATGGCGCCGGCGTCTCGGTGCCACAGGTCTTCATTACCACCCTGTCGGGCACCCGATTATTGCTTAGTTCGGCCACCTGCTGTTCCGTCATCCCCCGCTGCAAAGCATCAGAGATTGAGCCGTTCGGCGGGCGTGCGAACGTATTGCTATCGCACGCGGCCAAGGCGGCAAGGCAGAGCGCCGCAAACGCCGCTCTCATTGTTTTCCTCCCAGTGAAGCCTCACCCACACTGGAGAGAGTAACGCGCGAAGCCTTCGGAGGCTCCCCAGCGAGGGACAATCGATATGGTTGGGCACTGGTGCAGCGAGTAGCTTGCTGAGGCGGCCTAAGGCAATCGTAAGGTGACACTGAAGGCCCTCGCGGGTGACACTGCGGGGGCTTTCTGTTGTGCTCTTGCGCGAGCGCGAGAGAGACACCCCGCCGCCAGGCACCGCCGCTAGGCGCTCAGCGAAGCTGGCTAGATCGTCAGTGTGATGGCCCCGATCACCAGGGCAAACCCGATCAGAGCTATGAGAAGGCCCACGACGTCGCGCCAGTTTCCGGGGCGGTGATCGCTCGGCTGTCGTAAGCCCGTCTGCGATGGATGCACCATGTTGGACCCCCATTGCGGGGCGGAGAGGCTGGGGCCAACAAGGCCCCGCTTAGGTGCCAGAGTGGCGACCTTGCTGGCCCGCGCCAGGCACCCGCAGCCGGGGAACGCCAATTCCCGCAGCAATCTCTCCAGCACAATTAAGGGAATACCGGAGCCGTCCTATGGTTGCGTCGCCAGGCTTGGGTCGAGAGCCCCGGCCTGGGGACAGGCAGCCGACGTGCCTACCGCTCGTTTTAGAAGTGCCCAACGTAGGTAGCGTCATTCTACCCACTTCCCCTATCCGACTTCGCACAGGGCCAGGTTGCCGGTCGCAACGCCGTTGCATCCTAAACGTTCACTAGTCGCCAAACAGACTACCCGGCCGCCAGGTCGGGGCAGCCCGAGGAAAAGCGTGCCTCGACGAACGAGCGAATTGGTCGAGAAAGATCTCACTAGGGAGGACAGGTCATGCTGGGCACCATTCTGCTGATCATTCTGATCCTGATTCTGATCGGTGCTCTGCCGAGATGGCCGTATAGTACCGGGTGGGGTTACTACCCCAGCGGCGGCGCGGGCCTAATCCTGATTATCGTCGTGGTCCTGTTGCTGATGGGACGTCTCTAAATCTTAGGTTTGGACTGCCCGTGGTAGCCCGGCCAGTAAATAGCGGCGCCGAGTGTTCCGGCGCCGCAATGCGTTGGTAGCTGCTCCATCGTAGGAGCTGCTCGGATGGATCGTAAAGACGCGCCCATTGTTGAGCAACCGCTGCCCATGCTTGCTCGTTGTGCCTAAGTGGCCTGTCAGGGAGATCAAAGCGATGTTCCCTGCGAATGAAGAACTGAACCGACTGAAAGCCGCGGAACGGGCAGCGCATGCTCGCCTGGATCGTCTCAGCCGAACGTGTCCGGCGACCGACGAGGTCATCAAGGTGGCGGAAGAGTATTGGAAGGAAGCCGTAGAAAGCCTTCGCGACTTTCAAGAAGAATGAGCGCATGCACCTTCGCAACGGCCGCCGAGACAAACGTTGACGTTAAGAAGTCCTGTCTGGCGCCCACGCCCGACCCTGATCCGACTCACCATCGATCCGCTGGAGCATGCGCTCCAGTCGTTGGGCAGAGCCATGGAAACGCCCGCCTGTTGCGACGTGTTCGATCTCGATGATACGGCCTCTTCGTTGGCCCACAGCGTTAATCGCCTGCACGCGGAGGCGGTCAGCCATTGCTTGCTCCGAAGCGGCTCCCCGTTGCATTTGAACACCGTGCCCGGTGGTGCAGCGAGGCTAAGGCCTGAGCCGAAGCCGGCCCGCATCCACAATATGATGATGGATGCAGGCCGACCCCGACCGCCGCTCAGAGAATCGCAGCAACAAAAATACGCGATTCCGCCAGTCCCCGCGTCACTTCCGGCGCCGCCAGAGCCCGAGGGCGAGCAGGATCGCGCTCGCGAGAAAGGCAATGACGAAGAAGGCCTCGATCAGGTCATTGAGCTCCATGGCGCGATCATTTAGCGGGCAGGCTGCGCGCGACCAAGCCGGCGCAAGCTGTCTACACTTGGCTGGCAAACCATGTGGGAGAGCCGCTGCCCAGGGGGACAGTTATCACGTTTCCACGGCACGCTCGTGCAGTAACAAACGAAGGCATTGAGGCAGCGTTCCGCGGGATTCTCGCGCGGCATGGCCGGCCGGAAGCGCGCTGCGCGCACCGCTGATCCATGCCTTCCACGCCGAGGGACGACGGCCACCCCGACACGCCGCTGTGGAAGCACCGGTGGCGGCGATCTCCAACACCGACGACGATCTGATTGCGGGCGGCCGGCCGTTCATCGAGGTCAGCGACGTGGCCGAGGCGGCGCAACTGATCTAAGGGCGGCGGCTGGGAGTCGGGAAAGATAAAGATGAAGCCGGTCGAAACAGGTCCGATCTGGAACGATTCCATACCGATGCCTGCCTGCCGACCGCGTGAGGGCATCATATTTTGCTCTTTTCTTGAGCAACTCGCTCCCAGCAGGGCCGTTAGGGTTTTGTCTGCCTCTTACAGGGAGCTAAGACATGCTCAAACCTATCGTCCTCGCAGCCTTTCTGAGCTGTGCCGCGGCCGGCGCCGACGCCCAAACCGCGCCGACGCAACCGACTCCGCCGTCGCCAGGAGCTCCGGTGCGGGAGGTCGCACCTGTCGAGCGCACGATGTCGACCGGTGACTTCAACGCCAGCGGCGATATGGGGGCCAGCGCGCTGCTCGGCACCAAGGTGCGCAACGCGAACAAGGAATCGATCGGCAAGATCAATGAGATCTACGTCGACAAGGACTCCAAAATCACTGTCGTCATCATTTCGGTCGGCGGCTTCCTCGGCGTCGGGTCCAAAGACGTCGGGGTGAAGTGGAGCGACCTGACGTTCGGCCAGGAAGACACGTCGGTGGTGCTGACCACGTCGCTTACCCAAGACGCGCTGATGGCCCTGCCGGACTACACCAAGACCGAGCGTCGCAAGACCGCGCCGCCGGAAACGGCCACCGTTCCGCCGGCCAGGCCGACTCCCGCGCCGCCCCGCTAGAGCGTAGTCCGTTCACGATGGGAAATGACCTGCAGCCCTGCAGTAGCTGGCGGCGACTCATGCCACCAGATACCTCCTCAACAACCGCACGAATACGAAGATCTTTCCNAATAGGCCTTGGTCATCGATGCTGGCCTCCAGCCCGACCAGCATCTCGAATCACAATTCCAGCTTNGTAGGGCGTTCGCAACGCCCTGCTAGTCGGTCGAAGCATCCGGTTGTGGGCATTCAACCTCGCTTTGCAGGTCTGCGAGGAAGTCGGCCCACGTGTCGGAATTATGCCGCTCGGTTAACCTTCCGCGGCTAGTGAAGTCATAGACGGCATAGCGAACTTCCTTGCTGTCATATCCGTCAACTCTATAAATGGCACCGAACGTGTCTCGATAGCACTTACCGACGAGTATACTCGGTCGTTCCATCGGCATCGGTCTCTCCACGAAGCCCGCCGGCCCGCCTTAACTGCCTGTTGTAAGTAAATCCCCGCCGAAGCAGAGGTTGCACGTGGCGCTACCGCGTGGCCCCACGCGAAAACAAGTCATGAGATGCTGCCCGTGAGATGGGTTCGACGGCTGCCTCAGCTCATCGAAGGTGTGCTGGGCTTGTTCGCTATAGTCCGCGGCGGTAGCAACCTCGCCCGCTGCCTCCCAGGCCTTGGCGATGCCGGCCAGACATTGACCAATCAGCGGCCGCATAGTCGAAATCGCTCAAGGCCAACTTGGGGGTTCTTTGATGCCGAACAAGTTGATGATTTCGCTTCAGACTGCGCCGGTAGCGATCAAGCTCCTGGCGCAGTCTAAGACCGTTTCTTCCAACGGACGCGGCCGCCAGCCAAGCATTATTTGCGCCTTCGCCGAGTTGAACGCCCGCTTTTCACCCAGGCGCGGCGCCACGGCCGCCAGGCTCCTGTCGAACAGCGCGGCAAGCCGCAAGACAAAGTCAGGGACCTTACGCGTCGGGACTTTGTTAGCCGCCTCGCCAAGGCGGGCCCGCAATAGGGCCGCCACATCGGCCAGCCACGCAAAGTCGCTGGCCGCGATGAACCGCTGGCCCGCCGCCTCCGGCGCGATCATCGCGCGGATATGAAGATCGGCGACGTCGCGCAC
>JGI12053J15887_10001081_pt1 | contig 12249 bp, 13 predicted proteins | sample MedBloCAOM1_O3_FD_15887 | JGI IMG/M metagenome (IMG submission 15887)
TTGTTCCCAGCGTTTCTTGGGTCTTGGGGGCCCCCGTCTCGCGTCCCGGCGCCTAAGGGAGCCAGGACGCGGGACGCGGCGCCGCAGGCGTCCGATCTGCCCCCACTAGAGCAATATTGTTAAATCATTTTTTACCATACTGGAGAGATGTAAAGTATTCATTGACCATTGACGAGGCTATAAAAAGGCACCTTCATAGTTTGATAGTGAAGAAATATTTGAAGTATTGCTGTGTCTTTCTTGCACTAGACACTTCAAAAATTAGTAATACTGTCCAAGGAACCGAACTGTCCAAATGGAGGACAACCTATGAGACGCGTTTGTGTGGCGTGCGTTGGCCTTGCGGCCCTGGCCTTCGCGGCAGCGCCGGCGGCGGGGGCGGACCTTCCGCCACGCTATGCGCAGCCGTATGCAGCCCCGGCCTATGCTCCGATCTACAACTGGACCGGCTTCTATTTCGGCATCAACGGCGGCGGCGGCTGGGGGCGGTCGCAGTGGGACGGTGTCGACAAGTTCGACATTTCCGGCGGCCTTATCGGCGGCACCATCGGCTACAACTGGCAATTCGGCCAGGCCGTGATCGGCGCCGAAGGCGACATCGACTGGACCGGGATCAAGGGCACCACGACGACCCTCTGCGCGCCGGGTTGCACGACCCGCAACCACTGGCTGGCGACCGTGCGCGGCCGCGTCGGTTACGCCCTCGACCGGTTCCTCCCCTACCTCACCGCCGGTCTCGCAGTGGGCGACATCGCCGCGACCGTGCCGCCGCTGCCGGCCGGCACTAGCAACACTGTCGGATGGACGGTGGGCGGCGGCCTCGAAGTCGGCATCGCCAGCAATGTCAGCGTGAAGGCCGAGTATCTCTACGTCGACCTCGGCACATTCAATTGCGGCCTCAACTGCGGTCTCGTGCCCACCGGCAACGTGTCGTTCTCCGCCAACCTCTTTCGCGGCGGCCTGAACGTACGATTCTGATCGGCCGCATCAAGTCCGCCAATCAAGCCCCGGACATCGCGTCCGGGGCTTTTCTCGTTACGCGCTATCGTCGCCGCGATCCCCGCAATACAATGGCGCCTCCGCCCCGGACCGGGGCACCGCAGGAGGCCACATGTCGCATGAGCCGCGCGTAACGATCGCGTTCGTCCCGCGGGAGACCTTCAGCCAGACGCAGCGCGCGCTGGAGACGATGTACGCGCGCACCACCGGCCCTTTCGAGCTTGTATGCATCGACGGCGGCTCGCCGCGGCCGATCAAGAAATACCTCGAGGACGCCGCGCGCGACAAAGGCTTCACCCTTATCCGCACCGAAGCGTATCTCGCCCCCAACCAAGCGCGCAATCTTGCACTCGAGCACGTCAAGACGGAATTCGTCGCGTTCGTCGATAACGATTCGCTCGTGGCCCCCGGCTGGCTCGACGCACTGCTGCGGTGCGCCGACGAAACTGGTGCCTGGGTCGTCGGTCCGCTCTATATCGAGCGCGCGCTGGAAGGCGAGCGAATTCACATGTCCGGCGGGGTCTGTCGGATCGCGGAGCTGCCGGACGGCGGACGCTCGTATTTCGAACGACATCACAATCAATTCGTCCCATATGCGCAGGCGACCGGCCTCGACAGGCAAGAGACCGAGCTCGTGGAGTTTCATGCGGTTCTCGCCCGGATGGCGGCTTTCGAGAAGATCGGGCCGCTCGACCCCGAGCTCACTTGCATGTTCGAGCATGGCGACTTCTGCCTGAGCGTGCGTCGCGCCGGCGGATCGGTGTTTTTCGAGCCCGCCGCTTCGGTGACTTATGTCCTGCCGCAGCAACTCGAGGCGGCGGATCGCAAATACTTTCTGCTGCGGTGGAACGAGGGCTGGCTGGAAGGCACCATCCGCCGGCTGACCGAGAAATACGATCTGTCGAAGACGGATCCGGAAATGGATATCGCCAGAGCCTTCGTACGATCGCAGCGCTGCCTTCGAATGACGTGGCTCGATCGTCTTCCGAGGATGGTCGGCGACAAGGCCGCCCACACAATCAGGCACCGCCTGGTCGAGCCGCTCGAGATCATCTACAGCAGGTGTCGATTTGCCTTTGCAAGCAACGGCACCGCGAAGCCGGTGTCGAGAGTGCAGGTCAGCCCAGCGCACCGTTGATGGCGAGTGCTCGCAGCTCCTGATCGCGCAGCAACTGCTCGAAATAGGCAATCGTGCGGGCGAGGCCCTGCTCGAGCGGCGTGCGTGGCGACCATGCCATTAGCTGATGCGCCTTCGAGATATCCGGCCGGCGCCGACGCGGATCATCCTCTGCGGGCGGTCGGTGCACGGGTCGTGAACGCGAGCCGGTCAGCTCGATCACCAGCGAGGCGAGCTCGAGAATCGAGATCTCGTCCGTGGCTCCGATATTGATCGGACCGGTCACATCGTCAGACGTGCTCATCAGCCGAACGAGCCCGTCGACCAGATCGTCGACGTAGCAGAACGAGCGCGTCTGCGCTCCGTCGCCGTGGATCGCGATGTCGCACCCCAGCAGGGCCTGGACGATGAAATTCGAGACGACGCGGCCGTCGTTCGGGTGCATGCGAGGTCCGTAGGTATTGAAAATCCGCGCAACCTTGATCCGCAGCCGGTGTTGGCGCCAATAGTCGAAGAACAAAGTCTCGGCACAGCGCTTTCCCTCGTCATAGCAAGACCGCGGTCCGATCGGATTGACGTTCCCCCAATAGTCCTCGGTCTGCGGGTGGATGCCGGGGTCGCCGTACACTTCCGACGTCGACGCCTGGAGGATTCTCGCCCGCAAGCGCTTGGCGAGCCCCAGCATGTTGATGGCTCCGTGCACGCTCGTCTTTGTCGTTTGCACCGGATCGTGCTGGTAGTGGATCGGCGAGGCCGGACAAGCAAGGTTGTAGATTTGATCGACCTCGATGTAGAGCGGAAACGTCACGTCGTGGTGGACGAGCTCGAACCGGTCATGGTCCAGCAGCCGATCGATGTTTCGCCGCGCACCGGTGAGGAAATTATCGACGCAGATGACGTTGGCGCCTTCGGCGAGCAGCCGTTCGCAAAGATGCGAACCGATAAAGCCGGCGCCGCCAGTCACCAGAACGCGCGCTTCAAGGTGCATAGGTCGATGACTCCCCGCCGGCTCCGAGCATAGCATGATCTCGAAGTCGCATGGTCGCCGCCGTCACGGCGATCGATCGCCGGCGGTGAGAGGCTCGATGCCCGACAGGTCTTCCGTGATATGTCCGTCAGGCTTCACTACCGCGAGGTTGTGCATTTCGAATGCGAGGCCGTGCCTCGCCAGCAATTCCTTTAATTCGACGGCCGGATCCAGTCCCGCATTTCGCGCCCAGTCGAGGTTCGGTCCGCCGTGCTTGCGCGTGTGCACCGCCGTGGCGGCGTCGACGATGGCGATGGAGCGTTTGGGAAAACCGAGCAGCTTCGGGAAGAGGAAATCCACTCCCCAACTCGAGACGGTATCGCGAAAATGCGGCCGGCAAAGGTCGAACGCCCATTTCGAGAAGCAGGGGCACATCACCTCGACGAAATTCGTGAACCGAAGCAGCGAGCCGCCATGTCGCCCCGTGATCGGATGCCCTATGTACGATCGTTCGTGCAGTGCGGGCTGGGCCAGATCGAGGTCATACGCGGCAACCAGCCTGACAAAAGCATCGATGTTGTGCTGATCCATCAGCATGTCGTCGTCAGGGAGCCAAATCCAGTCGTAGCTTTCGAGCGGGCGCGGAAACCGCGTCGATGGATTGTCGAAGCAATCGGCAAGACCGATGAGCTTCGGTCCCGGCTCGCGACTGAGCGTCACGTCAGCGGGCCGATCCGGAAAGGGATCGTCCGACGGCCCGAAATAGCTCAGATGCAGATCCCATAGCCGCCGCGGCTGGTCGCGAGCGTCCAGCCAGGCGGGATGCAACGACTGATCTCCGGCCCGCAACACCACGAGGCAACGGCGCAAGTCCGGCGACACCGCCTGTCGGCGCCAACGCCTGGCCCGGTATATGAGCCGCTGGATCCGCCGGCGGATCGCGGAGACGCGGTCAATCATGGTCGGCGTCGATGGGGGTCGGCGCCATCACGCCGGCGGCGGGGTGGTCGCGGCGAAGGCCGGCACCCGCGCGGCAAAGCGGTCGAGCCACGCCACCAGGCGCGGATGATCCTTCCGCCAAGTCCCGGCGAAGCGAAAGTCGCGGTAGCCGAGCGCGCAGGCGACCGCGATCTGCCCCACATTCGGCGGGGCGTCCAACTGGGGGGGCGCGGCTTCGAGCGATGCGAGCGCCCGCGCCACCTTGCCGGCCTGGTGATCGACCCATTTCGGCTCGTGCCGCTCGGCCGGCCGCCAGCGGCCCTCGTAGATCAGCAGGATCGAGGCATCCATGAGCCCGTCGGCCAGCGCCTGCAGGCGGAGCGCGGCGAAGCGCGCCGCCGCCTCCTTCGGAATGATCACTCCGCCGCCGGCGCGATGATCGAGATAGTCCAGGATCACCCGCGAATCGAACAGCACCATGCCGTCCTCGAGCACGAGCGCGGGGATCTTGCCGAGCGGGTTCTGCTGGCGGACAGTGTCGCCAGGGTTGGCGGTGTCGGCGAGCTCGATCGTGATCTCACGATCGAGGCCGAGCACGCTGACGGCGATCCTGATCTTGCGAACGAAGGGCGAAGCCGGAGAACTGCGCAGTATCAACATGACATCCCGTATGGCGTGAATGGACAATCGATGGCCGCGACTGGCGTGGCGCCGATAGGCGCCGACAGTTGCAGCGGCACGTCGGACGGCGGCCCGGAAGGGCGCGCCGGCTCGGGCCTCAGCCGGTGATAACGAGATTGACGGCCTTCGGACCCTTGCCCTTCTTGTCGGGCTCGACGTCGAAGGAAATCCGCTGTCCCTCGTTCAACGACTTGAGTCCCGCGCGCTCGACAGCGGTGACGTGCACGAACACGTCGCGTCCTCCGTCGTCCGGCTTGATGAAGCCGTAGCCGCGCTCGGCGTTGAAGAATTTGACCGTACCTGCCATGGCCATCGGGAAACTCCTTTCCCCGTGGTTGCTCCGCCGTCGGCCCCCGCGGCGAGACGGCTCGGCCGGACATTCGCAAACGGGGAAAGAAAGCGGCCTTACGGCCTCCGTCACTCCGCCGGCCCCCACAGGAGGCGGAACGTCAAAGCCAGCTCCCTAGGAATAGGCTAATCCAGGGCTGTGGAACAGTGCTGAAACTACTTTTCGCCGGCGAGCCAATCGAGGCGGTAGGCGCCGCCGCCACCTTCCGAGAGGGCGGCGGCCAGCTCCGGCAGCAATATTCGCAGCTCGCCGGCGAGCGTCCATGGCGGATTGAGCACGATCAGGCCGCAGGCGAGGAGCCGGCCGGCAGCGGACGTGTCGGGGGTCGAATTTCGGTCGACGCGGGAAGGGTGCTCGGCGACGCTGAGCTCGGCGCGCAGGACTTTCGCCATCCCGCTACGCCGCAGCTGCCGCGCCACCGCATCGGGCGCCTCGCGCTCCTTGATCGGGTACCAGAGCAGATAGGTGCCGCCGGCCCATTTGCGGTGGGCGGCTTCGAGCGCGCGGACGAGGCGCGGAAAATCGCCGGCGTCCTCGAATGGCGGGTCGATGAGCACGAGCCCGCGCCGCTCCTTCGGCGGCACATAGGCGTTGAGCGCCGTCCAGCCGTCGATCGCGACCGCCTTGCTGCGCCGATCGCCGGAGAGATGGCGTGCTAGCGCCGCCGCCGCGTTTGGCTCGAGCTCGCAGGCGATGAGTCGATCCTGCGGACGCAGAAATGCGCGCACGAGAGCGGGCGAACCGGGATAGCTGGCGAGCCGGCCGGCAGAATTGAAGGACGCAAGCGCATCGAGATACGGGGCGAGCAGCGCCCGCGCGTGCTCCCCGATCGGTGCAGCAAGCAACCGGCCGATGCCGTCGCGCCATTCGCCGCTGCGTAGCGCCTCGGGCCCGCCGAGGTCATAGAGGCCGGGACCGGCGTGGGTGTCGATGACGCGGAACGCTGCCGGCTTCTGGCGAAGATGCACCAGCATGCGCACGAGCACGGCGTGCTTGACGACGTCGGCGAAGTTGCCGGCATGGAAGGCGTGGCGATAGTTCACATGATCAGCGCGCCGCAGCGCCTCCGCCGCGCACCGGCGGCATCACGACTTTCTCGCGGCGGCAGGCACGAGCATCGATTTCGGGACAGGAGCGGAAGCGCAGGTCCCTGCCGACGCAGATGCGCACCTCGCCCAACCGCCGGCTGTCGCAAGTCACGGCGATGGCATCGCGGGCAAGGCCGGGATTGGCAGCCACAAACGCCTCCTCGACCTCGTCGGGGGTCACGGTCAGCATCTGCTTCGGGTCGAGATAGGCGTCGGGAATTTTCACCTGTGCGCGCACCTTGCGTACGGTTTCGAAATAGGCCCGCGGGGCGAGGCCCGAGCAGGTCCCGTGCTTGTCCCATTCATTGAAGATGAGCCGCGGCGCCGGCATCAGATCGAGCATCGACGAGACGATATTGCGGTCGAGCCGCGGCGCCGGCTGCTGGCAGAATTCCGGGAAACCTTTTTCATATTGCGGCCACAGCCCGTGCACCACGAAGGAATAGGGCCGCGCGCCGCATTGCTGTTGCGGCGGGGTGCCGCGCTCGCCCGACGCCTCGCAGAACGACGGCGACCAGGACAGCGAGAGCACGTAGAAATCGAACTGGCCGGGCTCGTTCTGGCGCCGGTCCTGGGCCGGCGCACCGCCGACCGAGAGCACCAAGGCGAGGGCCGCGAACGCGAACCGGCGCAAGACTTTACGATCGAAGACATCACGAGCGATAATCCGAACCATGAACGACCCCCATCTACTACTCAGTGCGAGTACTCAGTGCGAGGATGGGCAAAGCCGATACCACGGCGTCCGGAACATTTCAAGAACAAAAAGGAAATGAAAGCGGCTCGCCGATTAATCCAAGGCGGCGCTGGACCCCCCTACCGGGATCTCAGTGGCGGCGAAAACACTCTCGAATCATGACCAATGCGATCAGGGCCGCGCCATCTTGCAGGCCGGATTGTAGGCCCAGTTGCGGTCGAGGCCGACCACGCACCACTCGACACCCCAATAGGCACCGATCATGCCGGTGTCCTCGGCGATGGAGTAGTGGATGGTGTGCTTGCGGCCGTCGGAGACTTCGACGATGCCGCTGCAGAATCGACGTGGGATGGTTTGTGCGGCCCACGGGCGAAATGCCGTTTCGCGGATCTTCGCGAAATTGATGATGGTGAGGTCGCTGTTCCAGTACTCGCCCTCCTTGCGATTGAAGCGCTTGGCGATCTTTTCCAACGCGTCCGGGTAGTCGCAGGGGGGCAGCACGCCATCGTAGCGCGGGCCGGAGAGGTAGAAATTCATCTCCCACCAATTCGCGGCCTTGGCATTTCCGGCCACCAGCACGGCGAACATCGTGGCAAGCGCGAAACAAAGCAACGAAGCGCGGCCGGACATGATCGGGCTCCAATACCCTCACCGTAAGCGACATACGATAAGCGGAAACGACCGTGACCGCCGACCCCGGCGGAATCAAGATATCCGTACGCCGCGACGACAAGAAAGCGCCGACTGTGGCGTTCAGGCCACGCAACACGGTAGCGCTCGAGCGATCCAGTAGGCGGACACCGCAGATGCGTGCCGATTGGCAACACTCGCCGGCTTTCGTCACCCTGCCGGCTTTCCCCGGACGGAGGGGCCGACTAAGCTTGCACCGAGATGCGTGCCGGAGACCGGTGACAGCGGTCAGTGACGGAGGCCTGGATATGCGCGTGGTGTTGTCCGCGTTCGCGGCTTTGCTGTGGGTCACCGGCGCGCAGGCGCAGATCTATCACGGCAACGACACCGGCGGCATCATCTCGTGGTCGTGCGAGAACGAGGCGATGGCGCCGCAGCTCGCCGCCGAGTATTGCGCGCGCTGGGACAAATATCCGCGCATCACCAGCGTGCACCGGCAATACGGCGACTTTATCGCCTTCAGCTGCCTGTGGTCGCCGCATATCGCCCGCTACGCCCTGCCCGCGGTGCGTACGCGCTCGAGCTGTGGCTATGAGCGCGCGCGGCCGGTGAGCATCACCAAATAGACCAAAATAGTCTGCCTGCTGCTTCGCCACTTCGGTTCCGGCGCGACGCCCGACACGGAAGGAGAACGTCATGCGCAAGTCCTTGATGCGCAAGTCCTTGATGCGCAAGCATCTGATGCCGTCGTTCGTATTCATCGCCGTCATCAGCGCCGCCCCTGCGACGGCGCTCGATCTGCCGGCCCGCAAGGCGGGCCTGTGGGAGATCACGATGACGATGGAAGGCCGCAACATCCCGATGCCGACCGCCCAGCACTGCATCGATGCCGAGACCGACAAGCTGATGAGCTCGATCGGCGGCGACATGCGAAAGGACATGTGCTCGAAGCAGGACGTGCAGAAGGCCGGCAACACCTTCGTCGTCGATTCCGTCTGCAACATCGGAGCGAGCACCACCACGTCGCAGGCAGTCGTGTCCGGCGACTTCAACACCGCCTACACGGTCAAGGTGACGTCGAAACGCGAAGGCGGCCCGGCGATGCCGGGCATGCCCGCGGACGGCAGCAGCACCATGAGCATCGATGCCAAGTGGCTGGGGGAGTGCAAGGCCGACCAGAAGCCCGGCGACATGATCATCGCCGGCCGCAAGATCAACGTCCGCGATTTGCAGAACATGATGCCGGCGATACCGGGCGGGGCGAAAAAGTAGCTTGTAGGTTGGATCGAGCGCTTTGCGAGGCCCAACACCCCGCCGCGAAGAGTTGGGTCTCGTAAAGGGCTCGACCCAACCTACAAATTCGCCGCTCAGCCCCACTTCACCTTGTTGCGCGCGAGCACTTTGCGCACCGCGTCGACCAGCTCGCTTTCTTTCACGGCGAACTGCGCCTCGGCCTGCTTCTTCAGATAATCGTCGCGGTCTTTGCTCAGCCCCGCGATCTCGGCGCCGAGAATGAGGTCCTTGATCTGGACTTCGCCCTTGGCCTTCTCGTCGCCGCCCTGGATAACGACGCAAGGCGAGCCGCGCTTGTCGGCGTATTTCATCTGGTTGCCGAAATTCTTCGGGTTGCCGAGATAGAGCTCGGAGCGAATGCCCGCACTGCGCAGTGATGTGACCATGCGCTGGTAGTCGGCAATACGATCGCGGTCGAACACAGTGACGACGACCGGCCCGGGTCCAGCGTTGCCCTCGAGCTTGCCGATCAGCGTGAGCGCCGCCTGGAGGCGCGACACGCCGATGGAGAATCCGGTCGCTGGCACCGGTTCCCCGCGGAAGCGCGAAACGAGCCTATCGTACCGTCCACCGCCACCAACTGAGCCGAAGCGAACCGGACGGCCCTTCTCGTCCTTGGTTTCGAGCAGGAGTTCGATCTCGTAGACGGGGCCGGTGTAATATTCGAGGCCTCGGACCACGGACGAGTCAAACATGATTCGACCGGGCCCATATCCAGACTCTCGAACAAGAGTTGCCATATTGACTAGTTCATTGACGCCTTCGCAACCGATTTTGGAGTTCATAACTAAATCACCCCACGCACTAAATGCCATCGCATCACTTGGGAATGATTCCTGACCCCACGGGTATCTCACTGGCGCCTGCCCACCCGCTTCAGCGGCGCTTGAAAGCACCTCGATGCTATCGTCAAAAAAGCGAGTCCAAAGGAAAGAGAAAATCTGAGCAACCTGATCGTCATCCAAACCAACTGGTCGCGGAAGGCCAGACGAAAACAGGTTCTTGCGATCACTTGGTTTGAGTTCATCAAGTTCGTTTAGAGCATCGTGAATCTTCTGTCTTAAGACGCTGGAAGCATTGGCGCCGAGACCAAGGGTCTGCACTATCGCATCGACCAACCCAATTACCTTTTCGATCTTTGCGCCATCCAACTCTGCGCCTTTTGTAAAATCTCCACTTTCATCTCTGCGGCCATGACCGAGAAGTTGGCGCACTCCGTCAGGACCGAGTCGATCTAACTTGTCGATGGCTCGCAGTACGGTAAGACGTCGTGCAGCGTTGGATTCACCGTCAAGCCCAATTGTGTCCAACACGCCGTCGAGAATTTTTCGGCTATTTACTTTAACTATATAGCTGCCGCGCGGGATGCCCAACGCCTCCATCGTGTCCGCCGCCATCATGCAGATCTCGGCGTCCGCCGCGGGCGACGCGCTGCCCACCGTATCGGCATCGAACTGCATGAACTGGCGGAAGCGGCCGGGGCCCGGCTTCTCGTTGCGGAACACCCAGCCGGCGCGGTAGCTGCGATAGGGCTTGGGCAGCGCGTCGAAATTCTCCGCCACGTAGCGCGCGAGCGGCGCGGTCAAGTCGTAGCGCAGCGAGAGCCATTGCTCGTCGTCGTCTTGAAAGGAGAACACGCCCTCGTTCGGGCGGTCCTGGTCGGGCAGGAATTTTCCGAGCGCGTCGGTATATTCGATCGCCGGNGTCTCCACCGGCTCGAAGCCGTAGCGCTCGTAGACCTCGCGGATGGTGTCGAGCATGCGCCGCGTCGCCGCGATCTCGGNCGGNCCGCGATCGGCGAGGCCGCGCGGCAGGCGCGCCTTGAGCTTGTTCGACTTGCTGGGTTTGTCGGTCATTTCGGTCTACATTCGCACGACGCGGGTTGGTAGCAGCCGCGTCAAACAGCGGCAAGGAAAGTATCAAGATGCCATCGGCACCTCAAAGCAGAGCCACCGCCATCCCCAACGATCTCGAGGCCTATTGGCTCCCGTTCACCGCCAACCGGGCGTTCAAGGCGGCGCCGCGGTTGATCGCGCGCGCCAAGGACATGCACTACTACACCCCCGACGGCCGCGCCGTGCTCGACGGCACCGCCGGGCTGTGGTGCACCAATGCCGGTCACAATCGCGATCCGATCGTGGAAGCGATCCGCGCGCAGGCGGCCGAGCTCGACTATGCGCCCGCCTTCCAGTTCTCCCATCCCAAGGCGTTCGAGCTGGCGAGCCGCGTCGCCGCGCTGGCGCCCGCCGATCTCGATCACGTGTTCTTCTGCAATTCCGGCTCCGAGGCGGTCGACACCGCGCTCAAGATCGCGCTCGCCTTTCACAATGTGCGCGGCGAAGGCGCGCGCACCCGCCTGATCGGGCGCGAACGCGGCTACCATGGCGTCGGCTTCGGTGGGATCTCGGTCGGCGGCATCGTCGCCAACCGGAAATTCTTCGGCTCGCTGCTGGCCGGCGTCGACCACCTGCCGGCGACCTATAACCGCGAGCAGCAGGCCTTCAGCAAGGGCGAGCCGGATTGGGGCGCGCACCTGGCGGACGATCTCGAGCGCATCGTCGCGCTGCACGACGCCTCGACCGTCGCCGCCGTGATCGTCGAGCCGATGGCGGGATCGACCGGCGTGCTGCCGGCGCCCAAGGGCTACCTGGCGCGACTGCGCGCGATCTGCGACAAATACGGAATTCTCCTGATCTTCGACGAGGTCATCACCGGCTTCGGCCGGCTCGGCCACGCCTTTGCCGCCGAGCGCTACGGCGTCGTGCCCGACATCATCACCTTCGCCAAGGGCGTCACCTCAGGCACGGTGCCGATGGGCGGCGCGATCGTGCGCAAGCCGATCCACGACGCCTTCATGCGCGGCCCCGAGCACGCGGTCGAGCTGTTCCACGGCTATACCTACTCGGCGCATCCGCTCGCCTGCGCCGCCGCCCTTGCCACGCTCGACCTCTATCGCGACGAGCAATTGTTCGAGCGCGCGAAAAAGCTCGAGCCGGTCTGGTCCGACGCGGTCATGGGGCTCAAGGGCCTGCCCAACGTGCTCGATATCCGCTGCGTCGGCATCACCGCCGGCATCGATCTCGCCTCGCGGCCGGGCGCGGTCGGCAAGCGCGCCTTCGACGCCATGGTGAAAGCGTTCAACGAGCAGAGCCTGACGATCCGCTCCACCGGCGACACCCTTGCGCTCACCCCGCCGCTGATCGTGAGCGAGGGCGAGATCGATGAGATCGTCGGCAAGGTCGCAGCCGTGATCAAAGCGGTGGCGTAGCGCATGTCCCGGAAAATGCCAGCCCCGGACTTGATCCGGGGTGGGAACCGGTTTTCCGATAAAGGACATGCGCAGGATCAAGGAATCCAGGCGAACGCCGGCTGCGGCCTCAGGATCGCCCAGCCGACGGTGACCGCGCCGTCGCCGCGGCGGTAGGGCAGCGTGAACGGCGGCTGCACCTGGGCGTCGCCGGCCAGTGTGCGCAGGGCGATCGGCATGAC
>JGI12053J15887_10001083_pt1 | contig 12244 bp, 12 predicted proteins | sample MedBloCAOM1_O3_FD_15887 | JGI IMG/M metagenome (IMG submission 15887)
GCGGGATTTTTCGGCGGTCGCAAAGGCGTTCGGCGCCNANGGCGAGNGCGTCACCGAGCCGGACGGGCTTGCCGCCGCGATCGACCGCTGCCTTGCGGAACTGGANGACGGCAAGGCTGCCGTGCTGCATGTTCAGGTGACGCGGCTGTAAGGGACCGGGGGAAATCCAATGAAGGCGTCGGCACAGAATTTCCTGATCGGCGCGGCGATCGGAATCCTCGCGCTGACGGCGCCAGCGAAAGCACAGGAATATCCGGCCAGGCCAATTCACATCATTGTCGGCTTCGCGGCCGGCGGCGGCAACGACATCATTGCGCGGGTGTTCGGGCAAAAACTCTCCGAAAGTCTTAGCCAGCCCGTGATCATCGAGAACAAGCCCGGCGGCGGCGCCATTGTAGCGACCGACTATGTCGCCAAATCGCCGCCTGACGGCTACACGCTGCTGATGAGCGCCAGCGGCATCTCGATCAATCCCGCGGTCTACGCCAAGCTGCCCTATGACGCCGTCAATGATTTCGTCGCGGTGTCGGAACTCGCCTCATTTCCGCTGATCATGATCGTGGCTCAAAATTCGCCAATCACGTCGGTGGCCGAACTGGTGGCTTATGCCAAGGCGAATCCGGACAAGACGAACTATGGCAGCTCGTCCGCGTCATTCCAGCTGGTGACGGAACTGTTCAAGCAAAAGACCGGCGCGCCGATGCAGGTCATTCCCTACAAGAGCGCCAATGAATCGGTGCTGGCGGTGATTTCCGGCCAGGTGACAACGACGATTGCGGACGCAGGTCCCGTCATCCAGCAAGTCAAGAGCGGGACAGCACGCGCACTGGCGGTCGCCACGCCCAAGCGGATCGATGACCTTTCGGACGTGCCGACGTTGAAGGAAGCCGGCGCCGACGTCGATGCGGTGCTGTGGAGCGGCATTTTCGTGCCGAAAAATACCCCGCCCGAGATCGTGAAAAAGCTCGAGGGCGAATTGATGCGGATCGCCAGATTGCCTGATGTGATCGCGCGGCTGAAACCGCTCGGTATTGAATCCATCGGCAATTCGTCGGAAGAGTTTACGCGCATTCTGGCGGCCGACATCGCGCGATGGGGCGAAGTCGCGCGGGCCGCCTCCATCAAGATGGAGCAGTAGCGCCGCGCCGGTCGCGGGAAATCAGCCCGACGATAACGGTCACGATCGCCGCGACGGCGACGTTGAGCAGGAGCGCCGCCAACCCGACATAGAAGGTGTAGCTGGCGCCGCCGAGATCGATGGTCGCGAGCGGCTTCAGGCCGTTGCTCCACGCCGTCCACGATCCCCAGCCGATTCCCACGGCCCAACCCAGCAGCAATCCTTCGGCGCGGAACCAGCGCGTGAACAGGCCGAACACCAGCGCGGGAAACGTCTGCAAAATCCACAAGCCGCCGAGCAGTTGCAGGTCGAGCGCATATTGCGTCGGCAGGAACAGGATGAAGGCGAGTGCGCCCAGCTTCACGACCAGCGACGCGATTTTTGCCACCGCCGCCTCGCCGGCATGGCTGATACCGGGATCGACATAGGACTTCCAGACATTGCGGGTGAACAGGTTCGCAGCACCGATGCTCATCACCGCTGCCGGCACCAGCGCACCGATCGCGATCGCCGCAAACGCAAAGCCGGCGAACCAGGACGGGAACAGCGCCTTGAACAGCAGCGGCACCACGTCATTCGGCGAGGACACCTTGATGTTCGCCGCGTAGGCCATGTAGCCGAGCAGCGCGATCAGGCCGAGCAGCAGCGTATAGGCCGGCAGCAGGATCGCGTTCTTGCGGATGGTATCGGCGGATTTTGAGGCAAAGATGCCGGTCAGGGTATGCGGGTACATGAAGGCGGCCAACGCCGAACCCAGCGCCAGCGTCGCATAAGCCAGCATTTGCGACGGCTTCAGAATGAGGCCGGTGTCGCCGCCCTTGGCGGTGAACGCATCGTTGGCCGCGGAGAACACCGCGCCGTAGCCTCCGAGCCTGGCCGGCACGATAACGACCGCTACCAGCACCACGATATAGATCATGATGTCCTTGACGAAGGCGATCAGCGCGGGCGCGCGCAGGCCGGAGTTGTAGGTGTACAGGGCAAGGATGACGAAGGCGGCGACGATCGGGATCTCGCCGGTCAGGCCCATTGCCTTGATCACCACGCCCATGCCGATCAGTTGCAGCGCGATGTAGGGCATGGTTGCGACCATGCCGGTGATGGCGACCGCCAGTTCGAGCCCGCGCGAATTATAGGTGCCGTGCACCACGTCGGCCGCGGTGACGTGGCCGTTGGCATGCGCCTGCTTCCACAGCACCGGCATGATGGCGAACACGAAGGGATAGACGATGATCGTATAGGGCAGCGCGAAGAATCCGTAGGCGCCGACGGCATAGACCAGCGCCGGCACGGCGATCACGGTGTACGCCGTATAGAAATCGCCGCCGACCAGAAACCAGGTGATCCACGTTCCGAACTGCCGGCCGCCTAGCCCCCATTCATCGAGATGTTCCTTGACCGGGCCGGATTTCCAGCGCGCGGCCAAAAATCCCATCACCGTTACGAGCGCAAAGAAGAAAATGAAAACCGAAAGCGCAACCCACTCGATATGCTCGGCCATGACGATGTCTCCTCAGGGAGTTTCATCAGGCGCACGGCTGCGATAGACCAGCCAGATGAGGAATGAACTGACCGGGACCCATGCGAGTTGGTACCAATAGAAGAAGGGAAAGCCGAACAGCGAAGGCTCGGCAAAATTATAAAAAGGTACCCAGAGCAGGCCGACGAACGGCAGCANCAACAGGATCCACATGGGCGGCCTCCGGCCTCGATCCGGTGGCNTGCACCGGCTTTTCCTCCATGAAACGATTTAGGAACCGGATCGTTGCGTGGGAGAGCCAATTTCGCGTGCTGCAATGCGATGCCGAAAAATTGTGATCGCGCGGCGAGACGCCTCCTCGATCTTGATCCCGGCAGCCTCGATCACCTTGCGCCAGCGCTCTTCCTCGCTGAGAAAGTAGCGGCCGAGTTCTTCCGGTGAGCCTGCGGCCATCACCAGGCCTTCGTTGACGCTCAGCCTCCTGAACGCGTCGGACCGCACGGCCTTTGCCACCGACTTGTTGAGACGCTCGATGATCTCGCGCGGCGTTTTGGCTGGCGCGAACAGGCCATACCAGGCTTCCGCGGCATAGCCGGGCACGCCGGCTTCCGAAACCGTCGGCAGCTGCGGAAACGCCGGCGAGCGCCGCGCCGAGGTCACCGCCAGTGCGCGCAACTGCCCGCCCTCGATCAGCGAGGCGGCGCTTGCCACCGTCGTGAAGACCACCTGGATCTGGCCACCGATTACGTCGGTGATGGCGGGCGCGGCGCCCTTGTAGGGCACCGCGGTCATGTTGACTTTCGCCATGCTCTTGAACAGCTCGCCCGCCAGATGCGCCGAGGTGCCGGTGCCGAAGGTGCCATAGCTCATCTTGTCGGGCTCGGCCTTTGCCGCTGCAATCAAATCCGTTATCGATTGCATCGGCGATTTAGGATTGACCACGACGATGTTGAAAGACCGCGCGATCAGCGATACCGGCGCAAAATCGTTGTGCGCATCATAAGGCAGTTTTGGATTCAAGCTGGGATTGACGGCATTGGCGAACGTCCCCATCAGCAGCGTGTAGCCGTCCGGCTCGCTGGTCGCGACCGCCTGCGTGCCGATGATGGTGCCGGCGCCCGGCTTGTTCTCGATGATGACGCTGGCGCCGAGATCCTTTGCCATCTCCTGCGCCAACGCGCGCGCGATCACGTCGGTGCCGCCGCCCGGCGCAAAGGGAACCACGATCCTGATGATCCGGTCCGGATAGGCGGCGCGCGCCGGTTGGTTCGGAAGCGCCGACAACACCAGGGCGACGAGCGCGAGCAGCGGGCCAATTGTGGTTTTGCGATCAATGGCCATGACTGCGCTCAGATCATCCGCGCCACGGCCGGGATTTTCCGCAGCAACACAGTGAGCATCCAGCTTCCGGACAGCGTGCCGATGAACACGATCCCGGCTTTGACTCCGGCGGGAGCCGCGGGATCATAAACAGCATATTGCAGCCAGATGATAAACATGTAGTGCAGGAGATAGATGCCGTAAGCCGACGGCTGCATCGCGTCGAGCAGTTTTAGGCTGGAATGCGCCAGGCGCAACGAAGTCGCCGGCACCGTGAACGCCATCGCGGCACTGAACGACGCAAAGGCTGCGCCATACGCTATTTTCCACCACAGGGCCGGGGAAGCGAAATTCGCGATCCAATTATGGTGGGCATAGACCAGGAGCAGGATGGTGCCATAGAACAACACCGCCAAGGCAAGCCAGACCGGCCAGCGTTTGGCGATCTCGCCGTTCTCCGCAAAAATACCCGCTCTCAGGCTGACGACGCCGATGCCGAGGCCGGTAAAGAAATAGGCGGGGTAAAGCAGGATGCGGCTGGTCTGTATCGGAAAAGGGTAATGGCCCGGCTCGAACCAGCTTCCGTCGCCAAACGCCAGATGCATCGGCAGATAGGAGACGATAGAGACGGTCAGGAAGGCGACAAAAGCCGTCACCGGCCGGCTGCGCAAGGCAGAAATCAACTGGCCAAAGGCCGCAAGGATTTTCGGCGCGATCGACCAGATCGCGGCAGCGATCATATCGAGCGCGAGCAGCACCCATAGAAACCACGCCTGTCCCGACGGCCACGGCCCGATCGTGATGGTGTGCCACCAGAAATGGAAGAAGTTGAAGTCCGTCGTGCCCGGCAGATGATAGCGCAGGAACGACGCGTAATAGGCGATCGGGATCAGCACGAAGATCGAGATCAGGAACGGCACCCCCAGCCGCCAGGCGCGTCGGCGCAGGTAATCAGCCGCTCCCCTCCGGGTCAGGCTTTCATGGACGAACAGTCCCGAAATCAGGAACATGAAGGCCATGAAGAAGCTGTCGTTGAACAGCACGACCAGGTCGAAGCCGAGCCAGCGCATCCGATCGCCGTTGCCGAACCANGTGTAGTTGACGACGGAATGGTGGATCACCACCAACAGCGTGATAAACGTGCGCGCCCGGTCGAACGCGACGATGCGGGCCGCCTCTTTCGCGGTATGGGCGCTTTCCATGGCGCTAAGCCGCATCGGATTGATCCAAAATCATTTCTCGAACGCGTCGTAGATGATCTTTTTCAGGTTCACCTGGATGCGCATCCGTTCGGACGGCGCATTCTGCATCACAACGAAAAACATGTCCTGGGCGCGATCGACCACGATATAGACCCCTGTCGCGCCGTCCCACTTGATCTCGCCGAGCGAACCGGGCGGCGGCGGCACGGCATTGCCGGGATCGGTGCGGATTCCGAAGCCATAGCCGAACCCAAAACCATCGCCGGGATAATAGAAGTAGTTGCGCTCGACACCCGAACCAGGCCCAATGTGGTCCGTGGTCATCGCGGCGAACGTCGCCGGGTTGAGATAGGTTTTTCCGTCGAGTGTGCCGCCATTGAGCAGCATCTGCCCGTAGCGCGCGAAATCGGCGATGGTCGAGACCATACCGCCGCCGCCGGATTCCCAGCGCGTGACGTTGAGCGAGTTGCGTTCGTCATGGAGGTCGCTGCGCAGCGGCTGGGCATAGCGCGCGCGCTCGGCCGGATCGGTCAGGAAGAATTTTGTCGTGGTCATCCCCAGGGGATCGAGCAGGTTTTGCCTCTCGAACTGATAAAGCGATTGTCCCGACACGACCTCGATGACGCGGCCGAGCACGTCGATCGAATGGCCGTAGTCCCACAGCGTGCGCGGCTGCTCGGCCAAGGTCAGCCTGGCGATCCGTTCGGCGAATTCGGCATTGTCGAAATCGCCGAGATAGATGCCCTGATAGGCGACCTTGACCAGGCCCTCGCCGTAGAACCCATAGGTGATGCCGGAGGTATGCAGCAGCAAGTCCTCGATTGTGATCGGGCGGCGCAGCGGCACCAGATCGAGCATCGCCTTCCCCGTCTCATCCTTGCGCTCGACGCCGACCTTCATCCCGGCAAAGGACGGAATGTATTTGCTGACGGGATCGTCGAGCGCGATTTTGCCGCGGTCGACCAGCATCATCGCCGAAACGCTGGTGACGGTTTTTGTGACCGAATGAATCGGAAAGATCGCGTCTTCCGTCATCGCCGTTCCCGCCTCGACGTCGCGCTTGCCAAAAGTCTTGAAATAGACCGGCTTGCCGTGGCGCTGGATCAGGACGATGGCGCCCGGGATTTTCCCGGCGGCGACCTCGGCGTTGATGAAATCATCGATCCGCGCCAGTTTTTCGAGCGAGAGCCTCGCGCCCGGCGGCGGCCCGAGCTGGGCCGCCGCGGCCAGCAAGGCAGGCGCCGACGCCACGGCAGCGATGATCGTCGCCAACAGCGTGACACATCTGCGTGAAAACATCGATCTCCCGCCTATCCGGTTGGACAGACATTATGGCATAGGCACATGCCAATCCAGAAGCCCGGCCGTCTTGTGAGCGGCCGCGTACGACAGGATGAGGCATCCAACGAAGGAGGACAGCCATGAAGTCCCGCATGAACTATTACCAGGCGGCACCCGATACCATAAAGGCGCTGGTGGCGGTGGAAGACCAGATCAAGGCCTCCGGCCTCGAACTGTCCCTGATCGAACTGCTGAAGACCCGGGCCTCGCAGATCAACGGCTGCGCCTTCTGCATCAACATGCACACCGCCGACGCCCGTAAAAATGGCGAGACCGAACAGCGGCTGTATCTGCTCAACGCATGGCGCGAGTCACCGCTCTACACCGACCGCGAGCGCGCCGCGCTGGCCTGGACCGAGGCGTTGACGCTGATCGCGGAGACGCATGCGCCCGACGCGGACTACGAAGCCATGCGCGCCCAGTTCTCGGAAACCGAGGCGGTGAACCTGACCACGTTGATCGGAGCGATCAATGCGTGGAACAGGATCGCGATCGGTTTTCGCGCCATTCATCCGGTGAAGAAGGCGGCCGCCGCGTAGGCCGTGTGCCTCGGATCCTCAGTTCGTCATGCGCGGGCTTGACCCGCGCATCCATCAAGAAAGCGACTCTCGTGAAGAGCGATGGATTGCCGGGTCCCGTCTCCGCCAAGGCTTCGCCGGGCCCCAACCTCACTCGGCCGGCGAAGCTTCAGCGATGGCGGCAAGCCCGGCAATGACAAAGGTTACACCGCCGTCGCCTTGGCAAATTCCACGTAAATCTCGCGCAGCCGGTTGGTCATCGGACCGGGCTTGCCGTTGGCGACCTTCTTGCCGTCGATCGAGACCACCGCCTGCACGAACACGGTGGCGCTGGTGATGAAGGCTTCCTTGGCGGCCAGCGCCTCTTCCACCGAAAACGCGCGCTCCTCGACGCGGAGCTGGCGCTCTTCGGCGAGCTTGACCACAGCCTTGCGGGTGCAGCCTGGCAGGATTTCGCTGCCGTTCTGACGCGTCACCAGCACGTCGTCCTGCGTCAGGATGAAGGCCGACGACGAGCCGCCTTCGGTCACCTTGCCGTCCTCGATCATCCAGGCTTCGCCGGCGCCGGCCTCCGCCGCGGCCTGCTTTGCCAGCACCTGCGCCAGCAGCGCCACGCTCTTGATGTCGCGCCGGGTCCAGCGGAGGTCGGGCACCGTGATGACGCCGATGCCGGTCCTGGCGGAGGGTGCATTGACGATGTCCTTGACCGACGTGAACATGATCAGCGTCGGCTTGACGCCCTTGGGAAATGCGAAGTCGCGGCCCGCGTCGGCGCCGCGGGTCACCTCGAGATAGACCATGCCGTTGACGAGATTGTTGCGCTTGACCAGCTCCTTCTGGATTTCCTCGATGCGCTGAATGCTCTCGGGCAAGACTAGCGATATCTCGCCGACCGAGCGCTCCAGCCGCGCCAGATGCGAGGCGCTGTCGATCAGCTTGCCGTCGAGCACGGCAGCGACTTCGTAGATGCCGTCGGCAAACAGAAAGCCGCGGTCCAATATCGAGACCTTGGCCTCTGATAAGGGCACGTACGAACCGTTGACGTAGGCGATCTGTTCCAAGCGGATTCTCCTGTGGGGACGGCGAGGCGGGGGATGCGCCAAGTACTATACGCGAAACGTTAAAGCTTGATCGACGAAAGGCTCACCAAGCGCGGAACGGACCCACTTTCGTCATCGCGAGGAGCGTAGCGACGAAGCAATCCATCTCTCATTTTGCGGTGCTATGGATTGCTTCGCTTCGCTCGCAATGACGATTGTGGTGGCCTTGCCCTAATGCGACAGAATCTTCGACAGAAACTTCTGCGCGCGGTCGCTGCGAGGCTTGCCGAAAAAGTCGGTCTTCAGCGCATCCTCGACGATCTCGCCCTTATCCATGAAGATGACGCGGTGCGCGACCTTGCTGGCAAAGCCCATTTCGTGGGTGACGACCATCATGGTCATGCCATCGCGGGCGAGGTCGACCATGACGTCAAGCACTTCGGAGATCATTTCCGGGTCCAGCGCCGAGGTCGGCTCGTCGAACAGCATGGCGATCGGGTCCATCGCCAGGGCGCGGGCGATCGCGACGCGTTGCTGCTGGCCGCCGGATAATTCCGCCGGATATTTTTTGGCGTGATCCTTCAGGCCGACGCGGTCCAACAGCTTCACGGCCTTCGCCACCGCCTCGTCATGCGAACGGCCCAGTACCTTTTCCTGCGCCAGGCACAGGTTCTCGATGATCTTGAGATGCGGAAACAATTCAAAATGCTGGAACACCATGCCGACGCGGGCGCGCAGCTTCGGCAGGTCGGTGTTGGGATCGTTGAGCTTGATGCCGTCGAGGACGATGTCGCCCTCCTGGAACGGCTCCAGCGCGTTGACGCATTTGATCAGCGTCGATTTGCCGGACCCCGAGGGGCCGCACACCACCACGACTTCGCCCTTGGCGACGCTGGTGGTGCAGTCCCTGAGCGCCTGGAAACTCGGTCCGTACCATTTATTGACGTGGTGGATCTCGATCATACGCTCTCATCTTTTTGTTTGAGCATGATCTTTTCGGAAAACCGGTTTCCACTTTTCCGGATCATGCTCTTACCGAACAATACTAATGCGCGCCTGCAGGNGGCGGACGCCGTAGGAGGCGACNCAGGAAATCGTGAAATAGACCAATGCCGCGAACAGATACATCTCGACCANCCGGCCGTCGCGCTGCGCCACCTTGCTCGCCGCGCCCAGAAAGTCGGTAATCGACAGCACGTAGACCAGNGAGGTGTCCTGGAACAGCACGATGGTTTGCGTGAGCAGCACCGGCAGCATGTTGCGGAAGGCCTGCGGCAGCACGACGTAGCGCATGGACTGGCTGTAGGTCAGGCCCAGCGCGCTGGCCGCGGCGGGCTGGCCTTTTGAGATCGACTGAATGCCGGCGCGCATGATCTCGGAGAAATAGGCCGCCTCGAACATGACGAAGGTGATGAGCGAGGAACTGAACGCGCCGACGCGAATAGGCCGCGACGCGCCGGTCAGCCATTGTCCGATATAGGGCACCAGGAAATAGAACCAGAAGATGACAAGCACCAGCGGCAGCGAGCGCATGAAGTCGACATAAAGCCCGGCGATGCGGCCGAGCACCCGGTAACCCGACAGCCGCATCAGCGCGATCAGCGTGCCGAAGACCAGGCCGCCGAGCGCGGAAAGGCCGGTCAGCATCAGCGTGAATGTCATGCCCTCATAGAAGAGGTAGCCGATCGAGCGGCGGATGACGTCGAAATCGAGATTGTCGAACATCGCTATTTCCCCGAGATGTAGCCGGGGATCGCCAGGCTGCGCTCGAGCAAGCGCATGCCGGTGACGACGACGATGTTGATCAGGAGATACATTACGGTCGCGGCCGTAAAAGCCTCGAACACCTGGAAGGAAAATTCCTGCATCGAGCGCGCCTGGCCGGTCAGCTCGATAAGCCCGATGGTGATGGCGACCGCGGTATTCTTGATGGTGTTGAGGAATTCCGAGGTCAAAGGCGGCAGGATGATGCGGAACGCGATCGGCAGCAGCACGTAGCGATAGGCCTGCGCCGTGGTCAGCCCGAGCGCGGTGGCGGCCTGTTTTTGCCCGCGCGGCAGCGAAGCGATGCCGGCCGCCAGTTGCACGGCGACACGCGCCGACATGAACAGCCCGACCCCGATGGCCGCCGTCCAGAACGATGCATTGGGCATCTGCTTCAGCCAGAGCCCCGCGCTGCGCGGCAGCAGTTCCGGCAATACGAAGAACCACAGAAAGAGCTGCACCAGCAGCGGCATGTTGCGGAAGAATTCGACGTAACAAAAGCCGATCCAGGATGCGGCCTTCGACGGCAGCGTTCGCAACACGCCGATCACGGATCCGAAGATCAGCGCGATGATCCAGGCGAGGATCGCGGTCTTGATGGTCAACGCCAGTCCCGCCAACAGCATGTCGAGATAGGTGCCGGCCCCTGTCGGGTTCGGCTCAAGGAAGATGTGCCAGTTCCAGTTGTAGTTCACGGGGTATCCTGCGCGAACGCGCCGCTAATGGTTTTGGCCACCGACGCCGATGCAAATGTCCGGCCATTCTTCCTCTCAAATGGCCGGACCTAACGACTAGAACTCCTGATCCTGAGGGGGCGGCGTCGGAGTTTATCGCGCTTCGCGCGGGCACGTTGGCCGCGTCTCGAGGGATGGGCCGCGGGCCTCACGGTTGGCCCGGCGATGCGAGGTATCGTCCGGAGACGCGTGAAGCCGCGCTCCTCACCATGAGGGTTTGCACCTACTTGTACGAATCCGGATCCGGCGAATCTGACGGCTTGGCGAACTCGTTCTTCAATTCCGGCCCGATCGGCACGTTGAGGTTCAGCCCCTTCGGCGGAATTTTTTGCGTGAACCACTTGTCGTAAATCTTCTCGCCTTCGGCGCTCTGGTAGAGCGCGGCGGTGGCGGCATCGACCACCTTCTTGAACGCCGGGTCGTCCTTGCGCAGCATGATGCCGTAGGGCTCGGGCTTGGAGAACGCATCCTTGGAGATGACGTAGTCGTCCGGCGACTTCGACCCGGCGACAAGGCTCGCGAGCAAAATGTCGTCCATCACGAAGGCGACGGCGCGGTCGGTCTCGACCATCAGGAAAGCTTCGGCGTGATCCTTGGCCGGGATGATGTTGACGTTGAGATTGCGCGCCGCGTTGGCTTCGGTGAGCTGCTTGATGTTGGTGGTGCCTGAGGTCGAGACCACCGGCTTGCCCTTGAGGTCGTCGATCGAGTTGATCTTGCTTGCCTTCTTGGAGACGTAGCGGCTCGCGGTCAGAAAGTGGGTGTTGGTGTAGGCGATCTGCTTCTGGCGCTCGACATTGTTGGTGGTGGAACCGCATTCGAGATCGATGGTGCCGTTGGCCAGCAGGGGAATGCGGGTCGACGACGTCACCGGGTTGAGCTTGACCTCGAGCTTGTCGAGCTTCAATTCCTTCTTCACGGCATCGACGATCTTGTAGCAGATGTCCATCGCATAGCCGATCGGCTTCTGGCTGTCGTCCAGATAGGAGAACGGGATCGAGGAGTCGCGGAAGCCGAGCGTGATTGCGCCGGTCTCCTTGATGTTTTTCAACGTACCCGTGAGCTCCTGGGCCCCGGCCTGGCTCGCGCCTAACGCGGCGACGAGCGCGAGGCCGATCATGTAACTGCGCTTCATACGTATACTCCCTGTCTTGGACGGCTTTTGTTATGCATGCACATTCCGGGCCGGAAAGGAATGTGCCATCGGCGCTATACGACCCTTAAACCGCGCGAATGACAAGGCATGCCAAGGTTGAACATGCCGGCGGCCGGCGACGGGGCAATCCAACCACTCCCTATGCGCCCCGCGCCTTCTCGCCGAGATCCCAGAACAACCCCGCCATGATCGCGAGCGCTTCCTCCGTCACCGAAAGCAGGATGTGTTCGTTCGGCGCGTGCTGCGAGCAGCCGGGATAGGAGTGCGGCACCCAGATCGTGGGCAGCCCCAGCCCTTCGGAAAACACGTCGTTCGGCAGCGAGCCGCCAAAGTTCGGCAAAATCGCCGGCGCCTTGCCGGTGGTCTGCCGGATCGATTCCGCGGTCCAGTTGACCCAGGGGCTGTCGAAATCGGTGCGCGAGGCGGCAAAGCTTTGCGCGCCGCTCACCTCGACCATCGGGAATCCATTGCTGTGCAGATGCTTCCGCACCGCGTCGACGACCTGATCGATCTTCGTACCAACGACAAAACGTAATTGCAGCACCGCGTGCGCCTCGCCGGGAATCGCATTG
>JGI12053J15887_10001084_pt1 | contig 12243 bp, 10 predicted proteins | sample MedBloCAOM1_O3_FD_15887 | JGI IMG/M metagenome (IMG submission 15887)
GGGCTGGAACGCCATGCGCGATCAGATCTTCGCCAACCAGAAACGGTTAGGTGTCATTCCCGCGACTGCCCAGCTGACCGAGTGGCCGGATGATCTGCAGAAATGGGAAACACTATCGGCTGACGAAAAGAAGCTGTTCGCGCGACAGGCGGAGGTCTACGCAGGCTACACCGCCTACACCGACCACGAGATCGGCCGCGTGATCCAGGCGGTCGAAGACATGGGCAAGCTCGACAACACGCTGATCATCTACATCGACGGTGACAACGGCACCAGCCCCGAAGGCACGCTGCTCGGCACGCCCAACCAGTACACTGCATACAACGGCATTCTGAAGATTCCGGTCGAAGAGCAACTGCAGTTTTACGACAGCTGGGGCTCGGCGGGTACCTATCCGCACATGGCGGTCGCGTGGTCTTGGGCATTCGACACGCCGTTCAAGTACACGAAGCAGGTGGCGTCGCACTTTGGCGGCACGCGGCAGGGCCTGGCGATCTCGTGGCCAGCCCGTATCAAGGACGCCGGTGGCATCCGCACTCAGTTCCACCATATCATCGACATGGTGCCGACGATCCTCGAAGCCACCGGTATCAATGCGCCGGAAATGGTCAACGGCATCAAGCAAAGCCCGATCGAGGGCGTCAGCATGGCGTACACCTTCGACAAGGCGAACGCCAACGCGCCGACGACGCACAAGACCCAGTATTTCGAGATGGTGAGCAACCGCGGCATTTATAGCGACGACTGGTATGCCAATACGACGCCGCCGCATGGGCCGTGGATCTTGAACGCGCCCTTGCCCCCCATCAACGATTACAAATGGGAGCTGTACAACCTGACCGCCGATTACTCCCAGGCCAACGATCTCGCCGCGAAAATGCCTGACAAGCTGAAGCAAATGCAGGCGGTATTCCTGCAGGAGGCGGCCAAATACAATGTGCTTCCTCTGGATAATTCGTCGTTCGCTCGGGCGATCGCGCCGCGGCCGAGTGCTACCGCGGGACAGACCGCCTTTACCTATTCGGGCGAGATGGCCGGTATTCCAACCGGAAACACACCAAACATCCTGAACAGGTCGTTCAAGATCACGGCGGAGGTCGAGGTCCCGCAAAACGGCGACGGCATGATCGTTACCGAGGGCGGACGCTGGGGCGGGTACGGGCTGTATCTGCTCAAGGGAGTGCCAGTGTTCGACTACAACATGCTTGCACTGTTGCAGGCCCGATGGGCGGGCGATCAACCGCTCTCGGCAGGCAAGCACACGATCGTGTTTGACTTCAGGTATGACGGCCCCGGCATTGCAAAGGGCGGCACCGGCGTGCTGAAGGTCGATGGCAATGAGGTCCGGACGCTGCAAGTCCCAAAGACGATCCCGTTCTTGCTGCCGGGGGACGAGACCTTCGACGTCGGGATCGATACCCGCACCGGGGTGAACGACCAGGACTACCAGGTGCCGTTCCGGTTCAACGGCAAGATCGACAAGGTGACTTTCAACCTCGGACCGACGCACCTCACGGCTACGGAGGAGATGAAGGTGCGGGAAGCGACCGCCCGAGCGCACGACTAGAGGCGGATCACCAACAGTTGGATAGGCGGCGCGCTGTCTGTGCGGCGCCTTTCCAAAGGCAGCCGAACCACTCAACATGATGATGAGGAGCACAACGTGAGCAAATCCATCGGTGTCGTAGTGTGTGTTTCAGCCTTGATCGTTGCGGGTGCTGTGGCTGCGCAAGGTGTGCTGGTAGACACTGCAGCTGACAGGGTGATCAAAAAATTCGAAGCGGCCACCTGCGATCAACTGAAGGCGCAAAAGAACGAGCCGCCATCGGAGAAGGAGAAGATAGCACTGGACTTGCTGCGCGACGATCCGAAGGCACGAGTGGACTTTATCGATAAAATCGCGGCACCGGTTCTGAACAAGATGTTCGAATGCAGCCTCATCCCATGAGTCTTGCGCTGATCTGACCGCTCAACACGACAGGAGGCTCGACGTGAACAAATCAATCGGTGCAGCCGCGATGATTTCAGCCTTGATCGTCGCATACGGCGCGTCCGCGCAAGGCATGCTGTTGGACTTCGCGGCAGACAAAGTGATCACGAAGTACAAGACGGCAACCTGCGATGAATTGAAGGCGAAAAAAAAGGAGCCGACAACAGAGAAGGAGAAGGAAGCCATAGAATTTCTCCGTAACGATTCGCAGGCGCGAATATTCTTCATCAACAAAATCGCCGCCCCCGTTCTGAACAAGATGTACGATTGCGGCATGATCCCGTGAGCACAAGGGGTATTCCATCATGACCCAAAACCACTTTACCCTCAGCTTTCCCCTGAAATCGCCGGTGGATGCAACGCTGCTCGCGGAACAGCTTCCACCATTGATGCCGGGGCTGTTTCGGGCAAACGACGCGACCGGCACTGTTCATTACTCGCGCTTTGCCGTGCTGAGTGAAAAGACCCTGCTGTTTCTTGGTGACTTCGACGGAGAATTCGGTCAGCTCATGACCGCTCTCGCCGGACAGGCAGGACCGGTCTTCGACGCAATTTTCAAGCACGTCGCAAGTCCGCCCCCTACCCCGGTCGCCGACAACGTGGACGCTTTCGTCGAATGGACAGCCTCGCACCTCCTCGATGCCGTCAATCTCTACAGCGCTTACCCTTCCGCAACGGTCAAGGAGATCAAGGCACTCGCATCCGACGCTGACGTTGCTGGAAGCGGGGTACTGAATCCGTTCCTGGTGATCTTGCCCATGAAATCGAAACTCGCGTTTATCGAGGTCAAACTGATACTGCGCATTCGCGGAAGCGGGACGACGAAAGACCTGGATAAAGTAGGCACGCCACATTTTGCGCAATTCATTCCACTCGAGGATAACCAGATTGGTTTCTTTACCGTCTATGACGGCTCCTTCGACAAGTACATTGCCGATTTCACCAAGAATATTGGCGAGGTCTTCGATCTCATATTCAAGTTCACCAAGGACCCGCCGCCATCGCCATGCCGAAAGCACTTGCAGGAGTTCATTGACTTTGCGGCGGGCGCAAACCGCAGTCCGATCGGGTTTTATCAAGCCTATCCTGGACTGTCGGTTCAGGACATCCATGCCCTGATCGCCGACAGCAAGCCACAATCCGTCTCAGCTTGACATTGAAAGGCTGCGCGAAGTGAGACAGGACAACGAGGCACAAGCGCCAGGCTTGGAAGACGGCAGGAGCTTCTTCCGCGGTCTGTTCGGACGGGCGAGGCATGAAATTCCCGGACGCGATTCCCAGCTCAGATTCGGTTCGGAGAACCCACTCGACCTGAGCGACATTCAGGGCTTTATTCTGCGCGGCTACAGGATGCCCATGGTGCGGCATTTCCTACTTTCGGTCGGCATCCCCGGGGAGGCCCGCAAGTTGCTCGGACGGTTCGTCAATGGCAACGAAGCCGACGCGCCGCAAATCACGACAGCAGAAGATTGGCACGTGGGGTTCGAATCGGGTCCCGAAGACGATCCCGCCGAAGCTCCGCGCCGAAAGCCTGATTATTGCCTGAACCTGGGCATCACATGGCGTGGGCTGGTCGCGTTGGAAATCAGGGAGCGCGTCCCGGGGCTTTCATTCAAATCCTTTGGCGCGTTCATCGCCGGCGCCGCCGAACGGGCAAAGCTGGTAGGCGATACCGGCGAGAGCGACCCGCAGCACTGGATCGGTGGATTCGGCAAGGGAGGCGATCACGTCCTCTTGACGCTGCATGCCATGAGTTCGGAGGCGATGACAAGTTACAGCGATCGCTTGGTCGCCCTGTTTGCCGAAGGCGACGCCTTTCGGGAAATCTGGCGAGCCGACGGGATGGCGTTGATGGAAGTGAAGGACGGCGAACCTGTCCCTACCTTCAAGGTGCATTTCGGCTACACCGACGGCATCAGCATGACAACAATTCGCGGCGGTCCGGAACGATATCCGCCTGATCATCAGCAGCCCTGCGAACCCTGGCTATTCGTGCTACGGGAGGATGCCGAAAATTACTTCGTGCCGGAACCCCGTGAACTCGGATTGAACGGCAGCTTTGCCGTCTTCAAGATGATCAAAACGGACGTTGTCAAATTCGAGAATTACCTTCGGTCGAACAAAGATAAGATCGATCCCGAACTGCTCGCCGCCAAAATCTGCGGCAGATGGCGCAATGGCGTTCCGCTTGCGTTGTCTCCTGAAACCGACAGCCCTCCAGGTGGGATGCCGGCGGAGGGGTTAAACAACTTCGAATACGTCAACGCGGATGGATCAGGGGATCCAAAGGGTTTGCGCTGTCCCGTTGGCGCGCACATGCGCCGCATTAACCCAAGAGGTCAACCGGTCACGGGCCAGGGGCAACCCGGTGGCAGCAATAATACCCATCGGCTTATCCGCCGCGGCCTGCCCTACGGTCCAGTCTATGATCCTTCGAAGCCCTACGACGGCATCGAGCGCGGGCTGCTCGGCTATTTCATCAACTCAAGCATCGAGAACCAGTACGAGTTCGTGCTCGGACACTGGGTCAACGACAGTGAATTCGCCGGTGCCGTCAGGTTGCCCCCCAAATCGCGGGACCCAATGATCGGGACGCAGGACCCGGCGGAAAGCATTTTCGTGATTCCACAAGCGAATGGTGTACCCCCGATCAAGCTCACAGGTTTATCAAGCTTTGTTACGACGAAAGCCGCCGCTTACTGCTTTCTGCCAAGCAAGACTGCGATCAAATTCATCGCCAATTTGGGATGAGGCCCATGATCCGGCTTCCCTTAGGAGACTTCCATGGTGTTCCTGACCCGATGGTTTGGAGTGACCGAGAGCGACGCTGATCGGGACCCCGCCCGCGAAAAAGCCGATATCGAGGCGATTGTCGAGAAATCTCTGTTGATGCAGGCGAGTGCAGCCGCGAAACAGCAACGACCGCTTTGTCGTGGAACCCATGCAAAAGGTGTCTGCGCCCGAGCCGCGTTCGAAGTATTTGACGTAACCGTCGGACACGAGCCTGCGCTGGCGACGCGGCTGGCGAAGGGGATCTTCGCAAAACCTGGCGTCTATCCCGCGGTGGTGCGATTTGCGAACGCGGACGCGAGCATTAACTCAGATTTCAAGCCTGACGTAAGGTCGTTGTCGTTTTCGGTCGACCTCGCTCGGAATGGCATCGCTAGCCCCGAGGCGAAGACTCGTCGACAGGATTTCTCGATGCAAAACGCAACGACGTTGCCGATCAATGACTCGCCCGCCTTTCTGGCGACCATCAGTCTTTTGACGGCATCAAATCCAATCCGCTCGCTATGGTCTTTACAGTTTCGAGACAAGTTGAGAGTGATGCGGACACTTGCTTTGGCAGAAATGCAGGCGCGCCAGAAAATCAAGCCCTACCAGAAACTGCGCTATTGGAGCACGGTGCCTTTCCGCCATGGGCCGACCAATGTCGTGAAGTTTTCGGCCACGCCATCTCCCGACAGTCCGTCGCGTCCTCTGAAGAGAAATAATCCCACAGGGCTGCAGGACGAACTGATCCGCCACCTCCAGGAGGATAGCAGGATGAGCGCGTTCGACTTCGGTATCCAGTTTCTGGACGTCGACCGGATGACTTATTGGCGCAAGCGCCGGGACGCCGATTTCTGGATCGAAAACGCCAGTGTGGAGTGGAACGAGATCGAGGCGCCCTTCCACACGGTCGCGAGGCTTACCCTGCTCCCGCGTTCGCGACTTGATCCGGAGGAGAGTGCCACAACGTATTTCGACGTCACGGGCAACTCGACGCCTGACAGCACGCCCGTCGGGAGCATCAATCGCGCTCGCTGGCCCGCGGAAGTCGCCAGCAGAAAGGCGCGCATGCCCCACGCTCCGGCGGCAGGAGGTGCCGAGACGTTAGCGCCGATCGAGGCATGTCCGGCGGGCGCCAATGAGGCCAGCATCGGCGGCCGTCAGTCGGGGCGTGAGGAGTACCGCCACGAGTTCGGCAGGAAAGCCAAATGAAATCGAAAACCGCTCTTTTCGTGCTCGGCCGCAGCTTGCCTGCTTGCGTTCACTCGGGTTGGCGCAACCCAAGGAACGGGGGCGATTGAATCCATTCCCAGCCGCGTAGTCGAGTGGCGGCGATAACGGTCAGGTGAGACACTGAGCCGCAACCAGCTCGTTCCGCTCGGGCCTGTGCCTTGCCGCAGGCTCGGCAACGAAAACGCCTAGAGCCTACAGGAGTATTCTCATACGACCGGGTTCAACCGATCATGACCAAGATGATCAGAAACGGCCTTTACTCGATAAGCACAAAGTTGCTGGATGGCGTGGAAGGTAGCCAAACGGGCATCTCGGTGCTGCGCGATGGCAAAATGCTCGGCGGCGGCGCTTTCCTTTATCATGTTGGAAGCTATCGCTGTTCGGACGGCAAGTGGAAAGGTGAAGTGACCTCTCGAGAACATACGCCGAGCGTTAAAGTCCGGCCGTTTGCGGGACACATCGTCACAATGGGATTTGCCGGAACGTATACGGATGAGAGCGCGGAATTCGAAGCCACAGCGCTCGTCGGCAAGCGAAGCCTTCGGTTGCAAACAGTCTTTCGGCTGCTCATGGCGGATTGAGCTGATAGGCGCCCCTGCCCTCACGCGATGCAGCGTCCGTAGATATGCGAGCGCGCCGGGTCGGCAACCGAGCTAAAGGCTGGGTCACACCCGAGGAGTATCGACTTCGACGAAGGGAGTTCTCTCTCGAACGATGAAGGGAAGCTCGGATGCCTTTTGGCCAACGATCCTTCCGAAAGCCTATCCCCCTTCGGGATGCGGTTGATCGCCTTTGCGCTGGCGCCGGCCGCCGATTGGCTGACGGTCAGGACGATTCCAACGCGTGCGCTGTCGGCCCCTTGCCCGCTGCGCCAGCACGCCGGATCGCAATAAGGCCAACCTTCGGAACGCGCGTTTTTATGCTCCCATCTGTAGCTGGTGTGGTGCCGTTCAACCAGGCCACGTACGGGAGCCGCGCTTCGCGTCCACAGCGCGGCAAACCTGTCCAAGGTAACGATATGGGGCGCGACGAGACCGCTGTCCTCGACCGGACCGTTTGCAACGCCGTGACCGGTGTCCGGAACTGCGCTTGCGAAGAAGCCAGCACACAATGCCGCCGCAACGATTGCCATTGCTTTTCCCGTCATCCTTCCCTCCTGCCGATTGAATCGGGGAACCGGAAAATGTACGCGACCGGAACGCGTCCTGGAACAATCTGCATCGCGGTCTTGTCCGCATCGGAATCGCAGCCGGTAATTCCCTGTGCGCGGCTTGTTGTCTCTCTTGCTGCAGCGGCCGTCGCGCTTCGGCCCGACACAGCCATCTTCCCCGAACGGCGGCAAACCGTTGGCGCGCAAGGAGGAGTCGCGAAGGACCGGACTGATTGCAGACTATGAAAAGGCTTCCAGCGGCGGCTATGCAAAAACGAGCGGCAAGTAAAAGAATTAATGAGCGATCTCGGCGCGCAGCCGATAACGCACTGTCATGATTTGTCGTTGATCCTTGCGGTGGCCTTCAGCCGAACGGGAGATCCCGCGTCCCGCGAGTTCGGCGACGCCAAGGTGATCCGGNAGTTCGGCGACGTACCGGACTCCTTTGAACACGCCGTGAAGCTCCACTGCGTCTACAACGAGATCGCGCGAATGCGCGGGCACATCCCTGCGCAAGAGCGCGAGATCGACATGCTCAATCGTGCGGAGATGCCAACGGCCTCGGGCGAGCTGCTGCTCGCACGCATGCGGGCGAAAGTAGACGACCTGTGCCGGGAGCGCGATGTGCTCGTCACCGCCTGCGGACCGCTCCCTGCACCGCAAGAAGATCAAACATTTCTACCATGCCGGCCGGCCAGAAACTCGGCATCAAGGAAGTCGACGACGGCATTTGGCTCGTCAGCTTCTTGCAATATGATTTGGGATACTTCGACCTGTAGCAGAGAACCCTGCAACCCCTCGACAGCCCGTTCGGCACCAGGTTGTCACCCATGTCTTAGGTACGACCTGTTACCTATGTGTGTCCGGGCTGGACACTGATATCGCTGGCGGAGAGGGAGGGATTGCACGCCGCGTAGGAGTTTCTGTTGGCGTTCTCGTGCATCCGACGGACTCGGTCACGCCGCCCGTAGCTGAACCCGTTCCATCGTTCCCCAGAAAAGCTAAGTCCGTCCCGGCGGTTAAACCGGGACGGTGAGTGAGTTATAACAAAAGTGGTTGCGGGGACCCGCAACCATCTCAAATTGCTGTTTCAGGCGGTAGCCTGACCGAAAAGGCATCGGGCCGGAACGCCACGCGGGGCTCTGTCATGAGCAAACCGTTATTGTCCGCGGCCGACAGCTCCCTATCACCGCTCACAGATTGAGGTCCGAGGCTGCGAGCACGTCCCGGGCAGCCTTACGCAAAGCGACAAAGTTCGTCGCCTGCTTTCAACTTCATTGCGTCCGGAACGCAGTGCGCGTCTTCTAAGTTATTGATTTTTCTTGCTGTGACGCGCGTTTCCGTCACGCTTTGTTCACGGTCATTTCACCCAATTCGTTGCGATTTCGTTGCGGCGTTCTAAGGGAGTCATGCGTCGCGCCGCCCGTACTCCGACTGGGCAGATACTGGCCGACACGACGATGGCTCGCTGCCCAGTACCGGCGGCGCCTCGGGCTTCAGGAAGGAGACGAAGCTGACGAGGGAGGGATTGGCGATCAGAACAACATCGCTTAAGTCCAACGCTCGAGCACGACGAGATACGCCAATACCAGAGCGTCTACACGATGAAACCAATCCGGCCGCGGTTGCCACGAATATCCAGGATGCGTCGGAACGATCGCTCGTCCCTTCTTCGAGATTTCCTCCGCCAGGCCGGAGACTGAAGCCGGACCGGTGCCACCGCTGAGAACAAGGAAGGCTCTTCCCTCTCCTCGGTCGGTAATCGTGATCGGCAGGGTATCTGAAAACAATCTCGAAGTGTGGTCGCAAGACATTCATTTCTCCGGTCTCCAGCTGACACATCAGCACATTCATGAGGCGGCGATGACGGCTTAAGGAATGGCAGGCTCCTCTCAGCCACCGAGATAGGCATCTCGGATCAACGCGTCGTCGAGTAAGTCCGGAACGTTACCTGATCGAGCAATCCGGCCCGACACCATTACAAATGCCCGGTTTGACACCTCAAGCGCGGCCCGCGCATTTTGTGGCAAAGCCCATAATGCGGCAAACCAATTCACCGTCGGATGGGATTGTGAACCGGGCATTCGCAGACAACGCCAGACGTGGCGCGCATCGCTCGCGTGGCAGCGCTAGAAGCTGTACCGGAAATTCGCCGCGATAACACAACGGGACGGGAGTCACCTCCCGCCCCATCATCGCATTAGACAGACTTACTTGCCGATACAGGTGGCGACGGTCTGGGGCGTGCAGACATCAAGACCGGTGTACGTAGGATCGGCGGGCGCGGGCTTCCCCGATTTCATCGCGTCTAGCGCCAGCATCGTCTTGTAGCCCATTTCGAACGGGCGCTGGCCGACCTGGCCGAGTGACAGGCCTTCCTTCATCTGATCGATCTGCACCGGCAGGGTGTCTGCCACCACAAGGGCAAGTGCTTTAGAGGCGATCTTATCCTTATACGGTGCCACCGCGGCACGGTTTGCGTCGGGAATGAATTGCGGGAAGCCACCGGTCGGGATGAAGGCATCGAGTTTCGGGTTCTTCGCCATGATGTCGGTAAACTGCTGGACGGATACCGGGAAGTCGTCATTGGTATAGAGCGGACAACCCTGAATCTCGGTCCAACCGTTCTGGCCCGTCAAGCGGTCGCCAGGGGAAGCGGCCGATTTCTTGCCCGACAATACATCGCGAATACCCTGCATACGTTCATTGTGGTTGGCCGCAGCGGCGCCGCCCGACTGGATGCACACCGTGCCGCCCTTCGGCTTGATCTGCATGGCGAGTTTGGCGAGGTTCGCACCAATCTCGTAATTGTGGGTGCCGATATAGGCGGCGCGCAAAGCCTTGTTGTCAGGCAGGACGTCGGAATCCCAGGTAAGAACGGGAATGCCGGCATCCTTGGCGGCCTGCAACGCTACCGCTGCCGCCGCAGCATTGGATGGCGCTACGGCAATGCCGTCCACCTTCTTCGCGACGAGATCCTGCAAGATTTGCACCTGCTCCTCGCCACCGCCGTGTTCACCGGGGCCGATATACATGCATTCAAAGGCACCCTTTGATTCCGCTTCGGCTTTCTTGCAGCCGTCGCGAGCCTGATCGAAGAACGGATTGTTCATGTTCTTCGGCACCAAAGCGAAGACATATTTTGCCTGGGCGCCGGACATCGCCACGGACATAGCGCCGAAGGCAATAGCCGTGCCTAAGAGAAATCTTTTCATCTCGTTTCCTCCTCATTGACCTTCACTGATTGCCCGCAGTGAATTCGGTTTCTAGCGATGCTTTTTCGGCAACAACCGCTCCAAAATGGCCGCAACGATCGACTTGCCTCCGGTTTGCATGCCGAGAAGCACCGCGAGAATGATGAAAGCGCCGACAAATGCGCCCTGCCAATTGGAATCGATGCCAGCCATCAACAAGGCATTGCGGATGACCTCGAGAAAGGCCGAACCGATGAAAGCCCCGAAGGCGGTGCCCGACCCACCCATCAGGTTCGCCCCACCGATCACGGTCGCCGCGATGACGCGCAGCTCATACCCCTGCCCCATGGCATTGATGGCCGAGCCGTTGTAACCGAGCAGCAGAAGAGAGGCTAACGAAGCGGTGAATGCGGAAAACACATAAGCTTGAAATTTGATCCAATCGACCGGAACACCGGTGAGCCGGGCAGCCTGCTCGTTGCCGCCTATCGCAAAGAGGTGACGGCCCCAGGCTTTGGAATTGAACACATAGCCAACGATGAGGGCCAGCCCGACCATGACCCAGAAATGCGAAGACAATTCGGGAATCCAGCGCGGTGCCCAACCAGCTGGCGCGTGCAAAGGCCATTTCGCTTGACCGATGGCTTTGACGATAGGTGCGTCGGGCCCGAACTGATAGAGCATCTGGTTGGCCGAAAACACCACCGCAAGCGACCGCGCCATCGACAACATGCCAAGCGTCACCACGAACGAAGGCATACCGACATAGGCCACGAAAAAGCCGTTGACCGCGCCGCAAGCAAGCCCGGTAATCATCCCCATCGTGAAAGCGACATACCAGGAGTAATGCCAAGTAAGGAACAGGCCCGCGACAATCGCCACCAGGCCCATCACGGACCCTACGGAGAGGTCAATGCCGCCGGTGATGATGACGACGGTCATCCCCATCGCCATGATTCCGATCGGCGCAAAGTTGCGCGTGACGTTGGCGGCATTTTCGGTGGTGCCGAAGCTCGGTTCATTGATGGCCATGACCACGACCAGCACGATGAGCGCGATCGTCACCCAGAATGGCTGGCTCGACATGACGCGCGCACCAAAGGATTGTTCCTTGGTCTCCGCCACATCTGAAATTGCGGCATGACCGGTTTCGGTCGCTTTGGTAATATTATGCTGCACGGATCGCTCCTGTAATCAGGCCGGTGATTTCCTCCGGCGAGGTCGACGCGGTTGCTTTGTCGGCAACCTTGGCGCCGCGCCGCATGACGATGATGCGGTCGCTCACCGCGAACACGTCGGGCATACGATGGCTGATGAGGATGACCGCCACATCTTGATGCTTCAGACGGCGGATGAGTTCGAGCACCTCGGCGACCTGGCGCACCGAGATGGCGGCGGTCGGTTCGTCCATCAGGACGAGCTTGGCGTTGGAAAGCCGGGTGCGGGCGATGGCCACCGCCTGGCGCTGGCCGCCCGACATTTTCTTGACCAGATCGCGCGGTCGCGTTTCGGATTTCAACTCGTCGAACAATTTGGCCGAGCGGTCGATCATCGCCTGCTTGTTGAGCACCCGAAAGGGCCAGAACCCCTTGTTTTGCTCGCGGCCCAGGAACACGTTCTGCGCGGCGGTGAGATTATCGGCAAGCGCGAGATCCTGGTAAACGACTTCGATGCCCTTGGCGCGCGCCTGGATGGGCTTATGGAAATGGCAGACCTCGCCATCGACGAGAACTTCCCCCTCCGTTGGTGGAAAATTCCCGGCAATCAGCTTGACCAGGGTGGACTTGCCGGCACCATTGTCGCCCATCAACCCCACGACCTCGCCGGGCTCGACCGACCAACTGATGTCGTTTACCGCGTGGATAGCGCCAAAACTCTTCGATACGTTACGAACTTCAAGCAGA
>JGI12053J15887_10001086_pt1 | contig 12224 bp, 10 predicted proteins | sample MedBloCAOM1_O3_FD_15887 | JGI IMG/M metagenome (IMG submission 15887)
ATAGCTTTCGGCCCGCATCGCGATGACCGAAATGCGCCGCTCATCGAGCTGGATGGTCCCCGGAGCGCGCACGCTGGTTTTGATCACCCGCCGGGCCGCGAGCTCGGACTTCACGCCGGTCCGTTGGATCTTGCCAGTCGACAGCTTGACCGACCCGTCGTCGGTGTCCTCGCCGTCGTAGACCGGAATGTAGTCCATCCCCATCGAGTCTTTCTTGGGCACGGGCGAGGTGTCCGGCAGGCCCATGGGGTTGCGGTAGTATTTGATTTTGCGCTCAGTCGTTGTTTCGGCCGATGTAACAGGCGGCGCATTCGGCCCGGCCTCATCGAAACTCACGTCGGCCCCCGGGGGCACGGCGCGATAATCGCGACCGTCGTCCGTCTTTTTCGGACCGATCGCATAGAACGGCTTGCCGTCAGGATCCTGATAATAGATCGCCGCCGGCGTGCCTTGCGCGACCGCTCGCGTCATCACGGCGCCGACGTGAGAGCCCGGCCGCTGGTTGACAACATAGCCACCGACCGCCGCCGCGATGACCGCGGCGGCGAGGGTTACGAGCCCACGGCGATTCATTGTTGCGCCGTCAGGACAAGCTTGTTTTCGACCGTCCCAGTCTCGCCCTGGACCTTCGCGCCCAGGGAAAGCTGCCAGCGCCCCTGCATGGTGACAGCCGCCTTGAACCGGTAGACGCCGGGCTCTGTGCTCGGCATCGGCGTGATCCTGGTCGCCATCTCCTGCATGCCGTCGGGCGCCATATCGAGACGGGTCGCAAAGATCACGGCATCCGGAACAGGCTTGCCGTCCGGCTTATGCACAAGCCGAACGGATATGATCGCGTCACCTTTCTTGATGGTCTGATCGATCAGTTGGAATTCGTAATCCTTGATATCGGCACGGGCGATCGAGACCGAACCGGTGATAGCAAGAGTGATCGACGCGGCCATAAAGGCGCGCGCATAACGAGACGTTTTCATGGTGAACTCCTCGGAGTGTCTGGGTTGCCGTCAGGCGACATGCGTGTACCCGCGCGGCCTTGGGGACCACGCGGCAGCAATCGGCGCTGAGGCGCCGATCAGACCAGAGTGCGAGGAGGATGTTCGGGTGGTGGGCGGCCGATACCGTCAGGCCAAAAATCGCTTCGCGGACGGATGGCGCCGGCCGAAGTCCTCAAGGGCGGTTGAAAGAGGGCCAGCGTCATACTGGTGAGGCACTTGGCCGCACAGGCCGCCATGAAGATGCATTTGTCGCAGCCGCTCGGCATCGGCGCCTTCGATGGGCAACAAGGCATCTCGTCCGAAGCCTGATCGTCCACCGCGGCTGCCGACATGGCGTGCGCCATGTTTGCGGTCGACGCCGCCTCGCCTGCCGTGGCCATCATCGCCGGCTGGGCAAACGGAGCGCAGGCCAATCCCGCGATCACGAAGGCGGCGATGAGCCGGCGTATGGTATTTACGTAATGCACGCTTCAAAATCCCACAACGCCGGCACAATTGGAAGCTTTTTTGCCTAACGACACCGTGAGAGGTCGGGCTGCAGGAAAGAGCACTTGCTTAGGGCCTTCCCTTGCCGCCCAGACGATATCCGGCAGACCGACCTTGAGGCTGAGGGACAAGGGCATCCTGCACAGCCGGCGGTAGCCTGTAACGACGGCACGCCGTGAGATCAAAACTACTTGTCGAAGATCAACGGTTGTGATGATCTGACCAAAGACGGCGAACGTTGTAAAGTTCGTGCGCGATCGTAGCGAGGCGGCGTTTTTCGATCGACACAATAGCGGCGGCGGCGCGCCTGGCGAAGCCGTCCGCGGCCAGAAACGCTCCGTACAAACTCCACCAGCCCCGAATAGGAAACGTGTTCGCGAGAGAGCTCCGGTCGAGTCCATCCACAATTGGAAGGGTACGGCGATGCTCCAGACATTATTGATCGGTTCTGCACGCGGCAATCTGAACGGCGGCGGCGGAGCTCAATTCATCCGATTTGTATTGCACTACACCTCTCTGTTTCCTCGTCTGTTGATTGCTGCTGCGGTCTGGCTTGTGTTTGGCTGGGTCGTGGCGTGGCCGATTTTATCGAAGTTGGGTTTCCTCGGCGTCGAGATCTACGCATCGCTGCTGCTGATCAGATTTTTCGCCGGCCTGTCGAACTATGGCGAATTCGGCAGAATGCTTGCCGCGATGTGGCTGCCGATNGGCGTGATCGCNGTCGCAACCTACCTTTTGTTCGTGAACGACCAGGGACGCGAGCTCGGCGTCGGCCTGATGGATAAGGACGACAAGGGACTCTATCTTGCGTTCGTTCTCGTCTACTGGGCTCTCAACAACTGGCTTTCGGCGAGGGTCGGTCTCAGGCGCGCTTTTCCCCAACCCGAAAGAGGGCAGGCCCTGCTGTTCTGGGGACCGCGATTGCTCGGCGTTTGCGCCCACCTCCTCGCCGCTTGCAGCCTTTCGGTGGCAGCTTCGAGCCAGCCCGATCTGCAGGGACGGATCGAATGGTGGCTCATATTCGCCGCGCCTCTGGCGATCGTGCTCGCGACCACTTTCGTCTGGCTGCTGGACAAAGGCTGTTTGTCCAACCGGTCCACCGATCAAGAGCGGGCGCGAACCCGCAAATGGATATACGCCTTAGGCGGTGCTGAACTCGTTCTTTTCGCCGGACTCGGGTTGGCCTTTTTCGACGAAAAGGTACCGCGGGGCTTCCTGCTGGGAACGCTGTGCATCGCGTTTTCTGCTTTGGTCTTTCTCACCTCGATCAGTGTGCTGCGGAGAAACGCGCTCCTCGACCAACAGGCATCAACCGTGGCTCGCGACGGCGACAGCCAATCCGAACAGAAACAAATCACCTACTGGACCGTGTTTCTGGCCCTGCTGATGCTGACAGGTGCCGTTGCGATCTGGATCTGGCCGATGAGCGTTGGACAGTTGTTCGGCTCGCTCATCATCGCCTGTTTCGCGTTCGGATCGTTTCTCGCCGTTACAAATCTGTTCGACCTGCTGGCGCGGCTGTTGACGCACTACGCCGAGCAGAACGGCTTCGTGATTGGGCACCGCGCCGTCGGGGCGGTGTTTATCTGCTTTCTCGTCCTCCCGGCCATCCTGGTGTCGTTGACGCACTCTTTCCACCGGGTGCGGCTCTGCGACGAAAAAGAAAAGAACTGCACGGCCGCGAAAGCCAATGGCTGGACTGCCGTCGAGGCGCCGGCCAAGAGACCAAGCGTCGCGGAGGCGGCGCTCGCCTGGTACGCGCAGGCCGAGCCCGTCTATCACTCCATTCATCCCAACGAGCCGGTTCCGATGCTCATCGTCGCAACGGCCGGCGGCGGCATCCGCGCCGCATACTGGACGGCGACTATCTTCGAGAGACTGGAGGCCGATCTTAGCCGGGACAAACTCGGTCAACCTCCGGGGAAGGAGATTTCCACCGAAAACCTGACGCGCAATCTTCTGTTCGCCATAAGTGGCGTATCAGGCGGCAGCGTCGGGGCCGCGGCATATGCCGCGGCGGTGCAAGCTCATGAAGCCGGCGGCGGAGCCGTCCATCCCACAGATTACCTGAAGGTAGACTTCCTGGCCCCGGGGCTTGCAAGCATGGCGTTCATCGACGGGCCCTCGAACCTGTTGCCCGACCTCGGCCAGATCGACCGCGGCAAGGCGCTGGAGCTCGGCTTCGAATACGCAAGTCGAATCCCCGGCGACAAGGATGGCCTCGCGTCCCACGCGTTTCTGAGCTTCTTTCCCGCCATTGACGACACCCACAAGCCTCGTTCCTGGAGACCGGCCCTGCTCTTCAACGCCACGCACCAGGAAACAGGCCGGAGAATGATCACGAGCCACATCAAGATCGAACGCGACGTTTTCTTCGACAGCTACGACGCATTGCAGGTGCTGGAGTCCGACTTGCGATTGAGCACCGCGGCCCATAATAGCGCCCGGTTCACCTACATCTCGCCGGCAGGCAATCTGAGAAGCGCCACCGACCCGAAGCGAAATAAGGGCTATGTGATCGATGGTGGCTATTTCGAAAATTACGGTGCCGAAACCGCGCTTGAGCTCGCCAACAAGGCGATCAACGCGATCGATCCTAAGCATGAAAACAAGGTCAAGCTGGTCGTGCTGCAAATCAGCAGTGATCCCGCGCTCAAGCAGAACCGGACGCGCGTTCGCGTCCAGTCCGAAGACGATGGAAGCTGTTCCGTGTCCAACTTCGGTGCGGGTGACGACAACTACCTCGATTTGACCTCGGACGAAGGCGAAGAAGGTTACGTCTTGTCCTATCTCAACGAACTGACCGCGCCCCTGATCGGCATCATGTCGGTTCGCGAGGCCCATGGCACAATTGCCGCGGACGAGCTTGCCGCATCGATTTGCCCAGGGGGCAGGAAGATCGAACGTCAAGCTCCGAATGAAGATGTGACTGCCAGCATCCCAAAATACAACCCGCTGCATTTCTCGCACTTGGCGATGTGCAAGACGTCCACCCTCGGGGGCGAGGGTCTCGTTCCACCCCTCGGCTGGGTCTTGTCCGATCAAACCCGTTCCAAGTTTAAGGACGTTCTCATGGATTGTGACAACCCGAAAGAACTGAATGAGCTGGAAATGGCGCTTGGCCTGCCATCCGCGGTCGCTACGGCCAGCGTTGCAAAGGGTACTGTGCACTGACGAATTGCCGTATCTCCCGCGCTCCTGCGCGCGGGAGATACCGCCCGCGTTCGATAAATGGACGAAAGACGTCAGTGCTACGCACCAAGCTCATGTTTGACGATCGACCCGATCGGGGTTCACGCGCCGCAGGACGGCGTGATCGAGCTCCTCGACCGGCAAGGTGAACACGTAGCCGACGCTGCGCTCGGTCCTGATGACACACGGTGTGCCCGTATCGGTCTCCAGCTTGCGCCGCAGCCGCAGGATCTGGACGTCCACGGTTCGGTCGAGGACATCTTCGTGCACGTTCGTTGCCTGCAACAGGGACTCGCGGCTGAGCGGCCGCTGCGGTGCGCTCAGGAAGGCGAGCAGCAGCGCATATTCGCGTTTCGTCAACGCGACCCGGTTTCCGTGGGGGCAGGTCAGACGTCTGGTGCGGCGATCAAGCTGCCAACCACCGAACCTGCAGCGGCCCGGCTTGGGATATGGCTCTGGGGTGCTTTGTCCGGAGGACCTGCGCCGAAGTATCGCCCGAATACGGGCCAACAGCTCCCGAAGGCCGAAGGGCTTTGCAAGATAGTCATCGGCGCCCAGTTCCAACCCCATCACGGGGTCGATTTTGGCGCAGGGATAGCCGATGGTGATCACGGGAACGCCGGAGCGCGACCGGATCTCCCGAAGCACATCGAGGCCGCCGTTTTTGCCGATCAGCAGGTCGAGTATCACCAGCGCGGGCTGCTTGGCGATCAGTCGGTTCATCAGGTCATGGCGCCCGGACGCTGCAACCGCCGCTATGTCCTGCTCCCTGAGATAGGACACGATCTGGTGGCGCGTTGTCGAGTCGCCATCGGCAACCAGAATGCCCGCGGTGCCGGCAAAGCTTGAGACGCTATCCTTCGCGCCGTCGCGGGGCGTTGTCCGAAGCGCGCGATGGCGTGCCTGCAATCGGGAGATCACCCCCACGCGTGCGAGAGATGAGGAGATCATCTCGACATATTCCTTACGTCCCGCTCGCAGGTTGGCCTGAAGACTGCCGGTGATTGTGGCCATGATTCACGCGGCGCCAGCGCAACACGAGTTGACGTGTTCCTCGCGGCACGTCAGATCTGACGGCCACGGTCGCCCCTGACGGCCTGCGCGGGCTGGTTAAGTGCGCCGATCTCCCGATCTTTGAGAACGATGGCCGCGCCGCCGGCATTTTCCTCGATACGAGACGGCTTGCGGGTGCCCGGGATAGGCACATGAAAGATTCCGCGCAGCCCGTCCGGCCCATTCGAGACCAACGTCGCGAGGCGGGTATTGCGAATGAACTCGGACAGAATTGCGCGATCTTGCTCGCGAAAAAGCGGGGGGTTGTACATACCAAACGTTCCGATTGGCGCAGCCAACCCGATCTACCGCGACGCGTCTCGCAAGCAAGGTCCAGTTAGGCGCGAAAAAAAGCCCAGAACTGGTCTGCTTCCAGGGGCGATTTGTCGGCAAGGCAGGGCAGGAATGTTTCGGCCTGGCCTTCGGATTTCCACCTGAAGCGCATGACTTGGCCTCGATACTTGGCTTCGATAGCTGGCTTCGATGGCTGGTTTCGGTACTTGGCCTCGACTTTATCGAGTGGGCCAGCGCGCTGAAAGAGCCCAGGCAACCAACTGGTTGACAGGTTGGTGAACGGCTAGGTCGCCGGATTCAAGAGTAGCAATTTCTTCCGTCGCGTGCTTCAAAAAAACAACGGATTCCAGCATAACCTCGTCATGGCAAGACGCCCAACGACCATCGCTATTCCTTCTCTTGGGTCGTTGGACAAAGCGGCCGGTCGCATCGGTACTCTACTCACCCAGGCGCTCAGGGACGCCATCGCGAAAGGGGAGCTCAAACCCGGCGAAGCGCTGCCTTCGACGCGGGCTTTGGCCAATTCGCTCGATATTGCTCGCAGTACCGTCATCGAAGCCTTCCACCAGTTGCATGCGGAAGGCTATCTGGTATCGCGCGCCCGCCGCGGCACCATGGTTGCCAATTTGTGTGCGGTCGACGACCTTCGGGCGTCCGGGTCACGTTCGCAACCCTCGCAATCCGCGCCGCACCTGCCCAAGAATGTGGCCCGGCTTGCAGGCGTTGCGTCGACCTTGCGGCCACAGCGCGCGGAGCCATTCGCGATCGCGCATCCGGCCGGCGCCGTGGCTCCCGATGATAAATGGCGGCGCCTGGGCAACCGCATTCGCGCGACGCGCTCGGCTGCGCCATCCGGCTACACCGATCCCAAAGGGCTTCTCGACCTGCGGATTGCGATCGCGGATTATGTGAGAAAAGCGCGGGCCGTAAAGTGCCAGCCCGATCAGGTCATTATTTCCGCAGGAACGCAGCAAGGCTTGTTCTTGGCGGCGACCGTGCTGTTATCGGAAGGCGACTTCGTTTGGGCCGAAGACCCCGCATATCCGGCGATAGTGGCCATATTGGAAAATTTCCAGGTCTCGGTTACGAGGATTCCCGTCGATGCGCAGGGCATCGATATTGAGCAAGGCGTCGCCGCCTGTCCTCGCGCGAGGGTCGCGTTCGTCACGCCCTCCCATCAATACCCGCTCGGAATGCCTCTGAGCATGACGAGGCGGAATGCCCTCCTCGCTTGGGCGCGCCAGAACAATTCCTGGATCGTTGAAGACGACTATGACAGCGAGCTGCGCTATGCCGGCCATCCCTTCCCGTCCCTGCAAGGGCTCGACCCGGCGCGCGTCATCTACATCGGCACAATGAGTAAGACGATGTTTTCGTCGATGCGGCTCGGTTATGTCATAGCGCCTCCACCTCTTGTCGACGCATTCGCCGGCGCTCGCGCTCTGATCGACCGTCACTCGCCGACCGCGGACCAGCATGTTCTCGCGCAATACATGAAGGGAGGGCATTTTGAGGCGCACATCAGGCGCATCCGTGTCGCCTACGCCGAACGGCGGGCCGCGCTCATCGCCGCCCTGGAACGGGAGCTTCCGTCGTGGGTCTCCCTGCAATCAAGCGACCAGGGAACGCACCTCGTGCTGTGGTTGCCGGCCGGGTTCGACGACGTCAAATTTGCCGGCGAGGCGGCGGAAAGCGGACTTGTCGTTCGGCCGATTTCATCGATGTATCATGCGTCACCGCCGCCGAGGTCCGGACTGATGCTTGGATTTGGCGGGTTTTCTGTCGAGCACTTGCGTAAAGCCGTCCTACAGTTGCGCGACGTGCTCGACGCCTCGAAACAGGTTATGGGCGATCTCAAGAAGCAGCCCCGGGCAGGTGACCCGCGGGCGAAGCGCCCGGCTTCAGGACCGTCGTAGTTCGAATTCCGCGCCCCTAGCCAGAAATTCGTGCAACTCGCGGGGATCCCTGCCCGCCTTCGCAAGAGCCGTCCGCAACTCGGTGACGTACGTCTTCACGTTCGCGAGGGTGTCTTCTATGGGCAGCCGGTCGATATCGACGGCAAATCCTCTGATCTCAGATTCGTTCGTCACACCGACCAATCCCGTCTTGAGCGTACGTTTAAACCAATTCCATCCTCAGATGGCGTCCGACAGCCTGTGCAGCGCGGGTGAGCGTCGCAAGTGTTACAGACTCATTCTCGGGATCGAGAAGCCGGTCCAGCTGCGCCCGGCTCGTTTGCATTCGCTTGGCTAGCGCAGATTTGGTCAACCCCTCGTCCTGCATAAGCGCATCAAGCTGACGCACGATGACGCGCTTAATGGCCCTTGCCGTTACGTCGGTATAGATGCCCTCCTCCTTCAAAAAATCGTCGAAGGACGATCCGATACGGCCTTTCTTCTTCATGTAATCTCCTTTCGGCGCTTCAGCGCCAGTTCAAGCTCAGCCTGAGGTGTTTTCTGCGTCTTCTTGATGAAGGCGTGCAAGAGGACCATTCGGCTTTCATGGACACAAAACAACACGCGCGCGATACGACCACCATTAAGTTCGCTGCGAACCTCCCAGAGCCCTTTTCCCAACGCTCGACAAAGCGGCATTCCGATCGGCCAGGAAAACTCCACGTCCTTGATGTCTTCGCCGACAATCTTCCGATCTTCGTCAGGCAGAAGCTTGAGCCATTCACGGACCGGCTCGCGTCCAGAGGCTAACTGATAAAAGGCAGCGGGCAGTCGCTTCACATGCTCTCCAAGAAAGAAATGTACCAAAATTGATACAAAAAGGCAACGAGAGTTTTGACCCTGGAATCAATGGATTGTCGGTAGTCGAAGCGGAAGCCTTGATCGTCCTTCCAACATTGTAGCCGCACTTGCGTATTCTCCATGGTTCGTACCCAGTCTGGCCGACGGCGAAAAGCTTGCCCTCATCGGACCAAACGGCCGGATCGAAATTCGCGTTCGATCCAGCCGGCAATGCCCGCGCCGGTCCCGCGCAAGCCTTAATTGCCCCTTCCTTTGGATCAGGCGCCAGCCAAGAAATGCCAATTTCGGCGGCCTAACATCGGTCTCGACAGTCGCTTGGGGAGAGCGGTGATCCAAGGATCGAGAATAATCCGTTCTCGCGCGGCTTTCCGCGTCCGACCGCGGGGAACTTACGACGCCCCGGCCGCTTTATCTGGCATCCTTATCCGGGGAAATGAAATGATCCGCCCATCCTTGATCGCGCTGCTGTCTTGCCTCTGCCTGGCCTCGCCCACCTTGGCTGCCGGCGTCGATGCCGCCGCCATCAACGGCGCCGATTTCAAAGGGTCAAAGTCGCTGTCGGAGGATCGGATCAACCCGCTGGTCGTGAAGGTCCAGGTGCTATTGGATCGCGCGCGTTTTTCGCCGGGAGAGATCGACGGCAAGCTCGGCGAGAACGCGCAGAAGGCGCTGAAGGCGTTCGCCGAGGCCAAGGGCCTCAAGCCGAACCGGCCACTCACGGCCGAGGTCTGGAGCGCGCTGGCGGCGACCAGTTCGGAGGCGGCCGTCACCGAATACAAGATCACCAAGGATGACGTGAAGGGGCCGTTTCTCGAAAAGCTGCCGCCCAAGATGGAAGAGATGAAGGATCTCACAGCCCTCAGCTACACGAGCCCGCGCGAGGCGCTCGGTGAAAAATTCCACATGAGCGAGGATCTCTTGGAGGCGCTGAACCCCGGCAAGAAATTCGATCAGGCTGGCGAAGCCATCTTCGTCACCAACGTGCCGAAGAACGACTCCAAATTGAAGATCGGACGGATCGAGGTCGACAAGGACCGCCAGACGTTGAAGGCCTTTGCGCCCTCCGGCGAGCTCGTCGCGTTCTTTCCGGCGACCGTCGGCAGTGATGAAAAGCCCACCCCCAGCGGCACTTTGAAGGTCGAGTCCGCCGACGCCAACCCGAACTATCGCTATCACCCCGACTACAAGTTCAAGGGCGTGAAATCGAAAGAGATGTTCGACATCAAGCCCGGGCCGAACAACCCGGCAGGCTCGTTCTGGATCGGTCTCTCCGCGGAAGGTTACGGCATTCACGGCACGCCCAACCCGTCCAAGGTGAGCAAATCGGAATCCCATGGCTGCGTGCGGCTGACCAATTGGGATGTCAGCTTCCTGGGCAAGAGCGTCAAGAAGGGCACGCCGGTGCAGTTCGTGGAGCCGTCGGACCAAAAAAAGAGCTAGAGCCTTTTCCGTTCCGATTGAATCGGAACGCGGCTCTAGCTTGTTGTTTTTGACGCGTTTTCTTTACGCGAACCGGGGTCCACTTCGCTGGAAAACGCTTTAGTATCCATCAGCCGCCGGTGACCGCGTGGATCGCTTCCTTGACCTTGGCCAAGGCGTAGTTGCCGACCTGCTCGAGTTCGACATGCGGCATGTTGGGCATCTCGTCGGGCGCGACGACGCAGTCCACGATCGCCGGCCCCTCGCAGGCGAATGCTTCCGCAAGCGCGGCAGGTAGCTCGTTCGGCCGCTCCACGCTGAAGCCGTGCGCGCCGCAGGCCCGCGCGAGCGCGGCGAAGTCCGGATTGGGAAATTCGATCGCGCTGCGGAACGGCAGAATCCCGACGCTTTCGGCTTCGAGCGTAATCAGCCCCAGCGCCGAGTTGTTGAAGATCACGACCTTGATCGGCAGCTTGTGGTGAACCGCCGTCATGAATTCGCCCATCAGCATGTTGAAGCCGCCATCGCCGGTCAGCACGATGACCTGCCGNGTCCGATCAAGCGCCTGCACGCCGTTGGCCTGGCCGAGCGCCGTGCCGACCGCGGCGTTGTTGAAGGAGCCGATGATCCGCTGCGAGCCGTTCTGGCGAATCCAGTTTCCGGACCAAAGCGTGTTGAGCCCGGTATCGAAGACGAACACCGCGTTCGCCGCGGCGATATCGCTGACGGCGCGGGCCACGGCTTGCGGATGCAGTCTGTCGCGGCTGCGTGCAAGATCGGCCTGATTGTCGAGCATCTCGTCCCAGCGATGGCGATCATGCGTCACCTGCTGGAAGAACTTCGCATCCGACTTCGCCTTGATCCTGGCGAGAAGCCTTTTCGATCGCAGGCCGCGCCGAGCCGGTAATTCCAAGCGCCGTCGGCGTGCGGCGGCCCAGCGCCAGCGGCCGTTCGTCGATCTGAATCACGTTGCCCTTGGCCGGCAGGAAGTTGGAATAGGGATAGTCGGTGCCGATCATCACCAGCAGGTCGCAATGCTGGACCGCGTGATAGACCGCCTTGGTGCCGATCATGCCGAGCCCGCCCATCCAGCGGGGATCGGCGTAATCCATGATCTCCTTGCCGCGAACCGTGTGAATCAGAGGGGCCTTCAGACGATCCGACAGATCACGCAAGAGAGCGGCCGCACCTCGGCAGCCGGCTCCGCACATGATCACGACGCTGGAGGCGGCGTCGATACGCCTGGCGGCATCGTCGATATCCACATCGTTCGGCGCGAACTCGGCATGCGGCCGCAAGGTCGCGATGCCCGGCATGGCACCCTCGGCCTTGGCCGACAGCACGTCCTGCGGCAAGGTCAGGTGGGCAACGCCCGGGCCCGCATAGGCCGCCGCGATCGCCTGATGGATCACGCCTGGCGCCTGCGCCGGCGAGATGATTGTCTGCGTGTAGAGCGAGACGTCGCGAAACAGCAGATCCGGCTCCGTGGTCTGGAAAAAATCGATGCCCTTCATTTTCCGCGGCATCTCGCCAGACAGCGCCAGAACCGGCGCGTGATCGCGGCTCGCCTCGTACAGCCCCGCCACCAGATGCGTGCTCCCCGGCCCCGTGGTGCCGGCACAGACGCCGAGCTTGCCCGAAAGCTTGGCCTGCCCTGAAGCGGCAAGTGCGGCGCCCTCCTCGTGCCTGACGCCGATCCATTCGATCCTGCTTTTGCGGACGGCATCTCCCAGCGGATTGAGGGAGTCTCCGATCAGGCCGAAGATCTGCGTGACGCCAATTCGCTCAAGTACATCGACAAGGACTTCAGCCACTGTTTGCGACATTGGAGGTTCCAGCTCATCTTGAAAAAGGGATACCCGGGGTCCAATCGGTCGCATTGTCGGTCCACGCTGCGCATTCGCAACCTACGACTACGTGATCGCCCGATGCCGAAACCGCTCGCGCCGTCGTCGCCGTCATGCCGCGGCGATCGGCAGCGGTCTTTCTCAACCTGAACTCGTTTCTCTCGTACGGCTTGTCGATCGCG
>JGI12053J15887_10001087_pt1 | contig 12220 bp, 10 predicted proteins | sample MedBloCAOM1_O3_FD_15887 | JGI IMG/M metagenome (IMG submission 15887)
TCGGCGGTGTCGGTGTTGGTCATCGACTGCACCACGATCGGCGCGCCCCCGCCGACGGCGACATTGCCGACCATGACCTGGGTGGTTTTACGCCGGGCGCTCGGGCCGGCGACATCGTCTTGCGGTGGTTTTACTGGCTGGTTCATGGGGTCTCAAATATCAGGTTTTGGTGACATTCACCACGGCGCCGGCGGCGGGTCTGTGCGCATCATCACGGTTTGCACGGTTTGGAATTTTTCGTCCATTCCTTCAATCGCTTAGCCCGGCCATTTCGGTCCAAAAAGCGAAAGGTTGCCGGCCGCGCTATACCAGACGGTATATTGGACCGGAATCCCGCGATTAAAGGGCAAGGCAGCGACGGGAGGCCGACTTTTCATCGTTGACGGCACGCCGTAGCATCGTTCCAAACATTCCCGGGAGGTGAGCCCATGTCCGAGCGCGACCAGCTTATTACGACCGCGGAACTCGCCGCCATCCTCGATCAGCCCGATCTGAGGCTGTTCGATTGTACCACCTACCTCGAATATCAGCCGGCCGGCAGCGACATCCCCTATGTTGCCGTGCCCGGACGGCACACCTTTGAGGCTGGGCACATTCCGGGAGCGGATTTTCTGGATCTGCAGGGCGAATTCTCCGACCAGAATACGACGCTTCACTTCATGATGCCGGCGACCGCGCAGCTTGAGGCCGCGTTTGGTCGCCATGGGATCGGCGCGAAGCGTCAAGTGGTGCTCTACAGCATCGGCTCGGCGATGTGGGCGACGCGATTCTGGTGGATGCTGAGTTCGCTGGGTTTTGAGAACGTTTCCGTGTTGGACGGCGGATTGGACCAATGGAGAGCGGAGGGCCGCGCCATAAAAACCGGGCCAGCGGAGGGATATCCACCGGCGAGCTTCACCGCGAAAACCCAACGGGGATATTTCGTCGACAAGCACCAGGCGCTTGCGGCGAGCACTGATCGCAACACCGTCGTCGTCAATGCGCTCAGCCCTCAACTCCACGGGGGTTTGGAGCCAAGCCGTTACGGCCGGCCCGGGCGCATTCCCGGCAGCGTCAACGTATCCGCGGCTACGCTGTTTGACCCGGAGACCAAGACCTTTGTTCCGCTCGCGGACGCAGAGGCGAAGTTCGCAAGCCAGGGCATAGCCAGGGACAAGCGCGTGGTCGCCTATTGCGGCGGCGGCATCTCGGCCACCGTCGACTTGTTCCTGCTGCATCGGCTCGGCTACGACAATCTCAGCCTTTACGACGGCTCGATGGGAGAATGGGCGAAGGATGCTTCGCTGCCGATTGAGACCGGCTGAGACGCGCGGCAACCTGCTGCCGTCAAGCGGGAACGTTGGGATCGGGCACGACCTTCGGCCCGGACGCATTGGGCCTGTTCACCAGATACAGCCCGGCAATCACCAATAGCGCCGCGGCGCCGAACACGGGGGTCGGGGTATCATGCATGATGAAATAGCTGGCCACGACGCCAAACAGAGGGGTGATGAAGGTAAAAGCCGACAACTTGCTGGCCGAATAGGTTTTGACCAGAGTGAACCATAGCAGAAACGTCAATCCGACCACCCAAACCGCCTGATAGACCATCAGCGATAGCGCCAGCGGGCCGGGAAGGCGGGTGATGGTTTCGCCCGATATCCAGGCCGCAGCGCCCAAAATCGGGATCGACAGCGCCACCTGATAGCCCAGTGCCTTTTCCGGCGGGGCCCGAAGCAGCGCCGTCGCCTTCACCAGCAGCGTGGTCGCCGCCCACAGCGCGCCGCCAGCGACGATCATCAGGTCGCCCAACAGCACGTTGGCATCGACATTGGCCTGGGGAACGCCGATCGCCAGCGCCACGCCGGCGAAACTCAAGCCCAATCCGCCCCATTGCGAGGCGCGCAGGCGTTCGCCGAGAAACTGATACGAGCCAAGCGCCACAAAAAACGGCGCGGTATAGAGAAACACCACCGCGCGCGACGCCGACGTCAGCAACAGGCCGCGAAAAATCAGCACGAATTCAAGGCCGAACAGGAGGCCCGCGAACAGGCCGGCGAGAAGCGTACCATCGGAAGAAAAGATTTTCACGCCGCGCGCCTTCGCGATCAACAGCAGAACCGGCAACGCGCCCGCGGAGCGGATCATGGCCTGCAGCATCGGCGGGATGTCCGGCAGCGCCAGTTTTACCGCGATCTGATTAAAACCCCAGCTCAGGCAAAGCATCAGCATCAGCGCGACGGCGCCCGGGCTGAGCGGACGCCCGTTCGATGGAACAATCGATTGTTCTGAAGACATGAACCCTCGTGGCCCGGCTTGTCGCCGTGTTGTTATGGGGCATGATCTCGAAAAGTGGCCTTCCGGTTTTCGGAACAGGTCATGCCCATTTATAAAGCGGTTTTCTGGCAGTGCGCGCAGGTGCCGGTGATTTCGACCACGGACAATTTCGGCGCAAAGCCGGTGGCGCGCGCCGCGGCGTTGAGGCTTTGCGCCACCGGCGCGGCCGGAATTTCGCCGACCAAGCCGCAGCGCTCGCAGATCAGAAAGGCCACCATCGCAGCCGCGTCATGGTCATGGGCGCAGGCGAGATAGGCATTGCGGCTTTCGATGCGGTGGACGAGGCCGTTCTCCATCAGGAAATCGAGCGCGCGGTACACTGTGATCGGCGCCGGCCGCGGCATCGATTTGGCGAGATTATCGATCACCTCATAGGCGCCGAGCGGACGGTGGCTGGACAACAGCGCCTGCAGCACCTGGCGCCGGATCGGCGTGAATTTCTGCGCCCGCTGCGCGCAAACCCGCTCGGCATGATCGATCCCGTCCGCGGCGCAGCGGTCATGATCATGGTCGGGCGCGGGAAACGTCGGTTTTGTCAGGGCCATCGCGGCGATCTGTAGCATTTCGGCGGACAAACCCCAATGCCACCCAATCTGGCGGGATCGAGCCATGTGCTGCCTGCAGGTCAGACTCCTCCGGGCTTGCCATTTCATATTCATAAGCTAGCTTATTGTATCGTAAGCTTACGGAGATGGCCCCAGATGTCCCGCGGTTCCGTGGATATGAACTTCCTGTTTACGCTCGGCGAATTGCAGCGGCTGGTGCGCGCCTATGCCGACAAGCAGGCCGCGCGCTACGGTATTACCCGCGCACAATGGGCGGTGCTGGCCAAGGTGGAACGCGCCGAGGGCCTGAAACAAACGGAACTCGCCGAACAGATGGAAATGCAACCAATCACGCTGACGCGGCTGATCGATCGGCTCTGCGACAATGGCTGGATCGAGCGGCGCAGCGACGATACCGACCGCCGCGTCAACCGGCTCTATCTGCTCAAGGCCGCGCGCCCGTTGCTGGGCAAATTGAGCGGGCTGCGCTCCGAACTGACGGCGACCGCGCTCGAAGGCATCAGCCCGGCCGACGCCCACCGCATGCTCACTCAACTGGAAGCAATCAAGGAGAACGTGCGCAACGCCATTCAAAATCCGGCGGGTGAACCGCCGAGGAAGGAGCAGCGCGTTGGCTGATCCAATCCTGAAATTCCCGCCCGATCAGAAGGGCAATCCGCCGCCGGCTGTTCCCAGCGTCGAAGCAAAGCCACGACGCCGTCATGCGCTGGCCTTTGTCCGGCGCTTCCGCAGGACGTTCCTGCTGGTCGTGCTGCCGCTGCTGGCGGTGATCGGCGGGCTGGCGTTCTATCTGACCGGCGGCCGCTACGTGACCACCGACGACGCCTATGTCGGCGCACAGAAGGTTCTGATCACGCCGGACATTTCGGGCAAGATTGAAAAGGTCGTGGTGCGCGAAGGCCAGCAGGTCAACGGGGGCGACGTGCTGTTCGAGATCGATCCGGTGCCGTTCCGGCTCGCCTTGCAGCAAGCCAAGGCCAATCTCGACCAGACCCACACCAGCTATGACAACCTGAAAGCCAACGTCAAGATTTACGGCGACATGCTCGGTCTGGCGCAGCAGGGCGTCGACCTGAAGCGACGCGATGTCGATCGCAAGACATCCCTGGTCAAGAGCAATGTCGGATCGCAGCTCGACCTCGACAATTCGGCGACAGCCCTGGTCACCTCGAGTGCGCAGCTTGAATTCCTCAAGCAGCAGCTGTCCTCCTCGAAAACCCAGTTGCTCGGCAATCCCGATTTGCCGATCGAGCAGTTTCCGCCATATGCCCAGGCCAAGGCGGCGCTCGACCAGGCCGAGCGCAACCTTGATCACACCGTGATGCGCGCCCCGATGGCCGGCATCGCGACGCAGGTCGATCAGATTCAACTCGGCCGCTTTGTCATGGCCGGCACCCCGGTATTCTCCGTGATCGACACCTCGAAACCCTGGGTCGACGCCAACCCGAAGGAATCGGACTTCACCTATGTCACGGTCGGGCAACCCGTCACCATCGACGTCGATGCCTTCCCGGATCATGTCTTCAGGGGCACCATCGGTTCGCTCAGCCCCGGCACCGGCGCGCAATTCGCGATCCTGCCGCCGCAGAACGCCACCGGCAACTTCGTCAAGGTGGTGCAGCGGGTGCCGGTGCGAATCTATTTCGACAGCAACGACAAATACGTCCAGAAGCTGAAGGCCGGCATGAGCGCCTATACCACGATCGACACCGGCCACCGCCGTTCACTCGCCGCCCTGCTCGGCTTCGCGCCGGCGGCGGCGAACCAGGACTGACCGATCATGCCGACTGCGGCTGCATCCCCGATCGCAGTTCCTGGCCTGCGCCGGAACATGGTGACGATCTGCGCCATGACCGCGACCATCATGCAGGCGCTCGACACCACCATCGCCAATGTCGCGCTGCCCTATATGCAGGGCACCCTGTCGGCATCGCAGGACCAGATCAACTGGGTGCTGACCTCCTACATCGTGGCGGCCGCGATCATGACCGCGCCGGTCGGATGGATCGCCAACCGGTTCGGCCGCAAGCGCATTTTCATCCTGTGTTCCGGCGGGTTCACGATCGCCTCGGTGCTGTGTGGGCTGGCGCAGGACATCAACCAGATGGTGCTGTTTCGCCTGCTGCAGGGCGTGTTCGGTGCGGCGCTGGTGCCGCTGTCGCAGGCCGTGATGCTCGATTCCTACGCGCTGCATGAGCGCGCCAAGGCGATGTCGATCTGGGGCATGGGCGTGATGATGGGCCCGATCATGGGTCCGTCGCTCGGCGCATGGCTGACCGAAACCTATTCCTGGCATTGGGTGTTCTTCGTCAACCTGCCGTTCGGCGTCTTCACCGTGCTCGGCCTGTTGGTCTTCATGGACGAGACCAAAACCGATCGCGATCTGCGCTTCGACTGGTTCGGCTTTGCGGCACTCGCGGTCGGCATCGGCTCGATGCAGGTTGCGCTCGACCGCGGCGAACAGCTCGGCTGGACGGAATCCAACGAAATCATCGCCGAGATCATCGTCTCGATCGTCGGCTTCTATTATTTCTTTGCGCATTCGCTGACGACCACAAAGCCGTTCATTCAGTTCGCCATCTTCAAGGACAGAAATTTCGTCAGCGGCTGCGTGTTCATGGCGGTGATGGGCCTCGTGCTGTTCTCGACCATGGCGCTGTCTTCGCCTTACCTGCAGAACGTGATCGGCTATCCCATCATCACCGCCGGTCTGCTGCTGGCGAGCCGTGGCTGCGGTACGTTTGTCGCGATGATGCTGGTGGGGCGGATGATGCGCTATATCGAGGCGCGCACGCTGATCATCTCAGGGCTCAGCCTGACGTGCCTGTCGCTGTTCTATATGACCGGCTGGACCGATCAGACCGGCGTTCCCGAGATCGTGACGCTGAGCATCATACAGGGCTTCGGGTTCGGGCTGGTGTTCGTGCCGCTGAGCACGGTGGCGTTCCTGACGCTGCCCAACCATCTGCGCACCGACGGCACCTCGATGCTGACCCTGATGCGCAATGTCGCAAGCTCGATCGGCATTTCCGTCGTGATCGCGCAGCTGACGGAAGGGTCGCGGCGGGTTTACGCGGTGCTGTCGCAGCATATCAATCCGTTCAACAACGCGATGCAGATGCCCAATGTGCGTGGCATGATCGACACGTCTACCGACGCGGGCCGCGCCATGGCGGACGTGATGGTATCCTTGCAGGCGCAGATCATCGCCTTCTCGCAGGACTACCAGATGGTGATGCTGTTCACGCTGTGCGCGATCCCGCTGGCGCTCATGATCGGCTCCAGCAAGGCCGCATTGCGCAAGCAGGCGCGGGCACCGGACCATGCGGTGATCGAGTAGGAGGCGGCTTTTAAAACCTCTCCCCGCTCTGCGCGGGGAGAGGTCGAAGCCGAAGCGGAGCGAAGGCTTCGGGTGAGGGGCGAGGCACGGCCTCACCAGAATCGCAAACCCATCGGGTCGTACTGACGCGGGTAAACGCTCGGGTTGCGCGACCCGCGAGACCTTCAATCGCGTGATGCGCATTGCCTCGCCCCTCACCCGGCGCTTCGCGCCGACCTCTCCCCGCGCAGAGCGGGGCGAGGTTTAGAAAAAACCATCACACGTCGAAAAACACCGTCTCGTTGTCGCCCTGCAGGTGAATATCAAAACGATAGACCGCGTTGCCGTTGTCGGGCTCACGCACCGCGATCAGCGTATCGCGCCGATCCGCCGGTACCAGCGCCAGCACCGGGTCGGCGGCATTGGCCGCCTCACCACCCAGATAGATCCGCGTATAGAGATGCAGCAGCATGCCGCGCCCGAACACCGCGATCAGGATATGCGGCGCCTGCGGCTTGCCGTCGGGATCGGGCAGCCAGCCGGGCTTGATGGTGTCGAACGCATAATCGCCGTTGGCGTCGGTGCCGCAGCGGCCAAAACCCCGGAATGCCGAATTGGGCAGCGCGCGCTGGTCCTGCGGATCGGCAAACCTGCCTTGCGCATCCGCCTGCCAGATCTCCAGCATGCAATCCGGCACCGGCTGGCCGTCGCCGTCGAACACCCGGCCTTCGATCCTGATACGGTCGCCTGACACATCCGGTGTCACGAGGTTGTTGGTAAAAGCGTCGTTCCAGTCGTATTGGCCGTTCGGCGTCAGCCCATACTTGAAAAACGGGCCGACGGTCTGCGATGGCGTAATCCCCCGCCCTTTAATTCCCGGCACTATTTTGTCTCCATCGGCGTGGCGTTACGCCCGCGCAGCACAATGTTGAAGCGATAGCACAGCGCCCATTCCGGCCGGGTGTTTTCCAGATCGAAGGCGGAGACCATCCGCAGCCGCGCCTTCTCGTCCGGCACCGAATTGAAGATCGGATCGAATTCGAACAGGGGATCGCCTGGAAAATACATCTGCGTCACCAGCCGCGAGATGAAGGCGTGGCCGAACACCGAGAAATGGATGTGGGCCGGCCGCCAGGCGTTGTGATGGTTGCCCCACGGATAGGCGCCGGGCTTTACCGTGACGAACCTGTAGTAGCCGTCGCCGTCGGTCCGCGCGCGGCCCGCGCCGGTAAAATTCGGATCGAGTGGCGCTGGATGCTGATCGACCACATGGATGTAGCGGCCGCAGGCATTGGCCTGCCAGATCTCGAGCAGCGTATTCGGCACGCCGCGGCCGTCTTCGTCCCTTACATGGCCGTGCACGATAATGCGCTCGCCGAGCGGCTCGCCGGTGTGCTGGGTGGTCAGATCGGCATCGTTCTCGCGCACCGTCTCGTGGCCATACACCGGTCCGGTCAGTTCCGACAGCGTCTGGCGCATGACGATCAGCGGCTTCTGCGGCGACCGCTTGACCGTGCTCTTGTAGGCCGGCGACAAACGTGGCGGATGCGCCGCATTGCTCGCAATGGGATAGGTAAGTGTCATGGTTGTGTGTCCTCGCTCATTCCGTCATTGCGAGCAGCCAACGGGTCCGGCCTTCGGCAGGCCCGATGATAAACTCCGCGACGAAGCAATCCATTCTTCTTGCGGCTTTGGATTGCTTCGCTTCGCTCGCAATGACGGTTTTGGTAGCCACCGTCAGTTCAGCTTCTCGATCGCCATCGCCACGCCCTGGCCGACGCCGACGCACATCGTCGCCAGCGCGCGTTTTCCCCCGCGCTTCTCCATGCCGTGCACGGCGGTCATGGCGAGGCGCGCACCGCTCATGCCCAAGGGATGACCGAGCGCGATGGCGCCGCCATGCGGGTTGACGAAATCGGCATCGTCCTTGACGCCGAGCTGGCGCAGGCAGGCTATTCCCTGGCTGGCAAAGGCCTCATTGAGCTCGATCAAATCGAAATCGCTTATTTTGAAGCCCAGCCGCTCCATCAGCTTGCGCGTCGCCGGCACCGGGCCGATGCCCATGATGCGCGGCGGCACCGCGGCCGAGGCGAGGCCGAGAATCCGCGCCCGCGGCGTCAGCCCGTGCTTCTTCACCGCCGCTTCGGATGCAAGAATCATCGCCGCCGCCCCGTCATTGACGCCGGAGGCATTGCCGGCGGTCACCGTGCCGGGATTGCGCACGATCGGTTTCAACTTGCTGAGGCCCTCCAGCGTGGTTTCGGGGCGCGGATGCTCGTCCCTGTCGACCGTGAGCGGCCCGGCTTTGCCGCCGGGCACCGAAACCTGTGTGATCTCCTCGGCGAAATAGCCCGATGCAATTGCTGCGCCTGCGCGCTGCTGCGAGCGNATCGCGAATGCATCCTGGTCGGCGCGCGACACCTGGAATTCCTCGGCGACGTTCTCGCCGGTCTCGGGCATGGCATCGACGCCATATTGCGCCTTCATCAGCGGATTGATGAAGCGCCAGCCGATGGTGGTGTCGAAAATCTCGGCCGTGCGCGAAAACGCTTCCGGTGCCTTGCCCATCACGAACGGCGCCCGCGTCATCGATTCGACCCCGCCGGCAACGGCAAAATCGATCTCGCCGGCGCGGATCGCGCGCCCGGCCGCGCCGACGGCGTCGAGCCCGGAGGCGCAAAGACGGTTCAGCGTCGCGCCCGGAACCGACTCCGGCAGGCCGGCCAACAGCAGCGCCATCCGCGCCACGTTGCGGTTGTCCTCGCCGGCCTGGTTGGCGCAGCCGAAATAAACCTCGTCAACCGCGGCCCAGTCGAGCTTTGGATGCCGCGCCATCAAGGCCTTGATCGGGGCCGCCGCCAGATCGTCGGCGCGGACCTTGGCCAGCGAGCCGCCGAAGCGGCCGATCGGGGTCCGAACGGCATCGCACACAAATACATCACCCATCGAATCTCTCCCTGAAAGCCCGCGTTTTCCGCGCTGACCGGCCCGAATTGAGGCTGAGTTTTAGGAGCGCCACCGCGGCAGGTCAATTGATGGCTCCGCCTCCCAGAGGCGCTTTTGCGCGAGGTCCGTTATATCAGCGAATCCGGGGTGACGTATCGCAGGCGTGGATCAGGTGGAAAACACATAATGCAGCGGCAAACCAATAGGACCGGGCGGTAAAATTTTGTAGTTTGCGCCGCAATGACAATCCAGCAATCCATGCCATCAGACGCCACACCGCCCGCCGAAGCGGCGGCGCGGGTCACGCCGATGATGGAACAATACCTCGAAATCAAGGCCGCCAATCCCGGGCTGTTGCTGTTTTACCGGATGGGCGACTTCTATGAGCTGTTTTTCGAGGACGCCGAAATCGCCTCACGCGCGCTCGGCATCATGCTGACCAAACGCGGCAAACATCAGGGCCTGGACATCCCGATGTGCGGCGTGCCGGTGGAGCGCTCCGACGACTATCTGCACCGCCTGATCGCGCAGGGCCATCGCGTCGCGGTGTGCGAGCAGATGGAGGATCCGGCCGCGGCGCGGGCGCGCGGCAACAAGAGCGTGGTGCGCCGCGACGTGGTGCGGCTGGTGACGCCGGGCACGCTCACCGAGGACACCTTGCTGGACGCGAGGGCCAACAATTATCTGCTGGCGATTGCACGGGCGCGCGGATCGGCGGGTACCGACCGCATTGGGCTCGCCTGGATCGATATTTCCACCGCCGAATTCATCGTCACGGAATGCTCAGCGAGCGAACTCGCGGCGACACTGTCGCGGATCAATCCCAACGAGGTGATCGTCACCGACGCGCTGTATGGCGACGCCGATCTGGGACCGCTGTTGCGCGAATTGCCGGCGGTGACGCCGCTGACCCGCGATGTTTTCGACAGCGCCACCGCCGAGCGGCGGCTGTGCGATTATTTCGCGGTCGCCACCATGGATGGCCTCAGCGCGATGTCGCGGCTGGAAGCCACCGCCGCGGCGGCTGCCGTAACCTATATCGACCGCACCCAGGTCGGAAAGCGTCCACCGCTGTCGCCGCCGTCGCGCGAGGCCGCCGGCACCACCATGGCGATCGACCCGGCGACCCGCGCCAATCTCGAGCTGACGCGGACGCTCGCCGGCGAACGGCGCGGCTCGCTGCTCGATGCCATCGACTGCACCGTGACGCCTGCCGGATCGCGGCTTCTCGCGCAACGGCTGGCGGCGCCGCTCACCGACAGTACCGCGATCGCGCGGCGGCTCGATGCGATCGCGACCTTTGTCGCGGACACAGCCATGCGCGACGAACTCAGGACCACGCTGCGCGCGGCGCCCGACATGTCGCGCGCGCTGGCGCGATTGTCGGTCGGACGCGGCGGCCCGCGTGACCTTGCCGGGTTGCGCGACGGTATTTTGGCGGCCGATTCCGCGTTGGCGCGCCTTGAAGAACTCGAAGAGCCGCCGCCGGATATTGGTGCTGTCGTGGAGGCGTTGCGCCGTCCATCGCGCGAGCTGGCGCGCGAATTCGAACGCGCGCTGGCCGAACAACTGCCGTTGATCAAACGCGACGGCGGTTTTGTCCGCGAAGGCTATGAGGCCACCCTCGACGAGACCCGCAATCTGCGCGACGCCTCGCGCCTCGTCGTCGCCGCGATGCAGGCGCGCTACGCCGACTTGACCGGCGTCAAGGGCTTGAAAATCCGCCACAACAATGTGCTCGGCTATTTCGTCGAGGTGACGGCGCAGCATGGCGACAGGCTGATGTCGCCGCCGCTGAACGCGACCTTCATCCATCGCCAGACCTTGGCCGGCCAGACCCGCTTCACCACCTCCGAACTCGGCGAGATCGAAGCCAAGATTGCCAACGCCGGCGATCGCGCGCTGGGGCTGGAGCTCGAAATCTTCGAGCGGCTCTGCGCGCTTGTGATGGCCGCCAGCGAGGATCTGCGCGCCGCCGCGCATGCGTTTGCCTTGTTGGACGTCGCGACCGCGCTGGCAAAACTCGCGGTCGATGACAATTATGTGCGGCCCGAAGTCGACACCTCGCTCGGCTTCGCCGTCGAGGGCGGCCGGCATCCCGTGGTCGAACAGGCGCTGAGGCGCGACGGCCAGCCGTTCATCGCCAATGCCTGCGACCTCTCGCCGGGGCCGGGACAGAAGTCAGGCCAGATCTGGCTGATCACCGGGCCGAACATGGCCGGTAAATCGACCTTTCTGCGTCAGAACGCGCTGATCGCGCTGCTGGCGCAGATCGGCAGTTTTGTGCCGGCAACCCGTGCCCGGATCGGAATCGTCGACCGGCTGTTCTCGCGCGTCGGTGCCGCCGACGATCTGGCGCGCGGCCGCTCGACCTTCATGGTGGAAATGGTGGAGACCGCGGTCATTCTCAATCAGGCCAGCGAGCGCTCGCTGGTCATTCTCGACGAAATCGGCCGGGGCACCGCGACCTTCGATGGGCTGTCGATCGCGTGGGCGGCGATCGAGCATCTGCATGAAAGCAATCGCTGCCGCGCGCTGTTCGCCACGCACTACCATGAACTCACAGCACTCTCCGCCAAGCTGCCGCGCATGTTCAACGCCACGGTGCGGGTCAAGGAGTGGCAGGGCGACGTGGTATTCCTGCACGAAGTGCTGCCGGGCTCGGCCGACCGTTCCTATGGCATTCAGGTGGCAAAACTCGCAGGGCTGCCCGCAACTGTGATCGCACGCGCCAAATCGGTGCTCGCGAAGCTGGAGGCCCAGGACCGCGGCCAGACCGCCCGCGCGCTGGCCGACGATTTGCCGCTGTTCGCGGTGCCGTCGCGCGCCGCCGCCGAGCCGGCGCCGCCGAGCGAGGCTGAAAAGCTGCTCGAGGCCGTGAAGGCACTGCATCCCGACGAGATGTCGCCGCGCGACGCGCTGGAAGCGCTGTATACGCTGAAGGCGAAATTGCCGAAGTAGTGAGAGAAGTCGTCATTCCGGGGCGATGCGAAGCATCGAACCCGGAATCTCAAGATTCCCCGATGTGCAATTGCACATCTGAGGTCTGGTCCTTCGGACCATCCCGGAATGA
>JGI12053J15887_10001088_pt1 | contig 12217 bp, 11 predicted proteins | sample MedBloCAOM1_O3_FD_15887 | JGI IMG/M metagenome (IMG submission 15887)
GTTCGCGCGTGCCGAGTTCAAAGGACCCGCGGATCTCAAGGGCGCGACCATGGCGATATCTGCGCCCAATGCCACGCCCGACATGATCGGAAAAGCCTATATCGCGCAGCACAACGTGCCGATCTCAGAGGTAAGATTTGCGAGCTTGGGGAGCGATCCGGATCGCTATAAGGCCATGATGAGCGGCATCGCGCTCGCCACCGTTATTTCGATCGAATTTCTGCCGATCGGCAGGAGCGACGGCATCAAGCTGGTGGCGCGCGGCAGCGATGTCATGCCGAAATATCTCCGGCTCTGCACGATGACCACCGGAAAGTTGCTCGCGGCGCGGCGCGAGGATGCCGTACGCTTCCTCACTGCCCAGATGCAGGGCTATCAGCATGCACTTGCCAACCGCGAGGAGGAACTGCGCATCACCCGCGAGATCACTGGTATGAAGGCGGACGATCCGCGGCCGGAATTCATGTTCGACGAAGCCGCGCGTCAGGACACCGGCGTCGATCCGAGGATGCCGATTGCCGTGGACAAACTCGACTGGCTGCAGGAGCAGTTGGTCAAGACAGGCAACCTGTCACAGCCTTTCGATGTCGGCAGGATGGTCAACACCGAAATTCGTGCCCAGGCCCTCGCGCGCGCCGGCTTGCAGCACTGATCGGTCTCATCTCTCATCCACGAACGAGAGCGGAGGCCTGAATTCAGGGCTCGGTTCGCCGGAGCGCGCCGCAATGTTTGGCGCGCATCGCCACGCGCTTCTCCGTCATTTCCGACGAGCCCCGCGGCGGTAGCTTTCAGCTCCAGACGCCCGCCGAGTACAGAATTACGCCCACCACAACCGCCAGCGCCATCGAGCCGACCATTCCGAGCCATTCCTTGTAAGGCGCCGTATCAGGCATCTCGATTTCAAAAGATTCGCGCATCACACCGCCCCTTCGATTGACTTGTGCATCCCCGTGGCCGCGACCATTCGTGCGCGGGAAATTGGCGGCAATTGTGGAGTGTGTGCCGCAATCTCCCAGAAAGTTCTGGGGTGTAGCTTTTCGGACACAGGAAGGAGCGCGCGCGTCAATACTCGGTCTTTACATCGCTCGGCGGGGCGTGGTCTGCAGCAACTCCTCCACCTGCTGCTTCCAGAATTTTGCCATGCCGGTGGTGCCGTGGCCGCGGGTGTCTTCGCTCCCCGGTATCAGGTACATGCGGCCGTTCTTGATGCGCTTGAGTTCGCGCTCGAGGATTCCAAGCTCGGGTGGATTACGCTCGTCGTCGGCGGAATTGATGGCCAGCAGGGCGGCTTGCACGCGCTCCAGCCCGGGCGCCGGGTTGTAGTCGCGCGAAGCGTCCCACTGGTACAGGAAGTCGTTGGCGTCGGCCTTGAACGGCGTCGCCAGCCGATCGTCGAGCAATTTGTCGGCCTGCTCGCGCGTGGGCGCCATCTTGTGATACGCCTGCGTTCCGCCGGACGTGGCGATGCCGAAGAATACGTTGGCCGCCTGCAGCGAACGCGGCTGCGCGGTGTAGTCGCCATTGTTCCAGGCCGGATCGTTGCGGATGGCATCGATCAGCATGCGCCGCATCATCCAGTTGCGGCCGGACATCTCGGTGGGCTGCGACGCCATAGGCACCAGCGCATCCATGACGTCCGGATAATTCACGGCCCAGATCCAGGTGTGCATGCCGCCCATCGAGTTGCCCAGCACCAGGCGCAGATGGCGGATACCCAGGCCTTCGGTCACCAGCTTGTATTGCGCCGCGACCATGTCGTCGTAATTGTATCTCGGAAATTTGGCGCGCAAACCATCGGAAGGCTTGGACGACTTTCCGGTGCCGATGGCGTCCGGCAGGATGATGAAGTACTTGCTCGCATCCAGCGGCTGGCCGGGGCCGAACAGCTCGCCTGCGAACGCCGGCGACAGCATGGCGGCGCCGGAACCGGTGGTGCCGTGCAGGATCAGCACGGGCTGTCCTGAAGGTGCGCCGACGGTGGTGTAGTGCAGGCGCAGTTCCGGCATGACTTCCCCGGTGTGAAAGCGGAAATCACGCGCGGTCCAATCGCCTTCCTTCGGCGCGGGATAATCCGCGGCGGCGGCCGCAAGCGCGATCAGGCACAGAAGCGCAGTTGTCGCTGCGCGCAACAGCAAGCTCAGGATTTTCATGCCGATCTCCGTTGTAGAGGTCGAAGACAACAGGGAAGGCTGCAAGCGGACGTTTCACTGGCGTGCTCCCGCACAATCTAGCACGGCAGCGGAGGGCAGCTACCCCGCGCCAGGCTTTTCAAATGATCCTGGGCGGAGGTTGAACGTCGCTTCGGTGGAATGGCAAATTGGTCCGACGGCGACAGCGNGGCGCTGGCATGCCGGCCACGGTTCTCCTAGTCTAGGCCACGGTCGAGCTTGTCGGCCGAAAAAAAGGAGAACACAGATGCGAGCAATCTTTACTGCCGTCATTTTTGTTGCGGGATTCGGTATCCTCGGCGCAACGACCGCGCCTGCCGCGCCGGCCAATGGCGCAGCCATTGCGGCGGCGAATGCGGATAGCAGCCAAGTTCAATCGGTCATGGGCGGTTGCGGCCGCGGCTGGCACCGTGGGCCGCGTGGAGGATGCCGCCGCAACTGATCGTCACACCCCGCACGCGCTTGGGCTCTTGACCGCCGGTCAGGGGCCATTTCATGTCACGCGGAAGGTGGCCGGCCCCCCTCACTCCGGCCATTTCGGGCCTATTGCAGTCGCAGCAGCTCGGCCAGTCGCTTGCTCGCGGACAGTTCTTCCATATCGAGAACGGCTTCGATCAGCGCTGCCTGTTGCGTTTCCGTCATCGCGGCGCGCGTGAGTTTACGGAACTTGTCGACGATCTCGTCCGCCGTCGCGAACGACTGTTCGCTGCCGCGCGGCGCTTCCCGCGTCTCGATCTCCAGCGAGCCATCGCGGAATTGGACCTCGACCCGCACCTTGTGCCGGAAGGCCGAGCCGAGCGCGGTGATGGCGGGGTCGTGAACCACCTCGACCTTTCGCGAGAGCTCAATGCGCTTGCGATCCGTGACCGCATCGGGCTTGAACTGATCGACGAAGACGTCGCCTTCGATGAGCAACGTCGCGACACAGAACGGCAGGTTGAGTTGTGCTGAGGTCAACCCCTCGGGCCGGTACGGCCAGCCGACGTGATCGACCGTCATCTGCGAACCGTGGACCACGATCTTGTCGACGTCGGCGGGCGTGAACGGGCGCCGGCTCTGAATGTCGCGAATGGCGTCAAGCGTGGTATGGTTGCTGCCGACGCAGGAATAGAACTTGAGCGAGATGCCCATGGTCTCGAACCGCTCGCCCAGCCCGGCGCTGAGCTGGTCGAGATCGAAGCGATCCTGCGAGCGCGAGAACGTCGTGCAAAAGCCGCCATAGGGCGCCTCGAACACGTCGACGATGCCGGTGAAACCGTTGTCCGCGAGCAGCGCGCCATAAAGTCCGCTCTGCGCCGCGCGGCCGGCATGCATGCGCTTGACCATGGCGCCGTATTGCGCCGCCATCAGTCCGGCAGATTGGGTGCCTGCGATGCCGAGCGCATGTACCGTCTCCTCCGTGGAAAGTCCCAAACCGCGGGCGGCGCCGGCGGCGGCAGAGTAGACGCCCACGGTCGCGCCGGAATGCCAGCCCTGGCCGATATGCTCCTGCCCCATGCATCGTCCGACGCGGGGACCGATCTCGTAGCCGGCAACCGCGGCGGTGAGAAAATCCCGCCCGGTAAGGTCGGCATGGCTCTCCGCGACTGCGATCAGGGCGGGCAACGTGACGGCGCCCACGTGCAGCACGCCCTGGCGGTGAACGTCGTCGAGCTCGAAGCCTTGCACCTGCGTGCCATTGATCAGCGCGGCATGGGGAGAGGAAAGGCGAAGCGGCGTGCCCCAGATCGACGTGGTGCGGGTCGCATCCAGACTTTCGAGTGTCGCGCGTAAGATACGGCACCATTCGAGCTGTGCGCCATAGATCGCGCAGCCGAGCGAATCCAGGATCAGAAGCTTGATCCGTTCGATCACCCCCGCCGGAATCCGGTCATAGCTGAGCGTGGCGACGAATTCGGCGATGCTGCGGGTGTGCGCATTGTCTGCGCGGGGACGGTCGCTCATGAGAAGAGTGCCCTCGGGGCGGATAGCGGAATCAAGATGGGCCTGTTCGGTACGCGTTGTGCTTCGATGTCAAGCCGCACGGATTCCGATCCAATCGAGATCGGTTTCGCGTTCCAGATTCTGCAGGCGATCGAACATTTCGCCCATGTCGTCGGCGGTGCAATGGCGAGTCAGGAGCACAAACTTCTCCCTGAGCTCGCTGCGGTCGAGCGGCTGCTCCGGCGTGCCCTTGAAGCCGCTCACCGACCGCGTCAGCGCGCGGCCATCCTTCAACGTGACCGTGACGGTGGCGGCAAGGGGCGTAGGGCGGTCGTCGGCGATCGTAATGCTCACGCGCTCGCAGAGCGACCGGATCTTCGGGTCGCGCAAGGCCGTTTCGTCGAAGGAGCGCGGATCGCGCGGATCGCGGACATGGGCGAGCGCCACGCAGAACGGGATGCTGTATTGCGCCATCATGATGTCGGCGGGAGAGGTGATGTTGTTGACTCTAGCCATCTTGTCGTTGCCGGCGATGTGGATCGAGGTGACGTCGGCGCCGTCATAGCGGTGCTCGGCCCGCAAGTCCAAGATCGCCTGCACGGAGGTGTGCGCGGTGATGTGGCAGGGAAAGCGCTTGAGCATGATCGAGCGCGTTGCGTAGCTGTCACCGAGGCCGCGGGTGAGTTCGCCCGGATCGAACGCACTGCCGCAGAACACGCGCAGGAAGCCGAACTCGCCTTCGAGCACGCTCACCGGGCCGGTGAAGCCGTCGGCCGCCAGACCCGCTGCCAGCACGCCGCTTTCGGCCGCGCGCCCGAGATGGAGACGCTTGACCATGGCGCCGCTCCCCGAGCGGGCGAATTCCATCAGCCCGCAGGAGAGGGATCCCGCAACGCCAAGCGCGTTTTGCATGTGCTCGGCATCGAAGCCCATCAGCCGCCCACAGGCAATCGCCGCGCCGAAAGGACCGGTGGTGCCGGGCGCGTGAAAGCCGCGGCCCTCATTGCTGTGCTGCGTTGCGCGCCCGATACGGATCATGACCTCGGCGCCGGCGAGGAAGGCGGTGATCAATTCGCGTCCGCCGCTGCCGCGCTCCTGCGCCACGGCAAGTCCGGGCGCGAGCAGGGTTGCGCCCGGATGCACGCCGGTGCTCGGCCAGGTGAGATTGTCCATCTCGAAAGCATGAGCGAGGCAGCCGTTGGCCAGGGCCGCGGAGGGAGCATGCACCTGCGCTCCGCCGGGTCCGAGAATGCGGCTTTTGCCACCGGCGCCGTTTTTCTCCGCAAAAGCGACGACGATCCGGCTCCAAGGCAAATCATAACCGAAGATGATGGTGGCAATCGTGTCGGTGATGCATTGCTTGGCGCGCTCGATCACGTCGGAGGGGAAATCCTCGTAGCGACAGGATGCAGCGTAATCCGCGACTTGCACCGTCTCTTTCGCCATTTGCAAAACCTACCTGGGGGTCCGGCGGGAGTGGATCGCTGCTGCCGTCCAAGCTAGTGTCCCGATTCCGAAGTTCGCACGCCCGGGCGGCACCCTCTGATGCGAACTTCGGAATCAAACGGACACTAGCAACTTTATGATTCTAGTGCGGTCTTAGGATTTGAAGTTCCTAGACGAATTCGCGGCGATAATAGTAGGAACTTCAAATCCACCGCACTAGGATGCTGCGCTTGCCGGTTGCCGTCTGAGAATGTCTTGCGCCCGGCCAAGCCAATAACACCAGACCGCTTCCCGGCCCAAGGAGAAACGTCCGTGAAACGCTTCGCGCTCGCGTCGGCCCTTCTGTTGGGAATGCTGGTCTCCGCTTCGGCCCAGGCGGTGCCGCCTGGATATCCGGCGGATTACCAGGCGATTATTTCGGCGGCCGAGCAGGAAGGCAGTGTCGCCGTCTATTCCGCGACTGATTCCGCCAGCGCCGATGTCCTGCTCAAGGATTTTCGCGCGCTCTATCCCAAGGTGCAGATCAGATATTACGATCTCAACTCGACCGAGATCTACAACCGCTATCTCAGCGAGACCGCGGCCAATGCCGAGACCGCCGACGTGCTGTGGAGCGGGTCGATGGATCTTCAGCTCAAGCTCGTTGCCGACGGCCACGCGCTGACCCACCACTCTCCGGAATCGGCAAAGATGCCGAAATGGGCGGTGTATGAGGATCGCGCCTGGGGGACGACGTTCGAGCCGTTGGTGATCGCTTACAACAAACGGCTGTTCCCGGCGGATGCCGTGCCGGCTTCGCACGGCGATCTCCTGCGTCTTCTCAAGGAGCGCCCGCAGCTTCTCGCCGGCGGCAAGCTGACCTCCTACGATCCGGAGAAGAGCGGCTTCGGCTTCCTGCTCATGACGCAGGATGAGAAATATTTTCCACAGTTCTGGGAGCTCGCCGCCGCCTTCGGGCACGGCACCGGCCGCTTTTATCCCTCCAGCGGCACCATGATCGAGCGGATCACATCCGGCGAGCATCTGGTCGGCTTCAACGTAATCGGCTCCTACGTGGTGCTGCGGCAGAAGAAGGACCCCGACCTCGGCTTGGTCTATCCGAGCGACTATGTGCTGGTCATGTCACGGGTGGCGTTCATCCCCAAGAACGCAAAGCGTCCGAACGCGGCCAAGCTGTTCATGGATTATCTGCTCTCAGCCCGGGCGCAAAAGATCATGGCCAATCAGGCCATGCTGTTCTCGCTGCGCGATGATGTCGAGGGGCCCTACTCCGCGGCTGCGCTCTCGAAGGAGCTCGGCAGCCGCCTGAAGCCGATCCCGGTCGACATGAGCCTGCTCGCCGCGTTGGCGCCGGCCAAGCGCCTCGCGATGATGCGCAAATGGCAGGAAACCGCACGCGCCCAGTAGCAATCGATGATCGTTCCGCGCTTCGATCTGCGAGCATGATCTGGCTCCGCTTGCCGACGGTCGTGATCCTGGCGGTGGTGGTCCTGCTGCCGGTCGGGGTGGTCGTCTATCAGAGCGTCCTGGACGAGCCGTTTTTCTCACCCGCGGCACGACTGAGCCTCGCATCCTACGCGTTTATTTTCGGCGAGCCGGACTTCGCGCGCGCCTTTCTGACCTCGATCGTCCTTGCCGCCGGAATGACCGCAATCGCTGTGCCGCTTGGCGGGCTGCTTGCCTTTCTGGTGGTGCGCACCGATCTGCCGGCGAAGCGCTTGATCGAGCCCGCGCTGCTGGTGCCGATCGTGTTGTCGCCGATCGTCATCGCGTTCGGTTATGTGGTTGCCATCGGCCCGGTCGGCTTCGCATCCCTGGCGGTCAAGGGTCTGATCGGCTTCGTGCCCTGGAATCTGTATTCGCTGACCAGCTTGATCATCATCGCCGGGCTCACCCATGTGCCCCACGTCTATCTGTTTTCATCGGCGTCGTTGCGCAAGCTCAACCTCGAGCTGGAGGAGCAGGCCCGGATCCTGGGCGCCGCGCCATGGCGAGTAGCCCTGACCATAAGCTTGCCGCTCGTCTGGCCGGCGCTCGTCTATAGCGGCGTCTTGATCTTTTTCCTGGGATTCGAATTGTTCGGGTTGCCGCTCGTCATTGGCGATCCGGCCAACGTGCTGGTTTTGACGACCTATCTGTTCAAGCTGACAAATATTCTGGGCACACCCTCGTATCAGCTCATGGCGGTGGTGGTGGTGGCGATCGCATTCGTGACGTTGCCGCTTGTCTATTTCCAGCGCCATCTGCTGCGCGTGGCCGAGCGCTACGTCACCATGGGCGGCAGGGGCGGCCAGTCCGGGCCGTTGCGCCTCGGCCGCTGGCGCTGGTTTGCGCTCGCCTGCATCGTCGCTTGGTTGGTGATTGTCATCGGCCTTCCCCTCTCCGGGGTCATCCTGCGCGCCTTCGTCAGCCGCTGGGGCGAAGGCATCAATCCTTTCGACACCCTGACGCTGCAGAATTTTCGCGATCTCGCGGAACACCCGAACCTGATCGGCAGCATCGTCAACACGTTTCTGCTGGCGACGGTGGGAGCGGCCGCCTCGGTTGCGGCCTATGGGCTGATCGCGCTCGTGACCCATCGCTGGCGCAGCCGCTTCGTTGCCATGGTCGACTATCTCGTGCTGTTGCCGAGGTCGTTGCCGGGGCTCGTGGCCGGGCTTGCGTTCCTCTGGGTCTTTCTGTTCGTGCCCTACCTCGGGATTCTGCGCAGTTCCCTGGTCGGGATCTGGCTTGCCTACAGCGTCGTATGGCTCGCCTTTGGCCTGCGACTGATTTCGGCTTCGCTGTCGCAGATTGCGCCGGAGCTGGAAGAGGCCGCGCGTATTGCGGGGGCGGGACCGGCGCGAGTCGTGCGCGACGTGACGGTGCCGCTGATCCGGTTCGGACTGGTGAGCTCCTGGCTCCTTTGCTTCATGATCTTCGTGCGCGAGTACTCCACCGGCGTCTATCTGCAGGGGCCTGGCACCGAAGTGCTGGGCGCGCTCATCGTGTCGCTGTTCGGCGGCGGGTCGCTCGAACTCGTGGCGGCGCTGTCGGTGGTGAATGTCGTTCTGGTCGCGGCCGGCCTCGTGCTGGCGCTGCGGCTGGGGGTCCGGATTTGATGGGCGTTCTAGTTTGCGAGCCGCAGGGCGGCATGTAGAAGCACGGCGGCGCCGGCTTGCAGGTGCTCGGGCTTGGTATATTCGTGGACATTGTGGCTCAGCCCATCAACGCTCGGCACGAAGATCATGCCGGCCGGGCAGAGCCGCGCCATCATTTGCGCATCGTGGCCGGCGCCGGACGGGAGCCGGCGGCAGGGGAGACTGAGTTCCCGCGCCGTGGCTTCGATCAGCGATACCATCTCCGCTGGAAACGAGACCGGCTCGAACCGTGCAAGACTGCGTGTCGAGATTGCGACCTGCTCCTGCGCGGCCAGGCGATCGAGAAAACCGGCAAGCCGCTGCTCGGCTTGCTGCAGCCGAGCTTCGTCGGTGTTGCGAAGATCGACGGTGAGGATCGCCCGTTCCGCGACTACGTTGACCAGGTTCGGATAAAGCTCGATGCGGCCGATGGTGCCCCGCTGATTGCCGCCCATGCCTTGCGCGAGACGGCGCACGAACACTGCAATTTCGCCGGCGGCATAGGCCGCGTCGCGCCGCAAGTGCATCGGCGTCGTACCGGCATGCGCGGATCGGCCGGTGATCGAGACTTCCGTCCATGCCAGCCCGGTAATACCCTCGACCGCGCCGATGACGAGGCCTTCATCCTCCAGGATCGGGCCCTGCTCGATGTGCAATTCCAGATAGGCGTGCGGCGTGAGCCAGCCGGGCCTCGCGGCGCCCACATAGCCGATGCGGCGTAGCTCTTCGCCGACCGTCGCGCCGTCGATGCCGCGGATCGCGCAGGCGTCATCGAGCGCGAGCCCGCCGACATAGACGAGGCTGCCCATCGCGTAGGGTGGGAAGCGTGAGCCCTCTTCGTTGGTGAAAGCGACCAGCGCCAACGGCCGGCGTGTGGCGATGCCGGCGTCGTTGAGCGCATGGCAGGCTTCGAGCCCGGCAAGCACGCCGTAGAGACCGTCGTAGCGGCCGCCGGTTCCGACTGTGTCGACGTGCGAGCCGAACATGACCGGCGCGGTGTTCTCGCGGCCGCTACGTATTCCGATGATGTTGCCGATGGCGTCGATGGTGACGGCCAGGTCGAGCTCACGCATCCATCGCACAAGCAGGTCGCGCCCGGCCTGGTCGTCATCGGAAAGCGCGAGCCGGCAATTGCCGCCGCCGGGCAAAGCTCCGATCCGATTGAATGTGTCGAGCCTGCCGAGCAGGCGATCGAGGTCGATCCGAGGCGATGCAGTCATCGCGCGCCCGTCCAAGCCCGATGAGGCAATGAGCTCAGGCCACCGCACCGGGCGCAAGCGCAGCACCGTCGGCGCGTGCGAACGAGAATGCCGGCGCCTGCGTTCGCAGGCAACAGGCGAAATGACCGCGTTCGATCACGCACGGCGCCGGATGTTCCTGCTGCGCCGGAAAATCGATGCGCAACAGCAAGCGCGGCAAGAACGGTGCCAAGAGCTTTCCCGGCGCCCGCCCTTGGATGATCTCGCATTGAGGCCGATCGCCCGCACCTTGGATGACGGGTAATTCTTCGACCCGCCAGTGCTGTCAGTCTTCTATTGCCAGCTTAGCGTCCCGGATGACGTTTTGCCACCGTTCGGCATCCCGGTGGATATCTTCGGCGAATTGCTCCGGCGAACCCGAAATCGGTTCATAGAAGTTCGGCGTCAGGAATCTGTCGCGAAAGCCGCGATCCGCGAGGATGCGCTGGACCGTGTTGTTGATCTTGACGACGATTTCCCGTGGAGTTCCGCTTGGGGCGAACAGGCCGAACCAGACGACCGCAGTAAAGCCGGGCAGGGTCTCGCCGACGGTCGGCAACTCGGGAAACTGCGCCAGCCGCTCGCGGCTGCCGACGCCGAGGGGTCGCAGCTGGCCCGCCTTCCAAGGCTGCACGATCAGCCCGGTGCTCACGAACATCATCGGGATATGGCCGGCGATCACGTCGGTGAGCGCTGGCGCAGCGCCCTTGTATTGCACGGCGTTGAGCTTCGCCCCGGTCATGGATTGCAGCAGTTCCATGCTCAGATGCGGCCCCGAGCCGACCCCCAGACTGCCGTAATTGAGTCCGCCCGGCTTGTCCTTGGCCGCTGCGATCAGATCCGTGACGTTCTGCATGGCCAGCGACGGATGCACGACCAGCGCCTGGCTGATGCTGACGAGACCGGTGACCGGGATGAAATCCTTCGCCGGATCGTAGGACAGCTTGCGATAGAGATAAGGATTGACGGTGAAGGTGTGTTCAGGGGTCAGGAGCAGCGTGTAGCCATCGGGCGCCGATCTTGTGACCGCTGTCGTCCCGACCTGGTTGTTGGCGCCGCCCTTGTTCTCGACCAGAACCGGCTGACCCCATTCCTCGCTCAGCTGCTGCGCCAAGGCGCGCGCGATCACGTCCGCAGCTCCCCCTGCCGCCAACGTTACGACGATGGTTATCGGTTTGGTTGGATAGGTCTGAGCATGCGCGGGGGCTGCGAACAGCCCGATGCATGCGAGCGTAATGGCGATTCGTAGGCCTTTCATTGAGAGTCTTCTCCCTTTGTTATGTTTTATTGTTGTGATGTGATCGGACCTTGATTGTTGGCAGCGCCGCTTGCGTGCGTACTGACACTCCTTTGCAGTTGAAGTCGCGGCAATCAACCGCGTCCGGCGGGCTCGAATCCGAATGACAGCCAGGCCTCCCGCTGCTCGGGCGCGGTCAGCATTGTGATGAACCTGCCGGCGGCCTCGCGGTTGCTGCTCCCCGTCATGATCCCGGCGGCATAGGCGGTGGCGTTTTGAATCGGTGTCGGTAGCGGCCCCACGGCCTTGACGGCCTTCATCGGCACGATCTCGCTGAGGAAGGTCGATCCGATCTCCGCGTCGCCCACCGAAACCTTGTCGACCACCTCGTCGCCGTTGACGCACAGCAAGGCCTTCTTGCCGACCGCCTCGGCGATGCCGAGCCGCTCGAGCAGGCCGACGAGGAAGATTCCGGACGTCCCTCCCGCCTGCGGGTTGGTGTAGGCGACCGAACGTGCCTTGAGCAACGTCTGCTTGAAGCCGTCCGGCGTCGATATGTCCGGCATGGGCATGTCGGCGCGCACACAGATCCCGGTCAGGGTACGGCCGAGATCAATGCAACTGCCCGCGACGAGCACGCCTGCTTGCTCCATCTGTGCAATCGCCGGCGCCGTGCCCATGACGATGTCCGCGGTCTCGCCATCCTTGAGCCGCTTCTGCACCCCGCCGATCGTCCCGAAGGTGAATTCGACCTGATCACCGGTGTCGCGCGTGAACTTCGGAGCGAAGTCGGTGGCGACGTATTTCACCGCGCCGGCGGACAGGACCCTCAGATGCACGGCGGAACGGGCGGCGCTGGCGGCAGGCGTCATCGGAAAATCCTCACTCACAGCTCTCGCCTTACATGATATTGAACGCGGCAATAGAGTCTGCTTATGGCGCGATGGCTGTCGCTGTCAAACAGCGACCGACTGAAGGGACCGGATACTGCAATCCTGCGTCGAGACAACGCGAGCGCGCATCCGGGCGATTTCAGGTTGTGGAATGTCATCCATTTCGGCATTTCGTTTGTGTATTTTGACGAAC
>JGI12053J15887_10001089_pt1 | contig 12215 bp, 6 predicted proteins | sample MedBloCAOM1_O3_FD_15887 | JGI IMG/M metagenome (IMG submission 15887)
CCTTGGCTTTGTGAACAACGATGCGAAGGCCGGGAACGATGTGATTGCGAAAGCTTCTTACAACACGGTGGGGAACTACACGTCACCGCTGGGCGAGAAGCCGTACACCTCGGGCAGCGTGTTCAACTTCTTTCCGCCGAACTATGTGATTCCGGGGACGACCTTCAATGCACCGGAGTTCGGGCAGGAGAATACGGCGACCGCGGTGCTGCGGCTGTCGTTGGCGAACACCCTGGTCTACAACGGGGTCAGCGGATTCACGGTTGACCTTAGCAAAACAAGTGCGCTGGGGATTACTGCGTCCGCGACGGGCAACGCGATGACGGATAGCGGAAACCTGGCGGATTCGCTGGGGGTGATCTTCATGCACGGGCAGATGCCGACGCAGATGCGCACCGCTATTGTGAACCACATTGCGACGCTGACTGATCCTGCGCAACGGGTGAGGGTGGCGACCTATCTGGTGATTACGTCTTCGTTCTACAAGATTGAGCATTAAAACGCAGGGAGTAGGGAATAGGGAGTAGCAGACGAAGACGGAATGAGGATCGAACTATGGGCGTGAATCGGCGGAGTTTTATCAGGTATGCATCGTTGGCGGCGGCTGGGAGTGCTGCGGGGCTGCGGCCGTTCGGGGCGTTGAACACGCTGGCTCAGAGCGCGACGGACTACAAGGCGCTGGTGTGCGTGTTTTTGTTTGGGGGCAACGACGCTAACAATACGCTCATTCCGTTTGATACGAACGGGTATGCGAATTACTCATCGATCAGGGGGCCGCTAACTTTGCCGCAGAGCTCTTTGATCCAACTGGCGCAGGCGCCGAATTTTGCTTTGAATCCAAACGTTCCGGATATTGCGAAGCTGTTTGACAGCAAGGCAGCGGCGCTGGTGACGAACGTTGGCACGCTGATCGCGCCGACGACCAAGACGGCGTACCAGCATGGAGCGACGGTGCCGACGAACCTGTTCTCGCATCCGGACCAGCAGCTGGAATGGCAGAATGCTTCGCAGAGCGGATCGACACAGACGGGGTGGGCAGGACGGATTGCGGACACTCTGACCTCGAGCTACAACCCGGGGGGAACGGTGCCGATGATTACATCGGTCGCCGGGGATACTCTGTTCTGCAACGGGTCGGCGAGTACGCCGGTGTCGGTGAGCCCGGGGAATTTGGGCGGCGCTTCGTGCAGCGAGGGGACGACGGAGTGTGCGGCGCAACAGGCGACGGCGCAGGCGCTGCTGCAGTTCGACTCGGGACTGTCGCTGGTGCAGGCGGATAATACGATTACAAGCAACGCTTATAACTATGCCAAGGTACTGACCGCGGCGACATCTTCGCTGCCGGCGTTGCAGACGGTATTTCCGGCGAACAACGGGCTGGCGGCGCAGTTGAAGCAGATTGCGCAGGTTATCCAGGCGCGGGCTGCGCTTGGGGTTTCCCGGCAGATCTTCTTTGCGGGGATTGGGAACTTCGATACGCACTCGGACCAGGTGGCGCAGCAGGGAACGCTGCTGGCAGCGATCTCGCCCGCGCTGGCTGCGTTTTATCAGGCGACGCAGGAGTTGGGCGTATCAAGTAATGTGACTACGTTTACGATGTCGGATTTTTCACGGACCTTCCAGCCGAATTCGAATACTGGCAGCGACCATGCTTGGGGATCGCACCATATCGTGATTGGTGGTGCGGTGAAGGGTGGACAGATGTATGGGACGTTTCCGACGCTTGCGTTGAATGGCCCGGACGATTCGGGGACGAATGGACGATGGGTGCCGACTACAGGAAGCGTGCAGTATGCGGCGACGCTGGCGAGTTGGTTCGGCGTGAGTCCGTCGCAGATGGCGACGATCTTCCCGAATATCGGGAGCTTCCCGACTATGAATCTGGGGTTTGTGTAGGGAAAAGAGCCGAAGAAGCGCTTTGATCGTGCGCTGTTTTTCAGGACTTCTCTTAGACGAGGGGCAGCGGATATGTCACGCTACGCCTCGCGAAATCGATAACCTATATAGCTTTCCGTCAAGATATACGCCGGTCGTGCCGGATCGTCTTCGATCTTTTTTCGAAGCTGGTTGATAAGGACGCGTAGATATTCGCGTTCGTTACCGTACTCCGATCCCCATATGGAGACCAGTAGGCGACTGTGAGGTATGGGACGACCTGCATGCTCCATCAAATAACGCAACATTGCGAACTCTTTCGGAGTGAGGCGAATCTCCTGTCCCATCTTTTCGACACGATGACGATCAGGATCGAGCCGCAATGCGCCAATCGCGACAGTAGAATCAGGCTGCATCGTCGATGTCTTCGAGCGACGGATTGCCGACCGCAACCTCGCCGTCAGTTCTCGAATTTGAAAGGGTTTGGTTACATAGTCGTCGGCGCCTGCATCGAGCGCTTCCACTTTGTCGTCTTCTTCATCCCGTACTGTGAGCATGATGATTGGAACATGAGGATGACTTTGGCAGATTCTGCGACAAGTTTCGATTCCTCCCATTCCGGGCATATTGATGTCAAGCAGCACAGCGTCATAGTCGACCATTCGCAGACGCACGAGGGCTTGTTCTCCGTTGCCGGCCTCGCCAATCATGAATCCCAATGCAGTCAAAGTCTCAAACAGGCTCTGCCGGATTCCTGCATCATCTTCAACGATGAGCACATTGAATCGCTGTGTCACGTCTACATCTCCTTTGCCGTTCGGGGCAAGGTAAGGAAGAAAGTAGTCCCTGTGTGCTCGCCGCTATTCACCCATGCGCGCCCCTGATGTGCTTCCGTTATGCGCTTGACTACAGATAGACCGATGCCTGTCCCTGATGCCCTTCGATCTGAACCGGGACTGCGATAGAAGCGCTTGAAGATCTTTTCCCTTTCGTGAGGCGGGATGAAGGAACCCTCATTCCTGATGCTGATGAGCGTTTCTGCCGGTTCTTCCTGAATGTCGATGGTGATCGATGAGTCCGGACTTCCATATTTGGCGGCATTATCGAGTAGTTGAAAAAGCGCCATCTCCAGGAGCTGCCTGTCGGCCCATACCATGGTGCGTTGGTTGCTGGCCTGAAGCTGGACGTGATGTGCGCCGAGATCCTGCTCGGAAACCTCGATGCTGTTTCGTATGAGTTGAGTGAGGTCGATTTTTTCTCGCTTCAGCTTAAGATCGGCATTGTCGATTCTCGCCGTACGAAGCAGACGTGTAGTCAGATCGTTGAGGTGATCGGCATGCTGGTCGATCAGGGCCACGAGCCTTTTTTCGGCGCCGGACAAGGTATTCATTTCGAGCAGTCCGGAACTTGAACTCCTGATCGTCGTCAACGGAGTCTTGAACGCATGCGCGAGACCATCAAGAACGGCAGAACGAAGTTGCTCGCTTTGCCGGGCTGCTTCAGCGCTGCTTTCCGCGGAGAAGGAGCGCGCCCTCTCGATCGCAACCGCAGTCAACGAAGCGGTTGCATTGATCGAATCCTCATCGAGCGAATGGCCGCAGATGACCACCGAGCCAATGGCTCGCGTGCCTGAGCGCAGGACGCGCCGGGAGGCGGCTGTCAGAGAGTCATCTTCGTTGCGCTCTGTAAAGTAAGTGGAACGCACCTCATCGCCTGTGATTTCACATGTGCCACTCGTGCACAGATGCAGGTCGTAGGCGTTCCATAGGGCAACTCCTTTCGCCTGGAGTGTGGCTTGAATCAGGTTCGTGAGCTGTTGATCAACTGGCTTCTGCTGGTCTAGAAGAAGAACATTCTGACTCAGTTCATAGAGCTTCTGCAGGTGTGATCGATGTATCTCGGCTTCACGAGCATGACGACTGACCTGATTTGAAAGACGGCTCACGAGCAAGGCAACGCTTTCGAAGGTGACCAAAGCTACCCAGTCGTGGATATCCGTCATATAAAACTTGAACAACGGTTGGGTGAAGAAGTAATCGAGGCAAGACACCGACAGCAAGGAGACGATGCTCGCCTCAAGAAAGCCCCAGCGCAATGCGATAGCGGTTACCAGAAAGAGGTGAATCGAGGTCGCAGAGGAGAGATTGAAATGAAATCGGTAGGCTCCCCAGATAATAAGTAGCACTGCCGCGCTTCCAGAGGCGATCCTGATACCGAAATCACGAATTGTTCTTTTGGTCATTCTCTTGCGATCCGATGAACGCAAATTCTAACCTTAAATCCATAAAAAACTCATAAGTGAGACGTTTATGCATCGCTAATGGATTTCACCATTCACTAAAGGAGGTCGGTCCTTCCGACCTAACGAGGTGATTCCATGAAGTACATTAGAGGCCGTTCTCAATCTGATTCACTGGTCATCGCTGAACCAGTCAGGTGTCGCGAAGAGGGCAACGCAAGAATCCATAGCAATTCTCAGAAGGATGTCAGACGCGTCTCGGCACAAAAGAGCCGAACAGCGTGGCTGGCAGGGTTATCTCAGCTGTTTTCGGCCGCTGTCGGTTTGCTGCTGATTGCTGTGGCGCCTGCTCTGGGACAGTCCACGTTCGGCAGTGTAAGAGGCGTCGTGCAGGACAACACCAGTGCGGTAGTCTCCGACACGCAGGTTGTGCTGCACAGTACGGACGAGAACACAGAGCGCACGGTGACAGCCGATACGTCGGGCAACTTCATCTTTGAAAATGTAAAGGCCGGTAAGTACAGCCTTCGAGCCCACCATGATGGATTCGCAGACACGGCGCTCACCGGGATCTCGGTCGAAGCGCGTCAGGACCTGCGGCTCACAGTCTCGCTGAACGTTGCAGCAGAATCGACTACGGTCGAAGTGACCTCAGGCGGCGATCAGATCAATACGGAGAACGCGGCACTTGGCGATTCGAAGGACAACCTGCAGATGACGCAGCTTCCTCTGAACAATCGCGCGACAACGACAAGTCCACTGGGCGCGTTAGCGCTGTCACCCAATGTGCAGACGGACAGCTCGGGGAACATCGCGCTGGGCGGGGCGAGCTCTTCAATGGTGAATTTTTCGGTCGATGGTATTTCTACTGCGAACGTCAGACAGAATGGCGCGTTGCAAGATGCTTATCCTTCGCAAGAGGGAATCGCCACAGTCAAGGTAACATCGTTCAACAACAGTGCAGAGTTCTCTCAGATTGGTGACGTTACCTTTACGACAAAGAACGGAACCAATAACTATCACGGCAGCGTGTTTGAGTACCTGCAAAACCAGGCGCTGGATGCCACTCCGTATGGTTTCAGCACGAAGGCACCAAAGAAATTCAACACGTTCGGCTTTTCCCTCGGAGGGCCGGTCACGATTCCGCATTTATACAGCGGACACGACAACACCTTTTTCTTTGTGGATTATGAAGGCAACCGCAGGACGACCGCGGCAGCGCAGCAGTTCGTGGTACCAACGCAGGCTGAACGGAACGGTGATCTCAGCGGATTTAGTCCGTCACTGGCTCCCATTCCCGCAGCAAGTATCAGCCCAACGGCGAAGGCACTGTTGGCCCACATTCCGCTGCCAAATGTGAATGGGCAGTCTGGCTTTAACTATGAAAACTTCCAATCCACCCCGGCTCGGACGGACGGCGCTGACATTCGTGTCGATCAAGCGATCACGTCGAAGCAGTCGGCTTACGCGCGTTTTAGCCGGAAGAACATTACCTCGGACTTTGCGAACGCATTTCTGCCGAATGATGTGGACTCGATCCACAATCGCAGTTTCCTGGTCTCACACACTTATACGATCACACCTAAGCTGCTGAACGAGTTTCGCTACGGCTTCACGAACGTTACAACGAGCGTTAATTTTCCGATTCAGGGATCGGATGCTTTGAACCAGCTCGGTCTGACTGGAGTGAACATTAGCCAGCACCCGACGACGCACGCATTTCCCACGTTCAACTTCAGCGCGGGTACCGGACTGACCGCAATTGGGAGGGATAAGGCCGGTATCACGCAATCGAAGACGACACAGTTCAGCGATAACGTGACTTATACCCTTGGCAAACATACCTTGAAGGGCGGAATCGATATCCGCAGGGTAAGGTACTTCGATCTCGAGAGCTTTGCCCCGACATTCGCATCGGACGATTTCGGCAGTTTCATCTTTCAGCCAACCTTTACCGGAAATGCCTTTGGCGATTTTCTCGAGGGTGCGCCAACCACGTTGAACTTCGCGGTATCCAGCCCGGACGTGGGCGGAACTGCGACACAATATAGCCTGTTCGCGCAGGACGAGTACCAGGTGAACAGCCGGCTGACACTGAGCTATGGGTTGCGCTGGCAGGTGCTTCCTGGCTTTCAGGAGGATGGCGGCAATCTAGCAAACTTCGATCAGAGGAACAATTCGATTGTGGTTCCGGATGCGTTGGCAGCCTATCTGACAAGCCAGAACATCACTNCGTCGAACGTGGCCTTCCAGCAGTCGTTCAACGCTTGCAATCTGAACAACAATTCTCTTCCGTGTACGAAGTACGTGACGGCNAGCCAGGCTGGGCTGCCGCAGAGCTTGCGCAATACTTACAAGGGGAACTTCCAGCCCCGCTTTTCGGTGGCTTACCGGCCCTTCAATGATACGAAGACGGTTGTACGTGCGGGCTTCGGCATTTACACCATGACTAACCTTGGTCCGCTGTCCTTCAACAACAGCGGCAACCCAACGTCGAGTCTCCATACCTACTCTAACTTCAATACGGCAGGACCGAATACTCCGCAGATCCAGTTCCCCAACACGGCACCTGCCACAGTGGGTGCGCAGATTGGCGGCGGCAGTCTCGATCAGGGTGTAGACCCGAACTACCGCGATCCGCAGTCAAACCAGTGGAACGTGACGGTGGAGCGAGAGATCTCCAATAACACGTCCGTTCGCGCAAGCTATGTGGGAATGCATACCTACCGGTTGAGTATTACGGAAGACCTGAACCAGATTCCCGCGAGTACGACTGCTTTTACGACAACGGCTGCAATCCCGTGGGCTGATCCGCGGTCTCCTTATCGAAACTGGGCGCAGCTTTTCAGCACATTCAATTCCGGTGAGGCAAACTATCGTGCGTTTGAGCTGGAAGCAAGGCGTCGCATGCAGCACGGACTGTATTTCGATGCAAACTACACCTTCGCCCACAATCAGGCCGACAACCAGGGGGATGCGCCAAGTTCGTTCGCGGGTGAGGTTAACTACGGCGGCCCGATCGCTAATCGCTTCAATATCAAACAGGATCTTGGCAATGTTGAAGGCACACGTCGTCACCGCATGCTTTTGACAGGGGTGTATCAGCTTCCGTTCGGCAAGGGCCGTGGCTTTATGAACGGCGGGGGAGTGAAGGATGTATTCCTGGGCGGCTGGGATCTGACAACGGTGACGTTGCTTGAAACCGGACCCTGGCAGACGCCGAGCATCAGCGCCGGCGGATGTCAGGTACAGGCAAACTCCGACGGTTCCTGTCCGGCAACCGCAACCGGTCAGCAGCAGACAAACGACCAGTCGAATACAAACGTGGCAAACCGTGGGGCAGTTTTGCGTCCTGATGCTATTTCAAGCAATTTCTATGCTGGCCAGTCGAAATCGCGGTTCTTCAATTTGGCAGCCTTCGCTCCGACACCGGTTGGAGCCGGTCGCTTCGGCAATGCAGGAGTCGGCATCTTGCAAGGCCCTGGAACGGCGGCGGTCAGCCTAGGAGTTGCAAAGTCATTCCGCATCACGGAGAAAGTGCATGCTCGCTTTGAATCCACCTTCACGAATGTGCTGAATCATACCAACTTTGCTCCGCCGGCCACAGTGGTAGACAGCCCCTCTACCTTTGGAGCATTGATCGGAGCTCAGACTGCAGAGAACGCAGGCAATCGCACTGGTCAGGCTGCTGTGCGGGTCGACTTTTAGGCTTGTGGTTTGAAGGGGGACCGGCAGGAGTCATGAACTTCGATTCCGGTCCCCCACGCCAGCGGTTCAAAGGTGGGAGTCATAAACACAAATCAATTGCGTCGCTAGGGAATTCGAGTGCAATGAGGTGGGGGCAGCTGCAAAGTGCTGTGATTCTTGTAGAGGATATGTCGAGCGAAAGCTGCGTTTAAATTGGACAGTAGGACACATTAAAAGAGCCGCGGACCTTTGGTTTCCAACGGACGCGGCGCTTTTTGTGCGCGTTAGTCGCCTAGCCTGATTTTGGTTCTCACACACAGCAACCTTCGCAAGCGTGCCTGTAATGCGAGCGCCGCACTTTGCCGATAAGGCACAGAACGAGGGTTTCCCGACGATCTCTAGTCAAGTCAGGGCGCAAATGCCCATTATTTCCGCCGGCGCTCTCAGCGCGCTCGTTGCGGCGTTGTTGTTGCATGGCAGCTATGCACGGGCTCAAAGCGGTGCCGGTGCCCCCGCTCCGCTATACAGGGCCTCTGCGACCCGCGAGGCGTGGGGAACAGTAGCGGCCTCGAGCGACGCGGCAATCGTTGCCCCGAGCTCGGCAGCGGCCGGGGTCGTGGTTGTTCCCCCTTATGGCCAGAAGTTGCCGAGCTCCTATCGTCCGTTCACCAGGATGGGCTATGCCTGGCACATCGGCACAGGTGGGATTGGCTTCGACATCGCGACACCTTTCTTCCGAAGATTCAACCTGCGATCTGGTGCTGACTTTTTTAGCTATACCGCAAACTTTCAAGAACAGGGGTTAATATTGGAACTACCCTCCGAATGCGGGCGGCGCACGCGAATCTGGACTGGTTTCCGTTCGGCGGTCGCTTCAGGTTGAGCCCCCTTTTGGTTTTCTCAAACAACAATCGCATCGAAGCAACCGCGTTGATTCCGGCCGGGAGCACTATGACTTTGAATGGCCAGAATTTCATCAGCAGCCATTCAGATCCTCTTCACGGAGCAGGATCGATTGATTTCCGCAAAGTCTCTCCGGGGCTCACTCTTGGATTCGGAAATATAGTTCGTCGAGAGCACAGCCGCCATATTAGCGTGCCTATAGAAGCGGGATTCTATTACGTCGGTCAGCCAAGGCTGAATATCAACTTCAGCGGGAGTGCTTGTGACCCGGCGATGCCTGAGATGATCGGTTGCCAGGCAGTCGATAAGGATTCTGGCTTCATGCAGGACCTAGCCGCATTTACTGCGCGAAATAATCGCAACTTGAGCTACGCTTCCTTCTTCCCGGTCTTCTCGGTTGGCCTTGGCTATTCATTTTGAGTGGTTACGATAAAACGGGGAAGCAAAAAACTGGTAAGCCTCGGGGATTATCGAGGCCTCCCCTTTCAATTTTTTCTCTCCAGCGGCGGTCTGAGTCTACATTTCAAGGAGTGATATGCCCCATCCAGAAGCCCCCTCACACTTCGCCAGGAAAGTCGGCAGGACGGGACGCGATTTCAGAGGGCTCACTGCGGTGCCGGACAGATCGCGTCACCGATTGTGCTCCTGGCAAAAGGCGCCATGACACTTGATACCGATTGAAGTTGGCCGTTTTTCATGACACATTCGACCTTGGCCGCGTCGTCGATGTCCTTAAGAGGATCGCCTGAGACGATGATCAGGTCAGCCAGATGGCCGGGCTCGAGTGTGCCAAGGTCCTTCGTCAGACCGTAAGCCTTCGCTGGGAGAATTGTGGCGGTTTCGAGTGCTTGCCACGGGGCGCGACCATACTTGACCTGCGCGCGCAGGTTCAGGTGAAGACTGGTAGCGGGCAGGTCGAGTGGAGAGTCCGTCCCTGCGAGAATGAGGCCGCCAGCGTCGAGAACGGCTGAGACGGTAGCCTCTTCGCCCTTGAGGTGGGCGAAGGCTGAGGTGCTGTCGGTTTTTTGAGCGGTAGTGAGGGCGAGGTTGAGCCGGGCGTTCTCCCACGGCGGCGATATGGCGCGGCGGGGATCTGTCGCCAGCCCGGGGTCTTCGGCGTATTGCGCCTGGCTGAAGGTGGTGGAAATGGTCCACATGCCAGATTGCGCAAGGAGGGTTCGAACGTCGGAGTAGCTGACACCGGTAAGCGAGCGAGAATAGGCCCAGCCAGTGCGGGCTGTGGCACTAAGGTGACTCATGCCATCTTCACCGAGTGAGACCGCTGGGAGAAGATAATGCGAGGCGGTTTCAACGCCCATCTGCAAGTGAGCAAACTGAATTCCTTGCTCCGCCCAAGTGTATGGCAGGCGAACATACAGCTTCACAAAATCGAAGTCCAATTCCTTGAGCCGATTGAACTCACGGTGAAGCTGAGCTTCGCTGGTGGTGGGGATCATCATGGGGTAGTAGACGCGCTCGCCGTCAACGGCTTCGCCGGTAGTAAATAGACGTGGACCAACCGCGGCGCCCGCGTTGTAAGCCTCGCGGTGGGAGAGGGCACGATAGGTATTGTCTGCGATAGCTCGGATTTCGGTGATGCCGTAGACGAGCCATAGACGGCCAAAGCGATCGCCGTAGTAGATGGAGTTGTCGGAGTCGGTGTGGGCATGGTTTTCCCAGAGACCGGGCATGATGGTTGAGTCATCGGCTTCGATGGTGCGGGTGATTCCGGTAGGTGGTGTGGTGCTGTGCGGGGTGACGCTGGTGACCCGGTTGTCCGTAATGAGGATGTCGACGTTTTTCTGTTCGTCGGGGCCGGATCCTTTCCAAAACCTTGCAGCATGGATGAGGAGTTTTTGCTCTGGCTTTGAGTTAGTGAATGTCAGCTCCACCGGCACGGTTGAGATAGCTTTCGTGGAGCGGTCGATAAGCTTCAGTTTGCCTTCGTTGAGATAGAGGATTTTTGAGGAGTCGGCGCTGTAGGTGGGTGCGTCGGTGGTCTCATCGTTGAGCCGGACTGCGGGACCGGATGGGCGGCCGTCTGCGTCGACGGGCATGTTGTAGAGGAGATCGTCCATCACGAAAGCCATTTCTTTTCCGTCAGGCGAGTAGATCGGGCCATCCTCAGTGCGAGTGGTGATGGACTCGTAAGGAGCGGGTGAGAAGAATTCTGTCTTGCCTGTCCCTAGGTTGACCGTGAGGATCGAACTCGTGCCCTCGCGGAAGCGCTTGGTGTACGGTTTGATAGTGGCGATGGCCACGGTTTTCCCGTTGGGCGAGAAGGCAGGGCGGCCTGGAAAGAATGTCGATGGCGCCAGTGGCTTTATCGCGCCTGTGGCTACTTCGACGGTGAGGGTGGCGCCGGTCTGGTCCTGAAAAGCGATGGATTTGCAATCGGGTGACCAGGAGGGCATGATCTGTGCGGAGTTGCTCGGGGAGACTTGTTTGTCGCCACTAGTGTCTGCCGATACGAGATCGTGGAGGTAGATATTCTCTATGCCATCGCGGTCCGAAACATAAGCGATCGTTTTGCCGTCGGGGGACCAGGCGGGACCTTGCTTATAGAAGGTGTCGTGGGTGAGAGCAATCGGCGTGCTACCGATGTTCATCAGGTAGAGCTGGTTGAGGGCCACGAAGGCTACTTGCTTGCCATCAGGAGAGAGGGCAGGTGCGTAGATACCTTTGACCTGATGCGAGGAGGTGCTGTCGAAGTCGTATATCTTGTGCGCGTATTGCGGGCGAATGGATTTGATGTCGGCGCTGAATGGGATAGGAGTCTCAGATGGAGCGGATAGGTTGGTGTGGAGGATGTGGCCATCACCGGTGTATAGAAGTTCAGAGTTGGAGATCCAAGTGGCAGGAAAGGGGAAGGTGTCGGTAGCTTTACCGGCATATGTTGTCGCGCCGGTGATAACGAGCTGTGCGGTGTTCATAAACATCCCGACCCCGTGGAACTGGACGTAGGCGAGAGATTTGCCATCAGGGGAATAGCTGGGGGCTTCGACGCGGCCTTCCATGATGCTGGAAACCACAGTCGTCTGATGACCTGTCGCAAGGTCGAGCGACTCAATGGTTTTTCCCGTGATGCCCGTTCCACTGACAAAGGCGATCTTCGTGCCGTCGGGAGACCAGGTGGGACCGAACTCATCCGCTTCTGCGGAGGTGATCTGCTTCAGTGCGCCGTTGGCGATATTGACGGTCCAAATATCGTAGCTGCCTTTGAAGGCGCGATCGGACGCAAAGGCGATGGTGGTTCCGTCGGGGGAGATGCGGGGCTCGCGGTCGTCGCCATGGCCAGTGGTGATCTGCTTCAGGCCGGAGCCGTCGGGGCGCATGGTCCAGAGGTGGAAGGTGCCGCCGGCGTAAGACTGGATTGCAATGAGATCACCCTTGGCGGACCAATCGGGATGTGAGGCTTCTTGGTCGGGAGTGGTGATCTGCGTTGCTTGCCCGCCACTGGCAGGCAGGCTGTAGAGGAGGCCCTGCAGGTCGGCGATGATTGTCTTGTGGT
>JGI12053J15887_10001090_pt1 | contig 12213 bp, 10 predicted proteins | sample MedBloCAOM1_O3_FD_15887 | JGI IMG/M metagenome (IMG submission 15887)
GCCTCGTTCGCAACATCGCCGGCGGTACCCGCGTTTCCCGAAGCTCGCTGACTTGCCGACTCTGTAGGCCGAACTTCAGATTCTTCCGCAACGGTAATTGCACCGACGTCACTGGAAAATGCTTCCGTCTGTTTTGAAGATCCCGTTTGAGGCTCTTCCGCAACAGCGGTTTCGGGTGCGTTGGCCCCTTCCGTCTTGGCATTCAGCGCTTCGCCCTTGCGTACGCTGATTTCCGTGGCAAACGCGCCTATATCCGTCGGTACTTCCGCGGCCGTAACAAAGCCGCCTTTTTCTTCCGTTTGTTCCCACGTTTCTCTCGCGCTCTTCCTTCCGGTTGAATTCAACATCGGCAGGTCGCGCCAATCCTTCACCGGGCCGCTTTCGTCGTCTCCGCGAAAACCGCCCGCAGCCTCCTCGCGCCGCCACGACGGTGCGGATGCTCTCGATTCTTCTTCCTCTTCTTCAGGCACCTCGTTCGGTTCGTCTTCAGACCAGTTCCGCATAGCCTTCTCGGCTTGATAGCTGGATACGAATTCGGTTTCTTCGGTAGTTGTGGGGCCCAGCAGGTCTCCGAACGCCGTCGGCTGTTGCGCCGCGTCGATCTTCACCGGTTCCTGAACCGTGGTCGCGTCCACGAAGCTCTCATCGCCTACCACGATCGGTTCTGGCGTTGCTGGACGACTAAATGACAATCCTCCTAGCGGAGACCCAGCCGTCTCGGCCGGCGGTGGCACCCGCGCTGAAATTGGAGGTGGCGTAAACGACAAAACATCAGCAGATTTGCGCGGAGTTACTGCAGGAGTTTTCTCTCTGTCTCCCTTGCCCAGCGAAACTCCGGCTCTTTGAAGAGCTGATTTCACCATCACAATCAAGGGATCAGGTGGAACAAAAGGTTTTTTCAATACTCCGTCGGCGCCTACGCGTTGCGCTTCCTGTTCATCCAGAGGATCAAATGCCCCGACCAACAAAATTACCGGGATGTGCTTCAGTGACGGATCTTCTTTGACATACTGGCAAACTTCGTAGCCGTTGCGCACCGGCATAAATACGTCAGCTAACACTAGGTCGGGACGTATCTCGGAAATTTTTCGCACCGCAGCTTCGCCATTGCCCACGGCGACGACATCAATACCCTGATCCTTCAGGGCCAGCCCGACCATCCGCTGGATGTTGCTATTGTCGTCCGCAACCAGAATCTTGGCCACCCACGTCCTCCGCGAACTTCACCGCAGCCCCAAGCACCGCTGGCCGGGATTTTGCTCGATTCTCAGGTATTGGAGCATCCTCCATCGTGGTCGTCAACGCATCAGCGGTTTCCCTGTGTCCCAAGTGAATACGCTGGTCACCTGCACCAATGGCCGGGTCGCAAGATTCGACTGTAGCCAAAAAAAAGGCGTGGCCAGAGGCCACGCCTTTTCCACGTCTGATCCCTGGAGGCCGTCGTCCTACCAAGGCACTAATTTGCGGACGCCTTTCTTCTTCTTGCTGGTCGATTCCTTGATATTGTCGCCCTGGTTTCCCGAAGGGGTCGGCGCAACATCGGTCTTGGATGCATCGGTCTTGGATGCATCTGTCGTGTTCGCTGTTCCAGAAGCGGTCGTACCGCTCGCGTCGGTTCCGGTTGCCACGGTGGCGTCTCCACTGGCAGCCGCTGGTGCGGCTGACGTCGATTCTCCGGGAATTGCCGAACTCGATTCCGGCTGCGGTGCCGTTGTTGGCGCGCCATTCTCCGGCGTAGTACCGGCCGGTACGGAGGCGTCAGCGGGCGCATTCGCATCAGCTGGCGCAGCGCTTTCCGCTTCTGTCTTGGCGCCGCCGGGCGTTACCGTGGCCACAATGCCAGTAGTATTCCCCGAAGCGCCCGTGGCTGCTCCTCCGCCTCCGCTGCCGCCCACCACAATGCGCGACGAGTTGCCTCCGGTAAGCACATCGGTTGCCGAAGTTGTGTCCGCTTCAGGCTCGAGATTCGGCTCTCCCACCCGAGCGGCCGTCCTCATTTCCCCAGTCGGTCCGGAATGCAGGACTTGCAGCGGCTTCTTTGCAAAGCTGTTACGCGGCCGCGGAGCATTCTGATCAGCAACCATGCGTGCACGCGCTTTCGGATCGGCTTGCGGCAACGGCACTTTCATCGCCACCAGCCGGGCCTTGGCCTCCGGGGCTTCATTAGAAAGCGGATAATTCTTCACAATTCGTGCGTAATAATTTGCCGCGACTTCTTTCTTCTCCGCCTTATCGAAAATATCCGCCAACATCCAAAGCGCGTGATCCGATTTGCTATATAGCGGATAACGATTCGTCAGTCCAATCAGCCGTGCTGCCGCTGCGCGCTTGTCGCCTTTCGTGTAGTAATAATAGGCCACCCGGTAATCCCCCTCGGCGATCACCTCTTGCACTTCGCGCAGCTGCTGCATCGCTTTATCTGCCAGCGGATCCTTCGGATATTTCTGCAGGAAGGTCTGGAATTCGCGTTCCGCTTCTCTGGCCTCGGTGCGGTCCCGGTCCGGTTTCTCCATCTGTTTGAAGTGCCCCATGGCCACCTGCAGTTGCGCGTAAGAGGCCTCGGGAAGGAAAGGGAAGAACACGATGAAATCTTTGTAGCCCGAGATGGCCTGCGTCATATTGGCCGTGCCGCCCTCTTTATAATATGAGTCGGCAATCAACAGTTTGGCCTTGGCCAGATATTCGCTGTCGGGATAAGTGTTGATAAGCGTCTGCAGGTTTAACCGTCCAACCTCATGCTTGCCGTGCTTGACGTCGTCCGCGGCGCGGTCGTATAAAACTTTGTCCGGCTGGACGTTATTGTCCGCGCTGGTGGACTTATCAACCTTTTTCTTCCTGTGCAGAATCTGGGCGCTGGATTGCGTTGCTCCCACGAGGAAAATTGCCAGAATCAATAGGTAAGCTAACCGATGGCTAGGTGCATACGGCGGAGTACGTAGCAAACAACACCTCTCTAAATGTTGATATTCCTTCAAATGCCTGCCGCGGCCGCTAGGGGAGAGCCGCCCAAAAACCCCGAACTCACGGATTATAACCTGAACGAAAGGCCAGTCTGCACTCAACTTTGCCCTTTGGGACAGCAAATCCCGTTAATGAGAACCACCCCCGTACGAGCGGGTTGCCTCCCTATCTTCTTTATCTCTTAACCTTTCTCCAGGTTCTCCGTCTAACGCGCTCATGAAAACTGCCTGCTTGCTGACCTTTCTCCTCATACCGGTTGCTACCATAGGTCAAAACACGGCGCCCTCGGCGGTCTCCCCTGCGGCCATGTTTCGCGGCAATCCGCAGCACACCGGCGTTTATGATTCAACCGGCGTGCCCGCTTTCCACAAAGTAAAATGGAAATTTCACACCGCTGGCTTCGTTATTTCCTCGCCCGCCATCGTTACTTCAACCGCGTACGTAGGCAGCACCGACGGTAACTTTTATGCCGTGAATCTCGCTACTGGGGATCAAAAATGGAAGTTTGCCACCGAAGCGCGCATTACCTCTTCTCCAGCGGTCGAACGTGGCACCGTATATTTTTCCAGTTATGACGGCAAGTTCTACGCCCTCGATGCTGATACGGGCAAATTGAAATGGAAATTCCAGACTGCCGGCGAACATCGTTTTGCCGCGAAACATCTTCATGGCTCGCTGCCTGAAGCGGAAACCATGCCAGATCCTTTCGACTTTTACCTGTCTTCACCAACGCTGTCTGGAGATGCCGTTTACTTCGGCAGCGGCGACGGAAACGTGTATTCCCTGGATGCTGCTTCCGGAAAGCTAAACTGGAAGTTTACGACCGGTGACGTGGTGCATGCTTCGCCTGCCGTTGCTGATGGAACCGTCTACGTCGGGAGTTGGGACAGTTATTTTTATGCCATCGATGCTGCTACCGGAAAAGAAAAGTGGCGCTTCAAAACGGGTGTCGACCCGGACATTCACAACCAGGTGGGTATTCAATCCTCCGCTGCCGTCGTCGATGGAATCGTGTACTTTGGCTGCCGGGACTCAAATTTCTACGCCTTGGACGCCGCCACTGGAGAGAAAAAATGGAGTTTCAATAACAAGGGCTCTTGGGTCATCACTTCGCCGGCGCTCTATGACGGTAAAGTCTATTTCGGGACCTCCGACACCAAACAATTTTATGCATTTGAAGCTAAAGGTGGAGGAACCCCGGTTCTGTCGTTGAAATTTACCTGGCCTATTTTTTCATCCCCGGCCATAGCGGGGGACACCGTTTATTTGGGCAGCCACAACGGCGTGCTGACCGCGGTCGATCTGAAAACTGCCAAGGTGGCATGGTCCTTTCAAACCGATGGCGCACGCCAAAATCTCGCGGGTCTGTCCAAGCCCGACGGAACAACAAATTATGAGGCTGTATTCACTGAAAATTTCTATGACAACATGATGGTTGGCGTTTACAAACTCTTTGCCACCGGGGCGATTCTTAGCTCACCTGTCATCGCCGGGGACAAGGTCTACTTTGGCAGCACCGATGGCAACCTGTATGCCCTGCAGTAAGGATGTGGAGTGCCATTCGGCGTTGAGCGCGTTGCTTGTTCTACAACGCTATGGTCAGCTCGACCGGCGCGGAAGCCGGAATCCGCGAACCCGCTAAGGGCGTCTGATCGACCACCGCGCCATGCGGCCATTGCGGAGCTGTTACGTAATTCACTTTGCGCCGCAACCCAGCAATATCGAGGCGATGTTGCGCGTCGCTCTCATTCAGCCCTACGAGGTGCGGCATGACGTAGGCCTTATCGCGATCGCCTTGCGACACCAACACATCTACGCGCGGCGTGGCCGCCCCGGTTCCCGGCTTTGGATTTTGAATCACTACCATATCGGCAGGCACGTTTGGCAACGTGATATTGGAAACCTCACCGATTTGCAGCCCTTCGCGCAGCATCTCTATGCGCGAAATTCTCAACGTGGTTCCTTCCAGCCGGGGAATGCTGAGTTGCCGCTGTCCCAGGCTGAGCACCACGTGAGCTTGCTGCGAAACCTTCATCAACAACCCGGCCGTGGGCGTTTGCCGCACCACCACGTTTGCGGGTAAATCGCTGTACACTCGGTCCGCCACACGCAAAACCAGACCGCGGGACCTCAAAAGGGGACTGGCTTCCGTGACATTCTTCCCGACCAGATTCGGCATGGTTACTTCGCGCCCGTGAATTGCCACCCGCATGGCCGTAATTGCGCTGAGAAATGCTGCCGAAGCCAGAATAAAAACCAGCAGCGACATCCTGCTTACCCATTCCAGTCGTTCGCGCAGGGTCATAAATAAAATCTCAACTTTAAAACAATAATCAGTCCGAAGCTTTGTCTTGGCGGGCGTTCGCCGATGCCACCAATGGCGGCGCCGGATACTCCGGCAATTTGTCTTTGCTGGTGTCCGCGCGTTTAACTTCCAGTTCCCCGAAGAGCAGCGACGGACTGATGATTGTCGTCGGCGCACCTCCGGAGCGGTTGCTCACCAGCGGGTCGTCGCCGGCGGCAATCAGATCGCTGCGCATCGCGCGCACGTCCAGCTCGCTGAACACTGCGCCGCGCACCAACTCTTCGTGCCCGTCCTTCGCATACACGCGATAAAGCAAACGCGGCGTGTTACCTGGCCCGAGCGTATCCACGCGATACGCGTACGGCAATCCTTGATCGGCCACTATCTGGAGCGCGCGTTGCCGCAGCGCCGCCGAACTTTGCGGTTCCGAGGACTTCACCACCAACACGCCGATACCCGCGGCAGGGAAGACCCCTGGCGCCGCGCGGCCATGCCCGTTCGAGGCGGTAAAATCGCGTATCGGTTGGCGCCCCACCAAATAATTGGTCAATGTTCCGTTATCAATCACTGTCACGCGCTGCGCTTTCACGCCTTCGCTGTCCACGTCATAACTTCCCACCGTGCTCTTGCCTTGAAATTCCTTCAGTGTCGGGTCATCCACCACGCTCAAAAAATTTGGTAGCACCCGGGTCTTGTAACTGGACGCAAATGATCCCGTCGTACGGTTCGGTTTCCCAAGCTGTGGTTTGCGCCCTATAACGTTCTGCCCAATTAGCGACGCTACAATGTCATCCGCGGCGTCCGGCGCAAACAAAACGGGGCCACGGTATTCCTCTTCGACGATTGGCGCATTCCGCAACGCCACCACGGTGTCTAATGTCTTTTTCGCATCGTCCATTAACGCATCGTGGCTCGGCAATTCTTCCGCATGAGCCACCATCCATGCCGGATTGCGCGTCACGCGCATCCCGTCGGCTGCCTGCGCCGCACTGTTCAATTGCACACTGTACGTCGCGCGACCGTCACGCGTCACGGTCCCTTCCGAATTCACGAAATATTCGTTCACGCCAGTGAAGCGCGCCGACGCCGTCGAAGTCTGCACATCCGGATACTGCTTATATAACCCTGTCACATCCTCGAGCGTCCTTTTCCACTCCTTCTGGTCGACCTTTAATGTCGTCGCCGGCATCAGCGCAATCAACTCCGGCTCTTTGGCGAAATCATCCACCGCGTTCGGCTCCGCGCTGAACTGTTTCAGTGCCGCTTGTTTTTCCGCGAACGCTTCCCCCGCGCTCTTATAAGCTTCGTCCGTTGCGGTCCAAATCTGGTGACGCAAAGCGATGGGGTCGTTATCCAGCGGCAAAATATTTGTCTCCCCCACACCCTGGCTGAAATAACTATCTTGTTTGTAATCTCCGATGCGCACCACCACCCGCAATATGCGCACGTGCACGCGTTGACTTTGTACCAGCGCTCCAAAAGCCGCCTCCGCGCTGAAGTCATCCACATCGTTGACACGGTATTCGATGTAGTAAGGGGCCTGCACCTGATCCATTTTCAAATGAGTGTAGGACCGCGATAGTTCCGTGAGCAGCGCCTCAAGTAACGCGTCGCCCTTTGCCGCTGCGACGGCCGTGGCCATGGCGGTGGCATTTAGAGGCCTGCTGGTATTGAGAGGCCTGGCACTTTCCGTAGCCGGCGAATCGCTCACGGCGTGCTCACTCCCAGGAACGGGCGTCCCAGCGATTGGCCCCGCAAAAAATAAAATCCCGCTAAGTAAAGTTAGATAAGTTTTCTTCACGGTCTTGCCCCTGCGCCAGCAACGGGCGCTACGCTTTGCGCTGCAACAGCGGGGGCCGCGTCTTCAAATCCCGGTGGCGGCAGAATAGGGGGCCGCTCATGCGCATGCGCTCTCTTCTGCACTTCCATTTCTGAGAAAATGATTGCCGGTGCCACAGCCGATACCGGTACGCTCCCGCTTTCCGCTCCGCAGATCCCGTTGAATACATGCTCCTGATCTCCGGTAGCCACGATGCGCGTCAGTGCCGCGAGCGGCGTGCCCACGATATCAACTCCGCGCACCAGCTCGTCCGGCCGCCCATCCACATACACCTTGTAGACAATCACTGGAAGCACCTGGAACGCTTGCGGCAAAGCCCGCGTCGTCAGTGTGAAACCGCCTTGGATGTCGTCGAAGTACAGTCCGTACGATTTTCCTTGCTTCTGCACTTCATCAATCAGCTTCTGGCGCATTTCTTTCTCAGGAATTGTCTGGTTAGAAGTAACAATTAAATTTCCCTGTCTTCCAGTGGGCATCAGTCCCGGCTGGTTTCGCCCGTGCCCATTAGAAACTCCGAAATTCTTGATAGGCATCCGCGACATCAAGAAATTCTTCAAAACACCATTTTGAATTACATCCACACGCTGCGAGGGCGTCCCCTCGTTGTCAAAATCATACGACCCGGAGAGTTTCACATCGCCAATCTGCTTGGTCGTCGGATCGTCCGACACGCTCAGAAATTTCGGGAGCACTTCCTGTCCCACCATCTTCGTAAAGGTCTGTCCTTCTTCCTCATCTCGCTGTCGGTGCCCCTCCAGCCGGTGTCCCAGTACTTCATGGAAAAACACCGCTGCAGCCCGTCCACTCAAGAGCGCCGGCCCGTCATACGGCTCCGCGACCGGTGCNGCCCGTAGTGCCTTCAAATCCGCCGCCATCTTCTCGATTTTTGCGGACAATTCGCTTTCCGCTGGCAATCCNTTGGCGGTTGGCGCCTGAAAAGTNTCCACGCGCAACAATTCCATGCCGTCGTCGGCCCGCGTTTGCGCTTCCATAATCAATCGTGTCGAAGCACTGGGAGTAACCACCATGCTCCCTTCGCTGTTCACCATTCGCGCATTCGAGTTCTGTACCTGCAACATCACGCTCCCGAAATAAACGTCGGGATACTTCCGAAATATCGCCGACAATCTTTTGATTTCGCCTTCCCATGTCGCCCGGTCTAGCGTTACCGGCACTTTTGCTTCACCAATGTGCGTAGCAGATGCCTCTTTCGAAAAATCCGGCGACTTATCTTCTTCTTCCGCGCGCACCGCCGTATTCGTTCGCACATTCATCAGTGAAGGAACGGCGCGTTTGTATTCGCGGTCCGTCAATTCCCAAAGCACCCGCCCAATGGCGTCTTGATCATCTGAGAGCGGCAATGGTCCCGACGTAATGCCGCTGGACCGGCTCTGCCCGTGCGTATTGTCCAATGCATGCGAGCCCACACGCATGGTTACGTCTGCCTGCCGCCGTTTGGCCGCCGCATCCGTCAGCAAGCTTCCATAGGCTCCCACCAGCACCACATAATCCTGGTCATACACCGTGTAGCTCAGGTAGTAAGGCGCCTGGTCGGTCTTGCCCAACTCGCTGTTTGCGCGAGATAGCTCCGTCTGCATCACCCTTAGTACCGGATCGCTCGCGACTTTCTTAGGGTCTACAGCGGCTGAGGAAGCACTGGAAGAGCCAGCCTTAGGGTCGGCCGAGGCCACCTCTGCGCGGCCTGCCGCGGAATCTTGCATGGCCGCCCAACTACCAGGCGCCGCAATCAGTTGCGCGCAAACCACCGCGCACGCCGCCATACGAAACACGTCCTTCGCCAGTACACTCCGGCGTCCATACTTTTCTGCTGGGCCAAAATTAATCATTAACGGTGAACTCCGATCGATGTGACGATTCGACTTGCCTGATCCACAAAAACAGCGGAGAGCCTGAGTATGCCTCAGGGTTGGGCTATGTGCAATTTAGCTGTTACCAAAGCGTTCTTCTTTGACTAACCGTGCCCCGTTCACGAATTCCTGTGCCGACACTTCCGCGCGCCCTTCCAGTTTGACGGTCAAGCCACGCAAAACGGTTGCGTCCCCGCAAGCCACCCGTAACTCACCCCCTTCCAGCAATAACGTTCCGGGAGGTGCAGGCGCTTGCTCTCGTGGTGCGGGTTCACCCCAAAGATGGCAGGTCTTTCCGCGAAAGGTGGTGTATGCCCCTGGCCACGGTTCGAAACCTCGCATGCGATTGAAAATTTCACGCGCAGGCCGCTTCCAGTCAATCTTCCCGTCCTCTTTTTTCAGCAAAGGCGCGTAGGTGGCCAACGCATCATTCTGTTTTTTCGGGGTAACCAGTCCATCAGGCAGTCCGCGCAGCGTTTCTATCATCAACTTCGCCCCGGCTTCTGCCATCCGCGCGGTCAACAGAGGCGCTGTCTCCGCCGGTAAAATATCAATTTCTTCCTGCAGCAACATGTCTCCGGTATCCATGCCCGCATCGATCCGCATGCTGGTTAACCCCGTCGTGGTCTCGCCATTCGCAATCGCCCAATTGATCGGCGCTGCGCCACGATATTTAGGCAGCAGGGAAGCATGAAGATTGATCCAACCGCACCTCGAAAGCGGCAGAAGCCCTGCCGGAATGATTTGTCCATAAGCGATGATTACGAAGCATTCAGGCTCGAAGCTTTGCAGTAGCTCGCGGGCCTCAGGAGCGCGAATCTTTACCGGCTGGCGTACCGGTATTCCCGCTTCTATCGCCGCTTCTTTAACGGGAGAAAATGAAATCTCCTGACCGCGCCCTCGCGGCCGGTCCGGTTGAGTAATCACCGCCTCCACTGTATGACTCGGATCTGCCAGTATGGCCTTCAGCGTAGGCACTGCGAAGGCAGGCGTTCCGCAGAAAATAATCCGCATGGATCATCCTTCCGGCCACCGAAGTTATGAGACATATTCAACCCGACTTGACGTTACGACAGTCATGAGAAATCCATACAGGAATTCTGAGGAATAGAAGGCCAATCCTTAACTACTGTTCACCACTCGCCTTGTTTTCTGAGTTTCTTGATCTTGCGCCGGATCAGGTCGCGTTTCAGCATGCTCAGATGCTGAATGAACAGGATGCCATTCAGATGATCGATCTCATGGCAGAAAGCTCGCGCCAGCAAATCTTCTCCGCGAATCTCAAAAGGCTCGCCCTTGGCGTTTTGCGCTTTCACGGTCACAAATTGCGGCCGCACTACGTACCCGCGAAAGCCTGGAAGGGAAAGACAACCCTCTTCCTCCCGTTTTTCCCCTTCCGCATGAATAATTTCCGGATTGATCAGTACGATTTTTCCTTCGGGATTTTTCCCGGCGGTCACATCCACCACCGTCAGCCTCAAATTCTTGCCGATTTGCGGAGCAGCCAGCCCCACGCCCTGCGCCGCATACATCGAAGCGAACATGTCCTCAGTCAATTCTTCCAACTCGGGACCAAACTCCGTAATCGCAGCCGTAGGCTTTTCCAGAATGGGGTCGCCGTATTTAATAATCGAATAAATCTTTCGCGGTGGCCCGGAGGGCACCGCCGGCGAAACAGTTTCGGTTGTCGCGGCCACAGCGTCAGAACTCTTCGATTTGTCTGGCATAGTTATCGAAATTCCGCCGCATCTCCGCCAGCGAATCTCCTCCAAATTTTTGCAGAAAAGCATCCGCTAACACAAGCGCTACCATCGCCTCGCCCGCCACTCCCGCGGCCGGCACGACGCACCAGTCCGAACGCTCGTAGGCCGCTTGCACCGGCTCTTTGGTCACCATGTCGGCGGTTCCCAGCGCCCGCCGCAGTGTGGAAATCGGCTTCAAATATCCGCGCACCACCACGTCTTGCCCGTTGGTAATTCCGCCTTCGACGCCGCCGGCGCGATTGGACGATCGCAGAAATCGTTTTACGTCTCGACTGTAGGAAATCTCGTCTTGTACTTCGCTGCCATAGGATCCCGCACCCGCAACGCCTGCCCCGATCTCCACAGCCTTCACCGCCTGAATACTCATCACTGCCTGCGCCAGCCGGCCATCCAGTTTTTCGTTCCACTGCGCGTGGCTTCCCAGTCCCACCGGCACGTTGTGCGCCACCACCTCAAAAATCCCGCCCACGGTATTTCCGGCTTTCAGCGCCGCGTCCACTTCCGCTTTCATTTTTTCCTGTAAATCCGCATCTACGCAACGCAACGGCGATTCAAGGTCCCCGCTCACCGCGTGAATCTCATTCCACGCTGCGCTACGCTCCAGAACAAAATGCCCCACGCGGATCGTGTGACTCGCAATCTCCGTCCCAAGTTCGCGAAGCAGCAGCTTGGCGAACGCTCCAGCTGCCACCCGCGCAGCCGTCTCCCTCGCCGACGCCCGTTCCAAAATATATCGCGCATCATGAAAATTAAATTTCTGCGACCCCGCCAGATCCGCGTGCCCAGGCCGCGGCGCCACCAGCTTGCGTTCCTTCCCGGCGGATTGCGCCGACTCTTCCACCGGTAAGCTATTTTCCCAATTAGCCCAGTCCCGATTCTCAATCCGCAAAGCCACTGGCGCGCCAATCGTTTTTCCATGGCGTACGCCGGCAAAAATATCCGCCCGATCCTTCTCGATTTTCTGCCGCCCGCCGCGCCCATACCCCAGCTGCCGCCGGTGCAGCTCGTGGTTAATAAACGCCACATCGACAGGCAGCGAAGCCGGCAGCCCCGAAACAAACGCCAGCAGCGCCTGCCCGTGCGATTCACCCGCAGTGTAAAAGTGCAGCATTTCCTGAGGCATCCTCGAGTATCAAAATAATCTGNGCAGATTAAGAAAAGGAGTGTATCTGCCGAAGCGCCGCCACGTCCAGTTGTCNGTCAACGTTTGTTTGCNTGAATAATTTTCTAAAAANTTTTTCGGCCTCCAAATACAATTTCAAATGCACGCCCACGCAGCGTGTGCTGAAAAGAACCGAAACGTAGGAGAGCTTGATCGCGAGTATCGAAAACGCTGGCATCACCCACTACGAATCGCGAGAGATGCTGGTCTGGCGCACGCTAGACCGCAGGTCTTGCCAAAGAAATCGACTGCCGTTTTCTGCACTGCCTCAAATAGCGTTTCCTCGTCATTCCGGAATCCGCTTCGTGCCGCAG
>JGI12053J15887_10001091_pt1 | contig 12212 bp, 16 predicted proteins | sample MedBloCAOM1_O3_FD_15887 | JGI IMG/M metagenome (IMG submission 15887)
TCCGAATAGCGGTCGAAGAATTGGCCGAACGCCGGATTGTCGAAAGCGGGTAGCGGCTCGGCGGCTTCTGCGATCAGGCCCGGAAGGCCTGTGCCGCGCGCGGCGCCGGCAAGGCGGGTCGAGGATGCACGGCGCCTGTCGTCGACCCGATCGGCGCCGCCGACAAGCGGCACGAAACGAACCGCGCCCAGATGTTCTTCTTCGAAATCATCTTCGGAACGTTTGGTAAGCTTGACGAGCTCCTGTGCCTCATCGGGACCGCCGATCGGGATCACCAGCCGCCCGCCGATCTTGAGTTGCTGCTTGAGCGCCGGCGGAATTCGCTCTCCGCCGGCAGCGACCAGGATGACATCGAACTGACCGCCGTCGGGCCAGCCGAGCGTTCCGTCGCCCTGGCGAAGCTCGATGTTGGAATAGCCAAGCTTCCTGATCCGCTCCGTAGCCTGTGAGACGAGCGAAAGATGCCGTTCGATGGCACAAACCTGGTCGGCGAGTTGCGCCGCTACTGCCGCGGCATAGCCGGAGCCGGCGCCAACTTCGAGAACGCGGTCATCCTTGCCGATCTCCGCAGCCTCGATCATCAGCGCGACGATATAGGGCTGCGAAATTGTTTGCCGCTCCGCGATGGGAAGCGGATTGTCTTCGTAGGCGAACTCCTCAAGGCCGGCATCCACGAACGCTTCCCTTGGAACCTGCCGCATCGCCGCCAGCACCCGGCGATTCCGAATGCCGCGGCCGGCGATGTGCACGTCCACCATCCGATCTCGCCTGTCGCGAATGTCTGTCGTCATCGATCGACTGCTCCCGGCTTCGTGAACCCGAGGCGCTTCCATCCTGGAAAACTTGCTATGGGCGGTGCTTGTTCCGCCGGCAGCGGCAGGTATCGACGGCGTGGCCGGGTCCGGACTGGAACATCGCCGCTCTGATGCTGTTACCGAACCTGCCTCGGCACGGCGATGAACCATTGTCTGGACTCCGGCGGAGGACCGCAGGCCCTCGGGAACGGCTAAGAGCCTCCTGGGTTTCCTTTAATTGAGGTGCCCCCATGAGCAAAGAGAAACCGACCGACGATCCGCGCCAGCAGACTGACTGGAAATCCACCAAACAAACCGACCAGCCCTGGAAGGGGCCGGTCGAGAAGGAACAACAGGGCGGAGCCGGGAAGGAAGACCTTGAAAAATGGAAGGACACCAACACCCACTGACGCGTGAATTTCGAGAGCTTCGTTGCGCCTTGGGNCTGGTTCTGTNTGTCGAGCAGGGCGGAANGGGATCGGAACCGCCGTGATAAGCGAACGTTCTCCATTCGTATAAGCGGAGAATGCGGATGTGGAAGAGCCACGATAGAGACAGGATCGATAGAGACAAGATCGGAAGTGAAACGATTGCGGTTATCGTTGGCACGCTCGTCCTCCTCTTCTCGCTATTCGTGTGGGGACCGTGGAATAGTTCTCATGTGGTAAGCAACGCCGGGCCAAGCGGCACGCCCAGATCGATGGCCGCCCATCAAACGTCGTCGTCGGCTGATGGTACGTCAGGGGATACGACCGGAATGGAGCGCTGAAATGCGTTCTCCAACTGGCCGATCCCTCCAGACAACCGAGCGCGTCATCACCATCAGGTGCATGGTTGCCGCCCTTGCCATGGCGGCGCTGTCGGTTTCACTCATTTACGGCCTGACCTGAATCATCTCCCGTTCGACGGTTCACGTGCGCTGCCGGAACATCGGTCCGAATGGATCGAACACCCATCCTTCAGCGTTGGTCTGTCATGAAAAAAGACAGCCAAACCGTGCGCATCAAGGAGATCCAGACGCTCGCGCAGGCCAAGGGCAAGCTGATGAGCGTGACGTTCGAGCAGCGCAGGCGCAACGGAGGGTGGCAACAGCGCAAGCGCGAAATCTACGACAACGGCAATTCGGCCGTCATTCTCCCGTACGACGCCGATCGCGGCACCGTGCTGCTGACCCGGCAGCTGCGACTACCCATATACTTGCAGGACGGCGCGGCGAGCTCAGTCGAGGCCTGTGCCGGCAAGCTCGACGGCGAGAAGGCCGAGAAACGAATCATGAAGGAGATGGAGGAAGAGCTCGGTTATCAAATTGAAAAGGTGGAACGGTTGTTCGAACTCTATGCGAGCCCCGCGGCAATCATGGAAAAGATCGAGTACTTTACCTGCGCCTATTCGCCCGCGGATAAAGTCTCGGAGGGAGGCGGTCTGGCCGAAGAGGGCGAAGATATCGAGGTCGTTGAGACGACCTTGGAGCAGGCCGCCGCCATGGTCGCTGCTGGCGAGATCATCGATGTAAAGACGGTCGTTCTTATTCAGTATCTCCAAGAACGCATTCGCTCCCAAGGGCGTGGATGAAGATTGGGGTCCGGCCATTGCCGTTTGGCAAAATGGACTTCAGGCGAGATCCACGAAGCAGGCCATCGCTCGTTCACCTCGTCATAGGTCGGATAAAAATGCATCTCGAAGAAACCAACAAGCAGATCGAGCGCCTCGACAAGGTTTTTCAGAAGCTGGACCAGAAGCCGAGCGGCACCCAGTGCCCGGCGATCGACGGCGTTATCAAGGAAGCCGATGAAGTGGCCGACAAGGCCGTACTCGATGCGGCGATNGTGGNCGGCGCCCAAGCTGTCGANNATTACGAAATTTTGCCGNTATGGCACNCTGATCGCCTGGGCTGAAAAGCTTGGNCACGACGATATCGNGCGGTTCCTGACCACAAGCCTGAACGAAGAGAAGGCCGCCAATACCAAGCTTAACACGGTGGCACTTCGGAAGGGCGTCAACACCAAGGCATCGACCGCGGCTTGACGAGCGAGCGCGGCCTATCGTATCCCTAGAAAGGGGCTTCGATGCGTTCGGAGCCCTTTTTGCTTGGCGCAAGATCGAACGCTTGCTTTCGAGTTCTAAATTGCGACGCTGGCATAACCCTGAATGGGTTTGCCGTTACTTCGCCAAGTATCGTATCACGCGGCGCTCCCGACCAGCATCATGGCTGCCGACCAAACGCATCGGTTGAATTGCTTTCGATTGAGTTGACCGTTCATGACCGAATAACCTCAAAAGATTGGTTGGGTTTCCTAGGCGCCCTTGCGCTCGGCCGCCATGATGCGCCAGGCTTCATCCTTCAGTTCGTCGAGCTTGTAGTCGTCGCCGGTCTCGAGATTAAGGTGGCCTTGTTCGCAACATTCCACGTCCTTGTCGCCGAGCCAGAACGTGGCGCCGGTCGGCGCGTGGATGAGCTTGTCGCCCTGCAGCATGAATTGCTCCGCCATCACCTTCATATGCATCGTACTGCGTCCACGGTTCGAGTTTTGCGGATCAGTCACAACTCTGCGCGCTGGCCTTTGGGCCTACTGGTACCTTCAGGCCGGCTCCGGATCGGACCCATCACTAATCGCGACAATGCGGCTGGCGGCATTGTGTTCCGAAGCTCGGACATCTTCGCGTCACGCCGCAAGATCGCGCCCATCGCAAATCTCACCGCATCAAATGTAAATGAGTTCAGCAAGGCAAACGGCCGACATGGCTTGGTTCCTGCAGCTTTCCGGGATCAGCTGACATCAGGGACTTCAGGCGGATGGCGTCGGCGGGCGCCGCGCTCTTTTGATCATTGTCAAAATAGACGAATACGCTGCAGCCCTGTTTTTTTTCCACGACTTGATGCGTTTGGCCCAGCCGAGAAGCGCATCAGGGGGGTAGTGTCCCTTATAGCGGCCCCCCGGTCCATGTCCCCTGACATAGACGAAATCGGCGGTGCGTTTCCACGGTGCCGGCGCATCGTGGTGATCCGAAATACAAAGCGAGATATTCTGTTCCGTCAGTAGCCTTAGAATGCGTGGGGTGTACCAGCTTGGATGACGAAATTCGAAACTGTAGCGGCGCTTTTTCGAGAGCAGCTTGAAGAATGCGACAAGTCGGCCGGCATCGGCCTCAAAATTCGGCGGTAACTGAAACAGGATGGGCCCGGCCTTGTCGCCCAGCAGCGATAGGCGATCCTCAAGAAGCTCGAGGCTGTTGACCGAGTCCTGTGACAGGCGCTTCCAATGGGTGATGAATTTGGATGCTTTCCAGGCGAAAACAAAATTATCTCCGGTCTGGTCGCGCCAGCTTTTGACCGCTTCGGGTGTCGGTGTCCGATAGAACACGCCGTTGAGCTCGGTCGTCGAAAACTGGCTGGCATAGTATTGAAGCTGGTTCTTGATCGGCAAACCCTTTGGAAAGAACGGCCCGCGCCAGGAATCGTAGTGCCACCCCGACGTGCCGATCAGAACGTGCGCCATGGCATCGTCACGGTTTCACGACCATCTTGATGCATCCATCCTTGTTGTCGCGGAATGCTTTGTAGGGATCGGGGACGGTGCCACAGCGAATGTCGCCCTTGCCGCCATGCCAGTGCGTTCNTCGTCTTCAATCCTCCGCATGATACGAAAATAAAAAAAACGCGCGAATTAAAGACGGATGGTGACGACTTGTTCCCGCTCGGACGTCGAAACGAAATTCCGGAACGCGAGACTGCGGTGACGGTTATGAATTTCAGTATCTCATCGACGTGCGCTGGGGTTTACTGTGTCCGCCACCCGACAATTTTTGATCGTCATCGGAGCCTCATCCGGTGTTGGATGGGAGTTGGCCAAGTGCTACGACAGGAATGGCTTTGGCGCTGACATCCGCGGACGAGGCGGTGTCCGTTGCAGTGCAACGCAATGATGGATCGGCTATGTTATCTGCGCGGATTAGCTCGACTGAACTTTATCGGTCGCCATCAAATCCGCTTCCCATCCGAACACGGAGCGACCGCCCAGCGAGGATGATTTCGTTCGTTCGACAGCAACAAAGACCTCAAATGACGGTCCCGTTGCGGTCCGTTCCAAATGCCGCGCCTGATCGTCGAGGCGCTTTAACGCCTGCATTTCCTCTTCACGGCCGAGTTTTGCCTTTTGCACCGCCGACTTCAAAACGCGAATGGTCTCATCATAGACCTTGATGGGCACCGGATAGGGGTGACGATCCTTACCGCCATGCGCGAGTGAGAAGCGGGCAGGATCGCGAAATCGATAAGGTGCGCCATGCACGACCTCCGCCACCATCGCCAGCGATTGCACAGTGCGGGCGCCCACCCCGGGGGTCAGCAGCAAGTCTGGAAAGTCTGCTGGCCCTTGTTGAGCGGCAGCGGCAAGGGTGCCGTGCAGGCGGCGGACGAACACGTCGCTCGACCGAACCTCGTGATGCGTCGGCATGATGAGATACGGTAACTCCGGCTGAGCGTTGGGCTGTTTCGAAAGAGCCGCATATTCGCGTGCAATGCCATCGGGTCCGAGCGCTTCCAGGAGATCGAGCTGGGCCTTTCGTGATTTTTCGGCGCGGCGATCGGTAAGGTTGATGATCTCGCCCTGGACCGGACCGTCGATGGCGCTGTGCGGCTCATCCACGAAGCTTTTGAGGCTCTCGGAATGCCAGTGGTAGCGCCGCGCCTGACGTTTATCGCCGTTCATGCCCTGCTGCACCACCGTCCACGTTCCGTCGTCGGTTACAAAGAAGCCATGCAGATAGAGATCGAAGCCGTCCTGCACCGCGGCGCTGTCGACCTTCGCCACCAGACGGCTCGCACGGATCAGCGCCTGACCGTCAAATCCGAGCCGCGCGCCCAGCACTCCGAGTTCGTCAGGTGTGCGCCGAGAATGCTTGCCACGTCCGCCGCAGACATGAATGCCGAGTTCGCTCTGCATTGGCGCAAGGCCGCGCTTTAGCGCTCCGATGACGCTGGTGGTAATGCCCGAGGAATGCCAATCCATTCCCATCACTGCGCCGAACGACTGAAACCAGAATGGATGCGACAGCCGGCGCAGGAATTCATCACGCCCGTAGTGATGGACGATGGCTTGGCAAACAATGGCGCCAAGGGAGGCCATACGTTCTGCCAACCAGGACGGAACACGCCCGCTGTGAAGTGGAAGATCCGCGCTGCCAGTCCTTCGTGCCATGCCCATTCGATTCGTGTTGATACCTCAGCAATGTAGGACGCCACCAAGGATTCANCAATCGAAGCGACTGCCGGGTGGGAATCGGCGCACAGCTCCCACTGCNGTTGGGTTGCTCGGTTTCGCGGCCTGGCGAGGCCACCATCATGGAACTTCGCACCGGCTGCCCCAGGCCTCTCTCTGGCCCGCATCTGGCTGAGGGTGGCAGATGTTCATTCCGGAACAGTCGGTACGTGACCGCGTTTATATTTTAACGTTCGCGAGAGCTTGAATGAGATTTCTCGGCGACCGTCGATTGATGACACAACAGGGCGATCTTGGCCCATCAGCGGTTCACGGAAGAGCGCTCGGTAAAAAATCTGGAAATTGGCGGCCGCAGCCGCCATAGGCGCGCGGTATTCCTGCGGCATATGGAGCAGGGCCCGCGCGTCCGCAGGGGAGGATCCAATGGGACTAGAAATTGTCTATTTCGCTGGCGCGTTGGTTCTACTGATCGCGCTGATCTACGGCACGCTTCAGTACCATTACCGCAACCGCACCGCTACTCGCGCCGGCGATGACATCGTCCACGATCGATACAAGAGAGACCAGGCTTAGCCATCGTTTTTCGTGCGCGCCTGGAATTAGCTTCCAGTGTCCGTGTGCTACGCAGCTTGGCTATTTCCAAAATGGCTTTGCTTTTGCAAACGTCTCGCAGGCGGCGACAGCGGCGGCCAAAATGGAGTCAAGGCGGGCATCTTCATGGCCGGTCAGCACGCCTGCGGCGAATGCCCGTCGGGAGCGATCTTTAGCCTGCCTATTCGACGCAGAGTCTGTTGCAATATCAACGGTCAGGGTTCTATGCACGGCGATGTCGTTGAGGTCCCCGAGGCAGTCCTGCACATTCTCAAGGGCGGAGAGGTAGGCCTTGCGCAGCCTTGAGACCTTCTTGCCGGAGAACACGGTTTCGAAGAATTCGGCTGCATAGCGCAGTTTCTTTGCCTGGATGCGCAGCTTGTGTCGCCGGCGCTCATCGATCTTCGTCAGGAGCCGACCTCTCTTCCTTAATTTCTTCGAACGGCGTCTTAGTTGCGCAGCGGCAGAGATCGCGATCGGCGCATCTGCGCGTTCACGCAATAGCTCAGAGTGAGGGTGAAGCCAGTCGCCAATCTCAAGCCATGCCGCGACGTTCAGCATCAGACGACGAAAGCGTTCTGACCGGACCGCATTGCGCGCTTTTTCGTCCGATGCCCTGCGCGCCTCGGCCAAATCGTGGGTCAGGCGCTGCATCCCCATCAACCGGCCGTGATGACGTCTTGCCGGCGCTACCACGCGGGTCAGAAAGACCTCGAATTCTCGGGCCGGGCCCAACTCGTCGGTGAGCCATTTCAGCTCCGACTTTATTAGGTTGGTCTCGGACTCTTCGAGGATGTCGGAAAACAGCGAAATCGCAGCGCGCAGCCGGCGCAAGCCGATCCGCATCTGATGGACGCCCTCGGGATTTCCCGCGAGCAGTGCGGGCTTGTTGACGATGATCTGTTTGACGCAGGATGTCGCGATTACACGAAAGGCATCCCGGGTCGCGGTATCAGGCGTGAGAACGACAGGCTGTGCTTTTGCCGCGGGGCTGCCGTCGCCATCGAGCAGTTCATAACCGCGCTGCGCCTTGCTCTTGACGGCAAGTTCCGCGGAGGTGACACGGACGATGGAGCGGGCCAGCTTGAAAAGGTCTGTCTTATCACCGACCTTGGATTCGATCTCGATCTCGCACAACGGCCTGGAGCGGTTGCCGGTGCCGATCTCGCCCCGATCCACCGTTACCTCGATCTGCGATCCCTTGACCTTCAGTGGATAGCTCACGCGACGAACGCGGGTCTCGAACACCGGCCGCAATTGCCGGCGCAGCTTTTTCGTCAGCAGGGGCTCCAGAGCGGTCTGACGCACCGCACCGAAATCGGGTTTTCTGCCCTTGAGTTCGGTTTCCCACTCGTTGCGATCCAGCAATCCGTTGCCCGGCGCCTTGATGGTTTGGATGTAGCGACGCCCGGTGCGCCGCACGCGAAGCATTACGCCGTGTTCCCGCAGTACAAATTTGTCGGTGTCGAAATAGATCGAGACTTGCTTGGCCCGCGTTGCGATCTTGGCGCGGCGAAGCGGGGCAATCGCGTTCAGCCTCGTCACCTCGGAGGAAGGAAGCTCAAACTTGATTTCAGTTTCGACCGGTGGTGGCACGACCGTATTCCGAGGCGATGTGCTCACAAGCGAGCGGCAGGAAATCTGCGACGGCATCCACGTCGCAACAAAGCCGGGCAGGTATCCGGGCGCGAGGGCGTCCGGCTCGCGGAATTACGGTAGTGGTACTCCGTAATAAGCGCTTACGCTGCGGGCGAGTTGCTGATCGTTCCAGTTCCAATCGGAGCTTCGTGCGTATTTCGGCGCCTTTCGCAACTGGTCTTTCGTGACCATGGTCTGATAGCCGCCGAGATCGACGTTGTACTTAAGCGAAGGCCATGGCAGCGGGTAGTAGTCATCGCCGATTCCGAAAAAGCCGCCAAAGCTCAGAACAGCATAGGAGACTTTCCCGCCAATCTTTTCGATCATCACCCGCTCAATCGATCCGATTTTTTGACCATCGGGCCCATAGACCGCCGTGCCCTGCACCTTGTCGCTGCCGATGAGATTGAACGTTTCTTGCGCTTCTAGAAGCATTGTGGATCTCCCTGTTTCGCGCGTGCAGTGGGCCGGTAGTTCCTGTTGGGGCGCGCGGCGAAGGTTTCACGCCGCCAGCGCGTCGGGATTTACTTCACGTTTGGCGAGCCTCGTCAGCAGGGCGTCGGCCTGCTTTTCTTCCTCAAGGCTTAAGTGCAGCATTTTTTGCTCGTCGCGTAGATCCAGCTGACCGGCGAGTGCCGCCGCCGTGCCGTACGCGGCAATCTCGTAATGTTCGAGTTTCTGGGCGGACGCAATAAGGCCCGCATCGCGAAGGTCGTCGTCCACTAGCATCGTGAGCATCTTCTTGGTTTCCGTGACGAGCGCCTGCATGGCCTGATCGGTATGCGCTGTGGGACTGGCACCATGCTTGTGCAGGATTGTTACGAGCCGGTCCCTTTGTGTCTCTGTTTCCGCGCGATGATGGACCAGCAGTTCCTTCAGTGCCGGGTGCGAGGCTGCTCCGGCCATGCGCAGCAACGCATCTGCGAGCTGCCCCTCGACACTCACCAATTCCTGCAGTTCCGCAACGAACATGTCCTTGAAATGATTGATTTCCATGATAGCTGTCCTTTTATTCGTTCGATACGCGCCCACCAAAAAGGGAACTCTTCGTATCCGGCATCATGTTCGCTCAACGAGGTCGAGTACCCTCTGTTCCAACGAATCTTATTTGTTCCATTGAATTTCGTTATTTGTTCCAATGAAACTTCATTTCGGTGTCGGCTTTCGTGACATTGGCATCCACGAGAGGGCCTTCGAACAGGGGTTTGAAGTGGGCAGAGGGCGGAAGTCCGGGCGAAACCGCTCCATGGCCGAGTCAGGGTTGCAGCAGCAACTTCACGCAGGGTTTCACGCTATAGGTTTTCGAGAGCGAGGCCACTAGCAGCGGCTGACAGAGATCGCTTAGCGGCTCACAAAGGGCTTAAGCTGATGGAGACGCAAAATTGAGATGGTCGGGACGGCACTGCACCGAGTGGCGCATCGTGACACGTTTGGAGCATCACAGATTTGGAGCATCAGCAAGATGACGGAACCTAAATCCCAGGCTCCATACCCCAAACCCTCCGTTCCCCATAACAGTCTCGTCGTCGTCGGCGATGGTCAAAAGGCTATTTTCTTGCGCAACAGAGGCAGCGCGCAACGTGTCGATCTTGTGGTTGAGCGCATTCTCGAACAGGACAATCCGGCAACACGTGAACAGGGCACGGATCGCCCTGGACGATCAATTGCAAGCCTTGGGGTTGCCCGAAGTGCCATGGAAGAGGTCGATTGGCATCACATCGCCAAGGAGCGCTTTGCAAACGAGATTGCAAAGGCGCTCTATCGCCATGCCCATGCCAATCATTTCCAGAGCCTCGTCGTCATCGCTCCTGCGAAAATATTGGGCAATCTTCGGAAAGCTTTTCACGCGGAAGTCGTCGATCGCATCGTCGCCGAGATTCCCAAAGAATTGACCTCGCACTCGGTCTCGGAGATTGGCAAGCTTATTGCTGTTTAAGGCGGCGGTGCTGTTCCATCCCACTCGCATCCCAGGATTCGGATATTTTCTCGCTTGGTCCGGGAACGTTATCTTGTCGCAATCATTCGAGGGAAAGGGGGGAGTGAAGGCAAAATGCCGACCGAGGGATTTGCCGCATCAGCCAGGGCAGCTCCTCGCCGAAAAGATCCAGTATGTATCGTCCACCGGATGGAGCGGGGCGATGCTCCAAGCACCGTGACAAGCGCTGCATGAGCACTTTGTCGCGGAAGCGTTATAAGCCGACCGGCTGCGGGCAAAAAAGGAGTAGGCCATGAAGCTGAATTCGACACAGGTGAAACAGACCTTGACCCAATTCCAGGCTGAGGTTCTTCCCGACAATCATCCGGCGGTTCCCCAATTGCACAGCATGTTTGGGGATCATACATTCTTTCTCGATGATAGCGGTCTTAATGTCCTGGAGCCCGCCGAAACGCCGGAAATGGAAGTTCAAACTGGTGAAGTTGTGAGTGTTGCCAGCTGGAGTGATGCGACTCTCACGAGCCTGAGGCCTCACGAACCGCAACCGACGGGCGTCGTCATCGTCCTCGAATCCAGACACTGATCTGCTCCCGACCGATCAGCCGCGGAGCATTGGGAGCCGGGTCGTTCGACCCGGTTGTGTATCCGCGCAATGGACGTAACCGTCTTCCCGCAACCAATGCCGGTGTGTCCCAGCGCGGGCGCACCGAACGTTTCGCAAGCCGCGGCACGCCAGAGACCGCGGAAAGCTTCAACGCGCGAGGAACGATAGGGAATATTGCCAATTAATTTGGGTGCTTACCGAAACGGGAAAGGACCCGACACATGAAATACCTCGCTTCTGGCCTTGCGCTCGTTCTTCTGGCGACGCCCGCAATGGCTCAGTCGATTGGAGAAAAAACCGGGGTTAACTCCACCCTGGGCGTAAGCCCCACGACGGCGGACTTCGTGAAGGAGGCTGCGACCAGCGATATGTTCGAGATCCAGTCCAGTCAAATCGCGCAGGAGCGCGGCAACGCGTCGGAGAAGTCGTTTGCGGCAACCATGATCAAGGATCATCAAAAGACGTCTGAGGATTTGAAGTCGATGATTTCCAGCGGCGACCTGAAGGCGGAGTTGCCGACCGCGCTGGATAGCTCTCATCAAAGCAAGATCGACAAGTTGAAATCCCTCAAGGGCGCCGACTTCAGTTCGCGCTATGACGGCGATCAACTGGATGGCCATAAGGATGCGGTGTCATTGTTCGAGCGCTATGCCAAGGGCGGTGACAACTCGAAACTAAAGGATTGGGCGGACAAGACCCTTCCGACATTACGGCATCATCTCAAGATGGCTCAGGACTTGACCGCCGGCAAGACGGTCGGAAGCCATTAGTTGCCGGGTAGATTTCGATTGCGATTGCGGATGCCCTTGGGCACCCGCAATCCATGTTTCTGCTGGCCGTGACATCCTCGTGGCAAATCGGTGCGCCTGAAATGCCGGTTCGCGATCGGCGAGTTCCGGATCGAGGATTGCGCCGATCCAACCGGCAAGATTAAAACCAGCAAGATCATTTGTTTGGTTGTCTTCGAAAGCCCCCGTCCGTTTCATCGACCGCCCCGAGACCAAACAGGAATTGTGGTGAGATGACGATGACGATCCCGACCAACGAGTTGATCCCTGCTCCCCGACCGGTGCTGCGGAAGCTGCGAGCNCCGCAGACGGCAGAGATCACGCTCGAAAATCTCGCCGACGGCCGCCGCCGAATCATCATTAAACATGCCGAATTGAAANGCGTCTCACCCCAAATGCTGACGTGGTGATATNGCCACTACCTGCACAGGTGCACGGAAGGGGCAAGCCCTAGCCGGGGCAGTAACTTCTGACGCGCACACGTCAACGTCGGTGACGCGCTTTGGTCCGGCTTGCTTTTTTGGCTGCGGCAGAACGAGCGGACGCGCTGCGATGCGGCACGTCGCGTTTGCTTCGAAAGCGCAGCGCGCGACGCGGTGCTACGCGGTTCGCGCTTGAGTGCCTTCGACACGGCGCGCGAGA
>JGI12053J15887_10001092_pt1 | contig 12210 bp, 13 predicted proteins | sample MedBloCAOM1_O3_FD_15887 | JGI IMG/M metagenome (IMG submission 15887)
GGGCCGGTGCCCTCGACGCGGGGAACGGTGGCGCTCGGTCATACCGAATGCGACGTCGTGCGCGGCATTGGCGCACCCGACAATGTCAGCCTTTCGAACAATGCGCGCGGCGACCGGGTGACGGTCGTCAACTATTCGCGCGGCCAGCGCGCGGGTATTTACACCTTCACCGCGGGACGCCTGACCTCGATCGAGCGTGGACCGGAGCCGGTGGCGCAGCCGAAGACGGCAAAGCCCAAGGCCAAGAAGAAGCCGGCGGCGACCTGATCGTTGGCGCCGACGCGTCACATCAACCGTGAAGCTCAGCCCGTCGCTTCGTCATATTGCGAACTCACCGCCAGCCACTCTTCCTCGGCGCGCTGCAAGGCGCTGGCCGCGCCGGCGCGGGCCTTGCCGAGTTGGGCCGCCTGCTTCGGATCGCGCTTGAATAAATCCGGCAGCGCCAGCGCCGTATCGATCTTGGCAATGATGCCATTGATGCGCGCGATCTCGGCTTCGGCGTCCGATATCCGCTGCTTCAGCGGGATGCGTTTCTCGCTCTTGGTGCGCGCGGGCTTGTCGCGGCCATTACCGCGCTCATTGTCGCCGCGGTCGCGCGAATTGGTGCGCATGCCGCGCGAGGACAACACCATCCGCCGGTAATCGTCGAGGTCGCCGTCATAGGTCGTGACGGTGTGATCGGCGACGACCCATAATTGATCGGCACAGGCTTCGATCAGGTAGCGATCATGGCTGACCATAATGACCGCGCCGGGAAACTCGTTGATCGCTTCGGCCAGCGCCGCGCGGCTGTCGATGTCCAGATGGTTGGTCGGCTCGTCGAGGATGATCATGTTGGGACCGAAGAAGGTCGCAAGTCCGAGCAACAGCCGCGCTTTCTCGCCGCCCGACAGGCTCTTCACCTTGGTGTCGCCGGCCTTGCCCGAGAAGCCGATCGCGCCGGTGCGGCCGCGCACCTTGGTTTCGGGGGCGTCCGGCATCAGCTTGCGGACGTGATCGTAGGGCGAACCGTCGAGATTGAGTTCGTCGACCTGATGCTGTGCGAAATATCCGACCGACAGTTTCTCCGCGCGGGTGACATGACCGGAAAACGGCGCCAGCTTGTTGGCCAAAAGCTTGACCAGGGTCGACTTGCCGTTGCCGTTGGAGCCGAGCAAAGCGATGCGGTCGTCGGTGTCGATGCGCAAGGTGACGTGATTGAGCACGGGCTTTTTCGGATCGTAGCCGACCGAGACATCATCGACCGCGATGATCGGCGGCGACAGCATTTTTTCCGGCACCGGAAATGAAATCTCGCGCACGTCCTGCGTCACCAGCGCGGTGACTGGCTTCATCCGTTCCAGCATTTTCACGCGCGACTGGGCCTGGCGGGCTTTCGAGGCCTTGGCCTTGAAGCGATCGACAAAGGCCTGCAGCCGCTTGCGTTCGTCCATCTGCCGTTTGGCGTGCTTGGCGTCGAGCATTTCGCGGGTGGCGCGCTGTTCCTCGAACGAAGAATAGGTTCCCTTGTAGAGCGTCAGCTTGCCGCGATCGAGGTGCAGGATCTGATCGACCGAGGTGTCGAGCAGGTCGCGGTCATGGCTGATGACGATCACGGTGCGCGGATAGTTGGCGAGATGGTCTTCGAGCCACAGCGTGCCTTCGAGATCGAGGTAGTTGGTGGGCTCGTCCAGCAGCAGCAGATCGGGTGCCGCGAACAACGTCGCCGCAAGCGCCACGCGCATGCGCCAGCCGCCGGAAAATTCCGAACAGGACCGCGCCTGGTCGGCAGTGGAAAATCCGAGGCCGCTGAGGATCGCGGCGGCGCGGGCAGGGGCGGAATGGGCGTCGATGTCGACCAGCCGGGTCTGGATATCGGCGATGCGCGACGGATCGTGCGCGGTCTCGGCCTCATGCAGCAGCGCGTCGCGCTCCAGATCGGCTTTCAGCACGACCTCGATCAGGCTTTCCGGGCCGTCGGGCGCTTCCTGCGCAAGGCTGCCGATGCGCCAGCGTGGGGGAATAGTGATGGAGCCGGATTCCGTCGGCAATTCGCCGCGGATCGCATGAAACAGCGTCGATTTACCGACGCCGTTGCGGCCGACGAAGCCAACGCGCGCGCCAGGCACGATCTGCGCTGAGCTATTGTCGATAAGCAGCCGTCCGGCGATCCGGATCGAAATGTCGGTGAGTGAAAGCATGCGGGGTTGTCACCGGACACGGCGCCAAACGCAACCGGTTTATTGAGGTAAATATCGCTTTCGCAGCTCGTCCATGCCGAAAATATACTCAGTCTAGTTCGACGAATTCCGCAGTTTGTCGTTATCCCGCCGGCGCAATTCATCCATCAGATGCTGAAGGTGGGAAGAGGGACGCAACGGCGCGGGACGCAGGTTCTGCTGCAGCTGTTCGCCGACGGCATCGCAGATCGATCGGCTCGTCTTGCGATCGATCTCTTCGCTTTGGTTAGTGATTCGGCTGTTCATGGTAAAGTTCCGCTTCGTGGTCTTTTCAATGTCGTGATGCAGAACCAAGTCGTCGGGCTGTAAATTGTTTCGTCTCGCCGGCCGATTGCGTGCGTTCTCGTAAAAATTGTATGAAACTGCGCCCACCGGTTCCATCTTCGAGCTCAAGCGAACGCCCCGGCCGTAACGGGCCGGGGCTTTCTGCCGTCCGGAACCGACGGTTGAGCTCAATAGCAGCGGTTTACCAGGCGCCAGCGCGGTCCCCAGGGGGTCGGGACCAATCGCCGCACGTAGCAGCCGCCGTAACCGTAGGCCGGGCCACCGACGAAGACGTGGGGACCGCCCCAGTGACCGCCATGCCAGCCACGGTGCCAGCCATGCCCGCCCCAGGCGGCGGCCGCGGTCGGCGCCAACGCGGCCGCACCGAGCGAAGCCGCGGCCACTGCAACAAGCCCGAATTTCCGTAACATGATCGTCTCCTCAAGGGTTCGGCGCAGTTCGCGCCCTCGGTGAATTTGCTCTCCCGTGCCGCCTCGTGCCGGAAGCGTTCGGTCGATCGAAGCTACCCCCAAGAAGCTGAACGAGACCGGGACGGTCGTTGCAGAGAGGATTCATCTTTGTGAAATCGCGCTAATTCCGCCGATCGATGGACCGCTGCGGCCAGCCGCGACATTTCGCCTGATCGCTTGCCGTTCTCCGACTGCGCCGATATAAGCCCGGCAACTCCGATCAGCCCTATCAAGGACGAAATCATGGCGATTGAACGCACCTTCTCGATTATCAAGCCCGACGCGACCGCGCGTAACCTGACGGGCGCGATCAACGCCCTGATCGAGAAAGCCGGACTCCGGATTGTCGCGCAGAAGCGCATTCGCATGACGCGCGAACAGGCCGAGACCTTCTATGCCGTGCACAAGGCGCGTCCGTTTTTTGGCGAACTGGTGGATTTCATGATTTCCGGTCCGGTCGTGGTGCAGGTTCTCGAGGGCGAAAACGCCGTGCTCAAGCACCGCGACGTCATGGGCGCCACCGATCCTTCCAAGGCGGCCGACGGCACGATCCGCAAGGTGCACGCCAAGTCGATCGGCGAAAACTCGGTGCATGGTTCCGACGCCCCCGAGACCGCCGCCATCGAAATCGCCCAGTTTTTCTCGGGCAACGAAATCGTCGGCTGATTGATAAGAGAAGCGGCAGGCAATAGCCGCGCAGGACGGCCGCTGGCCGGGGGGAATATACCGTGAATTGGGTGCTGCAAATCTTCGATCCGGCCACGATCTCGAACTTCTTCACCCAGTTTCAATCCGAGATGCAGCAGCCGGCTTTTTGGGTCGCACTCGGCAAGATCATGTGGATCAACGTGCTGTTGTCGGGCGACAACGCGCTGGTCATCGCGATGGCATGCCGCGGGCTGGAGCCGCGCCAACGGCTCTGGGGCATGATCCTGGGTGCCGGCGTTGCCGTCATTCTGCGCATCATCTTCACTGGTATCGTCGTGACGTTGATGGGGCTGCCCTATCTCAAGCTGGTCGGTGGACTGGCGCTGCTGGTGATCGCGGCAAAGCTGCTGGTGCCTGAAGAGGAGGAAGAGGAGGGCGTGGAGTCCGCCTCGCACCTGTGGGCGGCCGTGCAGATCGTGGCGATCGCCGACATCGTGATGAGCCTCGACAATGTGATCGCAGTGGCCGCAGCGGCCAATGGCAGCGTCCCGCTGCTGGTGCTGGGCCTGGCCATCAGCGTTCCGCTGATTGTCGCCGGCGCTGCCCTGATCATGGCGCTGCTGACGCGCTTGCCCGCTTTGGTATGGGCCGGTGCGGGCCTGTTGGGCTGGATCGCCGGCGAAGTGATGGCGACCGATCCCGTGGTTCAACCGAAGCTGCACGCGCTCTTCGACGGTCCGGTCGGCGTCAAGCTCGACGGGTTTTTCGCGTCGCTCGGGATGGCGCCGCACTTCGCCAATGGTGGCCATGGCGGCGAGGTACTCTGCGGTATCCTCGGCATCATCGTCGTGCTGGTCGCGGGAGCGATCTGGCGCAAGCGCAGGCTGCAAAATGCCGAGCATGTTGCGCCGGCGGCTTAGCCCGCAACGACCCGATCTCAGCGCCTGACGATCGATCCGGCGCGGCCGACCAGCCGCGCCAACTGCTTGAAGCGGCTGCCGACGCGGTCGGCGACGAGATCGACCATTCGATGCTCGAACACCAGCATCAGCTTGCGGCCGTGGCTTCGGAAGTGGGTGGCCGGCAACACGCCTGGCCGCGCCGCCGAGATCAGATGGGCGACGCGGAAAGCCGCGCCGAGCACGCGCGCGCGCTCGACCATCGCCAGCGGCACTAGGTCGCGAATAAGCGCCGGCGGTTCGTTCTCTTCGCCCAAGCCCGCATAGCGATAGAACACCGACAGCGCGATGAAGGCCCGGCCCTGGTGAGTGACCGCGCCGAAATTTCCGTTGGTGATGAGATTGAGGGTCTGCTCGCCGCGATAATCGGGATGCACCCTCCATCCGATGTCCGACAGCAGGCAGGCGGCATGGCGCAGGCGGCGGTCCTCGTCGGTCTCCTTGAGCTTGACGATCCTGACCAACCGATCGCTCCATCCGATCAGTTCCTGGGCGTGACGCGCGGATCGCGACAACAGCTCGTTCAGGGTCTGCGCGGCGCAAATCAATCCATCCTTGGATCGCTCGGCCGGCGGCAGCATTTCGTAGAGCAGACCCTCGCGCACGCCGAAGGTCGAAAACACGATGGTCTTTGGCCTCGCGACGCGGATGATGTATTCGAGCACCAGCGCCGCATAGGTCAGCAGCGGCCGTCGGGCGTCGGCGACGGCTTCGATATTGGCCAGCATGTTGGTGGCGGCGAGACGGCGCAGGCGCTGCGCGAAATCCAGCGCGTCCGCCGCCGGGATCGAATAGCCGTGCATTACGCGCAGCGGATAACCGCTCTGGATGATGTGGATGCGCGCCAGCGCGCGCCAGGTTCCTCCGACCGCATAAAAGGTGCGGCCGCGGCCGGCCTTGAGTTGGGCCACGCCGGCAAGATCCAGCTTGACCATGCGTTCGGCGCGCTTCAGCGATTTATGCGATGCATCCTGCAGCGCCAGGCTTCCGAGCGGGAGCGTCACGCCGCTGTGGACGCGGTTGCCGCGGACGTCGATCAGTTCCAGCGAACCGCCGCCGAGATCGCCGACAATGCCGTCCGGATGATGCATGCCGGACACCACGCCGAGCGCGGACAGCTTCGCTTCGCGCGGTCCCGACAGGATTTCGATTCCGACGCCGCAGATGCGTTCGGCCCTGGCGATGAAGTCGGGGCCGTTGCTGGCGTCGCGGCAGGCGGCGGTGGCGATCGCATAGACGCGGCCGACCTTCATCACCTTGCAGAGTGCGTGAAAACGCCGCAACGACGTCAAGGCCTTGGCGACGGCGTCGGGCGCCAGCAGGCCGGTGCTCTGGACCTCGCGGCCGAGGCCGCACAGCGCTTTCTCGTTGAAGATCGTGACGAGGTTGCGCGCCATCGATTCATAGACGACGAGGCGCACCGAATTCGAACCGATGTCGATGACCGCGACGCTGGATGCGCGTTTGCGCGGCCGCTTCACCAGGAAAGCCCCTTATGTCGATTGATGACGTTCGGTGCGGCGCGTGAGGCGGCGCGGCGAAGATTCCTTAAGCGACTTTCCACGGCCAGACAGACTCGGATTCGTCATGAAGTAATTATGCAAATTGAAGGGCTCCTCGCCCTTCGCGGCCTTCATACGCGTTGACGACCCATCCGGCAACAACTGCCAGCTCTGTTCGGTATCCTTCAGGTTGGCGACCATGATCTGTTCGAGAACCTGCTGATGCACCGTGGGATTTTGCAGCGGACAGAGGATTTCGACACGCCGGTCGAGGTTGCGTGGCATCATGTCGGCGGACGAGATATACACAGCCGCTTTGGCGCCGGGCAGGCCCTGACCCATCCCGAAGCAGTAGATTCGGCCGTGTTCGAGGAACCGGCCGATGATCGATTTGACCCGGATATTTTCCGAAAGCCCGGGAATACCCGGCCGCAGGCAGCAGATCCCGCGCACCACCAGTTCGATCGAGACTCCGGCCTGCGACGCTTCATAGAGTGCGTCGATGATATCCGGATCGACCAGCGAGTTCATCTTGAGCCAGATGGCTGCCGGCTTGCCGTGACGCGCAAAATTGGTCTCGCCGTGAATATGTTCGAGCATGCGCTTGCGCAGGGTCAGCGGCGATACCGCCATCTTTTCGATATCGATCGGCTCCGCATAGCCGGTGATGTAGTTGAACACCCGCGCGGCGTCGCGACCGATGATCGGATCGGACGTGAAATAGGACAAATCGGTGTAGATGCGCGCGGTCACGGGATGATAATTGCCGGTTCCGGTATGGACATAGGTGGTGAGGCTGCCGCCTTCGCGGCGCACGACCAGCGACAGCTTGGCGTGGGTTTTTAGTTCGATGAATCCGTACACCACCTGCACGCCCGCGCGTTCGAGATCGCGCGCCCAGCGGATGTTGGCTTCCTCGTCGAACCGCGCCTTGAGTTCGACCAGCGCGGTCACCGTCTTGCCGGCCTCCGCGGCCTCCGCCAGCGCCCGCACGATCGGCGAGTTGTTCGAGGTGCGATAGAGCGTCTGCTTGATCGCGACGACGTCCGGGTCGCGGGCGGCCTGTTGCAGGAACTGCACGACGACGTCGAAGGATTCGTAAGGATGATGAACGATCAGGTCCTTCTGCCGGATCGCCGCGAAAATATCGCCGCCATGGTCGCGCACGCGTTCGGGATGGCGCGGGACGTAAGGAACGAATTCGAGATCGGGCCGGTCCAGTCTTGTCAGTTGCGACAGCTCGTTCATCGCCAGCACGCCGTCCACCAATAAAACCTCGTCGTCGGCGGTGGCAAGCGCGCGCTGCACGAACGCGCGCAGTTCTTCCGGCATCTTGGCTTCGATTTCGAGTCGGATCACCGATCCGCGCCGCCGCCGCTTCAGCGCGGTTTCGAACAGCCGAACCAGGTCTTCCGCCTCTTCCTCGATTTCGAGTTCGGAATCCCGGATGATGCGGAAAGCGCCCTGGCCCTTGACGGTGTAGCCGGGAAACAGGCGGCCGATGAACAGGCCGGTGGCTTGCTCCAGCGTGATCAGCCGCACCGCACCGTCCTTGCCCGCGGGCAGGCGGATGAAGCGATCGATCTTGCCGGGCATGCGAATGAGCGCGTTCATCGGCTTGCCGTCGGAGACCCGCGCCAGCTGCAGCGCGACCGTAAATCCGAGGCTCGGAATGAACGGGAAGGGATGTGCTGGGTCGATCGCGAGCGGCGTCAGCAGCGGGAAAATATTATGGAGGAAATGGTCCTCGATCCAGGTTCGCTCGGTCTTGGTTACGTCGCGGCCGTCGGCCAGAACGATACCCGCCTCGCCCAGGATCCCGCGCAGATCGCGCCAGATCGCCTGCTGGTCGATGGCGAGCTTGGAAACGGCTTCGTTGATCAGGACAAGCTGCTCCGAGGGGGTCAAGCCGTCCGGACTGCGCTCGGCGATGCCCTCNCGGACCTGGGCCTTGATGCCGGCGACGCGGACCATGAAGAACTCATCAAGGTTATTGGCTGAAATCGACAGGAATCGTACCCGTTCCAGCGCCGGGTGGCCGGGATTGACCGACTCCTCCAGTACCCGGCGGTTGAAGTGCAGCCAGGAAAGCTCCCGATTGATGAAGCGTTCGGGGCTCGCGGCGATGCTCGGCGGAGCCTCGGCCTCCGGCTCTTTCTCTTTAGTTACAATAACTTGCGCGGAGTCCATCAAGGTCAGGTCCATCCAANGGCAAACGCCGGCGCGATTTTCGTGCAATGCGGCGCAAAGCATGTGTTATCGCGATGACGTTTCAATGACATTGATGTTCCGGCCGCCCCCGCCGTCAAGGCCGAGCGGCGCCGCAGGATCAGGCGTTGCGCAGCAATTCCGCCGCCAGCGCCCGGGTCACCGGCCGGCCCAGCCGCAGGGCTTCGGTGTCCAGCAACTCGACAGCCTGACGCACCGCCGCATAGGACCGCTCGATCCGGGTGGCGAGATAGCCCACCACGGTCTCATCGACCGCCATCTGGCGGTCCGCGCAGAATTTGACGATCAGTGCGCGAAACAGCTGGTCGTCCGGCGGCAACAGCGACACCACGGGCACAGCGCGCAGCCGCGAGCGCAGATCGCGCAGGTCGACCTCAAACGCGGATGGCGGCGTCCGCGCGGTGATCAGGACCGAGGCTTCGTCTTCCCGCGCCAGATTCATCAGATGAAACAGCGCCCGTTCATCGAAGTCGGACGGTTTCAGGTCTTCGACCACCAGCGCCCCGGTCGCCAACGCGCCCGGCACGGCGGCGGCGGTCAGCGCATGCGCCGAGGCCGAGCGCGCGCCGGCTTCTTCGGCCCAGATGGCGGCGAGGTGGCTCTTGCCGGAACCCTCCGGTCCGACCAGCAGCATGATGCGGTTCGGCCAATCGGGCCAGCACTCGATCAGCGCCAGCCCCGCTTCATTGGCGGGGCCTTCGAGAAAATTGTCGCGGGTCAGGCTTTCTGCGTGCGGCAGTGCAAATGCGAGCTGACGAGGTTGAACGCGGGCTACCACGCAAGTCTCCATGCCGGAAGCAGCCGGCGTATACCTATAGCGTTTTCAAGCGAAGTGGGCACCGGTTCGCGTAGAGAAAACGTGTCAGAACAAGAGTCTTCAATTTGCGTCAATCGTACTCATGTGCCGCACCCACTCCACGAGATAGAGCGAGACGGAAACCAAAGTAAAGACCGTTACAAAACCCATCAGGATCAGGTCATACGGCGTCGACTTGAAGCCGAACCCCAGTGCCGCAAGCACCAATGCCGCGAACGCCACCTGCGCCACCGTATTGAGCTTCGAGACCATCAACGGCTTCATCGGGATCGGCTTGCCGACCAACCATGACACAATCACGGCGGTGACGATCATGATGTCGCGCGAGACCACGAGGATGACGATCCAGCGGGGCACCGCGCCCCAGATTCCAAGCGCCACATAGATCGAAACCAGCAGCGCCTTGTCGGCGAGGGGATCGAGCAGGGCGCCCAATTCGCTCGCCATATTGAAGCGCTTGGCGAGAAAGCCGTCGACCGCGTCGCTGACGCCCGCGACGATGAAGATCGCAAACGCGATCTCCATCTGGTTGGACGCAATCGCCCAGACGATGAACGGCACCAGCAGGATGCGGCCCAGCGTGATTATGTTCGGAATACTCAACTCGGTCGCTTCCCGGCTACCGGCCTGATTTCGCAAAAGATCCGGCCCTTTGCAGCCCGAACCGGTTCCTGTTCTACATAGTACATGCGCGGACTGCTTGCGAGCCATTGCGCATCAGCGGAATCCAACGTAACCAGCCGCCATTATCTGGAATGGGCCATGATCGACCGCAAAAACGGGCTGACTTACGCGGATTCGGGCGTCGATATCGATGCCGGCAACCGTCTGGTCGACCTGATCAAGCCGATGGTTCGCGCCACCGCCCGCGCCGGCGCCGACGCCGAAATCGGTGGGTTCGGCGGGTTGTTCGACCTCAAAGCCGCCGGCTTCACGGATCCGGTGCTGGTCGCGGCCACCGATGGCGTCGGCACCAAGGTCAAGATCGCGATCGAGACCGGGATGCACGGCGGCATCGGCATCGACCTCGTGGCGATGTCGGTCAACGACCTCGTGGTGCAGGGCGCCGAACCGCTATTCTTCCTGGATTATTTTGCCTGCGGCAAGCTCGATCCCGAGGCCACCGCCGCGATCGTGGCCGGCATCGCCGAAGGCTGCCGGGAATCCGGCTGCGCCCTGATCGGCGGCGAGACCGCGGAAATGCCCGGGCTCTACAGGGATGGCGACTACGATCTCGCGGGCTTCGCGGTTGGTGCGGCCGAACGCGGCACGCTGTTGCCGCGAGGCGATATCGCTGAAGGCGACGGGGTGATCGGTCTCGCCTCCTCGGGCGTTCACTCCAACGGATTTTCGCTGGTCCGCAAGATCGTCGAGACGTCCGGGCTCGGGTTCCAGGCGCAGGCGCCGTTTTCGCCCGTCATGACGCTGGGCGGCGCGCTGCTGACGCCGACCCGGCTCTATGTCAAATCATGCCTGCGCGCGATCCGTGAGACCGGCGCGATCAAGGGGCTTGCCCACATCACCGGCGGCGGTTTCACCGACAACATTCCGCGCGTGCTGCCAAAGCATCTCGGGGTCGGAATCGATCTTGCGCGCCTGCCGGTGCTGCCGGTGTTCAAATGGCTGGCCGAGCAGGGCGGCATCGCCGAACTCGAACTGCTGCGAACCTTCAACTGTGGCATCGGCATGATCGCCATCGTCAAGCCGGATGCGATTGAAGAGGTCACCGACATTCTCACGCAGAGCGGCGAGAGCGTGGCGCTTCTGGGCGAAGTGATATCAGCCGAGGGCGAACATCGCGTGGTCTATAATGGTCATCTCGATCTGACATGGTGAGACCTTGAAACGCCGCGTCGCCATCCTGATTTCCGGGCGCGGATCGAACATGGCCGCGCTGATTGCGGCAGCCCAGGCCAAGGACTTCCCGGCCGAGATCGTGGTCGTGATTTCCAACCGCTCCGATGCCGGGGGCCTGCAAAAGGCAGATGCCAGCGGCATCCCGACCGTGTCAATCGAAAGCAAGCCGTTCGGCGGGGATCGCGCCGCGTTCGAGGCGGTGCTGCAGGCGGCGCTGGACCAGCACCGGGTTGAACTGATTTGTCTCGGCGGTTTCATGCGGCTGTTCACCGCCGAATTCGTGCAGCGCTGGTACGGCCGGATGCTCAACATCCATCCCTCGCTGCTCCCCTCGTTTCCCGGCCTCGATCCCCAGGGCCAGGCGCTGCGCGCCGGTGTGAAAATTTCCGGCGCGACCGTACATTTTGTGATTCCGGAAACCGACGCCGGGCCGATCCTGATGCAGGGCGCGGTCGCGGTGCATGATGAAGATACCGCTGATACGCTGGCTTCGCGGATCCTCGAGATCGAACACCGCATCTATCCCGACGCGCTGCGGCTGGTCGCGAGCGGTCAAATTCGGCTGGATGGTGATATCTCCAAGACGGCAGGCGGCGCCGGCTCCAGCGATGTCCTGATTTCACCCGCCGTAAAATAGGTTTGCGCGTGTCGAGCTGCTTGCACGGAGAGCTACATGGCAAAGATTGCGATTGTCGGCGGTGGCGCGATGGGATCGGTCTATGCCGCCCTCATGGTGGATGCCGGTCACGAGGTCCACACCGTCACGCTGTGGCCCGACAGGCGGGCCACCAAGGGCCTGCGCTGCGAAGGCGCCAGCGGCGACCGCACTGTGCCTATCCATGCCTCCACCACGACGGATGGGATCGGGCCGTGCGCACTCGGCGTGGCGACGCCGGTCAATGACACCGTGGTCGGCATCATCAAGGCGCGGGAACGCCGGATGCTCGCCTAGGCAATGAACTGCGGGAATAAAATCCCCCGGCGAGAGCCGGGGGTGCATCATGATTGCTTGCGCGGATCGTGACGAAGTCTACGAGACCTTCAGATTTTCCGCGGAGCTCTTGCCGCGATTTTCCACAAGGTCATACTCGACAACCTGATTTTCGTTGAGGGTTGAGAGCCCGGCGCGCTCGACCGCCGAGATATGGACGAACACGTCCTTATCGCCGGCCATCGGCTTGATGAACCCATAACCCTTGGTCGGGTTGAACCACTTGACGGTGCCTTTTTGCATCGCCTGTCTCC
>JGI12053J15887_10001094_pt1 | contig 12202 bp, 9 predicted proteins | sample MedBloCAOM1_O3_FD_15887 | JGI IMG/M metagenome (IMG submission 15887)
GGCAATCGGCGGCCACGGCGCCGAGCTGCGCACGGTCGCCGGGGTGCCCCCGGAAGCGCCGCGACTGCCACCGCTCGACCCCGACGTGAAACGCCGATTTGCCGCCATCGCGGAGGCCGGCCCCGGCATCATCCTCGAAGACAAAGGCTATTCGCTCGCGCTGCATTACCGATTGGCGCCGGACAAGGAACGCCTCGTGCGCGAGAGCGCCGCCAAGATCTGTGCCGACTTGCAGGCGAGCTCGATCGAGCTCTTGCCCGGCAAGCTGGTGGTGGAAATCAAGCAGACCGGTTTCACCAAGGGGACCGCGGTGCGCGAATTGATGACTTATCCGCCATTCTCCCGGCGCCGCCCCATCTTCATCGGCGACGACATCACCGATCTCGCCGTATTCGATATCCTGCCGGAATACGACGGCATCGCCATTTCGGTCGGCCGCAAGGTCCCGGGCGTGAAGGCCTGCTTCGAGCGGCCGGCTGATGTGCGCCGCTGGCTGGAAGACATTTCCCATAGCGACGCACTCGCGACCTCATGAAAGACCACGGGCTCGATCTCGCTGTCATCGGCAACGGACGCACCGCTGCGCTCGTCGACCCTGAAGCGCGCCTGGTGTGGTGGTGCTACCCGCGCTTCGACAGCGACCCGATTTTCTCCCGCCTGCTCTCGGGCGACGACGAGAAGGGATTTTGCGACGTCGTGCTCGACGACATGGTCGATTTCCAGTCGGAATATCTTCGCAATACCGCCGTCGTGTCGACGGTTCTGACCGATCGCCAGGGCGGCGCGGTGCGCATCACCGACTTTGCGCCCCGCTTTCGGCAATTCGGACGCGTCTTCCGGCCGCCGCAGCTCATCCGGATGATCGAGCCGGTGGCGGGACTNCCGCGGGTGACCATCCGCTTCCGTCCGACGCACGATTATGGCCATCCCTTCGCCCGTCATTCCGCCGGCAGCAACAACATCCGCTATCTCGACGAAGGCACTGTCATCCGGCTCACCACCGACGCGCCGCTGTCCTATATCCAGAGCGAAACCCCCTTCATCCTCACGCGCCCGCTGCATCTCGTATTCGGCGTTGACGAGCAGTTTCAAGGCGATCTCGAGACGACCTCCCGCGAATTCTGCGATCGCACCATCGACTATTGGATGGATTGGTCGCGCGGTCTCTCCATTTCCTACGACTGGCAGGACGAGATCATCCGCGCCGCTATCACCTTGAAGCTCAGCAATTTCGAGGATACCGGCGGCATCATTGCGGCCCATACCACCTCGATTCCCGAGGCGCCGGGCTCCGGGCGCAACTGGGACTATCGCTTCTGCTGGCTGCGCGACGCCTATTTCGTGGTGAAAGCGCTCAATCGCATCGGCGCGACGCAGACGATGGAGGATTTCATCTCCTTCACCTTGAGCATCGCGTCGAACCCCAACGAGCAGATCCGCCCGGTCTATGGCGTCGTACCCACCGACCCGATGGACGAGAAAACCGCGCCCGAGCTCAGGGGCTATCGCGGCGACGGTCCGGTGCGCATCGGCAATGCCGCCGCCGCGCAGGTGCAGAACGACACCTATGGCAGCGTGATCCTCGCCGCGATGCCGATGTTCTACGACCGCCGCCTGCCGCGACTGGGCGATGAGGGCCTGTTTCGGCTCCTGGAATCGCTTGGCGGCAAGGCCGGCGAGCTCGCCTTGGAGGCCGATAACGGCATCTGGGAATACCGCGGACGCCAACGCATCCACACCCATTCGACGGCAATGTGCTGGGCAGGCTGTCATCGGCTCGCGGCCATCGCGACCCGGCTCGGCCTCCCCGACCGCGCCGCCCATTGGAATGCGGTCGCCGATCCGGTGCTACAGGCTCTGCTGCAGGGCGCATGGAACGACAAAAGGCAAGCATTTACCGCAGCGTTCGGATCGGACGAGCTCGACGCCAGCGTCCTCCTCCTCCCCGACCTTGGCGTGATCGAAGCCGAGGATCCGCGCTTCATCAGCACGGTCAAGGCGATGGAGCGCGAACTTTTGCGCGAGAAGCACGTTATGCGTTACGCGGCCGCGGATGACTTCGGCCTGCCGGCGACCGCGTTCCTGATTTGCCGGTTCTGGCTGGTCGACGCCTGGTGGTCGCTCGGTCGTCGCGCGGAGGCGCGCGAATTGTTCGTGGATGCGTTGGCGTATCGCAACCGCTATGGCCTGCTGTCGGAAGATATCGACCCGCAAACCGGGACTTTGTGGGGAAATTTTCCGCAGACCTACTCGATGGCAGGCCTGATCTTGTCGGCGATGCGGCTGTCGCGCAGTTGGGAGGATCGATATTGGCGCGGCTGATCGTAGTCTCGAACCGCGTGGCTGTCCCGAGCCGCGATGGCGGCAATCAGGCCGGCGGGCTTGCCGTTGCCGTACGCTCGCTCCTCAAGCAGAATGGCGGTATTTGGTTCGGATGGAGCGGTACGGTTGCCGCCAATCGAGAGGTTGCGACCAAGACCATTCCCCATCGCGACATGTCCTATGTCGTGACCGATCTCGCCGAGGCGGACTACCAGGAATATTACAACGGCTTCGCCAATCGGGTGCTGTGGCCTATCCTGCACTACCGGCTCGACCTGGCCGAGTTTTCACGCCGTGACCTCAGCGGCTATCGGCGCGTCAATGCGCATTTTGCCAATCAACTGCACGAGCTCATCAACCCCGACGACGTGATCTGGGTGCACGACTATCATCTCATTCCGCTCGCGAAGATGCTGCGCGATCGCGGTCATCGCAACCGCATCGGATACTTCCTGCATGTACCGTTTCCGCCGCCCGAGATCCTCACCGCCCTGCCGAACCATGAATGGCTGATCCCGCAATTGAGCGCCTACGATCTGGTCGGCTTCCAGACCGAGAACGACGCGACGAACTTCGCACGCTATCTCGAAAACGAATGCCGGCTGCAGAAGCGCGCACAATACACCTATCAAACGCTGGAGCGCACGGTACGGATCGGCGTCTTCCCGATCGGCATCGAGACCTCCGAGTTCAGCCGGCTGGCGCGGCGCTCGGTGCGCTCGCCGCTGGTGGAAGGCGTCGTCGAGAGCCTGGCTGGGCGCGCCATGATGATCGGCGTCGACCGGCTCGATTATTCCAAGGGGCTGGCGCAACGCATGGATGCGTTCGAACGCTTCCTGGCGGTCTATCCGGATTGGCGCGGCAAGGTCACCTACCTGCAGATCACGCCGAAGAGCCGCTCCGAAATCCAGGAATATGCCGATATGGAACGCACGATCAGCGAGGCCGCCGGCCGCGTCAACGGCAGCTATGGCGAAGCCGCCTGGACGCCGATCCGCTACGTCAATCGCGCCTACAGCCGTAGCGCGCTCGCCGGCCTCTACCGCTCCGCGCGGGTCGGGCTGGTCACGCCGTTGCGCGACGGCATGAACCTCGTGGCGAAGGAATATATCGCCGCCCAGGATCCCGAGGACCCCGGCATTCTGATCCTGTCACGGTTTGCAGGAGCGGCGGCCGAATGCTCGGCAGCCCTGATCGTCAATCCTTACGACCCGGAATCGGTCGCGACCTCGATCGCGCACGCGCTCTCCATGCCGCTGGAGGAACGGCGCACGCGCCACGAAGCGCTGTTCCGTGTGATTTCCGAGAACGACCTCAAGTCTTGGGGCGAGCTCTTCCTCGCGAGCCTGACGAAAAGCGCCGACTTGCCGCTCTGGCACGAGCAGCTCGGTCTGCGGTCGGCGCTGGGCTCGGGCTTTGCGCAATCCCGCTGACGTATGTCCCGGAAAAGTGCAAACCGCAGAGCGCTGCTCAGCAGCCGCTACAAATGCGCAGATCTTGATCAATCCCACGCTGCGCGGGCGCGGGCGACTGCACAGTGGACTGCTCCTCGCGGCGGATTTCGGGAGGGAGATCGCGCGGGGTCGGTTGCCGGTGGCCGACCGGCGCCTGCGGGATCCCCGCCGCGCCGCTGGTGGACGGCGATTGCAGCGGCGGTAGCGGCGGCGTCTGGAGGCTCTGCCCCGTCATCGGAGCATTCTGCGCCAACGTTTCCTGCACCAAGACGTCACCCGCGGCCATCGCCAAAACCACACTCGCCATTACTATTGGACGCATCGTCTTGCTCCATAAATCTTGGGAGACTATACCATATGCCATTCTCCAGCATAGCCGCTCCCGGGCTCGCTCCGTAAAAACGCACCCACTGAATAAGCACTAAAGATGGTAGCCGGCTCACCCTGAATCAATTGTTATCGGTTTGAAGCCGTAAAATGGTTGTGAAATCCGCCGCCGGCGGCCTTTCGCGAGGCGCTTGCGAGCGTGGGAGTGCCCGTTTGCGGGACGAGCGCCGCGAAATCGATCGGTTCCGCATCGGCACAGAACTCGCTGCAATAGTAGCGCTCGCCGCGGCCTTTCCAGCTCTCGGTTTCCCTCAGAGGCCGCCCGCACACAGTACATCCGAGCATTTCCGCGCTCCGTTATCTTGTTGGCATGCAGAATTTCTGCCATCGCAGGATTCTCGGACAGAACGCGATTTGCACCTGCTTGGTTCCCGCTCGAGCAGATCGGGAACTTCGTCTCGCCACCGGATCTAGGCTCCGGCCGCAATGGCGGTCGCCGCGTCGTCGGTCGCGGGCCGCGCGCGTTGATCCGCGGGCTTTTCGAAGCGGGTCAGGTTGAACGCGCTGTTGATCAGGGCGACGTGGGTGAACGCTTGCGGAAAGTTGCCGACCAGGCGCCCGGCACGCGGGTCGAATTCCTCGCTCAGCAATCCGACGTCGTTGCGCAGCTCCAAGAGCCGGTCGAACAGGCGGCGCGCATCCTGCCAGCGCCTCTGCAGGATATAGGCGTCGACGAGCCAGAAGCTGCAGGCGAGGAACACGCCCTCCCCCGGCGGCAAGCCGTCATCGGTGGCGGCACTGTCGTAGCGTTTGACGAAGCCGTCGACCATCAAGCGCTGCTCGATTGCTTGCACGGTGCCGCGCACGCGCGGGTCCTCCGGCGGCAGAAAGCCGACCAGCGGCAGCAGCAGCAGGCTGGCGTCGAGCTGCTTCGATCCATAGCTCTGCACGAAGCTGCCAAGCTCGTGGTCGAAACCGCGCCTTAAGACGTCGGCACGGATGGCGGCGCAAACCTCGCGCCAGCGATCGAGCGGACCATCGAGGCTGAACTTCTCCGCGCTGCGGATCGCCCGGTCGAAGGCGAGCCAGGCCATCACCTTGGAATGGGTGAAATGCCGGCGCGGCCCGCGCACCTCCCAAATGCCTTCGTCCGGCTCCGTCCACACGCGCTCGAGATGCGCGAGGAATGCCTGCTGCAGCGCCCAGCCGGATTCGCTCGCGGCGAGCCCGTTGCAGCGCGCCTGATGGAGCGCATCCATCACCTCACCGACCACATCGAGCTGCAGTTGGCCGTGGGCGGCATTGCCGATGCGCACCGGCTTGGAGCCTTCGTAGCCCGGCAGCCAGGGCACCTCCCACTCGGGAAGGCGCCGCTCGCCGCCGATCCCATACATGATCTGGACCTGCTCCGGACTTCCTGCCACCGCCCGCAGCAGCCACTCGCGCCACGCCTGCGCCTCGGCAGAGAAACCAGCATTCATCAATGCGAGCAGGATGAGGGTCGCGTCGCGCAGCCAGCAGAAGCGATAGTCCCAGTTTCTCACCCCGCCCAATTGCTCCGGCAAGGAGGCCGTCGGCGCGGCGACGATCGCGCCGGTCGGCCAATAGGTGCAAGCCTTGAGCGTGATCAGCGAGCGAACCACGGCGTCGGAGCAGTCCCCGGACGGCCGGCATTTCTTCGACCATTCTCGCCAGAAGCCTTCGGTGGCGGCGAATGCGTCTTGCGGGTTGAGCGGTCGCGGCGGCGCCATGTGCGAGGGCGCATAGGTCAGGACGAACGGGATGGTCTTTCCCGCTTCGACATTGAATTCACCGACGGTACGCAGGTTCTGGCCTGTGAGATGCACGGGCGTTCGCAGCACCACCATGTCGGGGCCGGCAATCGCGCGATGCGTGCCGTCATCGAGCTTGGTGACCCAGGGAACGACGGCGCCGTAGCCGAAGCGGAGCACGAGCTCGGTCCGCATCGCGATGCGGCCGCGCTCGCCGACCACGAGCCGGACCACGCTCGAATGCGAGCCGTGCATCGGCATGAAATCGATCAACGTCGCGGCACCCTCGCTGCATTCGAAGCGGGTCTCCAAGATCAGCGTGTTGCGTCGATATTGCCGCGTGACGCGCGCCCGGTCGTCGCGCGGCGAAATTTGCCAGCGCCCATGCTCCTCGGAGCCGAGCAGCGCAGCAAAGCAGGCATCGGAATCGAAGCGTGGCCAGCACAGCCAATCGATCGAGCCGTCGCGTCCGACCAGCGCGGCCGCCTCGCAATCGCCGATCAGCGCGTAGTCCTCAATTCGGCAAGACTCAATTCGGCAAGACATGGCGCAAAGGCCTACTGGGTAAAATCCACGATGACCTTGATGTCGCCTTTGCGATGCTCGAGCGCCTCGCTCCAACGCTCGAGCGGCACCCGGCGGGTGATCAAGCGCGCGAGCCAGCTCTTGTCCGCCCGCGCAAGCGCCTGCGCCGCCATCTCATAGTGGCGGCGGTTGGCATTGACGGTGCCGAACACGCAGTCATTGTCGAGCACCATGGTGCGATTGATCGCCCCGACATCGAGGTCGAATACCTTCTTGGGCTCGGTGACCCCGGTCAGGCAGACGATGCCGGCGGGACCGGTCGCGCCGAGGCAATCGCGGATCACGGCGGGAACGCCGGTGCATTCCATTAATATGTCGGGTGAGATACGCGCGAGGCTCTCGGCATCGCTGTGATAGCTGCCGCCGAGGGCGCGCGTGAGTGCTTCCTTCGGTCCGCCCTTGTTATGATCGTACACATGCACGTCGAGATCGCGCTGCACCCCCATCAGGGCGGCGAGCAGGCCGATCGGGCCGGCGCCGGTGACGAGCAGCGACCTCGGTTGCCAGGCGCGGGCGCGGTGGCCGATGCGCTCGGTGTGGTCCCAGGCCTTGGCGAGGATGCTGGCGGGCTCGAGCAGAACACCCAGAATGCCCAGGCTCGGGTCGACCTTGACGGCGAATTCCGGCTCGATGCGGAAGCGCTCGGCACCGTAGCCGTGCCGCTCCTTGATGCCGCGCTCGGTGTAGCGCCCGTTGCGGCACATGTCCCACTCGCCGACGGCGCAGGCCAGGCACGGCTCCGGATCGGGCCGGCGCACGATGCCAACCACAAGATCGCCGCGGGTCAATCCGCAACCCGGCGGAGCAATTTCGACCTCGCCGAGCGACTCGTGGCCGAGCACCAGGCGTGCCTCGCCGGGCGGAGCAAAGCCGTAGACGCCCGAAAGAATTTCGCGGTCGGTGCCGCATACGCCCAAGGCCAACGTGCGCGCCAGCACCGCGCCTTCCGACGGTGGCGGTTCCGGCACGTCCTCGAGCCTTGCCGAATTGGCGACGCCGGGCGAGACGGTGATTGCGCGCATCCCTTTCCTTGGATTGGAAATTCCGCCCCGCTGGAAGAAACCCTCGACGACATCACTACGCCGGGCCGCAAAAAAAGTTCCCACCGGCTTGAACGAAAATCGAAGCCTTCGCGTTATCGCCTCTATAGCGATTTCCGGCGCAGCCCCTAGCCTGAAGCGCGCCGGAATGCGCCATGACGAACGGAGGGACGGCCATGGAGGCCATCGGACGCAAGCGGTGGGCAATTGCGGAGGGCTACATTCCGTCCGAAAGCTCGTTCTCCGATCGCGCGCTGATCTCGCACGAAACCGCCTGCATCCTCAACGCCGCCGATCGCGACGCGCATGTCACGATCACGATCTTCTTCGCCAACCGTGAGCCGGTCGGCCCGTACCGCATAACGGTCGCTGCCCGCCGTACGCTGCATCTGCGCTTCAATGATCTCAACGACCCGCAGCCAATCCCGCGCGACACCGACTACGCGTCGGTATTCGAGTCGGACGTGCCGATCATCCTGCAGCACACGCGGATGGATTCCCGTCACGCCGAGGTCTCGCTGTTGTCGACCATCGCTTACGCGGAAGGCTGACACAGACCAATTCTTCCGAAACGCGCTCTAAATTGGCGGCTGGCGTCGCGAGCTTGGGGAAAGCGCAAGTCCAAACGTGCCTCGTTTGTGGCGGGCCACACCCGAGATTGGTATGATCTCGAGCGCCGCTCGGCGCCAACTCGCCGCCAGCTTCGTCAATGCGTCACGATGCTGTTCTGATCTTGTTTCGCGCGCCGACCGCAGACAGTCCTGAGCGAAATCGCGAAACTCTCTGGCGTGCGGCATGGTTCATCCTTTAAAATAGGGGGGATACTGCGGAAGGCGGACGGCGTCGAACGAGTGCAGGCCAAGGGAGTTGCGCGCAGCACTGCCACGCGAGTGGTCCGAGACCGATGCTTGATACCCAAGCGTCGGGCCGGACCACTAGCAAACTCAATATTTACTGGTTCGATGCCGGCACAATCGCAGGCGCGAGCGTCAGCACAATCACTAGGCGCGAAAAGTTAAGCGGTGTCTGTATAATATTGACCACCCATTTTCGTTGCGTCTGGCTATCGTAGCCGCGGGCTTAATGAGCGGTTCGTCCATTCCTGCCTTGATTTCCGCCATGCCGAGGTTTGTCGACCATCGCCACGGCGGAACCGTCTTTGCGGATTTTCGTTAACCCAGTGGGGACCTAGGGAACTTTTCGCATTGCACCACGTTGGCGTCGGGCCGGTCCCTCTGGAGGAAAAGATGAAAATTGCGCAGATCGCACCGCTCATGGAGAGCGTGCCGCCGCGGCTTTATGGCGGAAGCGAACGGATAGTCTCTTATCTGACTGACGAGCTGGTCCGGCTGGGGCATCAGGTGACCCTGTTCGCGAGCGGCGATTCGGTCTCCCGTGCCGATCTGGTGCCGTGCGTACCGGCGGCGCTGCGTCTCGATGCCAATGTCCGTGACGTCATCCCTTATTACATGCTGATGCTCGATCGGGTCCGCGAGCTGGCCGACGAATTCGACATCCTGCATTTCCACATCGACCAGTTTCATTTTCCGTTGTTTCGGCCGATCGCGAACAGAACCGTGACCACCCTGCATGGGCGGCAGGATCTTCACGATCTCAAGCCGCTCTACGTCGGCTTCTGCGACATGCCGCTGATATCGATCTCCAACGCACAGCGGCGGCCGGTCCCGAAGGCCAACTATCTTGCGACCGTNCAACACGGAATTCCNTCCCATCTGCACAAGCCCACCTACCANCCGCATGGCGGATATCTCGCGTTTCTTGGTCGCATCTCGCCGGAGAAACGGCCCGATCGNGCCATTGCGATCGCGCGGGAAACCGGGATTCCGCTGAAGATCGCNGCCAAGGTCGACAAGGTCGACGCGGNCTATTTTCGCGAGAAGATCGAGCCGCTGCTCGATCAACCCGGCATCGAATTCATCGGCGAGATCAACGAGCGCGAAAAGACCGAATTCCTGGGCGAGGCGCGCGCGCTGCTGTTTCCGATCGACTGGCCGGAGCCATTCGGACTATCCATGATCGAAGCCATGGCATGCGGCACGCCGGTGCTCGCCTTCCGTTGCGGCGCCGTGGCCGAGATCATCGACCCTGGCGTCACCGGCGTGATCGTCGAGACGATGGACGAGGCCGTGAAGGTGTTGCCGCAGGTCCTTGCGCTCGATCGGCGCGCGGTACGACGGCGCTTCGAGGAACGGTTCACTGCCACGCGCATGGCCAAGGACTACATCCAGGCCTACCGTTCCCTGCCCAAACGGCCGTCGTTGTCGGAGCGCGAAACCGTCGTGCCGATGCGCGAGGCCGAGCTGGAAAAAGGAATGAACTGACCGGGAGCTCATGGCGATGGAGGGCGCCGCGCTCCCCAAATTGTCGCTCGATATCATTCCCGAGGCTCCGTTCTACATTCCGGCAACGGGCCCGGCGACGCGGCCGCGCCGCACGCTCAAGCACGACGACACTTTCCTCGTCCTCGACAGCCACGGCGATATCGGCGCTTCGGCCGGCGGTACCGACGGGCTGTTTCATTGCGACACGCGATTTCTCTCGCATCTCGAGCTGCTGCTCAACGGCATGCAGCCGTTGCTGCTCGGCTCCAACGTGCGCGACGACAACACGCTGCTGACCGTGGATCTGACCAATCCGGATGTGTACGTCGAGGATCACCTCGCGCTCCCGAAGGATACCTTGCACGTCGTGCGCACGATCTTTCTGTGGCGCGACACTGCCTATCAAAGACTGGCGATCCACAACCACGGCGATCGTCCGGTCGATCTGCGCCTGACGATGCTGTTCGACAGCGATTTCGCCGATCTGTTCGAGGTGCGCGGCCTGCGCCGCAAGCGCCGCGGCCTTCTGGGCCGCCACGTGACCCGACCGGCCACGACGGTTCTGAGTTATCGGGGGCTCGACGCAAACTTGCGACAGACATTGTTGAGCTTCGACCCGCCGCCGAGCGAGCTCACCGCCACCACGGCGTCCTATCGGCTCGACCTCGCGCCTCAGGAAGCGCAGCCGATCTTCATCACCGTCGGCTGTGGCGCTCCGGAGCCGCCGAAACCCGTTCCCATCCTGCGTGCCCTGCGCGCGGTCCATCGCAATCGACGCGCCATATCGCACAACGCCGCCACCGTCGAGACGTCGAACGACCTCTTCAATGAGATGCTTTGCCGCTCGATGGCCGATCTCCACATGCTGATGACCAACACGCCGCAAGGGCGCTATCCCTATGCCGGCATCCCCTGGTATTCGACCACGTTCGGCCGCGACGGATTGATTACCGCGCTGCAGATGCTCTGGCTCGACCCGCGCATCGCGCAGGGGGTGCTGCGGCGGCTAGCCGCGTTTCAAGCCAAGAGCGACGACCCCGCCTCGGACGCGCAGCCGGGAAAGATTTTGCATGAAATGCGCGAAGGCGAGATGGCGGCCCTGCGCGAGGTCCCCTTCGGTCTCTACTATGGCAGCGTCGATGCCACGCCGTTGTTCGTCATGCTCGCCGGCCTCTATGTGGAGCGAACGGGCGACGACGCCACCATCGTCGAGCTGTGGCCCGCGATCGAAGCCGCGCTTGCGTGGATCGACGGCCCCGGTGATTCCGATGGCGACGGCTTCATCGAATACTATCGCGCGACCGAGCAGGGTCTTGCCAACCAGGGCTGGAAGGATTCCCAGGACGCGATCTTCCACGCGGACGGCCGGCTCGCCGAAGGTCCGATCGCCCTCGCCGAGGTGCAGGGTTACGTCTATTGCGCCAAGCACCTGGCGGCGAATTGCGCGGAGCGGCTGGGACGGAGTGACCGCGCCCGCCGGCTGCGCGCCGAGGCCGACCTTCTGGCCCAACGATTCGACGCGAGCTTCTGGTGTCCGGAGATCGAGACCTATGCGCTGGCGCTCGACGGCAACAAGGAACCCTGCCGCGTGCGCAGCTCCAACGCCGGCCAGGTCTTGTTCACCGGCATCGCCAAGCCCGAGCGGGCGACCAAGGTTGCCGACGGCCTGTTGCGGCCGCAATTCTTCTCCGGCTGGGGCATTCGCACGATCGCGAATACGGAAGCGCGCTACAATCCGATGTCCTACCACAATGGCTCGATCTGGCCGCACGACAATGCGCTCATCGCGCTCGGCCTCGCCCGCTACGGACATAAGCGTTCGGTCGAGCGGGTGTTCAAGGGCCTGTTCGACGCCGCCACCTATATGGAAATGCGCCGCCTGCCAGAGCTGTTCTGCGGCTTTCAGCGCGGCCGGGGGCGCGGTCCGACCCTCTATCCGGTCGCCTGCGCGCCGCAGGCCTGGGCGAGCGCCACTCCGTTCACGCTGATCGAGGCCTCGCTCGGGCTGCAATTCGATCATGCCGCCAACGAAATCCGGCTGCACAATCCGCGCCTCCCGTCGTTCCTCGACGAACTCGTGCTGCGCAATCTGCAGCTCAAGCAATCGAGCGTCGATCTCAAGGTGCGCCGCCACGCCAATGAAGTGTCGGTGGAAATCCTGGAGCGGCGCGGCCAGATCCAGGTTTCGGTGGTGTTCGGCAGAACTCCCGATCCGGCCGAAACGTAGCGTTTTCCGGCGAAGTGGACTTCCGGTTCGCCGCAGAAAACGCGTCAAACGCAAGAAATCCAATTCGAGGTTCACCGATCGGAGCGTGAGCTGTATCCTGTGCCGGTGACGTCAAAGCAGCACCGGCAATGAT
>JGI12053J15887_10001095_pt1 | contig 12199 bp, 7 predicted proteins | sample MedBloCAOM1_O3_FD_15887 | JGI IMG/M metagenome (IMG submission 15887)
AAAAAGATCGTGGCTTGCGTTATCATTCGGCAGCGGACCTGCGAGCCGACCTAAAGCGGCTGAAGCGTGAAATCGATTCTGGTCTAAGGGTCACGGCTGCGGGATCAACGACAGCTGTAGGCGGGATCGGCGCTACTTTACCAACATCAACTGCNACGACCGCAGCGGCTGAAACGATTTCTCATCCCTGGTGGCGAGGCCGNTTGGCCGTGTTGCCCTTTGTGAACGGCAGCGCGGATCCCAACGCCGAGTACCTGAGCGACGGAATCACCGAGAGTCTCATCAATAGCCTCTCCCGGTTGCCGAATTTGAAAGTGATGTCCCGCGATTCTGCCTTCCGCTACAAAGGAAAAGACACGGATGCGCAAACAGTAGCGCGAGAGCTGGGAGTTCGATCCGTGTTGAAAGGCCGGGTCACCCAGCTTAGCGGCAATCTTGCCATAAGTGCTGAGCTCATCGATGCCACGGACAGCAGCCACATCTGGGGCCAGCAATACAGCCGTAAGCCGGCGGACATCTTCGCGCTCCAGGAAAAGATCGCCAGGGAAATTACCAAGGCGCTGCGGCTGCGTTTGACCGGCCAGGAGGAGAAGAGCCTCGCCAGGACCTACACCACGAACCCCGAAGCCTACCGAGGCTATCTCCAGGGCCGCTACTGGTGGAACAAAAGAACCGAGGAAGGCTTTAACAAGGGNATCGAATGCTTTCAGCAAGCCATCGCAAAAGATCCCACTTATGCTTTGGCTTATTGCGGATTGGCNGACTGTTACAGCATGCATGCAAATTACGGTTTCTTGCCCCCCAAAACCGGTTATTCGAAGGCCAATGATGCGGCCCTTAAAGCGCTGGAGCTTGACGACACTCTCTCTGAAGCTCACGTCTCGCTGGGATTTATCAAATCGGACTACACGTGGGACTGGCAAGGTGCGGAAAAGGAATTCCAACGAGCCATCGCCCTAAATCCGAATTACGCGACTGCCCACCAATGGCATGGCTATGCCTTGTGGAGGATGGGGCAGTTTGAAGAATCTATCGCCGAGCACCGGCGCGCATTGGAACTTGACCCGCTCTCGCTTCCCGTGAATAGGAATCTGGGATTGGCATACTACCTGGCACGCCAGTATGATCTGGCAATCGAGCAACTGCGCGGGACCCTCGAGATGGACCCCGGCTTCGCGCTGACACGGGAGTATGTTGGGCTAGCGTATCTCGAAAAGGGCATGTACAACGTGGCGATAGAGTATTGCGGAGAAGCGGCCGCGCCTGTTTCTGCTAGCACCTACGCAATATCCGCACTTGGTTACGCGTATGCCGTCTCCGGGAAAAAAGCAGAGGCAGAAAAAGCTCGCGACCGGTTAATTAGACTGTCGGAACAAAAATATATTTCACCGAGGTTTGTTGCCAGTATCTACGCGGGGCTTGGCGAGAAAGACAAAGCGTTCGAATCGTTAAACGCGGCTTTCGAAGACCGTTCACTACAGATCGGCCCAGGCATCATCGCGGACCCGACCTACAATTCACTGCACGCCGAACCGCGGTTCCAGGAACTTCTCCGTCGCATGGGATTGCAGATGGAATTGAACAATGACAACCAGTAGCGGTTTCTCGGCCATCCAAGAACCCGCACTCGCTCCGCGGCTGGTTGAACGCGTGCTAACGAAACTCGGCCTTCGTAAGCGGCCAGACCTCAACCTGGCTGGGCTGAACACGCTATACGCGGCGTTCTCCGCAAACGTCCCCTTTGACAACATCCAAAAGCGCATCTGGTTCGCGAGTCCACAAACGACTCCCCTCCCCTGCGGAGATCCCAACGAGTTCTTTAACAACTGGCTGCCGCACGGCACAGGCGGCACGTGCTGGCCACTCAACGGCGCCATGTACGCCTTGGCGCATGCGCTCGGCTTTGACGCCCGTCGTATCGTCGGTTCGGTGATCGTCGAGGGGTACCCCCGGGGCGCCAATCATGGTTCGGTTCTGGTGACCTTGGAAGGCATCAACTATTTGGTCGACGCATGGATGGCCGCGCTCAAAGTCCTTCCCTTAATCTCCGGCAAATCCTCGTCGACCGGCCGCGGAATCCACGACATCAGCGCCGTGCCAACGGAAACCGGCTTCGAAATCATCTCCTACCCTGGCTTTGACCGTGAACATCCCTTGCCATTCCGCAATGAACCCGAATACGACCCGGTCGATCACGCCTTATTCGTCGCTCGTTACGATAAAACGAAAACAGTCGGATTTTTCAACGATGCCATTTTTATCTGTCGCCATTTCCCCGAATCAATTCTCACCATGGGTCGCAAGAGCAAATTTCGCCTCGCAACCGACGGCACCCTGACCAAAACCGAACCCACCGAAGCCCAACGCAAAACCTCGCTCATCGAAGAGTTCGGTCTCTCCGAAGAGATCGTGCAAAAGCTCCCACCCGACGTCCCCGGAGGCTTCGCACCTCCCGGCCTCTGAGAATTGCTAGCCGTTTCCATCAAGAGACAATTCCCGCTACCCCGTTAAAAAAAATCCGCGAAAGCTGACTTTCCTGTGGCATTCCCACATAAGTAATGCCACACTTGTGGCCATACCACATGAGGCCTTAATGACCGCATCGAAGCTTGACCTGCTCCAGGGCACCTTGGACCTTATGGTCCTACAAACCCTTACCGCCATGGGACCGCTGCACGGTTACGGCATCGCGCGGCGCATTGAGCACGTCAGCGGCGATAAAGTTTTTCTGAACCAGGGCACCATCTACGCGTCGCTCGTGAGACTGCAACAGCGAGGATGGATCTCAAGCGAGTGGGGAGTCTCGTCCAACAACCGCAAGGCCAAGTTTTATTCCATTACCAANAGAGGACGCAAACAACTTTCTGAAGATGCCGTGAACTGGCAAAGACTAGCTAGCGTCATGAGTCGCGTTCTCGCTATGCAGGAAGAAGGTGGCGATCAATGATTGACCGGCTGCAACAATTTTTCCACCGGGTCACCTCCGTTTTCCGCCGCGAGCAGCTCGATAACGAACTGGACGCGGAATTGGCCGCGCACCTGGACTTGGCCATCGAAGAAAATCTGCAGCGCGGCATGTCCGCTGACGAAGCTCGGCGTCAGGCCCTGATCCATCTCGGCGGAAAACAACAGGCCATCGAACGGCATCGTGACACCCGCGGACTACCTGGTCTGGAAATCCTGTTTCAAGACCTGCGCTATGCGCTGCGTGCCTTGTTCAAGAATCCTGGATTTACAATCGCAGTGGTTGTCACCTTGGCGCTCGGCATCGCCGTGAATGCCACCATGTTCAGTCTCGTCAGCGCTTTCCTCTTGCGACGTCCAGTCGTACATGAAGCAGATCGCGTAGCAGTGGTTACTTCCATTAATGCCGCGCGAGGATATCTGCCCGATACGAATCCTGTCTCTGCGCCAAATTACCTTGCGTGGCGCGAAGCTAACGACGTTTTCACCGATACCGCCGCCGCGGACGAGAATCGCTCNGTCAGTTTGACCGCCCAGGGTAAGCCGGAGGCGCTTTCTTCNGCGGCGGTTTCGCCGAATTATTTCAACGTACTGGGAGTCGCTGCGCACCTCGGGCGCACCTTTTCCGAAGGAGAAGACCAGCCCGGTCGTGATCACGTGGTTATCCTCAGTCATGAACTATGGGAGCGGCGCTTCGGCTCGGACGCTTCGGTCATCGGCAGCACCATCCGGTTAAATCGCGAAAACTGTGCGGTGATCGGTGTGATGCCCGCCAGTTTTCGTTTATTGGGCTTCACCCCGCAACTTTGGACTCCACTCACGTTGACGGTAGCAGATCGTGCTACCTCAGCGCGGAAGGATCACACACTACATGTGTTCGCGAGATTAAAACCCGGCGTGACCGTTGAGCAAGCTCGGCTGGAAATAAGCAACTTCGCGCGCCGCTCCGAGCAAGACTTTCCCGAGACTGAAAAAGGCTGGGGCGCTGCAGTCCGAACGTTGCCCGACTTCCTGGTTTACAACTTTGGTATTCGCAACGGATTGGCCGTCATGATGACCGCCGTTGGATTTGTTCTCATGATGGCCTGCGCCAATGTCGCAGGCTTGCTGTTAGCGCGGGCGACAGGCCGGCAAAAGGAACTCGGCATCCGCATCGCTCTCGGTGCCGGCAGGCTCCGCATTATTCGGCAATTGTTAACCGAAGGCCTGTTGAANGCTTTGCTCGGCGGCGCCGTCGCNCTTGCACTGGCCTGGTGGGGGATTACCTTGGTCGCAANAAAAATGACCTTNAACGAAGCCATCAGCGCCGTCCCACTAACTCTAGACCGGAACGTTTTGTTTTTCGTTCTTGCTATCTCGCTGTTTTCCGCGGTTCTGTGCAGCCTCGCGCCGGCGCTCAGAGCATCCCGAACGGATATCAACACAATTTTGAAGGCCGAGAGCCGCGCGGCCTCCGCTGGACGATCTCATAGCCGCCTGCGAACCGTCCTTGTTACTGGCGAGATCGCCCTGGCACTGTTTCTTCTTATCGGCACCGGATTGCTGATTCACGGACTTTACGTAATCGAGCATCAAAATCTGGGGTTCCATCCGGATCATCTGCTTACTGCCGGCATGATTTTGGATAGCGCGCGCTACAAGGATGCCGCCCAGCAAACTTCCTTCCTTCGAGATATCACTTCCCGCCTTCAACACGTGCCCGGTGCCAGTGCCGTGGCGGTCACCTCTGACTTGCCCGCCACCGGCCCCAGCATCGTAAACGTCCAAATAAAAGGTGAGCCCGATTTGCCGGCCAACCAAACACGCACTACTCGAGACGTTGTCGTTTCCATCGATTACTTCATCGCTGCGGAAATCCCTCTACTGCGCGGACGTGCGTTTACGGATATGGATAACGCTACAAGCTCACCGGTCGTCGTGGTGAATCAGGAGTTTGTGCATCGCCATTTGCACGACCAGGAGCCACTGGGAAAACAAATCCGCTTAAATGTGGGTGGGCCAACGGCCACGTGGTCTGAGATCGTTGGCGTGGTGTCTAACGTAAAAAACTATTCCGAGGCACCGGATGAGGACCCCGAAGTCTACGAGCCCTTCCTTCAGCGGCCGGTTCCGTCTTTCTCCGTCATGCTACGCGCAAAGACCGATCCCAATAGCTTATCCTCCGACCTCCGCAGCGCCATGGAACAAGCAGATCCGGAACTGCCGCTCGAGCGCGTGATGAGCATGCCCACAGTCATCGAACGCCAGAAGAGCGGAGACGTTTTGTTTGCTCGTATGTTAGGCGTCTTTGCACTTCTCGCACTGATTTTCGCGGCCATCGGTATTTACGGCCTGATTGCCTATTCCGTCGGTCAACGAACCCACGAGATCGGGATACGTGTAGCCCTGGGAGCAGGGAGCACTCAAGTGTTACGTATGGTGCTCTTCGAGGGCCTAAGAATGACAGCGATCGGCGCGGCGGTCGGCCTGGCCCTGGCGTTACCCTTGCCGAAGGTGTTTGATGCAATGTTTACCGGCTTCGGCTTCAGCGAGCCTAGGCTATACTTCATCGTTCCACTATCGATAATGGCAGTGTCCATGCTCGCGACATACATTCCCGCGCGCCGCGCCGCCAGTGTCGATCCAACCATTGCTCTCCGCAACAGTTGAAAGCGTCATTCAGCCACAGTTACGCGATTCGGGGTTCACAGTCTTTTAAAGATTGGGTTTTTCACTTCTGCGTCTGGTGGGTAGCCGACTCGTCCTCGATTTTCGGCGCATAAATGCGCTGCTTGTCTTCCACTGAAAAAAGCAGATAGTTGCTGAAACCATGACGCCGGTGGCTGCGTCGTCCTTTCCAGTCGTAATACAATTCCGCGCTCTGCGGCAACCACATGTCCACCTTGCCCTCCCGGAAATGGACTGGTCCGTACTCGATAATGGCGCGGTCCGTCGCTAGCCGGATTTCCGGCACCGGTGCGATCAGGTCTGTTTCCAGCCTCAATATTTGATAACTGTCCGCTGCAATCCAGGCGCGCCCCTTCAGCGCCACCCGGTACGATGCACCGTTACCGGTGCGGTACGAGCGAATCGTATTCGGCTTATCGCTCCTTTGCCGGAAATGGACTTGCCAGCCAAGCGTCCCGTTCCACCGCGCCAGCCCCTCGCAGGTCATTTCAAAGGCCTCCACGTTGAATGGATGGAATATCAAAACGAGCGCAGGCAATCCGATTGTCGCCACCCCGTCCGGGAAATCGCCCGTGGAACCATGACTGCTACGGTACTCTTCCACGCTCAGATGGCCGGGGCGGATTTCTTGCACGCCAACCACGTAGTCGAACTTGCGTGTTTCTAGAGTAGATGGCAATCCCCATTTGTTGATCGATTCATGCTTCAAAGACTCCGTAGCGGTAAATCGATCGACATTACTTACAAATTCCTGTATCCGTTTGCCGGCTTTCTGCAACACATCGTCGAGCGCGCACGCCGCGTCAGCTTCCACTGGCGGTACTCTCTCGTCCACGTCAGGCGGCAGCCAATTGGAGGGAAGGGGCAGCGAGGTGATCGCAGCGGTCAAATCCGGCACCACGATCTGGTTTTCGCGGATTAAGGCTGGCCCGTTGTCAACTGGCAATGGGAAAGTCTGCAAACGCTCAAGTTGTAGGTCGGGCACAACACTCGAAATATCCTGCGACCCAATCTGATTTGCGTGAACTATGTCGTCGTTCTTTACGACCGCTACCTGCGAAGTTTGTAAACTCCGTAGCTGTTGCTTTGCTGTAACATCCGTCGGGTGCTCCTTCAGAAATGCTTGTAAAACGCTGATGGCTCCCCTGACATCACCGCGTCCTGCCAAAGCCGTTGCGAGTAGCGGCTCGATAACCGTTGCCGGCCCATGACCCAACTCGAGTGCGCGCTCGCCCTGCTCAATGGCTTCGTCGAGCGATCCTTGCAACAACAATCCGTGACAGAGAAGCGCATGGCTGCGCCAGGAAGAAGGCTCCACTTCCGCGGCTCGCTTCAACAGCGGCAACGCTTCGTCTGGATTTTTTTCGCGCAACAGCAGGTCGCCCAAGGAAAGCAGCGCACTTAGGTGCTTGGGATTGAGCTCCAGCGTCTTTTTCCAATAGGATTTTGCCCGGTCGAAATTGTTCGCTTGCGACGAATAGACCCCGAAGATGAAGTTAACGTCCGCGTTGGTTGGAGCAAGACGATATGCAGCATCGAGGTGACTTCGTGCCTCATGTAGCTTGTGGGCCCGCAGCGCTTCCAGCGCCTTGCCAATTTCCTTTTGCGCGTGAGGAGCAAGCACTGCGGGCGCCACCGCCGGCGCGGTCGTTTCCGCGTCAGACGCGCGCCGCGCATCCGCCGCGACGTTCATCCTGGAATTGTCGTCGTTCAAATTTATTAGCGTAGACGCACTGGCAGGCCTTGTCGTTCTTGCGCCAACGTTATCTTGACCATCCCACCCGAGCGTCAATGCAGACTCCATGGCGTAGGCAGCAGAGGGCAGGAGCAAAAAGCACACTAAAACCAACATTACGAGGAAGGCCGAAAGAATGCGGACATGCATGGCCAACTCCAAAACTCCGGAAGGTGGGCCCTGGAACTTAGCGGCATGGTACACCTTCCTACGCCGGAACGCGATAAGAAGAGCCCAATAAAATTTAGCGATCACGAGCTAAAAACGAAATACCAAAAGCTGATCCGATGTTCCAACCTCGCACCCACGAATAGCTTTTCGGTGTACAATCCGGAGCAATTGCTTTTGCATGGGTGACTCATGCCTCCAGTGCAAAGTACCAACGTCTGGGTTCCTGTCTGCTGCGACCGCGTCATGCGCTACAACATGTTCGTCCCCAAAGATGGCGCGGCCTATGGCGCACTGGTCTGCACCGTTTGCAGCAAAAATGTAACCTTTGAACTGGAATCGCTTCTCGATTTGAACGCATACGGAGAAGGCTCGCGTGTGCTCAATATGTTGGGATCGCCGAAGCCCCCCAAGGTGGATAGGCCAAAAACCGCTGGGGATGCCACCCTTAACGATAAGACCTTGTGATTTGAATCGTCGAATTTAATCGACGGGCTCGCCAATGATTGACGGGACCATCTCTCACTATCGCATCCTGGAAAAACTCGGCGCTGGAGGGATGGGTGTCGTCTATAAGGCCTTGGACACCCGCCTTGAACGCATCGTAGCCCTGAAATTTCTCCCGGATGACATGGAGCAGGATGCCCAGGCGTTGGAACGTTTCCGCCGTGAAGCGCACGCCGCTTCTGCCCTAAATCACCCTGGCATCTGCACCATTTATGACGTTGGCGAACAGGATCACCATTCTTTCATCGCCATGGAATTCATTGACGGTGAAACTCTCAGTCAACATATTCATCGCCAGGCTCTCTCCGTCGAACAGGTTCTTGAACTTGGGATTCACATTGCCGACGCTCTCGACGTCGCACACACCGCCGGCATCATCCATCGAGACATCAAGCCTTCCAACGTATTTGTTACCAAACGCGGCCAAGGCAAGGTTCTCGATTTCGGCTTAGCCAAGCTTCTTCCCAAAGAGCTTCCCCACCTCGATTCCGGAGATACGCACTCCAAACACGCGCAGGAACCCGTCTCTCTCGTCGGCGTCATCAGTGGCACTCCCGCGTATATGTCGCCAGAGCAAATACGCGGCGATGACCTCGACGCGCGCACGGACATTTTCGCTTTTGGTCTGCTGCTTTATGAAATGGCCTCTGGGCGTCAAGCTTTCGGCGGCCGTACAGGTGGCGTAATTATCGAATCCATCCTCACCCGCACTCCCGATTCCATTCGAACCGCAAATCCGCAAATTCCGCCAAGGTTGGAAGAGATCATCAGCAAGTGCCTTGAAAAGGACAAAACACAGCGATATTCCTCGGCCGCGGGAGTTCGCTCAGATTTGCAACAACTCAAACGCGAGGTGGAATCCGGCAACATAACGCGATCTGACATTCTTCCTCGGCCTCTACCACCGCGTTCCCGTTGGAAGGAACTCGCAGCCGGTGGCGCACTGCTCTTAATTCTTTTAATTGTTGGAGCTTGGTATTACATCGCGCGCCCGGCGCATGCCTTGAGCCGCATGGATACCATCGTCCTGGCGGACTTCAACAACAAAACCGGCGACCCCATTTTCGACGACACTCTGCGCCAGGGTCTGGCCGCGCAACTACAGCAGTCGCCTTTCTTAAGCCTGCTCTCCGATCAGCGCATTCGCCAAACCTTGCAGCTCATGGGCCAGTCTCCTGACACCAAACTTTCACCAAAAATAATCGGCGATCTGTGCCAGCGCGCCGGAAGCAAAGCGTACTTAAGCGGTTCCATTTCCAACCTTGGCTCTACATACGTGATTGGCGTGAACGCTGTGAACTGCCAGACCGGAGATTACCTGGCTCAGGAACAGGTCACCGCCAATGGAAAAGAAAACGTCCTAAAGGCCCTCGGCGAAGCTTCCACAAAATTGCGCGAAAAACTCGGAGAATCTCTCAAAACTGTCCAGAAACTGGACACTCCCATCGAGCAAGCCACTACTCCATCCCTCGAGGCCCTGCAGGCCTACAGCTTGGGACGAAATACAATGCAGGGAAAAGGAGACTACGTCGGGGCCGTCCCCTTGCTGAAGCGTTCTATCGAGCTCGACCCGAAATTTGCCATGGCTTACGCGATGTTAGGTACCTCGTACCACAATCTTGGCGAAAAAAAGTTGGCGGCGGAAAATACCTCGCGAGCCTACGATCTTCGGTCTAGAGTCAGCGAATGGGAAAAATTCTATATTGAGTCTCACTATCATCACTTCGTCACCGGAGACATGGAAAAGGCTCGCCAGGCCTATGAGCTCTGGGGACAAATCTATCCGCGTGAGCAGGTGCCCCCGCTGAATCTTGGTGTAATTTATCAAACTCTCGGACAGCATGAAAAATCCTTGAGCGAAACTCGCGAGGCCTTCCGCCTGGGCCCCTCGGAAAGTCTGAACGCGGGCAATCTCGTCTCCGCCTTAATTCGTTTGAATCGGTTCAACGAAGCTCGTGCTGCCGGCGACGATGCTTTGTCAAAAAATCTCGATTCCGCTGAACTGCGCCTCTATCTCTATCAACTTGCCTTTCTGAACAAAGATCTCGCGAGCATGGCCAAGCAGGTATCGTGGGCTGCGGGGAAATCTGGTGAAGAAAACGTAATGTTCTATATGGAAGCCGGTACCGCTGCGTATTCTGGCAAACTCGCTGCCGCCCGTGAATTTTCTCGCCAGGCGGCAACCTCTGCCGGCCATGCCGGCGAAAAAGAGATGGAGGCCGGTTGCGAAGCCGCTGCGGCGCTTTGGGAAGCTCTTTACGGAAATACTTCCGAGGCCGGGCAACACGTTGCCAGCACGCTCGCAAAGTCCAACGGTCGCGATGCCCAGTATGTTGCTGCCTTGGCGCTGGCCGTGGTCGGCGATTCACCGCGCGCTCAAGCACTCGCGGAAGATTTGGAGAAACGCTTCCCAGAGGACACAGTCGTGCGCTTCAATTATCTGCCGGCTCTTCGCGCACAGCTTTTTCTCAACGCCATTGGCCGTTCGCCTGACCATGCGTCAAAGGCTGTTCAAGCACTTGCCGTCGCCTCACCGTACGAATTGGGGATCCCCGGCAACAGCACCTTCTGGACCAACCTTTATCCCGTCTATGTTCGAGGCCAAGCATTTCTCGCTTCCCATCAGGGAGCGCAAGCAGCCGCCGAGTTTCGAAAAATCGTGGATTGGCGCGGCGTGGTTGGCAACGAACCCATCGGCGCATTGGCCCATCTCGGTCTCGCCCGCTCCTATGCCCTCATAGGTGACACACCCAAATCCCGCGACGCCTACAACGTTTTTTTAACTCTCTGGAAAGATGCTGACCCCAACGTCCCCATCCTGCAGCAAGCCCATACCGAGTACGCCAAGTTATCGGCCACTCCCAGCGCGCGTTGACGGCCAACATGGCTACAACGCCTGCAGATACATAGCATGTGTGGCTTTTCGGACTAGTCGCGCTTCGGCATCCCCGCGATATTCCTGGATATACTGTTCTGCACAATGAGCTGGCAGTTTGCAACACATTTCACCGCCAGCATCTGCACTTCGGCCTTCTTATGGGGCACATTCGAAGATGCTTCCGGAGTCACAAGCAAAGACTGCGGTCCATCCGCAATATCAAACGTGCACTGAAATTCCAACTTCTGCACACCGCGTTGTTGACAGGAATGTTTTTCCAGCGCTGTCTCCAGTGCATCGGCATTCGAATGCAATTTGTTCGCGACTTCGGACGGTAGCATCGCCACAATCATGGGCACAGGAGACTTGATCTTAATGCTCACTTGCGCCTTGTCGTGATCCGGCACGAATCCACCATAAACCTTCTGAAAGGAAGAAAGCTCGTATTTCTCCTTGATTTGTGAAATCCACTGGTACTCAGGCTGAATGCAATTCTCTACGCAGAGGTAACTGTAGTATTGGACATGCACGTCATTCGGAGCGAAGAACCTGCGGCTCGCCGACCCCGAGCCAGTTAAAACTGTAGCCACGCCGGTACCAATAGCTCGATCTACCTTGTCGTTACCGCTCAGAACCGCGCCCAGTCCGGCAAATACCGCTGCGTCGGGGCTGTTGCGCTCGTCGCGAACCACTAGCGTCATGGCTGCCGGAGGCAGGTCGCAAACGTACGTTGCTTGCACGACGTGTTCCCGGGTACAAACTTGCGTGAGACTGACGATGGATTCCGGATGCTGAAGAGCGATGTTCCAGGCATCGGCATCGACCAGAAAGATCGTTACTGGCCTTTGCGCCCTAACGTCCACGTGGATGTTGCCGCCATTCGCGCCTGGGTGATAGGTCCGTCCGGAATGGTAGTACGCGGGATCTAGTCGCACGCTTTCATCATTGGCTGGTCGCCAATCGAAGATTTTTTCTTGCTGAGCCGTGGATGTCAGGCACAACGGTCCGAGTAAGGATGCAAACAGAACAGCCGCTTTGCTAATTTTCATAATACTTTAATTGGAGCGCTCAAGGTCCCTGTCCGCAAGAGACTCCTGGCGCTTCGTTCCCGGAGAAATACCTGTCCGAATGGCCAGCCCAGTCCACGGCCGGACTCGCCATCGTTAGTTTCGGATTCTCGCTGCTTCCTGCCGGCGCGTCCGGCGATCCACTTATTCTTTCTCTCGGTCTCGCTGCGAAATTCACTCTCCCCGCACGAGCCGCGCTTGCGCTCTTTTTTG
>JGI12053J15887_10001096_pt1 | contig 12188 bp, 6 predicted proteins | sample MedBloCAOM1_O3_FD_15887 | JGI IMG/M metagenome (IMG submission 15887)
CGCGTCCAGAGCTTCCGAGCCGCCGATCTTTTGAATGTCCTCGGTGGCTTCCGCCAGCGCCACGTCCAGCATGTCGTCGACGGTCACAATCCCCAACATGTATCCCTGCGCATCGGTTACCGGGAGCGCCACGCGGTCGTATTTTTCGAACAGAGCCAGCGCGGTCTCCCGGTCATCCATGGCATGCAGGGATACCAGCGCAGGATCGCCAATTTCCGTCACTTTAGCCTGCGGATCTGCCAACACCAGCGAACCTAGCCGAATGTCTTCCAGCAATTTCCCGTTGGCATCCAGGATATAAACCACGTTCAGCGTTTCGCTATTGTGCCCGACCTTGCGAATGTGCTCGAGCGCCTCGCCGGCAGTCATGTCCGGAGAAATGGACACATAATGCGGGGTCATGTAGCGGCCCACGCTCTCCGGTGGATAACCGAGCAACTCGCGCGATTCTTTCAACTCTTCCGGTGAAAGCTCTTCAAGAAGCTTGCGCGTAACTTCCGCAGGCATTTCTCCAAAAAATCGCGTGCGATCGTCGGGCCGCATCTCGTTGAGCATGCGTTTCACTTCATCCGCCGTCAGCGAATGAATCAATTCTTCTTGCTCGCTCGGCGGCAGATAGCCAAAAACTTCTGAGGCGCGCGCGCGCGACACCAACCGAAACACGATGGCGCGTTCTTTCGGCGGCAACGCCGTTAACATTTCCGCTATATCGGAAACGTGCGTGCGTTCCAGCTTTTCGCGCAATTCTTCCCAGCGCTGCTGCGCGACCAATTCCGTCCATTCCGTGGGTGAAACGATGGCAGGCATCAGCACTCTCATTCTTCCGGCTAAGTGTGAATCAGCCTGCCTATTATGCGGCCTCTCGTTGACCCGGAACTAGTTTCCGGTGGGTGACTTATTCTCTCGGTTTGTGCGATTCTTCTTTGCCATAGAGGTATCCAGGACAAGATGGCGCAGAAAAAATTCAGAGACTTGACAGAAAAGGAAATTCTGGCCTTGGCCATTGCTTCCGAAGAAGAAGACGGCCGCATTTACGGGGAGTTTGCCGAAGGCTTGCGTGATTCGTATCCCGCCACCGCCCAGATGTTTGAAGAAATGCGCGAAGAAGAAGTGGTCCACCGCGACCGCCTGATGGCCATGTTTCGAGAGCGATTTGGCGACCGCATCCCTTTGATTCGCCGCGAAAACGTGAAGGGTTTTTTGACCCGCAGGCCCACTTGGCTGACTCGCCCGCTGGGCGTGAACGTAGCCAGACGTCAGGCGCGCGTGATGGAAATGGAAGCGGCGCGGTTTTATGACAAAGCCGTAGGACGTATCACCGATGTTTCCATTCGGGAGCTTTTGAACAAGCTCGCCGATGAAGAAAGAAAACACTCCGCCACCGCCGGTGACTTGGAAGAAAAGCACCTGACGGAAAACGCCCGCGCGCAAGAAGACGAATCGCATCGCAAGTTGTTTTTGTTGCAGGTCGTGCAGCCCGGACTCGCCGGACTGATGGACGGCTCGGTTTCCACGCTGGCGCCATTATTTGCGGCGGCGTTCGCTTCCCATAAAAGTTACGAAGCTTTTCTAGTAGGACTGGCAGCGTCCATCGGCGCGGGAATCTCCATGGGTTTCGCGGAATCGCTGTCAGACGACGGATCACTCACGGGCCGCGGCTCTCCGTGGATCCGCGGTGGAGCCACAGGCCTCATGACTACCGCCGGCGGCCTGGGACATACGCTCCCGTTCCTAATTTCCAACTTCCACGTCGCTATGGCGATCGCGATTGTGGTGGTGGCCATTGAGCTGACTGCCATCGCTTATATTCGCCACCGCTATATGGATACGCCCTTTTTACAGGCGGCTTTTCAGGTCATCGTGGGCGGCGTGCTGGTTTTTCTTACGGGATATTTCATCGGCAGTTCCTAGACGCGGAGTAAAGACCGCCGCTTATCCTTCAAACGCTTCTTATTGATCGCGTTGGAGCTGCCTATACCGGAAGAAGTATCTCGGTAACTAATTTGTCCTCAGGCGTGGTTCTCGGGTCGTTGGTGTAATTTTCGATGCAGAAGTCGTCTCGCAGTTGGATCTTTTTCTCGGCGACAATCTCGAATACGCGACCCGATGCTTGTGGCAGGTTCGAGTACGACCCGGTCAATACAAATTTCATGTACTTCCCGCCTTTGAATTTTTCATAGGCCAGGCCCTCGGGCAGCTTTTGTGGCGCTGCCGCGAGCGAAACGCCGGCACGATAAATCTTCGGGCCTACTTTGTAGAGGCTCATATAGCCGGTGATCTTGTTGTGTTCAGAGATTGCCGGAACGAATTTTTGCAGAGTTTGCCAAGCCGCTGGGGCTGTATTTTGGAACGGACCAATCTTTTCAAGAAAGAGGTAATGCGTTTCCGGCCAAGTCACAATTTCTGGTGTTTCAGTAAAGTTCATAAGCCTTGCTTTCCTCGGTTGAGTTGAACGTCGCCTTCATCTTGGAAGAGTTGTCGCCAAAAAGCAAAATTTGAAAGCGACGAGCCCGATTTGATGCGCCGTGGTACTCCGCAAAACGCGCAGACGGCTGTCCGTAAACTGTGCTTCCGTACAGATGGCAGCAGCGTCCCCAGCAGCTAGGATTTGGCCATCAACTCATCCTTAAAGCTTACTAATGTTGGAGAACGCATGCGCACACGAATGATTTTGCCGGCAACCCTGCTGCTGGGGGCTATACCATTTGCCGCGGAGGCACACGACGCCACCACCGTGACCGCGGTGGTGGATAAGATCGTGACCCAGGAGCAGGCCGAGGTGCAGATGCTGCGCCGCTATTCGCCGCTGGTAGAAACCTATATCCAGACGGTACGGCCAGATAAAGAGCACGGCGCGATTCCCGACGGAGACCGATATTTTCTGGGACGCGCGGAACTCGCAAATGGCGTGCAGCTGGAGCCGCTCATCAATGACAGCGGCAAGCGCAAACTTCTGCTCAGTGTTGGCCGCTTTTTCTCGAGCGATTTTTTGCCGCGTGGATTTCTGCAAATGATTTATCTGGACGCGGACGGCTTCGATCGCCAGCACTATAAATTCACGTACGCCGGCAAGGAATTTTTGGGCGAAGTACGCTGCGTGATTTTTGACGTTGACCCCTTACCGGGCTCCGGAAAAGGACGGTTTGCGGGGCGTATCTGGGTGGAAGATCAGGACTACCACATCGTTCGCTTCAACGGCGCCTATACCGGCTCTTCGAGCAGCAGCTTTTATTTTAACTTTGACAGCTGGCGCTCCGACTCCGGGAAAAACGAATGGCTGCCGGCTTTTATATATAGCGAAGAAGGCAACGTGCAGTACGGAAAGCGAAAACATTCTGCCTTCCAGGCCTTCAAGGCGCAAACGCGGCTGTGGGGTTACGACCTGAATCAACAGCATCCTGAACAGACGCTAACCAGCGTCCAGGTGGAAGGACCGCAAATTAAAGATCAAGCGGAGATAGGCAAAGGCTACTCGCCGCTGCATGCCAGACGCGCTTGGGAGCACCTCGCCGAAGAAAACGTCGCGGCAAAGATGCAGCGCATGGGGCTCATGGCGCCTTACGGTGACGTGGACAAGATGTTGGAAACGGTGGTGAACAACCTGGAAGTGACCAACGAACTGGATATCCAGCCGGAGGTGCGCTGCCGCGTGCTGATGACCTCCACTCTCGAGTCCTTCACCATAGGCCACACCATCGTGTTGAGCCGTGGATTGATCGACGTTTTGCCCGACGAAGCCAGCCTGGCGGCGATTCTGGCCCACGAACTCGGCCATGTGACGCTGGGCCACCGCATGGACACACAGTTTGCGTTTTTCAGCCATCTGCGTTTTGACGACAAAGAAACCTTCCATCACTTTGGATTTGCGCGTAAGGCCCAAGAGGAAGAGGCGGCCAACAAAAAAGGCGCGGAGCTGCTGAAGAAATCTCCGTATCGGGATCAATCCGGATCAGCACAGGCATTTTTCCAGGCGTTGCAAGAGCGCGCCAAGGAAATTCCCAATCTGATCAGCCCGCACCTGGGTGACAGCATCCCCAACAGTGCGACAACCGCCTCGGCTGAAATTTCCCGNCAGCCCGCAACCAAATCCGCTGCGAACACTCTNGCAGCCTTGCCTATCGGCGGACGCATCATCGTTCAGCCGTGGGACGACCGCCTGGTGATGCGCAAACCCGAAAATGAAGGTGCCATCGCTGAATACGAAAAGATGCCCTTTGAAGTGGCGCCATTTCTCATTTACCTGACCAGACCGGGCGCTAACTCTTCGACGGGAGATTCGGGCGTGGTGGCCGTGAGGTCAGAGATAGACGCGGATCAGCCGTTACCGTTGTCAAAGCCGTAAGCCAGCCTGTTAGTCGCTTTGTGCCGGCGCTGGAGTGGCAGACGCGCCGTGTCTTCGCAGGCTCTGAATCCAGCTTTGCAGTCGGTCCATGTAGATGTACACCACCGGCGTGGTGAACAGTGTGAGCATCTGGCTGAGGATTAATCCGCCGACGATGGTGATGCCAAGAGGCCGGCGCAGCTCAGAGCCCACGCCGCTACCCAATGCCAGCGGCAGTGCGCCAAGAAGCGCCGCCATGGTGGTCATCAAAATAGGCCGGAAGCGCAGCAGGCACGCTTCGTAGATGGCTTCCACCGGGGACTTGTGCCCTTCTCTTTCCACTTGCACCGCGAAGTCGATCATCAAAATGGCGTTTTTCTTCACGATGCCGATCAGCAAAATAATTCCAATCAGCGCGATGATATTCAGGTCCGATTTCATGATCCGAATCGCCAGCAGTGCGCCGATGCCCGCCGAAGGGATCGTAGACAGAATTGTAATGGGATGAATGTAACTTTCGTAAAGTATACCGAGCACGATATACACAGCGGCCAAAGCAGTGAGGATCAACACTCCTTCCGTGGCCAGAGAATCCTGAAACGCCTGCGCGTTGCCTTGAAACATGGCGTGCACGGTGGTGGGAATTCGCAGTTCACGTTGCGCCGCCTCGATATGCTCGACAGCGGGGCCGAGGGAAGCTCCGGGCGCAAGATTGAATGACAACGTGATCGCCGGAAATACGCCCTGGTGATTTACCGATAGCGCGGTATTGGATGGCTCATAACGCGCAAAGGCACTGAGCGGAATTAATTTCCCGCTTTTGGAAGGCACATAAATTGTGCTGAGCGCTTGCGGCCCTTCCTGCGCTTCTGGCGCAACTTCCATAACTACGTGGTACTGATTCAGTCCTTTATAAATATTCGAGACCTGGCGCTGCCCAAATGCGTCCGCCAAAGTGTTGTCGATATCCAGAACACTCACGCCCATGCGTGAAGCCGTGTCGCGATCGATGAACAGGGATGTTTGCAGCCCCTTCATTTGCTGATCGCTATTTACATCGCGCAGTTCCGGAATCGCCCGCAGGCGTTCCATAATTATGGGCGCCCAATGATTCAGATCGTCAAGGTTGTCCGCCTGTAAGGTGTACTGGTATTGCGCGCCACCAAAACGGCCGCCGATACCCAGGTCCTGAACGGCTTGTAAGTACAACGAGGCTCCCGGTATCGCCGCGGTCTTCTCGCGGATGCGCGCAATCACCTCATCGGCGCTGATCTTGCGCTCCTTCAAGGGTTTCAAGGCCGCGAACATGCGGGCCGTGCCACCGCCGTTGCCACCACCAGCAAAGGAGGCCACTGTGTCGACGGCTGGGTCGTGCAAAACAACGTCGGTAAACTGGCGCATTTTCTGCGCCATGGCCGCGAACGACAAGTCCTGATCGCCCTGGATGAGTCCGGCGATGCGCCCAGTATCCTGTTGCGGGAAAAATCCTTTTGGCGTCTTCGCGAATAAATAAAGGTTGAGGCACACCGTGCCGATGGTGAGCAGCAGGATCAAGAACTGGTGGCGCAGCACCCACTTCAGCGAAAAATCGTACATGCCCAACACACCATTGAAAGCTCGCTCCGAAAAACGGTACAGCCGGTTGTGCCTTCCGGTATCGTGCCGCAAAAACCGCGCACACATCATCGGTGTAGTAGTAAGCGAAATGAATAGCGACACTACGATGGCCACGCTGAGCACCACGGCAAATTCGCGGAAGAGCCGGCCCACGATGCCGCCCATCATCAAGATGGGAATAAACACGGCTACCAGCGACGCGCTCATGGAAATGACCGTGAAACCTATTTCACGGGCGCCCTTCATCGCCGCCGCGTACGGAGCCATCCCTGATTCAATGTGCCGCGCGATATTTTCAATCACGACGATGGCGTCATCCACGACGAATCCGGTGCAAATGGTGAGCGCCATTAAGGACAAATTGTCGAGGCTGTAATGGCAAAGATACATCACGCCGAAAGTGCCGACCAAGGAAAGCGGCACGGCCACGCTGGGAATTACCGTGGCCCACACATTTCGCAAGAATGCGAAAACCACAAAAATCACCAGGATGATGGAGATGATTAGCGCGACTTCCACATCATGAACCGACGACCGAATGGTCATGGTGCGATCAATGAGCACGTTCAAATGCAGTGAAGGCGAGATGGAGGCACGCAGCACGGGAAGTAACGGCAGGATGCGATCGACGGTGGCGATCATGTTTGCGCCGGGCTGCCGGAAAACCGCTAGGATCACCGACCGCTGACCGCCGGCGAGACCCAGATTGCGAGTGTCCTCGAGTGAATCTAAAACCTGTGCCACGTCCTTCAGCCTGAGCGCCGAGCCAGCGCGTCCGGCAATAATCAGCGGCTGATATTCGTAAGCCTTAAAAAGCTGGTCGGTGTCGGTGACGTTTACAGTTTTTTCGTCGTTTGAGACCGAGCCTTTGGCCAGATTGGCGTTCGCGGATTGCAACGCCTTGCGCACGGTTTCCAGGCTTACGCCATAGCTATTCAATTGCGTGGGATTTACTTCCACGCGCACCGCGGGCCGTGAGCTGCCCCACACAAACACCTGGCCAACACCTTTTACCTGCGCCAGCTTCTGCGCCAGAATGGAATCGGCCGCGTCGTAAATTTCGGCCGGCGGCACGTTTTCGGAAGTAAGCGACAGCAACAAAATGGGCGAGTCGGCGGGATTCACCTTGCGATAGGTTGGCTGGCCAGGAAGATCGGCGGGCAATTGACTGCGCGCCGCGTTGATGGCGGCCTCAACGTCGCGCGCCGCGGCATTCACATCCCGATTCAAATCAAATTGCAAAACGATGCCGGTATTCCCCAGTCCACTTGAGGAAGTCATCTGCGTAACGCCCGCGATGCGCCCGAATTGCCGCTCCAACGGCGTGGCCACGGCAGACGCCATGGTCTCCGGGCTGGCACCCGGCAAGGCTGCGCCCACCGAGATTGTTGGGAAGTCGACTTGCGGCAAAGGCGCCACCGGCAAAAAATTAAACGCCACTGCCCCTGAAAGAAAAATCGCAATGGTTATCAGCGAGGTCGCAACCGGGCGGCGTATGAAGGGAGCCGAGAAGTTGGAGGTCAGATGCACTGACTAATCTCCGCGAGCCGGGCTGTGAGCCGCGCCAGGACCAGACTCTTCCAGGGGATTGCCGATGCGAAACTTGAATCGCTCCGCCAGCCAATCGAAAGCCAGGTAAACAACCGGCGTGGTGTACAGCGTCAACAACTGACTCAGAATCAAGCCACCCACAATGGTGATTCCCAGAGGGCGGCGCAACTCAGCTCCCACGCCCGTTCCCAAAGCCAGCGGCAAGCCTGCCAATAGCGCCGCCATGGTGGTCATCATGATCGGGCGAAAACGCAGCAGGCACGCTTCGTAAATCGCGTCGCGCGGCGCCTTGCCTTCTTTGCGCTCGGCCTCCAGCGCAAAGTCAATCATCATGATGGCGTTTTTCTTGACGATCCCGATCAGCAGGATGATTCCAATCAACGCAATCACGCTGAATTCCGTGCGGCACAGCAGTAGCGCCAGGATTGCGCCCACTCCCGCGGATGGCAGCGTAGATAAAATCGTGATGGGGTGAATGTAGCTCTCATACAAAACACCCAGCACGATGTACACGGTGATGAGCGCGGCCAATATCAAGATAGGTTCATTCGCCAGCGAATTTTGAAACGCCGCCGCCGTTCCCTGGAAAAGTCCTTGCACGCTAGGCGGCATATTTAAGTCGCTCTTGATTTTGTTGATGGCGTTGACTGCGTCGCCCAGGGCCACGTTCGGCGCCAGGTTGAACGACAACGTCACCACCGGAAATTGCCCTTGATGATTCAGCGTGAGTGGCGTGCTTCCCGGCTCCATACGCGTGAAGGCACTCAAAGGAACCTGCGGACCGGTCGCGGAGTGCACGTAAATACTCTTGAGCGCGTCCGGATCCTGCTGGAATTGCGGATCGACTTCCAGCACCACGTGGTACTGGTTGAGCTGCGTGAAGATGGTGGAGACTTGGCGCTGCCCGAAAGCGTCGTACAGCGTGTTGTCGATATCCGCGGGTAGCACACCCAGGCGCGAGGCGGTATCGCGATCGATGGTCAGCGTAGCAAGCAGCCCTTGATTTTGCTGGTCGCTGGCGACGTCGCGAATCTCCGGAATAGCCTGCAGCTTTTCGATGAAGCGCGGAGTCCAGTACGCCAGCTCTTTCGCGTCGACGTCTTCCAGACTGTACTGAAATTGCGTTCGGCTTACGCGATCCTCGACCGTCAAGTCCTGCACCGGCTGCATAAACAAAGACACGCCATCGACCTTCGCGACCTCTGGCTGCAGGCGGCGAATCACGTCGCTGGCATTAATTTTGCGCTGCTCCAGCGGTTTCAAATTGATCTGGATGCGCCCGCTATTCAGCGTGGTATTGGTGCCGTCGATGCCGATGAAGGACGACAGACTCTCCACCGCGGGATCGCGCAAAATAACATCCGCCAGCGCCTGCTGCCGGCGGGCCATAGCGGGGAAGGAAACATCCTGCGGACCTTCGGAAACTCCCAAGATCACGCCGGTATCCTGCACCGGGAAAAATCCCTTGGGAACGTAGATGAACAGCACAATCGTGGCGACCAGCGTGCCAAACGTGACCAACAAGGTGGCCGTGCGATACTGCAGGACCACTTTCAGAGTGCGCCCATACGCCGCAATCACACGGTTAAAGGCATCTTCCGACTTGCGGTAAAACCAGCCTTCCTGTTCGCGAGGCCGGTGGCGCAAAAGTTTGGCGCACATCATGGGAGTGAGCGTCAGCGACACAAAAGCGGAGACCAGAATAGTCACCGCCAGGGTGATGGCGAACTCCCGAAAAAGTCTGCCAACGATGTCGCCCATGAACAATAGCGGGATCAACACCGCAATCAGCGAGACCGTCAGAGACAAAATTGTGAATCCAATTTGCGACGAACCTTTCAGCGCCGCTTGTAACGGAGATTCGCCTTCCTCGATATAGCGGGTGATGTTTTCGATCATGACGATGGCATCGTCCACCACGAAACCGGTGCTGATGGTGAGCGCCATCAAGGAGAGGTTGTTGAGGCTGTAGCCCAGCAGGTACATCACCCCAAACGTGCCCACGATAGAGAGCGGTACGGCGAAGCTGGGAATGATGGTTGCGCGCACGCTGCGCAGAAAAAGGAAGATGACCATCACCACCAGCGCGATGGTTAGCATCAACTCGAATTGCACATCGGCCACCGACGCGCGGATCGTCGTAGTGCGGTCGGTGAAGATATTCACCTGAATCGCGGCCGGCAGCGAAGCTTGCAGCTGCGGCAACAGTTTTTTGATGCGGTCGACGACAGAAATAATATTCGCGCCCGGTTGGCGTTGAATGTTGAGGATAACCGCGGGATTTTTGTTGGCCCAGGCAGCTTGCCGGACGTTCTCGGAACCGTCGAGCACCGTAGCCACATCCGTAAGCCGGACCGCGCCGCCGTTGCGATACGCGATGATGATGGGCCGGTAGCTGTCGCTGCCAATGAGCTGGTCGTTGGCACCGATGGTGTAAGCCTGATGCTTGCCGTCGAATGTTCCTTTGGCCTGGTCGACATTGGCCTGGCTCAACGCCATGCGCAAATCTTCCAGACTCATTCCATAGGATGCCAGTGCCGTGGGATTCGCTTGCACGCGTACTGCGGGACGTTGGCCTCCGCTGATGCTGACCAGCCCAACACCCGACAGTTGAGAAATTTTCTGCGCCAGCGTGGTGTCGGCCAGATCTTCAACTTTCGAAAGTGCCAGCGAACTGGAGGTCAGCGCCAGCGTAAGAATGGGCGCATCCGCAGGATTGATCTTGCTGTAAATCGGCGGGTTCGGTAGCCCGCTTGGCAACAAATTGGATGCGCCGTTAATCGCCGCTTGCACTTCCTGTTCGGCAATGTCGATGTTTAAGTCCAACCCGAATTGCAAAGTGATGATCGAGCTGCCGAATGAACTTGTGGAGGTCATCTGGTTCAGCCCGGGGATCTGGCCGAACTGCCGCTCCAGCGGCGCAGTGACCGAGGAAGCCATCACCTCGGGGCTGGCGCCTGGATAAAACGTCTGCACTTGTATCGTGGGGTAATCGACTTGCGGTAAAGCGGAAACGGGAAGCTGCCGGTAGGCTACGAATCCCACCAACAGGATGCCGACCATCAGGAGCGTGGTCGCCACCGGCCGCAAAATAAACGGCCGCGAAAGATTCATCTCGATGAGCCTTTAGAAGGTTGCGTGTTGGAATTAGGAGGAGCGTTTGGCGCGCCCGGCCCAGGATTGCTACCGGGATTGTTGCCCGCGTTCGGAGTTGTGGCGCGACGCGGAGTGCCGAAGCTCGGGCTTACCTGGGTTCCATCTTGCAGCTTGTCCTGCCCATCGATGACCACCGTGTCTCCGGGGTTTACGCCGCTGCTCAAGCCCGCGTTTTCATCGGTGGACTGCGCAATGGTCACAGGGCGAATTTTGGCCACGTTATTGTGATCGACGGCGTAAACGTAAGTGCCCTGTGGGCCGCGCTCGATTGCGGTTACGGGCACCACGGTAAGATTGCGCTTGGTGTCCACCAGCAAATGCACGTTCACGAATTGATTGGGGAACAAAATATTAGTGTCGTTCGAGAAAGCTGCTTTCAGTTTGTAGGTTCCGGTGGTGGTGTCAATCTGATTGTCGATACTGGCCAGCGTCCCCGAAGCGATCTTGGCGGTATTGTCACGGTCGTATGCCATCACGGGAAGCTGCCCTCCGGTGCGCAACTTCGCGACTACTTGGGGTAATTGATCCTGCGGCAAACTGAAAACCACGGAGATGGGCTGCAATTGCGTAATCACCAGCAAACCGCCGGCGTCAGAGGCGTGCACCATGTTTCCCGCGTCCACCAAACGTAGCCCGATCCTGCCGCTGATAGGGGCAGTAATATGGGTAAACGACAACTGTAATTTCGCGCTATCGATCATGGCCTGATCGGTCTTGATGGCCCCGTCAAACTGACCTACTTGCGCTTGTTGCGTATCCATTTGTTGTTTGGGAATTACACCCTCGGCATACAACAATTTGAAGCGCTCAAAATTGGCTTCGGCGTCTTTGCGTTGCGCCTGATCCTTTGCCAACGCGCCTTCAGCCTGCTCCAGGATCACCTGGAAGGGTCGCGGATCAATCTGCGCCAGCACATCCCCTTGATGTACAAATTGCCCTTCTTTAAAAGCCACACTGATTAATTGACCATCTACACGGCTATGCACGGTTACCGTGTTGAAGGCCGTCACGGTGCCCAATCCCGTGAAGTAAATTGGGACGTCGCCGTGCTGCGCGGTGGCCACCACTACCGGCACGATGGGGTTGAAGCCGGGCGCGCCATTTTGACCATGCCCTCCGCCACCGGCTGGGGCATTTGCGTTCGAATTTTCTGCTTGCGTGTTGGAACGCGCACTGCGGAAATACCAGGTTCCCGCGGCCACCATCCCCAGGACCACCAGCCAAATCCACCAGCGGCTCTTTGCCGGCCGAGGTACCGGTCGAGGTGCCGCCTCTTCCCGGTCAATGGGCTCGGGCAGCTCCATGGATTTCAAATGGGCCATTCACACACTCCTGAAGAACTCAACTTCCCAAATTTGGAAAGTATCCTGAGAGACTTACACGTAACCGCAGACTTCCGGGGGGCGATACGTAGGGTATCGCAAAAGAATGCTCCACCACTAGATATGACGGTTCTTAACCTGAAAAGGTTACTAAAACACTTGGGCTTTGGCAGCCTCATAGAGCATCACTTTCGCCAATTTTGCGTCTTCTTAAATTCGAG
>JGI12053J15887_10001097_pt1 | contig 12187 bp, 8 predicted proteins | sample MedBloCAOM1_O3_FD_15887 | JGI IMG/M metagenome (IMG submission 15887)
CTCGCGCGTTGTCCCGCCTGCTCGCGGTTGTTGAGGAGGCGTCGAGCGGGCGTGCGCGGCTCGTGCTGGTCGCTGGCGAGGCCGGTATCGGCAAGACGACGCTGATCGGCGAAACGACCGCGCGCAGCGGGCTGCTGGTCGGCTGGGGAGCCTGCGCCGAGGCCGAACGGATGCCGGCGTTTTGGCCCTGGACGGTGGCCCTGCGCGGCCTGCTGAGCGCCCTGGACCCGACCGATGCCGAGGCCCTCACCCGAATCGACACGGCCGAGCTGGCCCGGCTGCTTCCCGAGCTGGCCGCCGCGGGATCCGAGGTCGCCGACGCCGGGGTGGTGAACGGGCCATCCGATGCCGACGCGGCGCGGCTGCGGCTGTTCGATGCTGTGGCCCGGTTGTTGGAACGGTTGGCCCGGCAGGCGCCGACGCTTGTGGTGCTCGATGACCTGCACTGGGCCGATGAGTCGTCGCTGCAGCTGCTGCGGTTCGTTGCTGCGCCCTACCGGCCGGTGCCGCTGGTGATCGTCGGCGCGTACCGGCATGACGAGCTCGGCGCTGGCGCCGCCCGGACGCTGGCGGAGCTGGCCGCGCACGGCGAGCTGGTCCAGCTGCACGGGCTATCGCAGCAGGAGGTGTTCGAGCTGATCGTTGACGCGGTCGGCGTCCTAGCGGCCGATCGCTGGGCTGTTGAGGTGCACCGCCGCACCGAGGGCCACCCCTTCTTCGCCCGCCAGCTCATCGAGGTACTCGCCGATCCGGCCCAGCCACCAGGCACGGTTCCGGCCGCGGCCCACGACCTGGTGGCCCGGCGGGTGGAACGGCTCTCGGCGGACTGCCGGGCACTCGTCGAGGCCGCCATGGTGGCCGGCAACGAACTGCTGCCCGACGTGCTCGGCGAGGTGTGCGGCCTCGAGTCTGCGACCGTGGCGCTGCTCCTCGAGGAGGGCGTGAGGGCGGGCGTCCTGGCTCGCGATGCCGAGGGTACCCGGACCCGGCTGGCGCACGACCTGTTCCGCGAGACCATCTCCGTCAGGCTCGCGATCCCGCGGCGGCTGGCGCTGCACCAGCACCTCGCCGACGCGCTCGAACACCGTCACGCCCGCGGCGCCGCGGTGGTGGCGGCCGATCTGGCTCGGCACTGCGCGGCGGCCGTCCCACTGAACGGTGCCGAACGTGCTGTGCGCTGGGCCCGGTCGGCGGCCCACGTCGAGCGGTCACGACTGGCGTTCGCTGAAGCCGCCGCACACCTCGCCCGAGCCCGCAGGGCCATCGAGGACGCCGGTGACGCCCGGACCGGAGGGCTGCTCGTCGATCTGCTCGTCGAGGAGGCCGACGACCGCGCCCGGGCCGGTGACTCGACCGGCGCGCGCGCCCTGTTGGACGACGCCAAGAACCGCACTATCGCGCTGGGCGACGCTCAGCGACTCGGCCGGGTGGCGCTGGGCGTGCAACGGCTCGGCGCCCGGTTCGCGATGCCCCGTGACGCGGTCCTCGACATGCTGGAGACCGCCCGCGGTGCGCTGCACGGCACCGGCACCGCGCTGGAGGCCCAGCTCATCGCCAGCCTTGCCCGGGAGCTGCACCATTCGGTCCCCGCCCAACGGCCGCGGGCCCGGCCGCTGTCCGAGCAGGCGATCGCGCTGGCCCGCACGCTCAACGACCCGGAGACCCTGGCTGCGTGCCTGCTGGCCCGCCACGACGTGCTGTGGAGTCCCGGCCGCGCCGCTGAACGGATCGACCTCGCCCGAGAGATCGCGGAGCTGGCGGAGCGCACCGGAGACGCCGAGCGGCACGCCGAAGGGCTGCTGCTCACCGCCAATGCCTTGCTCGAAGAGGGCTCGGCGGCGTTCCGGGCCGCGCTGACCGACTTCTTCTATGCCGTGGAGCGGTTCGGTCAGCCCCGCTACGACTACCTGGCCCTGACCCGCCGCGGCGCCCTGGCGATGATCGACGGCCGGCTGCACGAGGCCGACGAACTGGTCGCCCAGGCAAGCGCGCTTGGCGAGCGCATCGGGGAGCCCGACACCGGCAACGTCCGCATGTCACAGTTGCTAGGGCTCGTCCGCGCACGCGGCGAACCTGCACAGTTGCGCGCCACCGCCGCCGAGGCGATCAGGTGGTGGATCGGTGTGCCCTCACACGCCCACGCGGTGGCCGCCGGTTTCCTCTCCTTGGCCGGTGAGCCCGACGACCTCGCCGCCGCACGCAGAGCATTGGACACCGTGGTAGCCCTCGGCACCTGGCGCGACGACCGGTCGTACCTGTGGTCGGTGTTCATCGGGGGAATGACGACCGCGGCGGTCCGGTTGGGCGACCGGGCGCTCTGCGCCGAGCTGCTCGCCGAGCTCGAGCCGATGACCGGCGCCTGTGGGGTCAACGGTGCGCTGGTCTGCTTCATGGGCAGCAACGCGCACTGGGCCGGCCTGCTGGCCGGGGCGCTGGGCCGCACCGCCGACGCCCGACGCTGGCTGGAACAGGCGCTGACCGTGCACCAGCGACTCGGCGCGACGGTGTGGGAGGCCGAGACCAGCCTCGAGCTAGCCGCACTCGGGGCGGCCGNAAATCACACTGANCGCGCTACTCAGCTGGCCGCCGAGCTGGGCCTGCACGGCGTTGCCGCGCNGTTGACGACCTCATCGGGCGCCCGACCGGCCGAAGCGGCGAACGGCACCGACGCGGAGCTACGCCGCGACGGAGAGCTGTGGCGGGTCCGCCACCACGGCAACTCGGCCCACCTCCGCGACCTCAAAGGACTGACCGACCTCGCTGTGCTGCTGGCTCGTCCCGGTACCGACGTGCACGTGCTGGAACTGGCCGGCGCCGGAAACCTCGACCGCGACGCCGGAACCCTGCTCGACCCCACCGCACGCGCCGCCTACCGGCGTCGTCTCACCGAGCTCGACGAGGACCTCGCCGCCGCACGCACCGACCACGACATCGGACGTGCCCAGCAACTAGACGCACAACGGACCGCGCTGATCACCGAGCTCAGGCGCGCCACCGGACTCGCCGGGCGTCCCCGACCGCTCGGGGCCAGCACCACCGAACGAGCCCGCAAGGCCATCACCGCTCGCCTGCGAGAGGCGATCCACCGCATCGAAGCGGTGCTGCCCGAGCTCGGCGCGCACCTCGACCGATCGGTCATCACAGGCACCACCTGCCGCTACGAGCCTGCCAAGGACCTGACCTGGACGCTGTAAGGGCCGGCAGGCCGCGTCGCAGGGTTGACCATGCAAACCACCGCAGGCTCATGCATGGGCGCGAACGCGCGCTCATCGGTGTGCGGACATCGTCCGCTCATGCGACGCGAGCCGGATGCGTCGCCGGTACCCACCGGACCTCACCCACTCAACGAGCTACGACGGTGTCGACGGCAACGCCGACCGCGACACATCCCTAACCGCTCATGCCCGGCGTTCACCGCACACAGCGGCAGGCATGTGCGGACGTGTCGGCACCCGCCGCGGCTTCCACTTCCGCCAGCAGCAGATCGGTCAACTCCCGGAACCCGTCTCCGGCGTGCGCCACCGTTCCCGCAGCGCAAGCTCCAACAGTTTCGTCCGACTGGCGTAACGGCATGGACGGACTGAGCGATCTGTGTGTGAGCACCGTAATCGGTTGAGCACGAAGAGTAGTTGACCGGCGCCTATCACTGGTGAACCTGCAAGAGAGGCTAGGCAGCAGTGAATGCAAACCAGTCTCCTGGTGTTTCCGGCCCCGCACCGCAGGGGTCCGCCCGGTGCACTGACTTCGGTGCGGGTGACCGCGTCTTTGTGAGCTGCTCGAACCCCTCAACCCCCCCACGCACATGCCAGGTCGCCGACCTTTTCCAGCCCGTCACCAGCTCGGCGCCACCTGCAGCTGCTATCGCTGACCAGCCGGTCACGCCGATGAATGAGCTGAATCAAGATGGCGAGCTGCTTTCTGCCCCGGCACGGCAGTCGGGGTATGCCCGGGGCGCACGGCGGTGGGCCAGTCGGGGGGCCAGACTGGTAGTTGGCACACCGGGAGCCGCGGTCGCTCTGGCGGCAAGTGCCGCACTGGTGCTCGTCGTGGGCGGGATGACCATGTTGACCACCTCGTCGTCCACCGAGCTAGCAGTTACCGGACTCGCCCCAGGCCGGTTACCGGCTCCAGTAATGCCCGTGGTCAGTGACGAGCATCCAGTAACCGTTGCACCCATCGACGCACCGGCAGGGTTTGCCCCGCAGGCACCGGCCAAGGCCTACTCCCCAGATCCTCCTCCAGTGCCCGCACATCAGCAGCCTTTGCCGACAGCCCATCGTGCCCTGCCAGCTCCGGCTGCTCCGCCGCCCGCGCCGGATCACGGGCCGGTGTCGTCACCACCGCGATCATCGCCGTCCTCGTCAACGGTGACGACCGAAGATGCTGGATACTGGACCATCCCTACCGACTCGCACGCGGGAAAGACGGAATCGCCGACGACCGATACCGACGGTCCGCAGCGCAAGATCCCCGATCAGGGGGACCGGCAATCCAAGATTGACCGGCAACGTGAGCTCCAAGCACGGCGAGCGGAGTACCGCTCAACGAGCAAAGCCCAAGAATCCAGGGCCAGAGAGCAAGCGAAGCAAGATAGACAGGCAGCGCGACCAGACGCCAAGGCAGGGCCTCGGCCCTCACCCAGCTCCTGAGCCTGTGATCCGTCCATGCCCATGGACGGGGATCTGTAGCAGCTCGGGNAGACGCTGATGGGTCTCGTCAGTCATGGCAGGGCACGCCGGATGGCCTCGATCCGTCGCTCCAGGCCGGATCCGCCCTGTGCCCCGNGACCGAGCGCGAAGCGTCGGTGGAGCCCCTCGATGAGCGCGANATCACCGAGTTGATCACCGCAAATCGTGAGGGCGCCACCGCTGTCTCCCTCGCCGCTGCACCCGGCTTGAGNCTCACGAGTGTCAAGCGCCTCCTGCGCATCCGGGTGTCCGCCGGACGTCATCTACCCAACGAGCTACGAAGGCAGCGCCGACCGCGACGCATCCATAGCCCTTCAATCCAGGCGTCACCGCGCTCACAGCGGTATGTGCGGACGTCGTCCTTATGCGGCGCGAGCGGGATGCGGATCGTGGCCCTCTTCCACAGCGGTAAGGGAAAGGACTCGCACACCAGAAAAACGTGGATGCCCAGGTCATAGACCTGGGCATCCACCGGTGGAGGTGCCGGGAATCGAACCCGGGTCCTCCGTCGCCTCGTCAGGGCTTCTCCGTGCGCAGTCCACTAAGCCTCTACTCGGATCCACCGGTCACGCGGACCAGCCGGTGTGACGATCCCAGTCGCTGTAGGTGTCCCATCCAGACCCCGCGACCGGGCCTGGCGGTGAGTCCCCTTACTGGTGCCGGGGTCCGGGGCGGGGACACCCCCGGTCCGACACAGTCGCTACTCGCTCAGGCGGCGAGGGCGAACTGGCGCTGACTAGAGTCGGCGCTTATTGGTGTGCGATGACGCTTACGGTGGTCTCTCGCCTGCACCGGCACGCTTCCCACTGACTTAACGTCCAGAGTCGAAACCGTTCACCCCCTTGTCGGGCTGCTTAACCATCCTAGAGTAACGCCTGGACGTCCGATCTTCATCCCCGATGCCCAGCAGCGCCGAGCTGCAGTAACCGAGCAGGCGTGTCGTGCACCACCGCGCGCAGGAAAGCGACACCCAGCCGGTCGTCGGCGGCCGCCCAGCCCGCCACGGCCCGCAGCTGGGTCGCGTAGTCGTAGGGGATGTTCGGGAAATCGGTGCCCAACGCGATCCGGTCGGCCACGTCGACCAATTGTGCAGTCCAGTCCGACGGCAATGGGGCTACTGCCTCGGCAAAGGGCACCCCGACCATGGTCGTATCTAGGTGCACCCTGGGATAACGCCGCACCAGATTCAGCGCATCGCCGTAGTCGGGCAGCCCGGCGTGCGCCAGTACCGCGACGAGCTGGGGATGAGCAGCGAGCACCTCACCGAATATATCCAGACCGGTGTAGGGCCCGGCGGCGCCCGGTCCGTGCCCGCAATGCACGACAACCGGGACGCCCGCTTCAGTCAGTAAACCCCACGCCCCGTCGAGCAGTGAGTCCCGCGGGTCGAAGCCACCTACCTGCACATGCACCTTGACGCAACGCGCGCCAGCTGCCAGCGCTCGCGCCAGGTATTCAACAACACCCGGTTCGGGATAGAGCGTTGCTGTGAGCACGGCCTCCGGCACCGCGGCGGCGAATTCGGCGACCCAGCCGTTGAGCCAGTCCGCCATGCCTGGTTTATGCGGGTAGACCAGCGGCGCGAACGCCCGCACGTGCATGGCCCGCAGCACCGCGACGCGATCGTCCTGGGGCAGCCGGTAGTGCACCGGCCAGGGAGTGCCGTAGCGCTCTGCAGCCTGGTCGAAGAAGGCCCACACCTTGGCCATCACCTGATCGGGCAGGAAGTGCACGTGCAGGTCGATCAGCCCGTCCAGCCCCAGCGCGGCCGCCCACGCCGCGACATCGGCGTCATCGACGGGCGGCGCGGTCACCGGGTCGCGGCTCACTTACCCCATGCCCTTGGCGCGCCGCCCCAAAACTCGCGCCACCTCGCGGTTCGCGTCACGCTTGGCCAGGTCAGCGCGCTTATCGTAGGACCGCTTGCCGCGGCCCAGCGCGATCTCCACCTTGACCTTGCCGTCGGAGAAGTACATCGACAACGGCACCAGCGCCAGCCCACTCTCCCTGGTCTTGCCGATCAGCCGGAGGATCTCCTTGCGGTGCAGCAGCAACTTGCGGGTCCGCCGGGGCTCGTGGTTGGTCCAGCTGCCTTGCGTGTATTCCGGGATGTGCAGGTTGCGGAGCCACACCTCACCGTCATCGACGCTGGCGAAGGCGTCGGTCAGAGAGGCGCGGCCGGCACGTAGCGACTTCACTTCCGTGCCGGTAAGCACGATGCCCGCCTCGTAGGTGTCCAAGATCTCGTAATCATGCCGAGCCCGCCGGTTCGAGGCGATCACCTTGCGGCCGTGTTCTTTCATGGCGCCCTTCGGGTGCCTTGTGAGTGGAGATGCAAGCTATAGCTTTCCTCGCCACCCACAAACGCGCAGTGCATCATGTCCGTACGTAGAGCCGTAGCGTCAGGTATCCGGTCAGTGCGGCGACCACGGAGCCCACCAACAGCAGGATTGGCGCAACCGAGAAGATGTCCGCGTAGCCGATCCGCGGCACGATCGCCGCCTCGAAAACGCCAGCCAACACCCGGTCTACGAAGGCGACCTTGCCGATCACCAGGCCGACGATCGCCAGTACTCCCCCGACCACGCCGGCAACCACCGCCTCAAGGAGGAACGGCAGCTGGGTGTACCAGCGGGAAGCGCCGGTCAGGCGCATGACGCCGACCTCTGCGCGCCGGGTGAACGCCGAGATCTGGATCGTGTTGGAGATCAGCAGCAGCGCCGCGAGAGCCTGGATCAGCGCGATCACAAAAGTGGCGTTGCGCAACCCGTCCAGGGCCCGGAACAGCTGCCGTAGGTACTCGCCCTGGTCGGTGACCCGATCCACGCCGGGGCGGCCGGTAAACGCCTTAGCGATGGAGGGAAACCGCGCCGGATCGGACAGCTGAACTCGCAGCGACGCTGGGAGCGCCTCGGGCCGGGCCAGCTGCAGCAGCTCCGGCTGACCCTGGAAGATCCGCTGGAACCGCGCGAAGGCGGCCTGCCTGCTCTCGAATATCACCGTCTGCACGCCGGGAGCGGATTCCAACTGCCCGCGCAGGGCAGAGCAGGTACTCGACGTGCAGCCGGGATCGTTCGCGCTGATGTCGGCGCTGAGATACACCACGGTCTCGACGCGCTGGTAGTAGTCCTGCTGCATCCGGTCGATGGTGCGGACCACGAGCAGACCCCCGCCGAGCAGGCCGAGTGAGATCGCCGTGGTCAGGATCATCGCCACGGTCATCGTGACGTTGCGGCGCAGGCCGGTGACGACCTCGCTGAACACGAAGCTGGCGCGCATGGGAAGTGGACATTCCTCGGGTCGGGGACGGTGGGCTCAGAGCAGGTCTCAGCGGCTGACTCCGTAGACGCCGCGGCTCTCGTCCCGGACCACTTGTCCGAGATGGAGTTCGACGACGCGGCGGCGCATGGAGTCCACGATCGTGTGGTCGTGGGTGGCCATCAGTACCGTGGTACCGGTTCGATTGATCCTTTCCAGCAGCAGCATGATCTCGTGGCTGATGTCGCGGTCCAGGTTCCCGGTGGGTTCGTCGGCCAGCAGCACCAGCGGCCGGTTGACGAAGGCTCGGGCGATCGCCACCCGCTGCTGCTCCCCGCCGGAAAGCTCATGCGGCATCCGGTCCGCCTTGCCCTCCAAACCGACCAGCTCCAGCACCTCGGGGACCACCTTACGGATGGTGTGCCGGGGCTTGCCGATCACCTCCAGAGCGAAGGCGACGTTCTCGGAGACGGTCTTGTTGGCCAATAGCCGGAAGTCCTGGAACACGCAGCCCACCCGCTGCCGCAGCTGCGGGATGCGACGTTGGGAGAGCCTGCCGACGTTGAGGTCCGCCACGTACACGTCGCCGGCACTGGCCACCTCCTCGCGCAGCAACAGGCGCAACAAAGTGGACTTCCCCGATCCGGACGGTCCGATGAGAAACGCGAACTCTCCCTTTCCCACCGCGACTGTGACGTCATCGAGAGCGGGTCGGGTAGAAGTCCGGTAGGACTTGCTGACGTGCTCGAGTCGGATCACGAGCGGCGAGTCTACTCATCCAGGTCGGGTACTTGCCGGGCGCCACGGCGAAGGCGCGCCTGCGGATTTCCACCGGTTTCAGCCGGCGACCCGTGCCCCCTCCTGACGACGCCACCGGATACCGGATTCGAGGAAGGCGTCGATGTCCCCGTCGAGCACCGCGGTNGGGTTGCCCACCTCGTACTCCGTCCGTAGATCTTTGACCATCTGGTAAGGATGTAGCACGTAGGACCGCATCTGGTTGCCCCACGAGCTGCCNTCGCCCTTGAGCGCGTCCATCTCCGCCTGCTGCTCGTGGCGCTTGCGNTCCAGCAACCGGGACTGCAGTACCCGCATCGCTGCAGCCCTGTTCTGGATCTGCGATTTCTCGTTCTGGCAGGACACCACGATTCCACTCGGCAGATGAGTGATACGCACCGCCGAATCAGTAGTGTTGACGCTCTGCCCACCGGGTCCGGAAGATCGAAAAACGTCGATACGAATCTCATTCTCCGGGATATCGACGTGGTCGGTGGTTTCGGTCACCGGAAGCACCTCGACGCCGGCGAAGGATGTTTGCCGGCGGCCCTGGTTGTCAAATGGTGAGATCCGGACCAGCCTGTGGGTGCCCTGCTCGACCGACAGCGTGCCGTAGGCGAAGGGCGCCTTGACCACGAACGTCGCCGACTTGATCCCCGCTTCCTCCGCCGGAGAGATGTCGTAGACCTCGGTAGGGTAACCGTGTCGTTCGGCCCACCGCAGGTACATCCGCATCAGCATCTCCGCCCAGTCAGCCGCGTCCACCCCGCCGGCCTCCGAACGGATCGTCACCAGAGCGTCGCGCCCGTCATACTCGCCGGCCAGTAGAGTCCGGATCTCCAGCGACGCGATCTCCTTGCGCAGCCGGTGGTGCTCGGTCTCAGCCTCGCTGCGAGCGCCCTCGTCAGCGCCCTCTTCGGCCAACTCGTAGAGCACCTCCACGTCATCCAGCCGCTGCCGCAGCCCTAGCACTCGCCGAAGGTCACCCTGCAGGTGGGCCAGCCTGCTGTTGACCTGTTGGGCGTGGTCAACGTCATCCCACAGGTCGGGGCGGCCGGCCTGCTCTTGCAGCTCGGCTACCTGAGCCCGCATCCGGTCGATGTCCAGTACAGCCTCGATCCCGGCGAGGGTGGCTGCTAGCTCTTTGAGGTCGGCGGCGACGTCGGCGTTCACGTCGAGCCAGCGTAGTCGCCCCGCTGCTCAGTCCGTGGGGATGGCGTCGAGCAACTTGAGCACCGCGCGCCGGTGCGCCACCGTGAAGTCCGCGACGGCCTTGGTGTACGGGCTGGTGGCAGCTCTCGCGTCTGCCCTGGCCTCGTCAAGATGACCGAGGTAGACGGCCCGGGCGCTGCTGATCAGGCTGACCCGCTGCTTGGCGGTGAGCTGTCCGGCGTGCACGAGGCGCAAGATCAGCGGACTGCGCAAATGGTCCGACCCTGAGGTGGAGTTCAGCCAGGACTTGAACGCGCGCTTACCAGCGGCGGTGAGAATGTACTGCTGGCTGGATCGCGCTCCCCTCTTGCCGAGCCGCAGCAGGCCGGCCTCGGTGAGCACGGGCAGTTCGCGGTAGACCTGGCTACGGGTGACCCCGAAGAACGACCCGAATCGCTCATCAGCGGCGGCGACCAATTGGCCACCGGTCATCGGGCCCGTGTGCAGCAATCCGAGCAGGGCGGCCGACGTGGCGTTCAGGTCGCGCATCCACCCACGGTGCCACGCCTGCCTGGAACTTGTCCACAGTGGTCAACGATCACTGTCCACTGTGCATTCACCAGGGCATCCAGGCCGTGGTCGAACGACCCGGGGGGCCGACGGTCGTTCGGTACGATCCGACCGCCCCGACACTCTTCACGGTTGCTGCGCGAGACCGGCCTCACGCCGGCGGTCGCAGACCTGCGGGCGACGCTCGCCTACGCCGCGTATCTCGGACACGCCCAGCTTGCTCTCACCACGCCCGGAGCGCTGCCCCGCACCTCACGAGCCAGAAANGAACTCATCGACGAGCTGGCCGCCGTTCTGCTCGGCTGACCAGCCCAGGATTCTACGAATCGTCGGCGAAGTCCCGGATCCGCTCGATGAGCCGGACCCGGTCGGCGGCAGATCCGGCGATGGGGGTCACGTTCAGCGTCGTGACGCCCGAGGCGCGCAGCACCTCCAGCCGCTCACGGACGTAGCCCGCGGGACCGATCAGCGAGCTGCGGCGAACCAGCTCGTCAGGCACCGCAGCGGCTGCGTCGTCTTTTCGGCCCGCCAGATAGGAATCCTGAATCGCCTGAGCTTCCGCCGCGAACCCATAGCGGCAGGCCAGGTCATGGTAGAAATTGCGGCCCTTCGCGCCCATGCCGCCGATGTAGAGCGCCATCATCGGACGGATGGCGTCGAGCATCCCGGCAGCGGTGTCTGCCTCGTCGGTGATGGCCAGCGGGGTGGTCACCACGACATCAAGATCGCCTAGCGAGGGGTCTCGCTTGACCCGTCCCACAGCCAGCGAATCGCCCCACACTTCGGCGGCCCGCTCTGGCAAGTAGAAGATCGGCTGCCAGCCCTCGGCGATCTCCGCGGCCATCGCCACGTTCTTCGGCCCGATCGCGGCGATGATGATCGGGATCCGTTCCCGCACCGGGTGGTTGATCAGCTTGAGCGGTCTGCCGAGGCCGGTGCCACGATCCGCGGGAAGCGGGATCTGGTAGTGCCTGCCCTGATACTCCAACCGCTCGCGACGCCACACCTGGCGACAGATTTCCACCAACTCCCGGGTGCGACCCAGCGGTGCGGTGTAGGGCACCCCGTGGAAGCCCTCGATAACCTGGGGGCCCGAAGCGCCGATGCCCAGACTGAACCGACCGCCGGAGACGTAGTCAAGCCCCGCTGCGGTCATCGCCGTCAGCGCCGGAGTGCGGGTGTAAATCTGCAGGATCCCCGACGCGATCTGCACCCGCTCGGTGCGCGCGGCGATGAATCCCAGCTGGCTGACCGCGTCGAAGCTGTAGGCCTCCGGTACGAACACGATGTCGAGCCCGGCCTTCTCGTAGTCGGCCAGCTCCGCAATCGTTTCGGCGAAGCCACCGCTATAGCTCAGAACCGTCCCGATGCGCACCGTGCTCCTCCTCGCTTTTAGATAAGCAGCCTTCCACGTATGGCTACCACCGAGTGCGGGTAACGTCCGGTACCGCTGGAGACAGTGCCGAGGAGGATTTGCAACGTGAGCTCTTCCGACCAGATCACCACCGAGCCCATCACCCTCGACGAGGCGCGCAAGCTGATCGCGTCGGGCGCCGCCGTGCTGGTGGACGTCCGCGAGCAGCACGAATGGGACGCTGGACACGCCCCGGAGGCCGTCCACATGCCGATCGGCGAACTCGATCCCGCCGCGTTGCCACCCGATATGCCGATCGTTACCACCTGCCGTTCAGGCGGTCGGGGAGCGCGAGCCGCCGTGGCGTTGCGTGCGGCGGGATTGCCAG
>JGI12053J15887_10001098_pt1 | contig 12185 bp, 10 predicted proteins | sample MedBloCAOM1_O3_FD_15887 | JGI IMG/M metagenome (IMG submission 15887)
AGGAGCTGAACCCACAGATGCTCGACCTGGTCGCACAGGTGCGCACCCGGTGCTCGACCGCGCTGCTGACGAATAACGTCGCAGAAGCGGGCTGGCGGCCGACGTTTCCGTTCGAGCTCTTCGACGTGGTGATCGACTCGTCCGAAGTCGGAGTGCGCAAACCAGATCCGGTGATCTATCAAGAACTGATCAACCGGGTCGGACTGCCCGCCTCGCACATCGCATTCGTCGACGACCTGGCCGAAAACCTGCCCGCCGCAGAACAACTCGGCATCAGGGTGGTGCGCTTCATCGGACTGGACTCGCTGCGCGAGACGTTGCGCGAGCTGCAGGCACTGCCATCGGATTGACGGTACGCGCCCTCACTCCAGCAGATCGAGGACGCTGCTCACATCGGGGTCGGCGCGCAGTTGCATGTCGCCCGCCGCGAGGTGACGGCGCCACAACTCCTCAGCATCCTGGGCCGCGCCGGCGGCGACGAGTTCGACGAAGCGCTGGTGCGCGCGGTGCGCGGCAGCGCTGGCAACCCGCCGCGCCGGTTCGGCGGTCCCGGCGCTCATGTAGCGGTCGGCCTGAGCCTGAATGATGCGGTTGGACACCGAGGTCAGCACCTCGAACGTCTGCGACCCGGTCAGCTGCACGATCAGCTGATGAAACCGGCCATAGGCATGCGAGAGTTCGGTGGGCTCATCGAGCACCGCCTCCTCGTCGTCCAGCGCCTTGCGCAGCGCCTCGACGATGTGGTCACGATCGTCAGCCGCGGCCAGCAGTCCGGCGGCAGGCGCCTCCAGCAGCAGCCGCGCGTCGTAGACGTCCTGTAGGGTCGCGCCCTGCGACTGCAACACCAGCCCGATGTAGCGGGCCACATTGGCCACCGACGGTGTCTTGATGCGCGCGCCCCCACCGGCACCGCGGCGCACGATCAGCAGCCCTTCGGACTCCAGGATCCGCAGCGCCTCGCGAACTGTGGTGCGCGCCACGCCCGCATGCCCCATGAGCTGGTCCTCGGGCGGAAGCGGATCGCCCTCGCGCAGTTCACCCGCGATGATCTGGCGCCGCAGATCGGCGGCGACGATATCGGCCATCTTCGGCAGGTGAACCGCCTTCAGCACATTGGCCATCTACTCCCCCTCACAGTGCGAGCGCGCCACCGTCCACCGCCAGCGCGTGCCCGTTGACAAACGATGCCTCCTCGGAGCACAGCCACGTCACTGCGTTTGCGATCTCCTCCGGCTCGACAAACCGCTTCATCGGGCTTACGTCGGTCATCGCCTTCTCGATCGCGGGATTGCCCGCGACCCGTTCGAGATTCAGCTGTGTCCGTGCAGATCCGGGGCACACGGCGTTCACTCGCACGCCCTTCTTGCCGAACTCGACTGCGGCGGCCTTTGTTAGCCCGACCACGCCGTGTTTGGAGGCGACGTAAGCAGACGCGAACGGGACCGCGACCAGCCCCGAAAACGACGCCGTGTTGACGACGGCGCCGCCGCCGCTTGCCAGGATCGCCGGGATCTGATGCTTGAGGCCGAGGTAGACCGCGTTGAGGTTGATCTGCACGGTGCGAAACCAGATCTGGTCGTCGCAATCGGTCAAACGCGCAGACTCCCCGAGCACGCCTGCGTTGTTGTGCGCGTAGTGCAACCCGCCGAAGGTACGCACGGCGAAACCAACAGTGGCGGCCACCGCATCGGGATCGGTCACGTCGGCGGCGAAGAACTCGGCCTGACCACCGTCAGCGCGGATCTTGGCGACCGTGGCCTCTCCGCCCTCGGCGTTGAGATCGGTCACCACCACGCTGGCGCCCGCCCGCGCAAACGCCGCAGCGCACACAGCGCCAATGCCGGCTCCGGAGCCGGTAACGAGCGCCACCTTGCCGTCGAACTGTGTCATTCTCTGCTCCCAATTTTCGCTATATTAACAGTCGATTTATCAATCGCGGATTAGCTCACGTCGAGAAAGCGCGGCTTGCGTTTGTCGCGCAGCGCCCGCACGCCCTCGCGGAAGTCTTGGGTTCCCAACGCGGCATTCATGTCCTGGACCGAAAGCTGGTAGGCCTCTCCGAAACTCAGCTCGGAGTCGATGAACAGCTGACGCTTCATCGTGCGCAGGGATTCCGCGGCGCTGCCCGTCGCCAGCGACTTGGCATAGCTCATCGCCTCGGTGACGGCCTCGCCGGACGGGCAGACGCGTTGCAGCCAGCCCAGTTCGGCCGCGCGCTCAGCGCTCATCGGCGCAGGCGAGTACAAAAGCTGTGCCGCATTTGCGGTGCCGACCATGCGTGGCAACACCCACCCGAGCCCGTACTCCGCGGGCAGACCCAGCCCGGCGAATGCCGTGGCAATTCTGGCGTCGGCGTCTGCGAACCGGATGTCGGCATAGCTCGCCACAAGAAAACCAGCGCCTGCGCATCCGCCGGTGATCGCGGCGATGATGGGTACCGACACGGTCAGCGGGTACATGTGATTACGCCGCATGTCTTGCGGGGTCCAGTCCGGGAAGTCTGGCAGCGCAACGGATTCCACCTCATACGACCCGTCGCTGTCGCCGATCTCGTCGAGCAGACCGGAGTCCGCGCCTACGCAGAAGTCGTTTTCGCCGCTGACCACCACTACGCGCACATCAGAGCGGGTGTGGCACCAGTGCAGTGCCCAGCGGTACTCGGCAGCGGTGCTTCCGGCCCACGCGTTTCGGGATTCGGGCCGGTTGAATGTGATGGCGGCGACGCCGTGTTCGACGCTCAGCCGCATCCGGGTGAATTCGGTCGGCTTCACAGCGCCAGGGCCTTCCCCAGCGCCTGCAGATCCTCGAGCTGCTCGGCGGCATCGCGTTTGCGGAGTTCGACGACGACCTCGTCGATCCCAACGGTCTCGTAGTCGTGCAGCCTGCGGCTGATGGCAGCGGGCGTACCGAAAAGCCCGATGCTATCGATGTAATCCGCGCGCACCGCCTGGCGCGCCGCCGCACGGTCACCGCTGCCGTGGTGGGTGCGGATGTCTTCGACCATGTCGGCGTAGCCCATTCTGCGCACCGCCGCGGCATAGAACTCGCCCATCGACGCCAGGTACAACGCCGACCACCCGCGCTCGAGCTCGTGCAGTGCTGCGCGGTCGGTACCTGCAGCCATGGGTGCTACCGGGGCGAGTTGCACACGGCGGCCGGTGGACCCGAGCGCTTCGAGCAGCGGGGCGGCGAACGCCTGATGGTGGTCGGGCGAGTACGGTGTCGGCGTCCATCCGTCGGCGATCTCTGCGGTTAGGCGTTGGTTGGCGGGCCCGAGCGCCGCCAGGTAGATCGGCACCGGTGCGTCGCCGGACTGCAGCGCGAATCGCAATGGCCGCCAACCTGACTCGGCACGAGGGACGCTGATCTCTTCACCTCGGTAGCTGACGGCTGCTCCGGACAGCGCTTGGCGGATCACCGCGACCGTGTCTCGGGTGCGCGCCACCGGACGGTCGAACGCGACCCCGTGCCAACCCTCCACCACGGCGGGACCCGACACCCCGAGCCCGAGCCGGAAGCGACCCTCGGTGAGCGACCACAGCGAGCCCGCGAGACCGGCGATCATCGCAGCGCTGCGCGCGTACACCGACGACACGTGGGTGCCCAGCTCCAGCCGGTCGGTGTGGGCGGCGCACCAACCGAGCAGGGCCGAGCAGTCGTACCCCCACGGTTCACTGATCCACAGCCCGTGCAGCCCGACCTCATCGGCCGTTGCGATAAGGTCCGTCAGTGACTTGCGGTCTGTGTAGCGCAACCTCAGCGAGATTCGCATCAGCGGATCTCCCAGTTCCGCTCAACGCCAGGGTCGAACGCGGTCTTGCTCTTGGGGTTGATCAGCTGGGTGTACATCAGCGGCACCGACCGAATGGCCTCGATGGTCATCGACAGCGAATCCCATACCGCCTTGACGGTGCCCTGCACCGCCAGCGGAGGCTTGTCGGCCAACCGCCCTGCCAGCACGTGGGCGCGGTCCCATAGCTGGTCGCGGCTGACAACCTCGGAGACGAGCCCGATCTGCAACGCCCGTGCGGCGCTGATTCTTTCGTCGTTGCCGAAGAGTGCCATGCGCATCACCTCCCCGAAGGGGATGCGCCGCAGCAGGGCCGCGGGTTCCAGTGCGGATGCCATCCCGTAGGTGGTATGCGGGTCGAAGAAGGTGGCGTCGTTCGAGCAGATCGCCACGTCGCACTCGTTGAGCCAATAGAACGCGCCGCCGGCACACATGCCGTGCACGGCGACGATGAGCGGCTTCCACACCCGATTCTGCTTGGCGCCCAACCAGAAACCGGGATCATCCTCGCTGAGCGGGTTGGGATGGCGGAAGCGACCGAGCTTGCGGTCCACGCCGGTGGAGAACGCCTTGTCACCGGCTGCACGTAGCACCACGACGTGAATGTCGTCTTCATGCCGGCAGATGCGCCAGATTCGGGCGAACTCGTCGAGCATGCGCTGATCAAAGCAATTGAGGACCTCGGGCCGGTTCAGTGTGATCGTCGCGATGTGGTCGGCGCCCACGTCGAACTGGACGGTTTCGAAGCCGCCCTCGGCGGATGTCATCTCGTTTCCCTCGGAAGCATCAGGACGCGTTCGGCCAGCATGGTTTTGAGTATCTCCTCCGTGCCGCCCGCGATGCGGTAGCCGAAGGCGCCCATGATCCATTTGTTCCAGCCGAAGGTGCCCCACTGGCCCGAGTCGACGACGAGTTCCTGCTCCAGGATGGCCCCGGCGAGGTCGCCGAGGGCGCGCAGGTTCGACGACACCAGCAGCTTGTCGATGGCCCGCTCGGCGCCTGAGAGCTCCGACTCGGGGATCGCCTGGACCCGCTGCTGCTGGAAACGCGCGATCCGGAGCCGCGAGTACACCTGGCTCCACTGCTGACGCACCTGCGGATCTCCGATTCGGCCGGTGCGCTGGGCAAGTTCGCGCAGCAGGCCGATCGCCCGGTCGGTAACCTCGTGCGTCCGGTCTCCCACCGCTTTTCGCTCGCCCGCCAGCGCCCGGGTCGCCACCTGCCAGCCGGCGCCGACATCGCCGACGACCGCGCGGTGCGGCACGACGACCTGGTCGAGGAAAACCTCGGTGAAGCTGGCACCGCCGGTCATCTGCCGGAGCGGGCGCACCGTGACACCGTCGGCGTTCATCGGGACCACCATCATCGTGAGCCCCTTGTGCTTTGGGGCCTGCGCATCGGTGCGCACCAGCGCCAGCCCGATGTCGGCGAACGACGCATTGGACGTCCACACCTTCTGACCCGTGATCGCCCACCCGCCGTCCACCTCGGTCGCCCTGGTGCGCACACCCGCGAGGTCCGATCCAGCGGCCGGCTCGGAAAACAGTTGGCAGGCCACTATTTCACCCCGGTAGATCGGCACGACGTAGTCGGAGACCTGCTCGGCGGTCCCGCAGCCCAGGATCGCCGGGCCCACTGTGCCGATACCAATCCGCAGCGGGCTCATGTCGGGGATCTCGAACGACGATTCGACTCGCCGGTAAAGCGCCTCGTAATCGGCCGACAGGCCGCGCCCACCGAACTCCACCGGGCCCGTAATCCACCCAAAACCGGCCTGCCACCGCAACTTCTGCCACCGGCGCGCCGCGTCGGCCTCCGCGTGCTCCTGCTCGTCGCTGGTCTCGTGGAACAGTGTCAGAGCTTCGTCGCCGACGCCCCACGCCGCATTCTGTTGGACGCGGGGCGTGGCCTGGCCGCTGAGGAACGTGACGGCATCCATGACGAAGCGACGCTGCTCGTCGCTGCGGGCCAGGGCCAACAGCGTGTCGGCCGAGGCCATCTCAGTCACCATTGCACATGTACATTCTTGATGCGCAGATATTCGTCGAGGCCGGCCCGGGATCCCTCAACACCGTGTCCGCTGTCCTTCCATCCGCCGAATGGCGCCGCCGGGGGCAGAGCTGCCATGCTGTTGACCGAGACGTAGCCTGCGTCCAGCGCTTCGGCGACGCGGTGCGCGCGCCCGAGGTCGGTGGTCCAGACGTATCCGGCCAACCCGTAACGGGTGTTGTTGGCAATCTCGACGGCCTGCGCCTCGTCGGCGAACCCGATGACCGACAGAACCGGGCCGAACACCTCGTCCTGCGCGAGCGGACTGTCCGGGTCGACGTCGGCGAAAATCGTCGGTTCGATGAAGTTGCCCGCAGCCAGCTCGCCGGAAGCGCGGGAGCCGCCGTGCACCAACCGCCCATCGCCACGACCGCGGGCCTCATCGATGACCTCCAGGATGCGGTCGCGCGCCTTCTCGTCGACGACCGGTCCCATGCTGGTGGTCGGATCAAACGGGCTGCCGAGCCGAAACTTTGACGCGGTCGCGATCACGCCCTGGAGCACCCTGTCATAGATCGACTCGTGCACCAGCAGCCGGGTCGGCAGGAAGCATCCCTGTCCGCTGTTCTGCGAGATGCCAAGGATCGCCGCCAATTTCGCAGACTTGTCGAGCTCAGCGTCGGCGAACACCAGCGACGCGGACTTGCCGCCAAGTTCCAGCACCGTAGGGATGTGCCGGGCGGCGGCGGCCTCGCCCACGGCGCGGGCGGCAACGCCCCCGCCAGTGAACGAGATCATCGCGACGCGGTCGTCGGCGCAGAGCCGCGCTCCGACGTCAGGTCCACCGGGCACCACGTTGACCAGTCCTGCGGGCAGTCCGGCCGCACAGACCAGTGAGCCGAAGTAGAGGCTGGAGAACGGCGCGGCCTCAGACGGTTTGAGTACGACGGCGTTCCCTGCCGCGAGCGCCGGAGCGACCTTGAGCGCCAACGCCATCACCGGCCCATTCCACGGGATGATGGCAGCGACCACACCGTAGGGTGAGCGCCTGGTGTAGTCCAGTCCGCCGCCGGGCGCACCGACGGCGGGCACCGTCCCCTCGATCTTGTCGGCGTACCCCGCGTAGTGGCGGAACCACTCGGCGGCCGCGCCAACGCCGGCCTGCGATGCCCGCAGCGGCATGCCCATCTCCAGCGAAACCAGCGCTGCCAAAGTATTGGATTTTGCGTCAACAGTATTAGCTACTGCCAGCAGATGGTCGCGGCGCGCGGCCGGGCTTAGCGATGCCCACTGCGATTGCGCCTCGACTGCCGAGGCGACGGCGTCATCGACCTCCCCGTTGTCCGGCAACGACCAGCTCCTGAGCTCATCGCCGGTGGCGGGGTCGCGATGGATGTGGTCAGTTCCGCCGCCGTCGCGCCATGACCCGGCGATGAACGCGGACGCTGGCGCCAGCGCGTTGATGGCGGACTCGCGCAGGTCCGCGCCGGGACTCACCGTGGTGGTGCTCACAGGCCAAGCTCCTTCAACATTCGTTCGCGGTGATACGCCGGTGTGCCGAAGAGCATCTCGGTGCTCTTGGCGCGGCGGAAGTACAGATGTGCCGGGTGCTCCCAGGTGAATCCGATGCCGCCGTGAATTTGAATGTTCTCGGCAGCGACGTGGGAGTAGGCCTCCGAGCAGTACGCCTTGGCCAGGCTGCACAACAACGCGGTCTCCTCGGAGCCTTCCTCGATCGCCGCGCAGGCCGCATAGGCCGCCGATGTCGAGGACTCCACCTCGACCAGCATGTCGGCGCACTTGTGCTTGATCGCCTGAAACGAGCCGATGGGCCGTCCGAATTGCTCACGGACCTGCGCGTATTCGACGCTCATCTCCATCAGTCGCCGCGCGCCGCCGACCTGTTCGGCGGCCAACGACGCCAGCGCGGCGTTCAGGGCGTGGCTCAGGTACGCGTCGGCCGCGCCGATCGTTCCGATCGCCGTCGCGTCGGTGTCGTCGAACGTGACGTTGGCCTGTCTGCGCGTCAGGTCGAGTGTCTGCACGGGCAATGCTGAGTACCCGCGTGATGCCGAGTCCACGGCGAACAGGCCGGGCCCGTCGTCGGTGGCGGCCGCGACGAGCACGACATCGGCTGCCGCGCCGTCGATCACGTACGGTCTACTGCCCGTCAATGTCCACCCACCGCCGTCGGCGCGCGCCCGCACATCGTCACCGGCGGCCACCCAGTGGCCGCGGCGATCGGTGAACGCCACTGCCGCGATTGACGTCCCATCGGCGATCCGCGGCAGCAGGTCCGCGCAACGTTCGTCGTCGCTGCTGGCAAGCAGCGCGCTGACGCCCAGCACGGCTGAGGACAGATACGGTGCGCACACCAGCGCGCGGCCCATCTCCTCCATCACGATCTGCAGATGCTTGAACCCAAACCCGGTGCCGCCGAACTTCTCCGGTACGAGCAGGCCCTGGAGCCCGAGCTGATCGGCCATCGCAGTCCATAATGTGCGGTCGAATCCGACGTCACTCTCCATGGCCGATCGGACGGCCGGTTCGTCGGAGTACTTGCCGAAGAAGCCGCGCGCCGTCAGCCGTAATTCGCGCAGCTCGTCATCGTCTAGATCGCTCAATTGCCGTCCTCGGTGTGGGTGGTCGGGATATCGGTTTCCCAGCGCAGGACAAGGCGGTCCATGCCCATCGATCCGCCGCCGTGGGTGTGGATGCTGTCCGTGTCAACGGCGTGATAGTCCGCAATGCGGCGGTGGAACTCGCGCACGGCGGTGCGCATTTCCTCGCGGGCCAGATGCGATCCGGCGCACCGGTGCGGCCCCGCGCCGAATGCGAGGTGGCGATTGGCGCGGCGACGGAAGTCGACGGTCAGCGGATCGGGGAACTCGTCGCGATCCATGGCGGCAAACGTGGTCGACACCAGCACCCGGTCGCCGGCTTTCATTGGCACACCGGCGAACTCGACATCGGCGACCGCGCTGCGTGCCGTGTTCACGAAACTGAAGACCCGCAGCAGCTCCTCAACGGCGCCGGAGATCAGGTCGGGATCCTCGACGAGCTCTCCGCGGTGGCGCGGGTTTTCGGCCAGGAAGCGGAATGCGAACGACAATGCGGCGGTGACGGTGTCGAGGCCGGCGATGAACAGTAGGAAGGTGAAATTCTGCACCTCATCCCTGCTCACCGGGCGGTCCTCGATCGTCGTTGCGAGCAAGTTGGATACCAGATCGTCGCGGGGGTCGCCTGCCCGCTCGTCGATCAAGCTGCGCAGGTATTCGTTGATCTCCACGCCCGCGGCGGCGCGCCGGGCCGGATCGTCGTAGCCGTGCAGCAGCACCGAGTTCCATTCGACGAACTGTTTGGACTCCGAGTCGGGTAGCCCGAGCATGGCGGTGAAGATTGTGGTGGGGAACGGCTGGGCGAAGTCCGCGACGAACTCGCACTCTCCGCGTGGGACGAGCCCGTCGAGCAGTCCGATGCACACCTCCTCGATGACCGCCGCCTTGGCTGCCACCACCTTCGGTGCGAAGAACGGGGCCAGCACCTGGCGGTACGGGCGGTGCTCTGGCGGGTCCAACTCCAGCGGGACGAGCTTCTCCTTGCGCTTGGGTTGGGCGGGAATCCCGGTGGATGCACTGGAGAACAGCTCGGGCTGCTGGAGCGCCGCCCGGATGTCCTCGGCCTTGGTCAGCACCCAGTAGCCCCCGTGTATGGGGGTGAAGAACGCCCGGTTCGCCGGCGCGTTGCGGTAGACGGCGAACGGATCGCGGTCCACCTCCGGCCCGGTGACGTGGTCGAAGTCGTGAACCAGACCAGGCGGCACGTGCGCGGGAACCCCTCGTTCGTTGCTCACCAAGGCAGTAGACCTCCGTTCGACACGTCGCGGCAGTCTTCCCACGCACTCCGTGGACCGCATAATTCGTTATATCAATAACCGATACTTTAGTCCAGCCGCGGTGTCAGTCCAATTCCACACCGTGACCGCGACTGACGACCAGGAAATGGGCCCACGATCAACCATGGTCTGGCAGCGACTCCATTGCCGCCCCGCACAACGAGGTGTGCGAGCGCGATTCGACACGATTCCCGAGAGCCGGTGCCGGCGACCCAACAGACGGCCAGTCCCGACGAATCCCGGAATAATCGGTGATAAATTGACCGCTACGTAGCCACAGGACGCCATCAGCGCCATCGGGCAGAACCGGACCGCAAAGGCAAGCATGTCTGAAATGCTGGGCGAGGCCAAAACCACGCCCGAGACACCCTCGCCGAAAGCTGCCTCCCTGGTGGCAGCACAGATCCGCAAACAAATCGTGCTGGGTGAACTCGCCGAAGGCGACCTGCTTCCCTCGGAAGCCGAGATGGTCAAGCGGCTCGGCGTATCGCGGCCGACATTGCGCCAAGCTTTTCGCATCCTGGAGACCGAACACCTCATCACCGTTCAGCGCGGTGCCCGCGGCGGGACCACGGTGCTGCGCCCGTCGATCAAACTGGCCAGCCGCTACCTCAGCGATCTGCTGCGCTACCGCGTCACGACGCTCGGCGACGTGCTCGCCGCCCGGTTGATGATCGAACCGGCCGTCGTGGAGCTGCTTGCCCGGCGCCGCGACGACGCGGCCATCGAGGCGCTCAAGTTGGCGGTACGGGAGCAGCGGGCGGCCGAGGACGACGACACCTCGCTGCTGAACTCGGCCGAGCAGTTCCATGTGCGACTGGTCGAGCTGGCGGGCAATCCCGTTCTCGCGCAGTACTGCAAGTTGATCAACTACCTTATCCGCGGCCAGATCCGACGCCTGCCCGCACGCGAAGACGCGGCGCTGACGCTCGGCGCTGACGAGGCTCACGACAAGCTTCTCGAGCTGTTGGCGGCGGGCGCCGCACACGCGGCGGCCGAGCACTGGCGTGAGCATCTGAGCGACGTCCACGCCCGGCTTGCCGAGCTGCTTGACCTGAACTCGCGGCTGGACCCGCCCGACTAGCGGGCGTGGGCCTGCCAGAGCCGGGCCAGCTCGGGCTTTTGTACCTTGCCCGTCGCGGTCCTCGGCATCACGTCGATGGCGGCGATGGCCACCGGGTACTTCTGTGGTGCGATGCGGCGGGCGCGCAGACCGTCGATCAGGTCCGCGAATCCGGGAAACGTGTGCCCGGCGCGGGTGGTCACGAACGCGACGACCTGCTCTCCCAGCCGCGGCTCCGGCACGCCCAGCACCGCCGCGGCGGCGATCGCGGGGTGTTCGCACAGCGCGTTCTCGATCTCATGTGCCGAGAACTTCTCCCCACCGCGGTTGATGATGTCCTTGATTCGTCCGGTCACCTTCACCCACCCGTCGGCGTCGACAATCCCGATGTCGCCTGTGGTCAGCCAGCCGTCACCACGGATCGCACCGCTGACATCCTCGATGTAGCCCATCATCTGTTTGGGGCTGCGCAACAGCAGCTCGCCCTCCGATCCGGGCGGGAGGACGGTTCCAGCGTCGTCGACGGCGACAACCTCGGAGCCGGGCTCGACACGGCCGTCGCTGTTGGCCCGGCGCTCCAGAGGGTCGGACGCAGTTCCGTACGAGATGGACGGCGCCTCCGTCATCCCCCATGCCCGCCATGCCGCGACACCGGCATTGTCGGCGCGAGCCAGCAGCGTGGGCGGGGTCGGGGCGGCACCTGTCTGAAATCGGCGCACGCGGTGGCCACGGTAGTCCGGTTTCTCGTACCGCTGCACCAGTTCGTCGAGGAACACCGGAGCGCCGACGGCGAATGTGACCTTCTCGCGTTCGATGACCGCGACTGCCCTGGCGGGATCCCATCGCGACAGCACGACGACGGGCGTGCCGACGCACCACGGCACCAGCGTGCTGATGACCAGTGCCCCAATATGCGGGATCGGCGCGGGATTGAAGACCACATCGGCGTGGGTGAGCGCGGCGCCGCGCCGGTAGCTGTTCATTTCGGCGAGCAGGGACCGCGAGTCGTGCCGCACCCCCTTGGGCGCTGCCGTGGTTCCTGAGGTGAAAAGGATCAGGGCACATGCGCCGGGATCGGTGAAGCCGGCGAAGGTCGCGGCGGTACTGGCGTTCGGTCCGGGAAACACCGACCAGCCGGCCCTGTGTGCGCCGACGATCAGACGGACCAGCGGTCGTAGGGAAGCCACGTCGAGCGCCTCGTCGACCTCGGCGGCCGGGGACCGCGTACCACCCAGGTCGGCCGCAGCGATGACGGCCGACGGTGTGGACTGACGCAGTGCGGCGACGGTTTCGCTGACGCGGAACAACGGAAGGACGGGCACGGCGATCGCGCCGAGGCGCCAGCAGCCCAGGATCGCCGCGATCAGTTCGACGCCGTTGGGTAGCTGGATCAGCACGCGGTCGCCGCGGCGCACTCCGCCGTCGTGCAGGGCCGCCGCGAGCGCCAG
>JGI12053J15887_10001099_pt1 | contig 12170 bp, 7 predicted proteins | sample MedBloCAOM1_O3_FD_15887 | JGI IMG/M metagenome (IMG submission 15887)
CAGTATGCACGACAGGCGGCCATACCAGGAGCGAAACCACCGTTCGTTATCTTGGCATCGAAGTTGATGACGCGCTTGCAATAGCAGAACAACTATAGCGGGTGTTGAGTCCGATCAGGTGATGATAGCTGCCGGTCGATACGAAGGCGGCGGGGCGCTATCCCTGCAATACGAAAGCGACCCGGCAAAGATGACCGCGGAGTTTGCGAAGGAAGTGGACGCCTTGAACCGATAATGTCCTTTGATTTTTAAGCACAAGGACCGCAGCAGTGAACAACGATGATCGATCTCTGAAGCTAAGTGCATCGAATGAAGAATTCGTGGTTTTGGTAATTCGAATAGTCTGCCTTGGACTTCTAGGGTACTGGTCGTTGATCCTGATCAGGCCATTTTTGACAATCATAGTCTGGAGCATCATCATTGCTGTAGCGCTCTACCCAATCTTCGATTGGCTTTCAGCTAAACTTTATGGCCATCGGGCACTGGCGGCGGTTGCAATTATTGTTTTCACCTTTTTTGTAATGCTGGGTCCAGCGACGTGGCTCGCCCTCAGTTTGGCTGAAACCGTTCGGATGCTCCTTGCGCGATTTGGCGACGGTAGCCTGGCAATTCCCGCTCCTTCCGAAGCGGTAAAAGCCTGGCCGCTGATCGGCGAAAAGATCTATGAGCTCTGGCAGCTCGCGTCGACGAACCTTCGGGCCGTCGTCATCGAGGCGGCGCCACATCTCAAGCCGCTGGGCACTAGCTTGCTCAATGCGGCAGGCAGCGTGAGTATAAATCTGCTCAAATTCATCGCTGCACTCGTTATTTCTGGTTTCCTTCTTATCCCGGGCCCGTCACTGATCCACTCCATCAAAAACGTTCTCGGCCATGTTGCAGCCGGGCGGGGTGAAGAGTTTGTCGATTTGGCGGGAGCAACAATCCGCAATGTTTCACGCGGTATTATTGGTATCGCAATCCTGCAGGCTCTATTGGCGGGCATCGGCTTGCTGTTCGCCGGAGTTCCTGCGGCGGGTTTGTTCAGCTTTTTGGTTTTATTGCTCGGAATAATTCAAATTGGCCCCTCTGTCATCTTAGTTCCGCTGATCATATGGAGCTGGTTTGCGATGGACACGACAACGGCAGTTCTGTTTACGCTCTACATGGTGCCAGTAAATTTACTCGATAACATATTGCGACCGCTCGTCGCCAAAGGCCTGAGCACACCAATGCCAGTGATATTAATCGGCGTGCTCGGCGGCACACTCGTGCATGGCATGATTGGTCTATTCGTCGGGCCAATTGTGCTTTCGATCGCTTGGCAGTTGCTTGTGGTTTGGACAAGCAATGGGCCGAAAAGCAAGGACATGGTCGGGTAATCACCCTTGCTGTCCGGTAGGCTTGCACGACTACCCAAAGTATAATATCGCCCCGAAAAGTGCCGGACTCAGACATTCCTGATTTAGGCGAACGTTGCAACCTACGCTCGTCGAGCCACGAACGTCCCGTTCGGCTGATAGAAGATCAATTCGTCCATCGCCCCGTCGGGACCGCGGCGGAATTCTACGCGGAAGCCCTCAAGCTCGGCTATGGCGAACGTTCGGGCCTGGTAGGGGAGCAATTTGGAGGCTGGCTGACTCCCAACTGTCAGTGTGAGCTGTCCATCTTTGTCTTGCCCCACCACGATGCTCGTCAGCCCGTGGCTGAAAGTGCCGATGCAGTCCTTACGGAAGGCTGGATCGACGGAATCGCCGGCGGGGACGCGGGTGAAGACGATGTCTTTGACGAGCGGCTCCAAGGGAGCCGACAGGATCGCGATGTTTCCTTCGCGGTCGGTGGAAAATGAAATGGCGAGCCGGTCGGGCAATAGACGGCCGGACGCTTCGGGAAGCTCGAATGTGTCGTAGTGACGATGCGCGAGCGGCTCCGACATGCCGCGATACTCCCACCGCAATTCGTCACCGGCGTGCGTGATTGCCATCCGACCGTAGCCAGGATGGGCGTAGTCGCCGGCATAGTCGGCGAGGTCATGGCTTGGTCGCGTGTTCGGCCGCCGCAACGCTTTGCGCGCCTGCCGGTCAACGTCGAGCTGTGCCACGCCCTTGCGGCGCCGCTCACGATAGCGATCGAGCCAGGGCACCAGCTCTTTTCCGCACACACGGTCGAAGACAAAATGGACGAGAATGTCCGGCACTGGGCTGGAATCACGATTGGTGAACACGGCGACACCGACACCGCGCTCGGGCAACATCGTCATCAGCGTGCCCCAGCCGATCCAGCCGCCACCGTGGGTAACGACGCGCTCTCCGCGATAGCTGTGCAAGCCGAAGCCGAGGCCGTAATGCACATCGCCGATCTCAGCGAATTCGGAGGCCATGACATGAACGCGCGGCGTCTGCAGTTCCCGTATCAAGCCTGGTGACAGCAGCCGTTGCCCCTCGAACTCGCCCTTGTCGAGATGAAGGCGAAGCCAGTTCGCGAAGCCTGCAATGGAGGTGTTGATGCCCCCCGAGGCCGTGGTGCTGATCGGCCACAGCTTGGCGCGCAGGCGGGTGTCCCCGTCCATCGCGTAGGGCACGGCCGCGTCGTCGGCTGCGGCGAGTTCCGCCGCCGTGAAGGTCACAGTCATGTGCAGCTTGTCGGTCAATCGGGCGCGGGTAAATTCGGTCCAATGCTGACCGCTAATGCGTTCGGCCACCATGCCGGCAACGAGATAGCCGAGGTTCTGGTATTGGAAGGTGCTGCGAATGTCTTTGCTCGGCTCCAAATAGCGCATCGCCGCCAGCATTTGCTGGGGCGATAAATCGCAAGGCATATGAATCCAATCGTGGCGCGGCAGGCCGGAATGATGGCAGAGCAAATCGCGCACCGTGATCCGGTCGGTCGCCACGGCGTCATATAGGCGGAATTCCGGGATGTAATCCCGGACCGGCTTCTCCCAATCAAGACGCCGCTCGTCCACCAAAACGGCCAAGCCCGAGGAGGTGAACGACTTCGTGATCGAGCAGATCATGAAATGGGTGTCGGTGGTCACCGTCAAGCCGGCTTCGACATCGCGAAGGCCGTAAGCCTTGAGTAGCGCTACCTCGCCGTTTTGCACCACCGCGATGGCTAGGCCCGGAATCTTCCACTCGTCCATCGCTTCCGCGATGAGAGCGTCGAGGTCGGGAACGAAGCCCGCGATTGGTTCGCTGTGCGCGCCCGGGAATGCCATAGGAGGGATTCCTCAACTGGAGCAACGAAATCTCGCGCCGCGACGCGTCACCCAGATCAATGTTTCCCATCGCAGCAATTACTGGCCCGATCCGGACAGCCGGCAGGTGCAGGCGTCGTTCCCTCCAATATTGCAATCGGTGGGGTACATCAAATCGGGCAAGCTCCGGGGTCGGCAGTAACCGGCGCGACGCGCTCGGATTTCGCTGCCGTGCGTCCCCCACCGCGCGGCGAACTTTGTGCCGGGCTACGAGGCCTATGTTTGGGGGCGATCGGCGCGCCCGCAAAGTTCGCCCGAGCACGTGCTGCAAAAAGGATACGAATGTCGGAACCGGGACACCAGCCGGTTGTCCGCGTCGGCGGCGTTTGATACGTCCGCAATTCCATGGCGCATGACATCTTGATCCGCGGCGGATTGCTGCTCGACGGCACCGGTGCCGCGGGCCGGCTTGGCGACCTCGCGATCCGCGATGGCCGCATCGCCGCCATCGGCACCAATCTCGGCGACGATGCGGCGAAAGTGATCGATGCGACCGGGCTGGCGGTGGCGCCGGGTTTCATCGACATCAAGACTCATTCCGACTTCACGCTGCCGATCAATCCCAAGGCCGAGAGCAAGGTGCGCCAGGGCGTAACCACCGAGATCATCGGCCATTGCGGCTTCTCCGTCGCGCCGGCACTGCCGGGCAAGGTCGAGCTGCTGCGCGATTATTTGAGTCCGAGCGCGCCGTGGCTGCCGTTCAAGGAAACGACCTTCCCGGCTTACCTCGACACTTTCCCCGCAACCGCGGTCAACGCCGGCATGCTGGTCGGCCACAACACGCTGCGGCTGATGGTCATGGGCATGGCGGAGCGGCCGCCGACGGCGGACGAGCTCGCGCAGATGATCGCCCTGCTGGAGGACGCGCTCGATGCCGGCGCGCTCGGACTTTCGTCGGGACTGTTCACCGCGCCCGGCTCCTACGCGCAGCCCGCGGAGATGACTGCGCTCTGCCGCGTGGTCAAGCGCTCCAACGGCGGCTACTTCACGCATCTGCGCGACGAATCGAACAAGGTGCTGGAAGCGCTCGAGGAGGCGATCGCCATCGCCGAGGCGTGCGGGGTGCACGTGGAGATCGTGCACTTCAAGTGCTCGGGAACAGACAACTGGGGCAAGGCCGCACGCGCACTCGACATGATCGCGGCCGCCAAGGCGCGCGGGCTCGACGTCGACTGCGATTCCTATCCCTATGCCGCCGGCAGCAATCCACTCAAGAACCTGATGCCGCAATGGGTGCAGTCAGGCGGCGTCGCGGCCATGCTGGAGCGGCTCGCGCAGAAGCAGACGCGCGAACGCATCCGCTCCGACATTGCCCGCGATGGCCTCAACAATTGGGGCCGCCTGCCGTCGTGGGAGTGCGTGCAGATATCGATCTCGCCCAACCTGCCGCAGCATGCCGGACGTACGATCGGCGCGCTCGCGGCCGAGCGCGGCCAGAATCCGATCGATACCGTCGCCGACTATCTGATCGAGGACAAGGGCGCGACACGGGTGTTGGTCACGTCGATCTCGGAGGACGATATCCGCGCCATCATGCGCTCACCGCTCGCGCTGGTGGGCTCCGACGGCAACTGCGTCGCCACTTACGGCACCGTGAGCCAGGGCATGCCGCACCCGCGCTTCTACGGCACGTTCCCGCGCGTCATCGCCCATTACGCCGGCGAGCTTGGCGTGATCCCGCTGGAGTTGGCGATACACAAGATGACCGGCGCGACCGCGCGGGCGTTGAAACTCAGAGATCGCGGCCTGCTCAGAGAGAATTATTGCGCCGACGTGACGATCTTCAATCCCGCGAACTTCAAAGATCGCGCTACCTACGCCGATCCGCACCAATATCCGACCGGCGTGCGCACCACCGTGATCGTCAACGGCACGATCGTGGTGGAGGACGCGACCCATACCGGCGCGCTGCCGGGCAAGGTGCTGCGCCGGGACGGCGCCGGCCGCGTGGGTTGATCGTCGCCACGCTGATACTTCATCCTCCGACCACGCAACCCCTTGATCATGCTCCTCGTCAGCGCGCCTTGCCCGTGGAGTCCTGCGTCCCGCCCTGATGGCTCAGCGCCCAGACGTAGTCGGCCACCGCCGTCACCTCGGACGGCGAGAGCTGGGCGCCGCCCATCGGCGGCATCGGGCTCCTGAATTCCTTCGGGTTCGGCACGCCGTCGGTGATGATCTTGGCGATCGATTGGACGCTGCCGTCGCCCCACAGCCATTTCGAGCTGGTGAGGTCCGGCCCCAACGGCGTACCTTTGGCATCCGATCCGTGACACCCGGCACACGTGCTTCCGCCATAGAGGCGATGGCCGAGCGCGACACGGTCCGGCGTGCCCCCGGGCGGCGTCGGCAATGCAGCCAAAGCGCCGGCGTCGGGATGCACGCCTTCCGGCGGCCCTGCCGCAGCGGTCGACGTGTTGCCACCAGCCGGCGCGGGAGCCGGCGCAATCCCGGCGACCGCGGTTCCACCGCGATAAACGATGCGCCAGATGCGTCCGCGCTGATCGTCGGAGACATAGAGCGCGCCGTCCGGCCCCACCGCCAATCCGGAAGGCCGGTGCGCGGCACGACCCGGCTCCTTCGACGCGCCCGCAAAGCCGTCGGCGAACACCACGTAGTTGCCTGACGGCTTGCCGTCGGCGAGCGGCTGGAACATGACGTTGTAGCCGCCTTGCGGGGCGGGCGCGCGGTTCCATGAGCCGTGGAAGGCGATGAACGCGCCGCCGCGGTAAGGCGCCGGGAATTGCTGCCCCTGGTAGATCGCGAGATCGTTGGGCGCCCAGTGCGCCGGAAATGTCGCGACCGGCGCTCGTTTCTCGGCGCATGGCCCGATCGCCTTGCCGTCGCCGCCATATTCCGGCGCCAGGACCAGCTTCTGCTGGCTCAGATCGAAGTAGCAATACGGCCAGCCATAGTCCGCGCCGCGTTCCAGCTGCACCAGCTCTTCCGCCGGCTCGTTGGCGCCCTGCTCGGCGGTGTAGAGCGCGGTCCAGTTCTCACGCAACTGATCCCGTCCGTGCTGGGTCGCGAATATCCGGCCGGCGGAGTCGAAGGCAATGCCTTCTCCGTTGCGCAGCCCGGTGGCGAAGCGCTCGGCGGGCGAGAATTGCTGGCCGGTACGGTTGGCGTCATAGCGCCAGATGCCGGCCCGCGTCTCCAGCTCCGTGCAAGGCTGGATGCCCGGAGAGTTGGGAATTCGGTTCTGCCGCTGGCAGGCATTGGTAGCCGAGCCGAGGTCGACGAACAGGCCGCCCTGGGCATCGATCTTGAACGGATGCATGGGATGGTCGCCGGTGAGCGGCAATCCGGAAACGACGACGTCAGGCGCTCCCGTCGGCGCGATCGCCCCCGGCGGCAGGGCGTAGCGAACGATACGGTCGTTGGTCTCCACGAACAGCGCGCCATTATAAAGGTCGATCCCGGTCCCGCCGGTATTGCCGCTCTCGACCCCGGGGCCGAAACGAACGACCTTGTCGGCGCGTCCGCTGCCGGTGGTGTCCTGCAGCGCCAGCAGGAAGCCGCCGTCGGGGGCCTTGGCATTCTCGGTGTTGGCGTAATAGCGGCCGCTCCAGGTGTTGACGTAGACCACGCCGTTCGGAGCCACGACCATTTGCCGGGCGTGGCCGACATTGTCCGCGAACACGGTGGCGCAGAATCCGGGAGACAGCGTGATCCCGCCATTGTCCCCTGCGCAGGTGCTCCCGGCGTTGGAGGCAGTGTTCCGTCCATCTTGCGCGGCCGACGACGAGACACTCACCAGCAGCATGCCGATGATGTGAAACGTCATCGCAGCAAACCGGACTGGCGCTTTGCTTATCGCTGCATCGAGTTTCATGATATCCGCCTCCATCTCACCCGATCATGACGTGGAGAGCCACGAGCGCCGCACGGCCGTGGCTCTCGGTTGCGGTTGCGATCGCGACCGAGTCTACGTGCCAGGATCGGAAGCGACTTGGGGCGGATTGCCGTTATTGCGCCGGCCTTGCGACAATCGAGGCAAGAGATTTCGCTCGACTTTGTAACACGAATCTCGTAGAGAGAATGCATCTTCCCAGATTGCGTTCAGACCCAGGCCGACGCGGCGCGCCGGCTGCCAACGGCGCGCGCCGCACGCGATCGGCTCGCGCTGGCGTGGGCTCACGCCGGCAAGGCTCGTTCATGAAACACGCGCGTCATCATGCCAGGGCAGCTGCCCAACGGGCGACCCGGAATGCCGCCATTAGTAGAGGCTGGATTGTTTTTTCATTGTTATTAACAATGGAAATGGTGTCGAAGAAGCGCCGGAAGGCCACAAGTTGGGCAAGGGCCCATCGTGCGTTCCCCGACGACGCCGCAAAGTCTGGAAGGAGCGGATCAGGGGCCGGCCATCGATTTGAATACCGGATCGAGCTTTGCGGTCAGCGCCGCCCCGAAGTGACCCTGGGGGTTGGACGGCGGCAGCCGGTCCATCGCTTCCCAGCTGCGAATGAGGATCCTGGCGTGATCGAAGGCACGCCTGAAATCCGTTCCCGGCCGCAAGGACTGTTTGAACAGGGCATCGCCGAAATAGGTCCATTCCCGCCCGGTCGCGCAGCCGAAAGAGGTGTTCTGCGCGTCGGCCGCGGTCAGAACGATGGAGTCATCGTTGGCCAGCGGCTGCACGAATACGCCGCCGAAACAGGCCGACACGATCACGACCCGGTTCTTGATCCCTTCCTTGTCGAGACTGATCTTGACGTCTTGCGCGCTCAGCACCGCGGCGCCGCCGCCCGGTATCTGCAGCGCGATGCCGTTGTTGTTTCCGTGCGACGTCATGAACAGGAGCAGGACGTCCTCGCTCTTGTTCATGACCTGCCCGACCGCTTGCACCGCCGCGGCAAAATTCCGGCGGCTCGCCAGCGGCGTCGTCTCGACCGTTTCGGCGTTGTTGACCAATCGCAGCGAACGACCATTGACCGGCAAGGATCGCTCGAGCGCTCCCAGCGCGCCGTCGACCTCCTTGACGAAAACGTCCTGATCGGCCCAGCCCGCGATCCCGATGGCGTAGATGTCCGTCACCCCTTTGCTCTGCGGAGCCAGACGCGCAAAAGCCGCTTGCAGCAACCCAGGCTGCAAATTCTGCAGCCGCGCCGATGCGATGTCCGGGTCGGCGTTGCGCTCGCGACGGGCAGCCTGTGCAGCCTGGGCGTATTCCCACCAATTGGCGTTACGGGCGTCGAAGCTCGGGCCTGCGAAGACCGGCGTATGCGGCACCAGGCTCTTGGCGATGAACAGCGCGGCCCATAGCGCGATCACCCTTGTCAGCAATTGCAATCGCGCGCCGGGCTCGACGCTGCGAATGATGGCAAACATGCCGCCGATCCAGGACACGAGCGGCGCCAGAAAAAATGAAATCGAGAGCGCTCCCTCCAGCCAATCGCTCAGCCCATGGGTGCGCAACGCGGGAAAGAACCAGATCACGATCCCGATCGGGGACGGCGGCAGGACGAGCGCCAATGCCAGCCTGATCGCCGACAGCACGACCTCGGTCAGCACCGAGAGCGCAACCATGGCGGAGAGAAAAGTCATGCGCGCGGCCGGGCGCACGAAGAATGCTGCGACGACGACCGCAATGACGAGCCATGCGATCAGCGCGTTGAGGCCATAAGGATTGAAGACCGGCGACGGGATCGCATCGAGGTACTGGATGACGCCGCGAACGAGCGCCAGCACGAGGGTCCAGCCGACGAGGGCGGATAATCCAACGAGTGGCGGATTCGGCGTAGGCCGCCAGATGGCGGCACGCGCTGCGAACTTGAAGACCGACCACACGCTGGCCACCCCCTCCCGGAGCAGGATCGTTCACCCAAGGCCCCTGCCGCGACCGTGTATCCCCCCGGTCGTTCGGCATCAAGGCGCGACGCTCGGGCTCTTCCCCCAGCGAGTATGCGAACGGATGGCCACCCAAGATGACCGTAATGGGGCGTGGGGGCTGTGCGGCCGTTGCCGCGTCGCGCGCGTAAAACCGGTACTGGACGAGACTGTTGATGAACGGGAAACGAATGACACACGATGTGAGCGGTTGCGACCAACCGCCCATTGACAGCGGCGCCCATGATCATAAGATTTTGTGTGCGCGGGATCGCTCGTACTCGTACGAGTGATGCGCGCGATAAGACCGAAAGGGAGGCGCGATGCCCCCGGGTTACCCAGGCCGCCATGACCGCCGCGGCATTGTTCGGGCCTTGGCGTAGCGGCAAACTTCGCGAACGGCAGCGTCGGGAGCGGCCTATTGGGCCGCATCAGTGAGGCATGGCCCGCCCTGGCCCCTCCCGGCGAGTGCTTCTCTTCCTCTCTTTAGCGCTTGACGAACCTCTTGGCGCTTTAGCAGCTGTACGAGGCGCGCGAGCAGCCTTTGCCGCGCAGGGCCTCGCCTTTTGCCGTCGGGCACCGCATATGAGGTGCCATGAAATTCCTCGACGAGGCCAAGGTCTATATCCGCTCCGGCGACGGCGGGAACGGATGCGTGTCGTTCCGGCGCGAGAAATTCATCGAGTTCGGGGGACCGAACGGAGGCGACGGCGGCCGGGGCGGCGATGTGATCGTGCAGGCGGTCGACGGGCTCAATACGCTTATCGACTACCGCTATCAGCAGCACTTCAAGGCCAAGAGCGGCCGCGGCGGCATGGGCAAGGACCGTCACGGCGCGAGCGGCGACGACATCGTGCTGAAGGTGCCGGCCGGCACGCAGGTCTACGAGGAGGATGGCGAGAGCCTGCTCGCAGACCTCACCGCCGTGGGCCAGCGGGTGGTGCTCGCGCGCGGCGGCAATGGCGGCTTCGGCAACGCGCGGTTCAAGACCTCGACGAACCGAGCGCCACGCAACGCCAATCCCGGCCAGCCAGGAGAAGAGCTTACCATCCGGCTGCGCCTCAAGCTGATTGCCGATGCCGGGATAGTCGGGCTGCCCAACGTTGGCAAATCGACCTTCCTCGCGGCGGTAAGTGCGGCCAAGCCGAAGATTGCCGACTATCCCTTCACGACGCTGCATCCGCAGCTCGGCGTCGTCGACAGCGATGGCCGCGAATTCGTGCTTGCCGACATTCCCGGACTGATTGAGGGCGCGCATGAGGGTATCGGGCTCGGCGACCGTTTTCTCGGTCATGTCGAGCGCTGCCGCGTGCTCCTGCATCTCGTCGACGGCACCGGCGAGCACGCGGGCGAGGCCTACAAGACCGTGCGCGCGGAACTCGAAGCCTACGGCGAAGGGCTGGGCGAGAAGCCCGAAATCGTCGCGCTCAACAAAGCCGACGTGCTGACGCCGCAGCAACTGAAGCAACAGACCGCGCGGCTCAAGCGCGCGGCCAAAAAGACGCCCCTTGTCGTTTCAGCGGCGACCGGCGCCGGCGTGCCCGCGGTGTTGCGCGCGTTGTTGCACGTGATCGATCAAGGCCGGCGTGAGGAACAGCCAAGTGCCCCGGTCGAGGCCTGGCAGCCGCAGGATTGATGACCAACAAAGAACCCTGGGCTGCCGCGCGCAACCCGACGGGCAAAAAGCGCCGATTAGACTAGCGTCCAACGCGCTCCAATATGCCGATCAATCGGCGGGCGTCGGCCGGCGCGGCGCTCTTCTGATCGTTGTCGAAATAGACGAACAGCGTGCGGCGCTGACGCCGCCATTTAACGATGTGTCGGGCCCAGGCGCGTAGCGTCTTGTCCGGATAGTGGTCCTTGTAGCGGCCGTCGGGCCCGTGTCCGCGCACATAGACGTGACGCGCAGTCACCTCCCACGGCGACGGCGCGTCGTGATGATCGGAAACGCAAAGCGAGACGTCATGCGCGCGCAGAAGGTCGAACACGTCGTCATCGTACCAGCTCTTGTGGCGAAACTCGAAGGCATAGGGATAGCAGCGCGGCAGCATGCCGAGGAACGCGGCCAGGCGCTCGCGGTTCTTGGAAAACTGCGGCGGCAGCTGGAACAGCACCACGCCGACCTTTGGTGAGAGCGCCTTGAGCCGTGTCTCCATCAGCTCGATCGAATTCGCGCAATTCTCGCTCAGCCGCTTCCAGTGGGTGATGAACTTCGATGCTTTCCAGGCGAACAGGAAATCCTGAGGCGTTTGATCGCGCCACGCCGCCACTGCTTCCGGCGACGGCGTGCGGTAGAACGAGCCATTGATCTCGGCGGTGGGAAACTGGCTGGCGTACCAGCAAAGCCAATTCTTTTTCGCCAGATCCGGAGGGTAGAACGGACCGCGCCAGCCGTCGTAAGTCCAGCCCGAGGTGCCGATCCACACCCTGCTCATCTGTTACGCCCCTTGGCGTGCACCCGAAAACACATGCTAAACAACGCGCCGGTGCGACAATGGTTGTCGCGTGCCGCCGGTCAGTTGCAGCCCGAAACATGTCCCGGAAAGCCCCCTCCCTCACCGACTTCCGCCGCATCGTGGTGAAGGTCGGCTCGTCCCTTCTGGTCGACAGCGATGGGGGGCGGCTGCACGACGATTGGCTTTCGGCGCTGGCCGAGGACATCGCCGATCTGCATCGCGACAAGCGCGACGTGCTGGTGGTCTCGTCAGGCGCGATCGCGCTCGGCCGCGCGGTGCTCAAGCTGCCGCCCGGACCGCTCAAACTCGAGGACAGTCAGGCCGCGGCCGCCGTCGGGCAGATCGCCCTTGCGCGTACGTGGTCGGAGGTGCTCAGCCGCCATCGCATCACCGCCGGCCAGGTGCTGGTCACACTGCAGGACACCGAGGAGCGCCGGCGCTATCTCAATGCACGCTCCACCATCGACAAGCTGCTGGAGTGGCGCTCGGTGCCGGTGATCAACGAGAACGACACGGTCGCGACCAACGAAATCCGTTACGGCGACAACGACCGGCTGGCGGCGCGCGTCGCCACCATGGCGAGCGCGGACCTACTCGTGCTGCTCTCCGACATCGACGGGCTCTACGACGCCCCGCCTGCCGGCAATGCGGCGGCC
>JGI12053J15887_10001100_pt1 | contig 12156 bp, 9 predicted proteins | sample MedBloCAOM1_O3_FD_15887 | JGI IMG/M metagenome (IMG submission 15887)
CGCCGGTCCCGCCGGAGGTGCCATTCCCGGACACCCCCCATCGGCGCTGACCAGATCCTCAGCCGTGACCGGCTTGTCGGGGGTCAACGGTGCTGTTTCAATCGAAACGTTTTTGATGAACAGCCGGCCCGAGCGCGAAAACCATTGCGCGTCTTTCGACAGCAGATCGGACTGAAACATTTCGGCCGTGCCCGAGCAGCCCGCCATCACCGGGGCGAGCAAAAGCAACGCCAGCAATCGTTGTCGATGAGGATTTCTGTCTCGCACGATAACCCTGGTTCCCACCCCGTCGCCTAAGCGGTTGTCCCACCATCACTTTGCGGCACGACCGTGGCTATGTCCAAGCCCACCGACCGAAACTGCAGATTATCATTAATTGCGAGATATCGCTATTCCCGCCGCTGCCAGCGGCCCCGCTCGTCCGCCTGCCAATAAGTGACCTCGAACCCGCGCGACTTGCAATCGGTCCAGGCGCCCCGCGCNGCGGCCAACGCATCGCCGTCATCGCCGTTGAAAACNAGCACGACGCGATCATAGNCGTCCGCATCTTCAGGCAAAGCGGCATTATCGATCAGAAACCTGACATTGGCGCGGTTCGGGTTGCCCTCCTCCGCCGCCAGCACGATCGGCTGATCCTGCGCATCGGCGGCGCGCCAGGTGGCGTGCGGCAAAAACGAGTCGTCGCGGTAGGTCCACAAATGGGCGTCGAGCGCGTCGGTGCGCTCCTGCGACGTCGACTGCACCACCACCCGCCAGCCGCGCTCCAGCGATTTTTCAAGCAAAGGCGGCAGTACGTTTTCGAGCTGCATGTTTTGCAGGTGGTAGAACAGGACTTCCGTCATCGGTTCAGCTATTTCTCAGCTATTTCTTGGCTTCGTAATACTCCGCGACCAGGCGCTCCAGCAGACGAACGCCGTAGCCCGAACCCCAGCTGTGATTGATGTCGGTTTTCGGCGCGCCCATCGCGGTTCCNGCGATGTCGAGATGCGCCCACGGCGTGTCGTCGACGAAGCGCTGCAGGAATTGCGCCGCGGTGATCGAACCGCCGTTGCGGACGCCGGCGTTCTTCACGTCGGCGAACTGCGAGTCGATCTGCTTGTCGTATTCGGGGCCGAGCGGCATGCGCCAGACCCGTTCCCCGGTCTCGAGCCCGACCTTGGTCAGGCGTTCCGACAATTCGTCGTTGTTGGAGAACATCCCGGCATATTCGGTGCCGAGCGCCACCATGATCGCGCCGGTCAGCGTGGCCAGATCGACCATGAATTTCGGCTTGAATTTCTTCGCCACATACCAGAGCACGTCGGCCAGCACGAGGCGGCCTTCGGCGTCGGTGTTGATGATCTCGATGGTCTGGCCCGACATCGAGGTCACGATATCGCCGGGGCGCTGCGCGTTGCCGTCGGGCATGTTCTCGACGATACCGATGGCGCCGACCACATTGACCTTGGCCTTCCGCGCGGCCAGCGCATGCATCAGTCCGACCACACAGGCCGCCCCGCCCATGTCGCCCTTCATGTCCTCCATCCCCGAGGCGCCCTTGATGGAAATGCCGCCGGTATCGAAACAAACGCCCTTGCCGACAAAGGCCACCGGCTGCTCGCCTTTCTTGCCGCCGTTCCAGCGCATGACCACCATCCGGCCGGGCTGCGTCGAGCCTTGGGCGACACCGAGCAGCGCACCCATTCCGAGCTTCGTCATTGCCTTGACGTCGAGCACCTCGACGTTGACGCCGAGCTTGCGCAGCTGGCTGGCGCGGCGCGCGAATTCCACCGGGTAAAGGACGTTCGGCGGTTCATTGACGAGTTCGCGCGCGATGATGACGCCATCGACGATGTGCCCGTCGGGAGCAAAGGCCTTGCGCGCGGCGCCGACATCGCCGACCGCGAGCGAAACGTCGGCACGCAAGGCGCCATCCTCGCCGTCCTTCTTCTTGGTCTTGTAGCGATCGAACTTGTAGGCGCGCAGCCGTATGCCCGATGCGACCGCGGCCGCCTGCTCGGGCTGCATGGCGCCTGACGGCAGCTCCGCGATAATTGTCACGGCGTCACTGCCGGCGCGCAGCTTGCCGGCGGCCACACCACCAAGCTTGAGAAAGTCAGCGTCCTTTAATGCCGAAAGCTTGCCGGCGCCGATCACGATCAGGCGGGAGACCTTGAGACCCTGCGGCGCCAGAATATCGAGCGTGGACCCGCTTTTGCCCTTGAATTGGCTGCTGTCCGCCGCGCGCTTGACCATATCGGCCGCGGCCCCCAGCGCCTTGCGGGTCGCCGCGCCGAATTTCAACGTGTCGTCAGTGAATACCACCAGGGTGCCGCGCGCGGCGCTGGAAAACGGGACGAAGCCGACCTTGACGGCGTCGGACATAGGCAATCCTCCAAGAATCCAATAATCAGGGCTGTCGCTCGGCCGGGAACCCGCCAGGCGGTGTTTCGAATGCTCTCTTCGCCTGCGGTGCAGATCCGTCAAGAGCACGGTCCGGGGCACTATGGCCCCTCTGCCGCCGCGCTGCCAAGCACCGCCGTGGCCGATAGGTCACATTACACGATTTATTAACGATATCGTGAGGGTGCCATGGCACAGCCATTTTGTTGACGGATCAAAGGGATGGTAGTGAGAGAGTGAGCCGGCCGGATCGATGGGGCGCGACCAAGGGGAATCCCATTTCGGGATTGGTCGCGCATTGCAGTTCCGGTCGTTAGGTGGGGATCGCGCGGTAGCCGATGGGGTCGATCGACAAGTATATTTTTCGCACGACGCTCGCGTCGTTTGCGCTGGTTCTGATCAGCCTGACCGGGGTGATCTGGATTACGCAGGCGTTGCGCGGCATCGACCTGATGACCAGCCAGGGTCAGACCATTGTCACGTTTCTCGGAATCACCAGCCTGGTCATCCCGGCGCTGATTCTGATCATCGCGCCGATCGCGCTGATGATCGCGATCTCCCATACCCTCAACAAGCTCGCGACCGATTCCGAGATCATCGTGATGAATGCGGCCGGCTTCTCGCCGTTCCGGCTATTCCGTCCGTTTTTCTTTGCCACCTGCGTGGTGGCGGCGATGGTCGCGTTTATCGGCTCCTATCTTGCCCCCGACGGGATGCGCCGCATCAAGCAATGGGACGCCGAGATCACCGCCGACGTCCTCACCAACATCCTGCAGCCCGGCCGATTCGCGCAGCTCGATCAGAACCTGACCATCCGGATTCGGGAGCGCCTGCCGGGCGGCGTGCTGGGCGGCATCTTTGTCGATGACCGCCGCGACCCGAAGGAGCGCGTCACCATCATTGCCGACCATGGAACGGTCCTGAAAACCGACAGCGGCTCGTTTCTGGTGCTCGAGGACGGCAATCTCGAACGCTTCGAGGCCGGCAAGCGCGATCCGGCGCTGGTGGCCTTCGGCCGCTATGCGTTCGACATGTCGAAATTCTCCAATCAGGGCCGCGACGTCACGCTCGGGATTCGCGAGCGCTACCTCTGGGAGTTGCTGTCTCCGTCGCCCGACGATCCGGTTTACCAGCAATTGCCCGGACAGTTCCGTGCCGAACTGCATGACCGCTTCATGGCACCGATCTATCCCTTTGCATTTGCCGCGCTGACCTTTGCGTTTCTCGGCGCGCCGCGCACCACGCGTCAGAGCCGCAATTTTTCGATCGGCGGTTCGATTTTCGCCGTGTTCGGTCTGCGGATGGCGGGATTTGCATGTTCCGTCATGGCGGTGAAATCGCCAATGGCGGCTGTGGTTCAGTATCTGATGCTGGCGGTGGCGATCGGCGCCGGCATGTGGATCATCCTCGGCAGCGTCGTCGTGGAGCCGCCCGCGGCGCTGATGGAAGCGATCAACAAGTCGAACGCGCGGCTTGCGCGACTGTTTGGGCGGCCGGTCACAGCATGAGCATGATGATCAACACGCTTGGACGATATTTTGCCGGCCGCTTCGTGGTCTCGGCGGTCGGCGTGTTCGCGAGCATTTTCGTGCTGCTGGTGCTGGTCGATTACATCGAAATGGTCAGGAAGACCTCGGGCCTGGTTGGGGTGTCCGCGATCACGGTGGCGGAGACATCGCTGTTCCGGGTCCCGCAATTGCTCGAAAAAATGATGCCGTTCTGCGTGCTGATCGGGGCGATGACCTGCTATCTCGCGCTGTCGCGGCGGCTGGAGCTGGTGGTCGCGCGCGCCGCCGGTGTTTCGGCCTGGCAGTTCATCGCGCCGGCACTGGCGAGCGCGATCATCCTCGGCCTGCTGGCGACCGTCGCCTATAATCCGATGTCGGCGAATCTGCGCGAGCTCTCCAAGCGGATGGAGGCGGAATTGTTCGGCTCCGCGCCCGGCGGCGGCGTCCAGGACGCCTCCGGTTTCTGGCTCAATCAGGTCAACAGCGACGGCCAATGGATCATCAACGCCGCGCGCAGCGAACAGCAGGGCGTGCGGCTGACCGGGCTCACCGTGTTCCGGTTCGATCCGGACCTCCAGTTCAAGGAGCGAATCGAGGCCCGCGAGGCCACCCTCGAGGAAGGGCGCTGGCTGTTCAAATCGGTGCGCCGGTACTCCCTCGACCAGCCTCCGCTTGACCAGGACACCTTCTACGTCACCACCACCCTGACGCCGGCCCAGGTCCGCAATAGTTTCTCCACCCCGGAGACTGTGTCTTTTTGGCAACTTCCGAGCTATATCCGGTCTTCGGAGAGCTCCGGATTTGCGACAGCCGGGTACCGGTTGCAGTATCACAAGCTCATCGCACAGCCGTTTTTACTGGCCGCGATGGTGATGCTGGCGGCCGCCGTGAGCCTGCGGTTCTTCCGTTTCGGCGGCGTCCAAAAGATGGTTTTGAGTGGCGTGGGCGCGGGCTTTCTGCTCTACGTTTTGTCGAAAGTAACTGAGGATTTGAGCAAGGCTGAGTTGATGCATCCCATCGCTTCGGCGTGGTTGCCCGTTTGTGTGGGCGGCCTCACCGGTTTTTTGGCCTTGCTGTACCAGGAGGACGGGTAGTGGCCGTTGTCGCCGCCCGCCAGGGAAGGTCGTCTGCGTTCCCGCGGCGCACGCTCGTGCGCCGCCAAGGTATGCGCTTGGCCTCGGCCTGCGGACCCGTTCTGGCCCTGCTTTTCGGCTTGGTTGTTGTCGGCACGGTCGGTCTTGGCCTAACGGCCCCGGCGTCAGCGCAAGGCTTTACCTACAACCCGCAGCCGCCCCGGCCGAAACCGCCGCCGGCCGTCAAAAACGGGCAGATGCTCGTGCAGGCCGTCGAGGTCGATTACGACTACAACAATCAGCGCGTGTCGGCGGTCGGCAACGTGCAGATGTTCTATAACGGCACCAGCGTCGAGGCCGACAAGGTCATCTACGATCAGAAGACCAAGCGGCTTCATGCCGAAGGCAACGTCCGCATGACCGATGCGGAAGGTAAAGTCACCTACGCCAACATCATGGATTTGAGCGACGACTACCGCGACGGGTTCGTCGATTCGCTGCGCGTCGATACCGCCGATGCGACGCGAATGGCGGCGACGCGGATGGACCGTTCCAGCGGCAACTACACCGTTTTCGAGAACGGCGTTTATACTGCCTGCGCGCCTTGCCGGGACGACCCGAAGAAACCGCCGCTGTGGCAGGTCAAGGGCGCGCGCATCATTCACGACCAGACCGACAAGATGCTGTACTTCGAGAACGCGCAGCTGGAGTTCTTCGGCGTTCCGATGGCCTATCTGCCGTATTTTTCCACGCCGGATCCGACCGTGAAGCGCAAGACCGGGTTCCTGATGCCGGCGTTCTCTTCGACTACGGGCTATGGGTACGGCGTTGAAACCCCGTTCTACTGGGCAATCGCTCCCGATTATGACGCGACCTTCAACCCGCGCATCACGACCAGGCAGGGCGTCTTGTTCCAGGGCGAATTCCGCCAGCGCCTGATCGACGGATCGTATCAAATCCGCGCCTATGGCATCGATCAGTTGGACCCGGGAGCCTACGCCGGTCAGCCCGGAGACCGCACCTTCCGCGGCGGCGTCGACACCAAGGGCCAGTTCGCGCTGAACGACAAATGGGTGTGGGGCTGGGATGGCGTGCTGCTCTCGGACTTCTACTTTTTCCAGGATTACAGGCTTGCGCAATACAAGGATCCGCTGGGCTCGTTTCTCAGCCTGCCGACGGAAGCCATTTCGCAGCTTTATCTGACAGGTGTCGGCAGTCGCAGCTTCTTCGACGTCCGCACGATTTATTATTTGAGCTATTCGGGCAACCAGTCGCAGGTACCGATCATACATCCGGTCCTTGACTATTCGAATGTCATCAACCACTCGATTTTTGGCGGCGAAGTCAGCTACAAGACGAATTTCACAAGTCTGACGCGCGACACAGCCGCCTTCGACCCGATCACGAATCTTGCCTCCCTAAGTGGCTCGTGCCTGCCGACGTCAGCCGATGCGACGGAGAAGACGCGCACGAACTGTTTGCTTCGCGGTATGCCGGGCACTTACACGCGGCTGACGGGTGAGGTGCAATGGCGGAAGTCGTTCACCGATCCCTTCGGCCAGATCTGGACGCCGTTTGCGATTCTCCGCGCCGATGCGATCGACGCCTCGATCTCGAACCAGCCGGGCGTTTCGAACTTCCTGCCCGTCGGCGAGACCCAGGCGCTGCGCGTGATGCCGACGATCGGCCTCGAATATCGCTATCCCTTCATCAACGTTCAGCCCTGGGGCACCACCACGATCGAGCCGATCGCACAGGTCATCATTCGCCCGAATGAACCCTATGCCGGCAAGCTTCCCAACGAAGACGCGCAAAGTCTGGTGTTCGACACCAGTAATCTATTCAGTGTCGACAAGTTCTCGGGCTATGACCGTGTCGAGGGCGGCGGCCGCGCCAATGTCGGCGTGCAGACGACCACGCAATTCGACCGCGGCGGCTCCGTCAAAGTGGTGTTCGGGCAGTCCTATCAACTGTTCGGCCTGAACTCGTACGCTGTCGCGGACGTGACCAATACCGGCCTCGATTCCGGTCTCGCGACCCCAAAATCCGATTATGTTGGCAGCGTCAATTATTCGCCGAACCGAACCTATACGTTCAGCGTGCGTTCGCGCTTTGACCAAGCCACGATGAACGTCAGTCGTTTCGAGGCTGAAGGACGCGCCAGCTTCGACCGCTGGTCGGTCAGCATGTTGTATGGCAACTATGCCCCGCAGCCGGAGCTCGGATACCTGACCCGTCGCGAAGGATTGCTCGGCACCGCCTCGATCAAGGTGGCGGCGAATTGGGTGGTATCCGGCGCGGCCCGATGGGATCTTGAAGCCAACAAGCTCAATCAATACGTGATCGGTGCGGGCTATGTGGACGACTGCTTCGTGCTGGCGGCCAATTATGTCACGTCCTACAACTACTCCCCCGGCAACCTGACGCCACCCGTGCTCAGTCATTCGTTCATGCTGCAGATCGGCCTGCGGACGCTTGCCAATACGTCCTCATCGGCCGGCGGCGGCGTTATACAATAGAGCTGGCCTTGTCGCTATCGTAAGCACCATTCCGGCGTCGCGGATTGAATTCGAATCGGGTTGATACAGCGAAGATGAACATGGCGACCCCCACGCGCGCTCACTGGCTCTCCTCTCTTCTTCTGGGTTGCGCCGCGGCGCTGATCCTGCTCGGGTGCGGATCGCCGTCGCAGGCGCAGACCGTCGCCGTGATGGTCAACGGCGAACCGATCACCAATTACGATATCGACCAGCGCATGAAGCTGACTTTCCTGACCACCCACAAGCCTGCGGTCCGGCAGGACGTGATCAATGAACTGATCGATGAAAAGGTGAAGATCAAGGAAGGCAAGAAATTCGGCGTCGATCCGACCTCGGCCGACATCGATCAGTCCTACGCGGCGATGAGTTCGCGGATGCGTATTACGACCGACCAGCTCACCAAATCGCTTGAAAGCCAGGGCATCCGGCCCGACACGCTCAAGGCGCGCATGAAGGCCGAGATGGTTTGGACCAGCCTGGTCCGCGGCCGCTACAAGGAGAGCCTGCAGGTCGGCGAGAAGGACGTCGCCGCCGCCGTGCAGGCCGGCGGCGACGAAAAACTGCAGACCGAAGCGTTCGAATATCGGCTGCAGCCGATCGTGCTGATCGTGCCCCGCGGATCCGCGCCGGCCGCCGTCGAATTGAGGCGCAAGGAGGCCGAGGCGCTGCGCAGCCGGGTGCAGACTTGCGAGGACGCCAACTCGTTCTTCAAATCAATGCAGAATGCCGCGATCCGCGAGGCCGTGACCAAGACCTCGGCCGACATACCGCAGGTTCTTCGCGACGTCCTCGACAAGACTCCGATCGGCCATTTGACCGCGCCCGAGGTGACCAAGCAGGGCGTCGAAATGGTGGCGCTGTGCGGACGCAAGCCGACCACCATCGACACCCCGAAGAAAAAAGAAGTCCGCGACAAGATGTTTGTCGAAAAATATGAGGCGAAGTCGAAATCGTACCTGCAGGAAGTCCGCAGAGCCGCGATGATCGAATATCGTTGATGCATGGCAAAACCCCTCGCGCTGACGTCCGGCGAGCCTGCGGGTATCGGCCCCGACATCACGATCAAGGCGTGGCTGCGCCGGAATGAACTGAAGCTACCGCCCTTTTACGTGCTCGGCGATCGCGACTTCCTAAGCCACCGCGCAAGCGCGCTCGGGCTCGACGTCAAGTTCGCCGACATCGGTCCCGAAGATGCGATCGCTGCATTCGCGGACGCATTGCCTGTCGTGGCCACCGGTCACCCGGCGACGGCAGGGCCAGGTCAGCCCGACAGCACCAGCGCGGACGCCGCCATGGCCTCCATCCGCCAGGCGGTCGCCGATGTCGCGGCCGGGCGCGCCAGTGCTGTCGTCACCAACCCCATTTCCAAGAGCGTGCTCTACCGCGCTGGATTCCGGCATCCCGGCCATACCGAGTTTCTCGCCGAACTCGCGGCGAGCAATGGCCATGTGCCGCAGCCGGTGATGCTGTTGTGGTCCCCCACCCTCGCCGTCGTCCCCGTAACGATCCATCTGGCGCTGCGCGAGGCGATCACGCGGCTATCGACCGACCTGATCGTCTCGACCGCACGCATCGTGGTCGCGGATTTGAAGGCCCGCTTCGGCCTCGCCCATCCGCGCCTTGCGGTATCCGGTCTCAATCCGCACGCCGGCGAGGACGGCTCGCTCGGCACCGAGGAACTGGCGATCGTGACGCCTGCCATCGAGATCCTGCGCGGCGAAGGCATCGATGTCAGGGGACCGCTGCCCGCCGACACCATGTTCCACGACGCCGCGCGGAAAACCTATGACTGCGCAATCTGCATGTATCACGATCAGGCGCTGATCCCGGTCAAGACACTGGCCTTCGAAGACGCCGTCAACGTCACGCTGGGATTGCCGTTCATCCGGACCTCGCCGGATCACGGCACCGCCTTCGACATTGCCGGCACAGGCAAGGCCAATCCATCGAGCCTGATCGCAGCGCTGCGGCTGGCCGCCCGCATGGCGGTGGCGCGGCCGGCATGACCGCGATCGACGACCTTCCGCCGCTTCGCGAGGTCATTCGCCAGCATGCTCTGTCGGCCCGCAAATCGCTCGGCCAGAATTTCCTGCTCGACCTCAATCTCACCGCGCGGATCGCGCGCGCCGCGGGCCCGCTCGAAGACGCCACCATTGTCGAGATCGGCCCCGGCCCCGGTGGGCTGACGCGCGCCCTGCTGGCCTTGGGCGCGCGGCGCGTGATCGCGGTGGAGCGCGACGAGCGCGCATTGGCGCCGCTTGAAGCGATTTCACGGCGGTATCCCGGGCGGCTGGAGATCGTCTGCGCGGACGCGCAGGTTTTCGATCCCCGGCCATTGCTCGGCGATATTAAAGCAAAAATCGTCGCCAACCTGCCCTACAATATCGCCACCGCGCTATTGATCGACTGGCTGTCGATCGAGCCGTGGCCGCCGTGGTACGACATGATGGTGCTGATGTTTCAGCGCGAAGTGGCCGAACGCATCGTCGCGCGCGAAAATGACGAAGCCTATGGCCGGCTGGCGGTGCTGGCGAACTGGCGCGCCGAAACAAAAATCCTGTTCGACATTTCTCCCGCCGCCTTCGTGCCGCAGCCCAAGGTCACGTCATCGGTGGTGCGCCTGGTCCCGCGCAGTGCGCCGGCGCCGTGCGACCGCCGCGCGCTGGAACAGGTGGCGGCCGCGGCCTTCGGCCAGCGGCGAAAAATGCTGCGGCAAAGTCTCAAGTCACTGGCCGTCGATCCGGCGCCGCTGGCCGCCGCGGCTGATGTCGAATTGACACGGCGCGCCGAGACCGTTCCGGTCAGCGGCTTTGTTGCCATGGCTCGCGAACTGATAAATATACGCGCGACAAAATCATCCTGAAGGAGAGAAACGCCATGGCGCAGATGCGTCGCCAATCCCTGGTCAAATTCGATGCGCCGCTATGCGAAACCATCGTCGATACGCCGAAGCCGCAAGGCAAAGAAGTGCTCGTCCGGATCGAGCGTTGCGGGCTGTGCCATTCCGACCTGCATATCCAGGACGGATACGCCGATCTCGGCGGCGGCAAGAAGCTCGACACCACGCGCGGCATGACGCTGCCGTTCACGCTCGGACACGAGATCGCCGGCGTCGTCGAGGAAGTCGGCTCCGATGTGTCGAAGGACCTGATCGGCACCAAAAAAGCGGTGTTCCCGTGGATCGGCTGCGGCCAATGCCGCGATTGCCTGAATGGCGACGAGAACCTCTGCGCCAAACAGCGTTTTCTCGGCGTCTCGATCGACGGCGGATTCGCCAGCCACGTGCTGGTGCCCGATGCGAAGTACCTGCTGGATTACGATCCGCTGCCGGTCAATCAGGCCGCGACCCTGATGTGCTCCGGTGTCACCGCCTATGGCGCGCTGAAGCGGCTGGTCGACCGGCCACGGCAGCGCAATCTGCTGCTGATCGGGCTCGGCGGCGTCGGCATGATGGGGCTGGCGTTCGCGCAGGCGATGTTCAAGCAGAAGATTTCGGTGGCGGATTTGAGTCCTGCTGCGCGCGAAGCGGCGCTGAAGAACGGCGCCGCGGTCGCCTACGATCCTTCCGAAACCGACGTGGTCAAGCGCATCATCAAGGAAACCGAGGGCGGCTTTGACGCCGTGGTCGATTTTGCCGGCAACGAAAAGTCGATGGCCTTCGCGGTCGCCGCGGTCGCGCGCGGCGGCAAGATCGTGGTCTCCGGTTTGATGGGCGGCAATTTCAGCCTGCCGATGGTGCAATGGATCTACAAGCGCATGACCATCGAGGGTTTCATGGTGGGCACGCTGGCCGAGGGCCAGGAGCTGATGGCGCTGGCCCGCGCCGGCAAGATCAAGCCGACGCCGATGAAGGAAGAGCCGATGGGCGACGTCCAGAAATGGATCGACGAGTTGCGCGCCGGCAAAGTCGTCGGCCGCGTTGTGCTGACAAACTGATCGGCTCAGGCCGGGTAGCGTTTTTTCAAGAAGTTGCCCGGCCCGCGCACGCCGATGCGAGCCTAAATTAAGCCCTATCGCCTCCGGAATTGCGGCTCATTGCCACCCAACTCTTTAGCGAGATTGGGAGTGTGAAGCGTCGCGTATCATCACCGGAGGTGCACATGCCCAACCGAACAACGAAATTCGTGTCCGCCCTGTTGGCCAGTCTGCTCGCCGGCGCCCCGCTCACCACGGCATCGCACAGCGCGCCGGCGCCGGCCGAGGCCGAAAAATGTCTGGCCGGACCGAAGGGCACACCGCCCCAGGGCGGCCATTGGTACTACCGCGTCGAGCGCGCCACCAAACGCCATTGCTGGTACATCGGCGACGAGAAGGAAAAGGTCGCGCGCGCAGCACCGGCAAATTCCTCAGCTTCGGCCGATTCCGCTTCTCCCGCTTCGCCCCCGAAAAATGCAGCCACGCAAAGGACCATCGCGGACGCGCGCGCCGAACTGCCCTTGCCGCAGATGCAGGTCGAACCGGAATCCAGCATCACGGGGCAACGCGCCGTGGCGCCAGCCGCGAATACAGCGGGCACCGACACCAATCAACGCGCCAATGTATGGGACACGAATACCCAATCATCCCTTATCGCGTCGCGCTGGCCGGAGTCATCGGGCGTCAGCCCGTCGGCAAGCCCGGCGTCGGCACCGGCCACGGACCAGTCGGCCGCCA
>JGI12053J15887_10001102_pt1 | contig 12134 bp, 14 predicted proteins | sample MedBloCAOM1_O3_FD_15887 | JGI IMG/M metagenome (IMG submission 15887)
GGCAGCNGTAGTGGACCGCCACTTCGACCAGCCGCACGGAGTTGGAAGAGTCGGATGCGCCGATCACCACCAGCGCATCGCAATGCCGGGCGATCGCCTTCACCGCCGCCTGCCGGTTGCTGGTGGCGTAGCAGATGTCCTCCAGCTTCGGGCCCTCGATGGCGGGAAAGCGGCGGCGAAGGATGGCCACGATCTCGATCGTGTCGTCGACCGACAAGGTCGTCTGCGTCGCGTAGGCGAGGTTATGCGGATCGGGCACGTCGAGCGCTTCGGCCTCCGCCACGTCCTTGACCAGCAGTACGGCGCCAGCGGGCAGCTGGCCCATGGTGCCGATCACCTCCGGATGGCCGGCATGGCCGATCAACACGACGGTGCGCCCGCACTCGTGGTGCCGCTCGGCTTCGCGATGGACCTTGGAGACCAGCGGGCAGGTGGCGTCGATGAAGATGAGGTTGCGGCGTGCGGCCTCCGCCGGCACCGCCTTCGGCACGCCGTGCGCCGAGAATACCACGGGACGGTCGTCCGGCACCCCGTCGAGTTCCTCGACGAAGATCGCTCCCTTGGCTTCGAGGCCCTCGACGACGCAGCGGTTGTGCACGATCTCGTGGCGGACATAGACCGGCCGCCCGTAGCGCGCGATGGCGCGCTCGACGATCTGGATGGCACGATCGACGCCGGCGCAGAAGCCGCGCGGGCTGGCGAGCAGGATCGTGAGCGGCGTCTTGTGGGTCTCTATCATGAGAAATCGTTCAGCGCGGATGCCGGCCCGCTCGCTTGCAGGCTCGCGGACCATTGCCTAGACTCCGCCCGGAAACGGATTGGCGCGGCACCGTAACAAAGCCGCCGCAACGGGGAAAGCAACATGACCGAGCCGGTTGTCGCGGCGAGGGTGCCAGCGAAAGTGACGCTGGAGGCCGGGAAGGACTATTGGTGGTGCGCCTGCGGTCAGAGCAAGAACCAGCCGTTTTGCGACGGCAGCCACAAGGGCGGTGCGTTCACCCCCATGAAGTACACCACGGAAAAGGCGGGCGACTACTGGCTCTGTGCCTGCAAGCACTCCGGCAAGAAGCCGCTTTGCGACGGTACGCACAAGACCCTGGCATGATCGACAGAAAATTCGCCCTTTTGGCGCCGCTCGCGCTTGCGCTGTCGCTGGGCGCCTGCGGCTGGTTCGGCAGCAGCAAATCCGACGACAGCAGCAGCGTCTATTGTCCGGCGCCGCTCACCGTTGCGGACGCCCAGCGTCTCACCCGTTTCAAGGAAGGGCCGGGCCGCGATCCGCGCGACATTGTCTTCGAAGCGGCGCTGATCGCCTCGGGCACGACGTGTGAGCTCAGCCGCAACCAGCTCAACGTCACCCTGCTTATGCGGATATCGGTCACTGCCGGCCCATCGATCGGCGCGAGCGCGGCGCAGGTGCCTTACTTCGTGCGCGTCATCAACAGTAGCGGCGGCGTCCTGCAGGGCCAGGAGTTCACCGCCGACTTTCGGCTGACGTCGGCCAATCCCCGCGGCACCTCGCAGGAGGAACTCACGCTGCGGCTGCCGTACAACGAGATCAGCGACCTTGCGGGCTACCGCATCGCCGTCGGGCTGAAGCCGACGCAGGAAGAGCTCAACTACAACCGACAGGCAACGAACCGGCCGTGAACGAAGCGCCGCTCAGGTAGCCTTCATGGGGCGGGCGTCACCGGGCGCAACCAGGTACGCTCTTCGCTCAGGATGAATCGCTCGGTCTCGGCGAACGCGAAGTTGTCCATCGCCGCCTTGTCCGTCCGCAGCCGGGCGCGATAGGCCTCGTAGGCCGCCAGGCTGTCGAACGAGATGAGGGCATGGGCGATGTTGTTCGTGCCCTCATGCGGCATGAAATAGCCTAGAAGATCGCCGCCGCAGGCCGGGATGATCGTGAGCCAGTTGCGAGCATAGGTTTCGAACTGAGCGCGCTTGAACGGGTCGATCACGTAGCGGATGGCGCAGGTGACGGTCATGGATGCCTCCGATCGGGTTGCAGGCGATAATTTAGCCGTTACCGGTCGGTGAATGCTTCGGTCCCGGCCGAAGACTTGACAGCGACTTGCCGCGGACGTTCCACTCTCGGTGAATACTTGGAGGATTGCCTTGAGCGCCTATGCGGAACGGTTGGAGGCACTGGCCGCCGAAGCGGCCGACCGCTGCACGAGCTGCGGCAAGTGCTTCGAGGTCTGCCCGACGGCGCGCGAGGCCGGCCTCGATGCCGCCGAGGCCGTGCAGCGTGTCGGCGAGCTCAAGGCCTTGACCCTGGGTGGCGCACCGGCGGACGGCTTGCAGAAATGGCTCGGCGCCTGCGACGGCAGCGCCCGCTGCAGCGCTGCCTGCCCGGAGGACATCAATGTCCGCCAATGGGTCACCATCGCCAAGATGAAGGCGCTCGAGGCGACTCGCCCGCGCGAGGAGGGCGCCGCCAATGCCGCCGGCCGCTTCCGACACATGGCGCAGGCGGTGCGGCTGCTCGCCAGCATGCAGCTGCCGTCGGAGACGCTGAAGAAGATCCTGGCGCCGGCCGAGCGGCGGACCGCCGACGTGCTGTTCTATACCGGCTGCAACGTGCTGCGCACGCCGCACATCGTGCTGAACGTCATGGATATCCTCGACGCGCTCGAGCTCGACTTCGACGTGGTCGGCGGCACCGCGCATTGCTGCGGCGTCTACCAATTTCAAGAGGCCGACCTGCCGACCTACGAGCGCATGGGCCATCGCACCTTCCAGCGCTTCGGCCAGTCGGGCGCCTCCAAGGTGCTGACCTGGTGCCCGACCTGCACCAAGAATTTCGACGAGCTGGAGAAGGACGTCGAGGCGCCGTCGTTCGACCTGGGCCATATCAGCGAATTTCTGGCTGCCAACCTCGATGCGCTCCAGGCGCGGTTCGTGGCGCATCAACCCAGGCGCCGCGTGGTGATCCATGAGCATCAGGGCATCGGCGCCACGGTGGCCAGCATCGCCAGGCTCATGCGCGCGGTGCCCAATCTCGAACTGCTGGAACTCGAGCAGGATTCCGGCTTCTCCTATGCCTGCGGCGGCCAGGCCGCCAAGTTCAAGGACCGCGAGCAGGCGATCCATCGCCGGCTGGCCGAAGGCGCGGTGGCGGCCGGCGCCGACACCATCGTCACCATGTACCATTCCTGCCACCGCGCGCTCGCGGGCGCCGAGGCGATCTATCCGCTGAAAGTCGTGAACTTCACCGACGTCATCGCCGAGGCGCTGGGCCGCGGCGGCCATCCCGACTACTACCGCCTCTACAAGGCGGGCGGTGCGATGGACGAAGCGGTGGCCGCGGCGCGAACCTTCCTCACCAACAACGGCGTGCGGATCGACGAGGCCTCGGTGCAGTCGCTGACCGCCGACATCTTCAACGAAACAGGCCTCGCCGGCTCGCGCGAGGCGTTCGTCCAGGCCTTTACGGCCATGGCGCGGGAAGATTGAGGAACGAGCTTGGGGGTGTTTTCGTGCAGGTCGATCCTTGAAATTCGGCTGCTCTAGATTACCCTTGCATCATGAATGCCATGCTGATGAAAGAACTGTCGAAGCTCAGCATCGAGGAACGTCGAGCGTTGATCGATGACTTGTGGGACAGCATCGACAGTGAACTTGATGCAGCGCCGATCTCCGAAGAGGTCGGCAAGCTGCTCGATGAGCGCGCCGCAGCGTTAGCGCGCGATCCAAAGCAGAAGAAATACACGCTTCAGGAAATTGCCGCGCGTCGTAACGTCAAGTTATGACCTTTGCGGTCGTTTATGCAAAAGACGCCGTTGACGACATCGATGCGGCGTTCGACTGGCTTGCCGCTCGGGTACCGGCCGCTGCAGTTGACCTGTTGAGGGCAATCGGCCGGGCGGAAATACATCTCAACCGCAATCCAGCCATTTACCAAGTCGTTCGAGGTAACCCGTCAGGCGACATACGTAGGGTCAACCTTTGACCTTTTCGATATCAGCTCTACTTTCAGATCGTGGCTTCTGAGGTCGTAGTGATTGCCTGTCTGCACGCCAGCAGGTCGCCCAAAGTACACGCGCAAATCTTGTCCGACCGCGTCTGACTTTATCAGCCACGCCAGTCGGCGGAAGAAACCGCCGCGATTTCATCTCTCCTTGATCGCCAGCACCGCCCACGCTGCATCGGCGAAGAAGCGGCGATGGGCCGATAATTCACCCGTGAAGCGACCATAGACCTTGTAGATAGCGGCCTGCAGTACGACGCCGATCGCCGACGCGGCGACGAGGTCGACGTTGCGCCGGGGGATCTCGCCAGCCTTCATCGCCTGGGCGATCACCTCGCGCACCACGTTCACCGGATTGGGCGTGTCGTCGGGCACCTGGATCAGGAAGGAATGCTGGTTCAGCAGATGGTAGGCGAACAGGGTCCAGTCGCGGTCCGCCCAGTCGCAATAGCAGCCCACGATGGCATCGATCTTGGCGCGCAGGCCTCTGGCCGGCCGCTGCGCGTCGCCGAGCGCTTCGGCCAGCGCGCGGTGGTGGCGCAGGAAGAGGTCCAGCGCCAGCCCTTCCTTGCTCGGGAAATAGCGGTAGATCGTGCCCTCGGCGATCGACGCCGCCATGGCGATCTCCTTGGTCGTGGTCTCGGCCACGCCGCGCGCCACGAACAGGGTCAGCGCGGCGCGCTCGACCCGCGCCTTGGTATCTTCGGCCTTGCCCATAACGGCCAGTCTATGAGGGAGCGCTCACTTGGCAAAGGCGTGTCCTCCACAGGCTCGCAGAACCAGCGCCAGTCGAGTGTGAAGTTGGGCGTCCAGTCGGAAAGGGCGACGGCGGGCGGTGCGGCCTCGCTCTGTACCGCGAGGAAGACGGTGAAGGCACGGCGGATGAACATCGAAACCTCCATAAATGAGTACGTGCTCACTTTATAAGTGAGTAATCACTCAATTGCAAGAAGAAAGAAATAGCCCCGTTTTTCCGGGCTTTTCCCCGTGGACGGGGCGGAGGGCAGTCCCTATGGTCGCCGCACCCAGACGATACCTGTGGGAGAGACCGCCCCTCCAAAAGGCGGCGCCGAAGGAGCAACCGGCCCCGGAAACTCTCAGGCAAACGGACCGCAGGAGGATGGGTCTCTGGAAAGTGGCGCAACGCGCGCGCCCACCGACGAAGTAAGCCGGTCCGCCGGCGAATCTTTCAGGTCTCCGGACAGAGGGGGTCGCAAGCGGCGCAGCTTTTGCGTCGTGATCTGCGACTCTGGAGAGACCTTTTTGACCGAAACACNCGCCGGCCCTCTCAAGCGCACGCCGCTTTACGCGCTGCATCGCGAACTCGGGGNGCGCATCGTGCCTTTCGCCGGCTACGAGATGCCGGTTCAGTATCCGACCGGCATCCTGGCCGAGCACGCCCAGACCCGGACCGCGGCCGGNCTGTTCGACGTCTCNCACATGGGTCAGGTNCGACTCACCGCAANGCCGGGCCANAACGCGGCCAAGGCGCTGGAGTCNCTGGTGCCGGCCGANATCGCGGGCCTGCAGCCCGGCCAGCAGCGCTACACCCAGTTCANCGACAATAGCGGCGGCATCCTCGACGATCTNATGGTGACCAGCACNGGCGATCANNTGCTNCTNGTGGTCAACGCCGCCTGCAAGGACGCCGACCTTGCGCACCTGCANAAGAACCTCGCCGCCGTTTGCGAGGTCGANCCGATGTTCTCGCGCGGGCTGATGGCCCTGCAGGGTCCGTTGGCGGCCGAGGTGCTGGCGCGGCTCGCGCCGCAGGTCGCGAGCCTGAAATTCATGACCGGCACCTTCGTCGTGATCGACGGCGCGCGCTGCTACGTCACGCGCTCGGGCTACACCGGCTGCGACGGCTTCGAGATTTCGACGCCGGCCGATGCCGCCGATCCCATCGCGCGCAAGCTTCTGGCCCAGCCGGAGGTCAAGCCGATCGGTCTGGGCGCGCGCGATTCGCTCCGCCTCGAAGCCGGTCTCTGCCTCTACGGCCACGACATCGACACCACGACCACGCCGATCGAGGCGGGCCTGCTGTGGAGCATCGGCAAGGAGCGCCGGGCACAAGGCGGTTTCCCCGGCGCCGCGACCGTCCAGCAGCAGATCGCCGACGGCGCGCCGCGCAAGCGGGTCGGCCTGCTGCCCGACGGCAAGGCGATCGCGCGCGAGGGTGCGGACATCGCGCTCGGCGGCAAGACCGTCGGCAAGGTCACGTCCGGCGGCTTCGCTCCGACGCTCGGGCGCGCCATCGCCATGGGATATGTCGAGCGCCCTCATTCAGCCAACGGCACCAAGGTCGAACTCCTCGTGCGCGGCAACCCTGTGCCGGCCGAGATCGTGCCCATGCCTTTCGTCAAACACGCCTACTACCGCGGATAGGAGCTTTGGATGGCCAGCGTCAAATACAGCCAGGAACACGAGTGGATCAGCGTCGAAGGCGATGTCGGCACGATCGGCATCACCCAGTACGCCCAGGAACAGCTGGGCGACGTCGTGTTCGTCGACGTGCCCAAGGCCGGCCGCAAGGTGGCCAAGGGCGAGGCCTGCGCCGTGGTCGAATCGGTGAAGGCCGCGTCCGATATCTACGCCCCGGTTTCGGGTGAGGTGACCGAAGCCAACGCGGCGCTGGCCGACACGCCGGGCGACGTCAACGCCGAGCCGATGGGCAAGGGCTGGTTCTTCAAGCTCAAGCTCTCGGACAAGAGCGAGCTCGACGGCCTGATGGACCAGGCCGCCTACGAGGCTTTCGTGAAAAGCCTGGGCTGAGAGAGGCCTCGCATGCGCTATCTTCCCCTCACCGACACCGACCGCCGCGACATGCTGGCGGTGATCGGCGCCCGGTCGGTCGACGAGCTGTTCAAGGACGTGCCCGCCTCGGCGCGGCTTGCCGCCAAGGTCGCCGGATTGCCCGATCACCAGGGCGAGCTCGAGGTCGAGCGCGCCTTCCAGGCCTATGCCGCGAAGAACCTGTCGCCGTCCTCGGCGCCGTTCTTTATCGGCGGCGGCGCCTACCGCCACCACGTGCCCTCGACCGTCGACTACATGATCCAGCGCGGCGAGTTCTTGACCTCCTACACGCCGTACCAGCCCGAGATCACGCAGGGCACGCTGCAATATCTGTTCGAGTTCCAGACCCAGGTGAGCCTGCTCACCGGCATGGAGGTGGCCAACGCCTCGATGTACGACGGCTCGACGGGGGCGTCGGAGGCCGTGCTGATGGCCAATCGCATCACGCGCCGTCACAAGGCGCTGATCTCCGGCGGCCTGCACCCGCAGTACCGCCGCATCATCGAGACCGCGGCGCATTGGGAAGGTTTCAGCGCCGTCGCCGGCGCGGCCGATCCGGAAGGGCTTGAAGACCTGATCGCCCAGGTCGACAAGGAGACGTCCTGCGTCGTCGTACAGAATCCGAGCTTCTTCGGCCATGTGCGCGACTTCGCCAAGCTCGCCGCCGCCTGCCACGCCGCCGGTGCGCTCCTGATCGTGGTGGTGACCGAAGTCGTCTCGCTCGGCCTCATAAAGCCGCCGGGCGAGATGGGCGCCGACATCGTGGTCTGCGAGGGCCAGTCGATCGGCAACGGGCTGGGCTTCGGCGGCCCGTATGTCGGGCTCTTCGCCACCCGCGACAAGTACGTGCGCCAGATGCCGGGCCGCCTGGTCGGCGAGACCGTCGATGCCGACGGCAAGCGCGGCTTCGTGCTGACGCTTTCCACGCGCGAGCAGCATATCCGGCGCGAGAAGGCGACCTCCAACATCTGCACCAATGCCGGGCTCTGCGCGCTCGCCTTCACGGTGCACCTGACGCTTTTGGGCGAGGCGGGCTTCACGCGTCTGGCCGAGATCAACCACGCCAAGGCGAGCGAGCTTGCCGATCGCGTCTCTTCGCTGCCGGGCGTAAAGCTCTTGAACGACAGCTTCTTCAATGAATTCACGGCGCGCCTGCCCAAGCCCGCGGCGCCGGTGGTCGAGGCGCTGGCCGCCAAACGCATCCTGGCAGGCGTGCCGGTCTCGCGGCTGATCCCGGACGATCCGTCGGTCGACAACCTGCTGCTGCTGGCCGCGACCGAAACCACGACCGAGCACGGCATGGCTCCGCTGATCGCCGGCCTGAAAGAGGTGCTGTGATGGTCCAGTCGCTCGACCGTTCACAGGGCCGTGCTGGCGGAATCGTCGTCGACGCGCCGGCCCCCGCCACCTTCACCGGCAACCGCGCGCTGCAAATCGAGGAGCCGCTGATCTTCGAGATGGGCCAGCCCGGCCGCAGTGGCGTCGACCTGCCCGAGCCGGCCAAGGTGAAGGACCGCCTGAACGGGCTGCGCCGCACGGGCGAGATCGGCCTGCCGGGATTGAGCGAGCCGCAGGTGGTGCAGCACTACACGCGACTCAGCCAGAAGAACTACGCCATCGACATGGGCGTCTATCCGCTGGGCTCGTGCACCATGAAGCACAATCCCCGCATCAACGAGAAGGTGGCGCGCCTGCCCGGCATCGGCGACCTCCATCCGCTGCAGCCGGTGTCCACCGTGCAGGGGGCGCTCGAGCTGATCGATCGCCTGGCGCATTGGCTGAGACGCTGACCGGCATGCCGGCCGTGGCGATGTCGCCGGCCGCCGGCGCGCACGGCGAGATGTGCGGCATGATGGCGATCGCCGCCGCCCTGGAGGCGCGCGGCGAACGCGCCCAGCGCAAGGTCGTGCTGGCGCCCGAGTCGGCGCACGGCACCAATCCCGCGACCGCGGCGGCGCTCGGTTTCACCGTCAAGCCGATCCCGGCCAACCACCGCGGCCGGGTCGATCTTGGCGCGCTGAAGGCGGCCCTGGGCCCGGACGTGGCGGCGATCATGCTGACCAATCCCAACACCTGCGGCCTGTTCGAATCGGAGATCGTCGAGATCTCCCGGGCGGTGCACGAGGCCGGCGCGTTCTTCTACTGCGACGGCGCCAACTTCAACGCCATCGTCGGCAAGGTGCGGCCGGGCGACCTCGGCGTCGACTGCATGCACATCAACCTGCACAAGACCTTCTCGACACCGCATGGCGGTGGTGGACCGGGCGCTGGTCCGGTGGTGCTGTCGGCGGCGCTCGCCCCCTACGCGCCCTATCCCTGGATCGTGAAGGACGGCGACCAATGGCGCGTGGCCGAGGAGGGCGCCAAGGTCGCGGGCGCGCCGCTGGGACGCCTAAAGGCCTTCCACGGCCAAATGGGCATGTTCACCCGGGCGCTGGCCTACATCATGAGCCATGGCGCCGACGGGCTGAAGCAGGTGGCCGAGGACGCGGTGCTGTCGGCCAACTACGTGATGGCCTCACTCAAGGACGTCATGAGCCCGGCCTTCGAGGGCCCCTGCATGCATGAGGCGCTGTTCGACGACAGCTTCCTCAAGGACACCGGCGTCAGCACGCTCGACTTCGCCAAGGCGATGATCGACGAGGGCTACCATCCGATGACCATGTACTTCCCGCTGGTGGTGCATGGCGCGATGCTGATCGAGCCGACCGAGAGCCAGGCCAAGGAGGATCTCGACCTCTTCATCGCGGCGCTGCGTTCGCTCACCGCGCGCGCCAAGACCGGCACCGCGGCCGAAGCGTTCAAAGCCGCACCGCGGTTCGCGCCGCGTCGCCGCCTCGACGAGACCTTGGCTGCCCGCAAGCCGGTGCTACGCTGGCGCCCCTCGAACAACCCGCCTGAAGACCCGATGAAGCAGGCGGCGGAATAAAATCAGGGGAGGAGGCATGCGAGTCTTCACGACGCTGCCGCAGGAGAACCTGGCCAAGGTCGGACCGGCCGCGCAAGCCATCGAAGCGGCCGGCTACACCGGCGTCAGCACGCAGGAAAACAAGCACGAGCCCTTCCTGTCCCTCGCCGTCGCCGGCGCCGCGACCCGGCGCCTCGAGCTACACACCGGCGTCGCCATCGCCTTCGCGCGCTCGCCCATGGCCGTCGCCAATGTCGGATGGGACCTGGCGGGGAGCTATGGCGGCGCGCGGGTCACCCTGGGGCTGGGCAGCCAGGTCCGCGCCCACAACGAGCGGCGCTTCTCCGTGCCGTGGACCGCGCCGGCGCCGCGCATGCGCGAGTACGTGCAGGCCGTGCGGGCGATCTGGGCGGCGTGGAAGGGCGACGGCAAGCTCAACTATGAAGGCAAGCACTATCGCTTCACCCTGATGACGCCCAACTTCGTGCCGGAGCCCTATGACGGTCCGCTGCCGCGGCTTGGTCTCGCCGCCGTCGGTCCGGCCATGCTGAAGGTCGCCGCCGAGGAATCCGACGACGTGAAGCTCCACTCGTTCTGTACGCGGAAGTACCTGGAAGAGAACACGCTGCCGATCCTCGAAGCGGGCCTGGCCAAGGTCGGCCGCGCGCGCGAGACGTTCGAGATCTCCGGCGGCGGCTTCGTGGTCACCGGCAAGGACGATGAAGCGGTCGCCCGGCTGTTCGACTGGGTGCGTTATCGCGTGGCGTTCTACGGCTCGACGCCGGCCTACTGGCCGGTGTTCGAGGTCCATGGGCTGGGCGATCTCGGCCGCAAGCTGAACGCCATGACGCGCGCCGGCCAGTGGACGGAAATGGCCAAGGAAGTGTCCGACGACGTGGTCCATCTGTTCGCCGCGGTCGGCCGGCATGACCAGATCGCCAAGGCGATCGCCCAGCGCTTCGGCGGCCTGGTCGATTCGATCGGCGCCAGCGCCAATTCATCCAAGCCGTCCGACCTGCCGCCGGATCTGCTGCAGGATCTCGCGAAGATTCCGACGCGCTATCGGCAGTAGGCCCCTCCGTCATCCCGACAGGAGCTGAGCAAGTCGGGATGACGATATTTTTCTGACAAAGAAAAGCCCCCGCCTTGCGGCGAGGGCCCCAGGTAGCCCGCGATTGATTTTATGCGGGCAATGTCGAATTCGAAGAACTCAGTGCAGGCGACGCGGCAGCTCGCCGATCGCCTCGGTGATCATCGCCTCGGAGCGGCCCGCCCCGACCTGCTCGCGCAGCAGCGCGCGGGTGGCCGAGAGCGCCACGTCGACGGCGGTGTCGCGGACCTGCTTGGTGGCGGCGGTTTCGGACTGCGCGATGCGGTCGAGCGCCTGTTGCTCGCGCAAGGCCACCGCGGCCTGCAGGCTCGCTGCCGCCTTGGCCTGCATGCGCTCGGCCTCCTCGCGGGCGTGCTGGAGGATGGCGCCGCCTTCGGCCGCCGCCTGCGTCAGCGTGCGCTCGGCATCCTGCTTGGCCTTGAGCGCCTCGTCGCGCAGGCGCTGGGCGTCTTCGAGCGCCTTGACGATGGCCGCCGTGCGCTTGTCGAGCATGTCGGAGACGCGCTTCCACATCGCCTTGCCGGCCAGCGCGAAGAACAGCAGGAACGCGACGCCGACCCAGAAGGCCGGATCGGAGAAGATGCCGCCACCGTGTTCACCGGCGGCGTCCGCCGCCCAAGCCGTGCCGATCATCGGCCGTCTCCCTTGATCGCCGCGGTGATCTTGCCGGCGAGCGCGCCCTGGTCGGCCGGCTGGCCGGCGAGCTTGGCATAGACGTCCCGGCCGATATCGCTGGCCATGTGCTCGAGGCCGGCCATGACGTCGTCGCGTTGCCGGGCGATGCGCTTCTCGGCCTCGTCGATCTGCTTGGCGAGGCGATCGTGCAGCGCGTTGAAGCGGGCCGTCGCCACGGCGCCGTCGGCCTCGCCCTGCTCGCGTGTCAGCCGGCGGGCCTCCTCGCGGGCGTCGGCCAGGCGCTTCTCGTAGGCCGCGACCAGGGCGCGGGTCTCCTCGTTGGCTTTTTCGGCCGCGTCGAGATCGCCCTGGATCTTGGCCTGGCGCTTGGCCAGCGTGTCGGCGATCGCCGGTACCGCGAGCCGCGACATCACGAGGTAGAGGATCACGAAAGCGATCGCGAGCCAGACCAGCTGCGGCGCGAAGTCGTGGACGTCGAGCTGCGGCATGCCCGCCGCGGCGGCAGTGCCGACCGTGGCGAAGCTGGCGAGACCGCCTGCCAGTGCGCCGTAGACCGATTTCCGCATGATCGTTGGTTCCAAGCCCCTGTAACCGAACAGGAGGCTTAGAACACGAACAGGATCATGAAGGCGATGACCAGCGCGAACAGCGCGACGGCCTCGGTGAGCGCGAAGCCCAGCAGCACGTTGCCGAACACGCGGGGCGCGGCCTCG
>JGI12053J15887_10001103_pt1 | contig 12125 bp, 8 predicted proteins | sample MedBloCAOM1_O3_FD_15887 | JGI IMG/M metagenome (IMG submission 15887)
CTCTATCCATTCTGGTCGCCACCTTCGCGTCATACACCGCCCTCGATCTCGGCGGGCACGTGAGGGCCGCCCGGGGACTGGCGCGTCGGGCGTGGCTGGTGGCCGCCGCGATCACAATGGGCGGCGGAATATGGTCGATGCACTTCATCGGCATGCTTGCCTTCGTCATGCCGATACCGATGTCATACGACATCGGATTGACCACCCTTTCGCTCGTCGTGGCGATCGTCGTAACCGGCGGCGGCTTTTATGTCATCAGTCGCCGGGGCGCATCGCCGCTTCGCCTTGTTCTCAGCGGCATCTTCATGGGACTCGGCATTGTCGCCATGCACTACACCGGCATGGCAGCAATGCGGGGGCACGCCGAGCTCGACTACGACCGCCTCTTCGTTGCGCTCTCCCTGGTCATAGCGATCGGTGCATCGACGGCAGCACTATGGGTGGCGTTCCAAACCACTGATCCCTGGCAAAGGCTGATTGCGGCGTTGGTCATGGGCCTGGCCATTTCCGGTATGCACTACACGGGGATGCACGCGGCGATTTTTACCGCTCACGGCTCGGTTCACGAGGCCCCCGTAACCGCAAGTCTCGATCAAACCAATTTGGCGCTGGCGGTTGCCGGCATTACGTTTGTCATTCTGGCCCTGGCGTCGATCGCCTCCCTGTCCGAGCAGAAGCGCGCCGAAGAAGCGCTGCGCGAAAGCGAGGAGCAATGGCGAGCCGTCTTTGAGAACAACCCAACCATGTACTTCATGCTCGATGCAGCCGGTACCATCTTATCCGTGAATCCCTTTGGCGCCGAGCGACTCGGCTACGCCGTCGACGAATTGGCCGGTCATCCCGTGCTGGATGTCTTTCACGAAGCGGATCGGGACGCCGTCCAGAGGAATGTCGCCGTCTGCTTCGAACAACTCGGCCGGACGATGACCTGGGAATTCCGCAAGCTGCGTAAGGACGGCACGATGCTCTGGGTCCGTGAAACCGCTAGAGCCATGCTGATCAAGCACCGCCCAGTCGCCTTGATCGTGTGCGAGGACATCACCGACCGCAAACGGGCGGAATATCTGTCCCAACAGGTGTTCGAGAGGTCACCCGATCGGATATCCATCGTCGGACGAGATTACCGGTATCACCGGGTGAACCCAGCCTTCGAGCGGAGATACGGTATGCCGGCGGAGACGTTCGTCGGTAAGCACGTAGCCGACTTCCTGGGAAGGGAGGGCTTTGAGCAGACGGCCAAGGCGTATTACGCCCGGTGTTTCGCTGGAGAGGAAGTCAGTTACGCAGAGTGGTTCAACATTTCTCTTGGCCGGCGCTACCTGGCGGTGAGCTACTCCCCTCTGCGGCCCGCCTCGGAGCAGGTGGAGGCCGTGCTTGTGATCAGCCGCGATCTCACCGAGCATGTGCTCGCCTCGGAAGGCCTGCGCGAGGCGCAGAGGGAGCTCGCGCACGTCAATCGCGTCACAACCATGGGGCAGCTCACGGCCTCGATCGCTCATGAAGTGAACCAGCCCATCGCCGCGGCGGTTACCAACGCCCAGGCCGCGCTGCGCTGGCTTGACGCCCGACCACCAAATCTGGAGGAGACCCGGCAGTCCGTCGCTCGTATCGTGAGTAACGGCATTCGCGCTGCCGATGTCATTGATCGGATTCGCGCCCTTATCAAGAAGGTGCCGGCGCGGACAGATCGGTTCGACATCAACGACGCCATCATCGACGTCGTCGCTCTGACACGCAGCGAGCTGTCGAGTAATGGCGTTTCGTTGCAGACCCAGTTCGCGCAGGGTGCGTCGCTGATTCAAGGCGATCGCGTCCAGCTGCAACAAGTGATCCTCAATCTGATCGTCAACGCCGTCGAAGCGATGAGCGGCGTGAGCGGGGGGCCGCGAGAGCTATGGATCAGCACTGAACTAGATGCATCGAACGGCGCGCTCATCGCGGTGCGGGATTCGGGTCCGGGATTGGATCCGGCGAGCCTTGAGCACCTCTTCGACGCATTCTACACGACCAAGTCCAGTGGCATGGGCATGGGACTGTCGATCTGCCGTTCGATCATCGAAGCGCACGGGGGACAGATTTGGGCTCAGGCGAACGTACCACAGGGGACCATGGTTCGGTTCACCCTCCCTTGGCAGGCCGCGTTGTGACTCGGTGCCAGCCAAGCACTGGACCGTAAGCATTTTATTCCATTCTTCGCAGCGAGAGGCGGTCGACAATCGATCGCGCCAGCGAGGCTGACATGTCCGCTTTGGGTCAAACGCGTCGGTTTCGTGATGTCCGCGGTATGTCCGGTCCACTCCATACTGCAGACATTTCCGGATCCGGTAAGCACTTTGCATTTGTGCCACAAGCAGACTCTCCGCTTCACTCAATCACCTCGTCGACCTGCACGAGCAGGAGTGGTGGCACGACAATGCCGAGTCCCTTCGCGGGTTGACATTGATGGCCAGCTCAGGAAGGCCTAGACTGAAATCCGTCTCGACCCACTTCTGGCTCATCCGAGATGGCGCCGAGCAGTTCCCGTTCCCGTCACGGTACTTCGCGGTACAGCTTCGGTCGCGCACGCACCGGATCGAGCAGCGACCAGTCCCCTTGATCTACCTCGAAACCCTTGGGAAATGGTGGCCGCAACTCCATGTCCAGCGAGCGCATGACGCGATCGTCCCGATAGTAGCACTGCAGGATGAGCTGGCTCAGGTACATCAGCGACTGGCCACCGGCCTCGCGCAGTTGGGAAGCCACAGCGTCCCGCTGGAGCGGGTTCAGATCGGCGAACACGGCGCGGGAAAGGTCGTCCAGCAAGCGCAGCACTGCCGCGACATGCTCCGCGTCCCGCCCGAAACTCCGTAGAATGTCGGCGAAGATCACGTCGTCACCCGCACCCGGCACGCCATACTCCTCGCTCGCCGGGATCATCGTTTCGGCGAGGCATTGCAGGGACCGGCGCTGATCTGCCGACAAGGCTGACGGGCTATCTTGCATGGCCATCTCAATCGAACAGGGTGGTCAGGCGCCGCTTGATATTGTCGGCGACATACAGGGCCAACGCCTGGATCGTTCGCGTCGGATTCACGCCGGCCGCGGTGACGAAGATGCTGCCATCGACAATGAAGAGGTTTTTCACGTCATGGCTGCGACCCCATTCGTTCACCACGGACCGCGCCGGATCGGTCCCCATCCTGGCGGTTCCCATTAGATGCCAGCCGCCATCCGGGATCGGCGCTTGGGACCAGACGTCGTGCGCACCGGCAGCGCGCAGGATCTCGCCAGCCCGCGCCACCGCATGATCCAGCATGCGTCGGCTGTTCTCGCTCAGCGTGTAGTCGATCTTCGGCGCGGGAATGCCGGAAGAGTCCTTCAGCACCGGATCTAGGGTGACCCTGTTGTGCTCCTCCGGCAGGTCCTCGCAGATCGCGAACATACCGGTCCGGTGGCGGAACAGCTTGCGGTAGACGCGGTGGTGATCAGGGCCCCAGGGTAGGCGACCGATCGCCATGCCGTGCACAGCGGCCATCACCGGTCCCTGGCTGCGCGAGGATTCAAACGTATAGCCACGCACGAACCCCCGTGAGCGGTCCGATTCGTAGAACTCCTGGCTCCAGATAGCGTCGATCGGACCGCGCTCGCCATCCAACGTTTCATCGAACCAGCCGAAGATCTGCGCATAGGGGTGGAACATGAGGTTCTTGCCGACCAAGCCGGAGGAGTTGGCGAGGCCATCCGGGAACCCAGCCGAGTTCAGCAGAATGCGCGCAGTGCCGACGGCGTTGCAGGCCATAATGACCACCGCAGCGGGCTGAAACCGCTCAATGCCATCGGCGTCGTAGTACACAACACCGGACACCATGCCCTGTTGGTTGGTCATGATCTCCCGGACACGGCAGCGCGTGCGCAGCTCGACGCCGGCCCGGATGGCCGCCGGCCAGTACGTGATGTCGGTGCTGGCCTTGGCGCCCTGCGCGCAGCCAGAGATGCAATGTGAGAGATTGATGCACTTCGCCCGGCCCTCGTAATCCACCGTCGCAATCGCTTCGTCGGATGGCCACCAGTGCCAGCCAAGCTTGTTCAACCCGCGCACCAGCGTCGCTCCCGACTTTCCCAGCGGCAGCGGTGGCATCATCGGCTCATGCGGCGGATACGCCGGATCGCCCGCCAGGCCAGAAACGCCCATCATTCGGTCGTTTTCGGCGTAGAACGGCTCCAACGTCGCATAGTCGATCGGCCAATCGTCGGCGACCCCATCCAGCGATCGGACCCGGAAGTCCGAAGGATGGAAACGCGGGAAGTGGCCAGCGTAGAGCACCGTGCCGCCGCCTACGCCGTTGAAGTTGGCGATCGTCAGCGGCGAGTTGTCGTCGTTGACCGGGTAGTCCGTGTCGCGCGCTCGGCGGTTGGGACTGTAGTGGAAGTCGTTGAGCGCACGCGCCTCCCAGTCCCGGCCTGCGCTGGGATATTCGGACGGTTTCATCCAATCGCCCTGTTCGAAGCAAAGGATGTGCATTTTTGTCTCCGCGAGGCTCCAAGCCACGGCCGCGCCGGATGCGCCGGCGCCGATGATCAGAACGTCGACCGGTGTGTTCATTTGCGGGGGTCCTTGCCAAGAATGCCCTCAGGTCAGGCGACGGATAGACTGGTACGACTGCCAGAATTGTTGCCTGCCGGGCGCATCGTGCACAAGAACCCCAATGGTTGGCACCTTCGGCTCCCGTGCCAGCGCCGCGAGTGGTCAAGCAGCCCCGCGTCGCCGAACAGCGTGTCTGCGTCGAAGTAATACAAAGTGTAGGCTTTTTGCCGGCTACTGCGGTGTCTGAAACGGGTCAGTTTGAGACTAATGAATGATCCAGCGAAAGGACCGCTTCTCCCTTGAAAGCGGACATCCTCCTGCGGCTGGGCGGCGTCAGCTCGGTGCCCACAAGCGGACACTCCGCGGGCAGCCTGACTGTGAGACGCGCCATGTTGAACTGGCCAAACTGATAAACGGCCGCGCCCGGGGGCAAGAAAAGTGAACGGCTCAAACGGTTCGGGTCGCTATTTTTCCGATACGCTGCGCTGCACCTTCAAAAGGCCCAGGCCGAACTTGATCCCATAACGTGACGCACCAAGGGCAGTGAATTCACATGGTTGTCGGGCCAAATGACGGAAGCTGCCAAAGTGATCCCAGCGGAAGCCCAAGCGTTTACGTTCGGGACGACGCCTTCACCATCACTCCCACTCGATGGTTTTAAGTCATGGTAACGCGCTGATTTTTCAGCGCAAATTTTTTCTGCTGACGGTTAAAATCCGACCGTCGAGCCGTCAAAATCTCTCGCTTCTGATTTCAAAGGGGAATTTGCGCGATTCAAATTTTGCGTGGCTTCGACAACTATCGCTATCGATCGGTCGATTTCTGCGAACGCTGGCAACCGAGTTCGTCCCGCTCCGCCCAAAAAAAGACCGTCAGCCTTATATCACGAGCGGTTGTCGTCGGCCACCGTGGAGCCATAGGCCAACCCGCTAAGCACCGGCGCGGCAGGCGGCGCGATTGCGTAACCGCAAGGCGATTGATCGATGGCGGCGCGACATCGAACTTAATGAGCCCAGCGCCGTCGACAGCGACGATGCCGACATTGGACGGCTTCGCCTTCCTGAGTTTATCCACCGTGCGGTCAATGGTCGGGGCAGTGGCGGAGCCTGATCGTCACCGCCTTCAGATGCACGAAGCTGCCGCGAGAGAGCGCCCAATCCCTTTGCTAGCGCCGGTGACGAGGAAGGTGCGTTTGGTGGCCATCTGACGATCCTGCGCTCGCGGTAACGACCATCAGTTCGGCCAGGCCGAGCCGAGGATGATCGAGCAGAAGTTTCCGCGCACATAGTTCATGTCCTTCAGCGCCAGCACATCGGCCTTGACGTTCCCGAAGGTCGTGAGGGGCTTCTTGATGATGCCGTTGGCGAAGTGATCGATGATGTTCTCCTTGAAGTTCGCGTCGCGCGGATGATGGACGCAGACATGGTCGCGCTGTTCATGCGTGAAGTCGTGATAGCTGATGCCGAGCACATCCATCTCCACACCGGCGGTCACCAGCGCGATGGTGGGGCGCATATGCTCGGGGATGCCGGGCGTGGTGTGGAGCGCGATTGCAGTCCAGACGTCCTCGACATCACGCTCCGGCACACCGTAGCTTTTCATGAAGTCGCGTGCGGCATTGGCGCCGTCGACTTCGAAGCGCAGGTCGGGGCTCGAATATTTCTCGGTGAGGCCCATGTCGTGGAACATGGCGCCAAGGTAAAGCAGCTCCGGGTCGTACTTCAGCCCGCGGCGCTCGCCGGTCAGCGCGCCCCAAAGGAAGACGCGGCGACTGTGGTTGTAGAGCAGGTCGTCTTCGGTATCGCGCACGAGCTGCGTGGCGGCGCGCGCGATAGCACTGTCAGGCACGCGTATGCCGGCGATGATCTCAGACATAGAACAATCTCCTTGGTTGGTAACCGGCTGGTTCTCGACGAGCGATGCCCCGATATCACCTTCATCCGCGAGGCGAACCGTCTCGATCGTGTTCGCCTCGGCGAAGGGTGCCAGAGTCGACCGCATGGATCGTTCTCCAGGGCGATTTATCGGTCGGGCTTGTCGGTATTACGCAATAGAGCCCTGCTCCGGACAACGAATAGGATCCTACGGATCAGGACAGCCGTACATCGTATCCTGACAAAAGCCCGTCGGAGCCTTCGCGGCAGCAAAGACAGTGGTTTCGTCGTCGGATAGCTCGCGATCTATTCCGAGTCAGCCCGCCGGAAGCTGGCGCGATATTGGACAGGGGTCACGCCGAGACGGGTGCCGAAGACGATCCTCATCCGATCCGCCGACCCGAAGCCGCAATCGAAGGCGACGGCCTTCAGCGGCCGGTCGCTTCCTTCCAGCATCATGCGCGCCGCATCAACGCGGGCACGCTCGATGAACTCGTGCGGTGTAANCCCGGCCGTTTGCACGAAATGTCGGGCCAAATTCCGGGGGCTCATGCCGACGACAGCGGCAAGCGACTCCAGCGTGTGGCGATCCCCGATGTTTTCCATGACATGGTCTTGGATGCGTGCGATCGGCGCCCCCGGATCGGCAGGTGCTGTGAGATAGGGGCTGAACTGCGACTGTCCGCCCTGGCGCTGGGCAACCACAATCAGCCGCTTGGCGACCTTGAGCGCCGTTTCCGCGCCGTGCCGCTGCCCGACGAGCGCTAAGCCCAAATCTATCCCCGCAGTCACACCAGCCGCGGTGATCAGCGGTCCATCGCGGACATAGATCAAATCCGGTTCGACTTTTGCCTTCGGGAACCTGGCCGCCAGCGCTTGTGCATCCTGCCAATGGGTTGTGACACGCCGATCGTCCAAGAGACCCGCATAGCCAAGGACAAAAGCCCCGGTGCAGATCGATCCATAAACGCTCGAGCGCCACGGCAACTCTTTGACCCACTGAACCAGGCACGGTTCGGGCTCCGTGTCGGGTGGCGTCGGAGCGCCGGCCACGAGAATGATGTCGAAGCCTCCCGCCGCCTCCTCGAAGGTTAGGTCGGCCACTATTTGTATGCCGTTCGACGCGCGCAGCGGATTGCGGTGGGCGGCAACCAATACCGTTTCATAGCGGTCGGCACTGCCGAGAAACGTGTTCGCCTCGCTGAACACATCCATCGGACCCGCCACGTCCAGGGCCTGGACCCCCTCATAGATAACGATCGCGACAGCTTGTACCGGCACCTCTTACTGCCTCTCCAGTCTGGCGCCGCATTATGCAGGTAGCCCGGACACTACAAAAGGCCTGGCGCGATCTGGGAAGCAACAGAACGAACATCCGTGCATCCGGGACTGACCAGCTCGGTTTCAGGGGCTATGGACTTCTATTGGTTGATTTTGCTCTCCCAGCCGCCAACCAAGCGGCCCTTGCAGCCCCCAAAAAAGGTCGTCACGGCGACGGGCGAGTTTGTCGCGCCATTATTGCGATCCCGGCGCCTGGTCTGGCGTCGTCAAGGCATTGTCCTTGGAATCGACCACGAAGACTGCCAGTAAGCTGGCGGACTCCGTCTCGCTCGCGTTCTCACTGATCCTGTGATGTGAGCCCGGCATTTCGTAAAAGCCTTCGCCTGCGTGATAGACCCTCGCGGGTTCATTGCCGACTTGGCTGCGGATCGCCCCAGACAGCACATACGCGTAGATGAATGCCGACGCTGCGTGGCGATGAGCCAGCGATTTGCCCCCGGGAGGATAACCCACCATCACAGCAACCATTCTCTTTCCTTCAACGTTCGGGAGTGCGTGCTCGAAGACGACTCTCACTTGGTCCCGGTCCTGCGCGATGGCGGGCGAAGCCCCCAGAGCGATCGCTGCTGCCACCAGCGGTACAGAGGCCGTTCGCATTGCTCTCCTCAATGCTGTTACTGTCATACTTGGAGGGTTTGACAGAGCACCAATCCGATAGACGAATGCACTGATCGACATCATCGCACCTACTCTCCTAACGAGCCCACGTAAGCTACATGAAACCAAGGCGCAGCGCCGAGCTGATGGCTATGCTGAAGCTGCCGATGTGAAGTCATCGCCGCCGCCATCAACCTTGGCCTGATGTCCTGCTGTCGCTGAACAACACCGACAGCAGCGCGGCCAGACCGAATCCCGCAGCCACCCAGCCGAGCCGCTTCGTCGCGCCATCGGCAATGACCAGCGCGCCCGCTGCGGCACCCATTGCGCTGCCGAGATAGATGGCCGAGGAATTCATCGAGAGGCTGACCGGCGCCAGTGCCGGAGCCAACGCCACCAGCCGCGCTTGCTGCGCGGTTATCAGCCCCCAGCTGGCCAAACCCCAAAGCAGGATGGCCGGCAGCATGACCGGCGCTGCCCGCGCCGGCCCGAGTGCCGCGCTGAGCGAGAAGGCAAGATAGGCCAGCAGGGCAAGCCCCGCACCAACGATCACGGTACTGCGCGCGCCCCAACGGTCCGCCGCGCTGCCGCTGAGCTGGGTGCCGACCGCACTGGCCAGGCCGAAGCCCAGCAGTACCGGCGCCAGAGCATGCGGGCCGAGGCCAGCGACGCCGGCTATGAAGACACCAAGATAAGTGTAGACAGTGAAGGTGCCGGCCACGGTCAGCGCGCTGGTCACCAGCACCCCCAAGATATCGCGGCGCTTGGCGAGTGCCAGACGTTCACCCAGACCGGCCGTGACGCCGGGCGGTTGACGCGGCAACCAGATGAGAATCCCCAGCAGTGAGATCGCCGCCAGCCCCGCCACACCGAAGAAGGTGGCGCGCCAGCCGAAGCCCTGCCCCACCAGCACGCCCAGCGGCACGCCGGCGATGATGGCCAGGGTCAACCCGGTGGTGATAGTGGACAGAGCGCGGCCACGCCGCTCCGACCCGCCCAGTGCGGCGGCATATCCGCTGGCTGCCGGCATGAAGCTTGCTGCGGACAGTGCCAGCAGCAGCCGCGCGGCCAACAGCCCGGCATAGCCCGGCGCCAGCGCGGCGAGCAGGTTGGCCAGAGCGAAGCCGCCCATGGCGACGGCCAGCAGGCGACGCCGCTCCAGCCCGGCCGTCAACACGGCCATGACCGGCGCGCCGATGGCATAGGCAAGGGAAAACGCGGTGACCAGATGACCGGCGGCGGGCAGACCGACGTTCAGGTCTCGCGCCAGGGAGGGTAGCAGCCCGGCGATCATGAACCCCTCAGTGCCGATGGCAAAAGCGCCGAGAGTTAACCAGATGAGAGAGGTCAGCGAGTCGACGCCGGTGGCTCGCCCGCAATCGGGATTCAGCTCCTGGAGCACAGGATACGTCCTTGTCATGATGTTGAACTTTGCGATGAGGAATCCGGGAAGGGAGATGCAGCGATCAAGTCGCAAGCGTTGGGGCTCTTGAACCCCGGGATGAAACGCTCGCAGACGGCGGCGTTGACCGTGCCGTACGTGGTCGCGGGCTTGTGCGCAAAGCCGGCGAAATACTCCTGGATAAAACCTTCTTTGAAGTTTGTTCGCGGGTACCTGGCGACGATTTCCTCGCGGACCTCCACGGGAAACTGATCGAACCCCACCCCGATCACATCGAGCAGAACACCTGAATTGAGGAGCGCCACTTCGGGGCCCATATACTTCGGGATGCCGGGGGTGGTGTGCAGCGCGATTGCCTCCCAGACGGTCTGCACCTGATCTTCAGCAATGTTGTGGGCGTTGAGAAACTGTCGAGCGGCATTTGCACCATCGACCTCGAAACGTTCGTCTGGGCTCGAGAAGTTCTTGATAAGGCCGAGATCGTGAAATGCGGCGGCCACGTAGAGGAGTTCAGAGTCGAAGCGCAGTTTCCTCTGACGACCCTGCTCAGCCGCGAACAGGTAGACGCGGATCGAGTGATTAAAGAGCAGATCGGTGGAATGCTGGCGCAGGATGTCTGTAGCCTCTTTCGCGAGCAATGAATCCGGAATGACGAGGGCATGGGCGAGATTTGGCGTGGTCATTTGTTGCGTCCTTTCAAGGGTAACTGTGGGGCCTGACGGCGCGCATCCAGGCGCGCGAGCGCAATTAGGAGGCTTAATCGATCAACTCGCTCCTACAGCGAGCACGATCTTCCCTTTCGGCTGAGGCCGCATGCGTTCCAGCATGAAATGAGCCTCACGCGCCTCCGCGAGAGGTAAGACTGCTCCCACGTTTGTTCGTAGTTTTCCACCATCGACGAGGCGAGCGATCTCCGTCAGATACTGGCTCGTGACGTTGACCAGAAAGAAGGTGGCTTCAACACCATGGCGGTTTGCAAGATCCTGATCCGGGGCGGGATTAATCTGCGGCTGCTGAGACCGGAGGATTCTTTTCGCCATGAGTTGTCGATGATCAGATTGGGAATCGACGAATTGATTACGTCCGGCCCCGCCACGGTCGGCCAGTGTCTAATCAGGCGGCCGGCATCACGTTGTGGTTGAGCCGGAACATGTTGGCCGGGTCGTAGGTCTTCTTGATGGACGCCAAGCGCTCGTAGCGCTCCGGGCCGTAAATCACCGCGGCGTCGGCCGCCTCATCCGGCGCGAGGTTGTTTACGTACCGCCGGTCGCCCTGCCAGGGCTTCATGCCGTCGAGCAGCTCGGCGACCGACCTCTTGAGTTGCTGCTCCTGCGACAGCGGACCGGCCGAGACGCCCAGCAGGCTGTACGGCAGGCCCCTGGTCGCTACGGCGTTGGGCACCGCCGGCTCCCGGTCCCACGCCCCGCCCAGGGCACGCAGCTCGGCGATCACCAGGGCGGTTTCGGCGTCCGGACCGACGAGTTCGATCAGCTTGTCCTGCGCCTGCGCGGGGAACTCCCGCAGCATGATGCCCCGTTCGTAGTAGGGCACCGGGTCGGTCGGCTCGCTGTGGATCGACGCGACCTCGGTGTACGGCATGTCTCGCACCGTGTCCGAGACTGCCGGAGCTACCGCCCGCAGCGGCACTATCATCCGCTCGCCGTCCGCGGTCGTGCCGTTGTAGGCGATCCGCACCGACACCAAAAACTTCCCGCGTAGAGGCTCGGGCACTTCGGGCATCGATGGCATCCGCATCACGGCGATCGACGTGACCATGGTCTCCGGGGTGCTCGGGTGCCAGGCGGTCCAGGCTCGCAGCACGTCGGCCGTCCGCTCACCGGGGAAGTAGATGCCGCCGCCGTAGAGGCGGGACACCGGGAACAGGTCGAATTCCAGGGCGGTGACCACTGCGAAGTTGCCCTTGCCGCCGCGTAGCGCCCAGAACAGGTCGGGTTCGGATTCCGCGTCGACGTGCCGCCGTTTGCCGTCCGCGGTGACCACGTCGAGCGAGCGCACGTGGTCGGCGGCGTAGCCGTGGGAGCGGCCGAGGGTCGGGCTGAGCCCGCCGCCCAGGGTGTAACCGGCGACTCCTACCGTGGGATTCGACCCGTTCAGCGGAGCCAGCCCGACCTTGGCCGCCTTCGCGATGACCTCCGACCACAGCACTCCGGCGCCGACCCGGGCCGTGCGGCCGGCCGCGTCGATCGTTATGTCGTTCATTCGATGGGTCGCGATCACGACGGCGCCGTGCGCCAGGCCGACGATCTGGTGGCCGGTGGTCTTCACCAGGACCGGCCGGTGCTGCCCCGCCGCGAAAGTAACGGCGGCCTGGACATCGGCCGCGCTC
>JGI12053J15887_10001104_pt1 | contig 12113 bp, 10 predicted proteins | sample MedBloCAOM1_O3_FD_15887 | JGI IMG/M metagenome (IMG submission 15887)
CCGGCATTGCCGGAGGGCGTGGCGGGCCTGATCGGCCTGATCGGCCTCGAAGTCATTGTCGGTGCATGGCTGGGCTTCCTGACCCGGGTCTGGGTGATGGCATTGGCAATCGCCGGTAACATCATTTCGTTTATGATAGGCCTGTCCAGCGTGCTGCAGGTCGACCCGTCGCTCGGCATCCAGGTGCCGGCCTTGCAGCGGATGATGGCGCTGGCGGCGGTGGCGTTGCTGTTTGTTTCCGGATCTTATCTGTTGCCGCTGCAGGCCGTCGTCGGTAGCTACGAGGTCATTCCACCGGGAACCGCGTTCGACGCCGGCGGCGCGGCCCAGATGGTGATCCACGCCGTCGTCGGTAGCTTCGGTCTAGCACTGCGCATCGCGGCACCCTTCGTCATCACCTGCTTGGTCTGGCAGGCGGCGTTGGGCTTCGTCAGCCGCCTGGTGCCGAACATTCAGGTCCACGTCATCTCCGCCCCGGCTCAGATCCTGGGCGGCCTGGTTCTGTTGGGTGTGGCTATCATCATCATGTTCGCCAATTGGTCGGCGGAGATGCAGCAGGCGTTTTCGTCGTTGCCCGGTCTCTGAAGATCACCGGGCCATGTCGGAGAACGAACACGCCGCCGAAGACCGGACGGAAGCACCGACCCAAAAACGGCTGGACCAGGCGCGGGAGGCCGGGCAGCTTCCGGTTTCACGTGATCTGACGATGCTGGCATCTCTCGGTGGCGCCGCGATTGGGGCAGTCACAGTGGCTCCGCGGATGGCGCAGCGGATGGCCGAGCAGTCTGCCGCGTTGCTGGGGCTGCTCGACCGCGTCAGCCTGACCGACGGCACAGTCCTGAGCGGACAGATCTCCGGCATACTGGTGTCAGCGGCACTGGTCATTGCCGCGATCGGGCTGCCTGGCGCCGCCTGCGCGATCGGCTGCACGCTGGTGCAGACCCAGTTTTACGTCGGCGGCGCCCCGATCCGTTTCCAGATGTCGCGCATCAACCCCGGTGCCGGCCTCAGTCGAATCCTGTCGCAACGCCATCTGCTGGACTTCCTGAAATCCTGTGGCCGGCTGGGGGTCCTGTCAGTGCTGGTCTGGGGGGTGCTGGGACGCACCCCGGTCAGCGCGATCGGCGTGATCAATACAGATGTGAGGTGGCTGCTGCCCACCACGCTGCAAATGGTGGAGAAGTTTTCGCGGTCGCTGCTGATCGCCTTGGCCTGTTTCGCGGCGATCGACGTGCTGCTGGTGCGGTTCCAGCACAACAGGTCGATGCGCATGACGCGTGAGCAGGTCCGACTGGAAATGCGAGACACCGACGGCGACCCGCACGTCAAGGCCAAGCTGAAACGGATCCGCGAGATCAGGTCGCGGCGGCGAATGATGGCGAACGTGAAAAAGGCCACCGTCGTCATCACTAATCCGACCCATTATGCGATCGCGTTATCCTACGACAACAGCGGAGCGCCACGGGTGGTGGCGAAGGGTACCGACTTCGTGGCCGCGAGCATCCGCGAGGAAGCGGACCTCCACAAGATCCCAATCGTTCCCAATCCGCCCTTGGCGCGTGCCTTGTATCAGGTCGAACTCGATATGGAGATACCGGGCGAACATTACCGCGCCGTGGCTGAGGTCATCGCCTTCGTCTGGAAGCTGAAGAACCGCCGGCCCGCGTCCGGGAGCGGACTTTGATGCCGGCCGGTTCCGGCCTCATCGTCCCTGCACAGAATTGCAACCCGGAGTAGATGAATGTTCGATGCAACCGGTTTGGTATCCATCTCGCTGGGCTCGGTCGTGCTGGACAGGCCCGACCAGACGGGTCGTTTCATCGCCAAGGATCTTGTCGGCGGCTGGGCGTATCTCGTCGGCGATGCCGACGGTGACAGTCGCTGCCGCGGACAAGGTGTTTGCGAGGGTGGCCTAGACATGACACTGCGCTGCGCATTCCTGTCCGCTGCGGGCCGCGTGCCGGACTGCCGTCTGATCAGGATATTTGTCGACACACGGCAGGCGCACCAGACGATGGTCCGCCTTGCGGTGAATGATTCGCAAATTGTCGCCGCCATCGCCGGGCGGCCAGTTTCGGTCCTCACCCGGCCGGATGCACGCTCTTTGTTCCGAGTACGGACGGCGGCTGAACGGGCCGCCTTGGCTGTTCTGCGAGAGCGCGAACATACCGAGCGTGAAGCATTTTTTGCCGAGAGCATGGTTCCGACGGCCCACGATGCGGGCGTGGTTGCGGCGGCCCGTAAGGTTGAGGCCGGGCCCGCCTCGATCTGTGAGCCGGCCAGCATAGCGGACTGGCGTTCCCGTCTGCACATCCATGCAGGTCCCTCGGCGGCACCCGGTGCGGGCGGTGCCCCGGCTGGGAAAGTCCTGCCGGTGACCGCGCCGCCGGCGCGGCTTCGCCAATTAGTCACCCCCATCCTGAGCGGCGGCCGCAACGCTCTGCCGGTCGCCCCGACGCCGCGCACCCAGGCGATTAAGGCCTGGCTGCAGGACTTCGAAAATCAGGTGGCGACGATTAGTGGGGATCTGCAGGACGCCGGGGCCTGAAGGGCACCGCTGGAGGCATCGCAGACAGGCGAAAGAAGGTCCACTCAGCGCCGCTCATGCAGGCGCATGCTCGCATCATCTGATGAAACGAAAACTGACTGCGAAAGCACGCTTTGGACGCATCGGACGAAATTGCCGCGAGTCGGCAAAATCGCCGTTCAATTCACGGTAAATTGTTCTCCTCTCCTTATAAACTCGTTCAGGCACACAGGGAGCACCACGGTGCACGCTAGGACGATGTTGTTGGGAGGCACGACCGGCCAGTGCCGTCGGGACTGTACAAAACAGTGAAGCGCTTCCTGGAGAGCGTGAAGACTCTCGGCATCGCGCGCCTGATCGCTATCGCGGGTGTGGGCTTAACGGTTCTGGTGATTATTGCCGCGGTCGCGATGCACGGCGGTGGCCAGCCGATGGCTCCCCTCTACAGCGAGCTCGAACTCCGCGACTCCTCTCAGGTCGCAGCAGCGCTCGACAAATTGCACGTCCCCTACGAACTGAAGGCCAACGGCTCGCAGATCTTGGTCCCGGCGGATCAGGTCGATCGTCTCCGCCTTGCCATGGCCAGTGAGGGCGTGCCCGCCGGCGGATCGATCGGCTATGAAGTTTTCGATCGCAGCGACAGCCTGACATCGAATCAATTTCAGCAGCAAATGAACCAATTGCGCGCGCTGGAAGGCGAGCTGGCACGCACCATCCGCACCATCCGCGGCGTTCGCAACGCCCGCGTCCACCTCGTGCTGGCTAAGCGGGAGCCCTTCGCGCGGGAACAACAAGAGGCAAAGGCCTCGATCGTGCTGGCGATGGCCGGCGCGGCGCGCATGGGCGACGCCGAGGTGCAGGCTATCGTTAATCTCGTCTCCACCGCCGTGCCGGGACTTAAAGCACAGAACATCAGCGTCATCGACAGCCGTGGCGAATTGCTCGCACAGGCCGGTCGTTTAGGCGGCGACGGTGCCTCGGCACGGCACGAGGATGCGCGCCGGACCCTGGAGCAGCGGCTCAGCCAGGCGGTGGAGGAAATGCTCGGCCGCACTATCGGGGCCGGCCATGTCCGCGCCGAGGCCACGGTCGAAATGGATTTCGACCGTGTGAACGAAACCCAAGAACGTTTCGATCCCGACAGACAGATCGTCCGCCACCAGCGGACCGTTTCGGATGCCAACAAGAGCACCGAGGCGCAGGCAGCAGCCGTATCGGTGCAGAACAATCTTCCCAACCCGGAAGGGCAGAGCAGCGGCGCCAGCGGTACGACGGGAAACCGCCAGGAAGAGGACACCACGTTCGAGATCGACAAGACCGTTCGCACTATCACCCACGACGTGCCCTCTATCAAGAAGGTCAGCATGGCGGTGCTGGTGGACGGGATTACGACCTCCACCGCTGCCGGCAAGTCGGCCTGGCACGAACTCAGTCAGACCGAACTTGACCAGATAGCCTCGCTGGTGAAGTCGGCGGTCGGATTTGATGCCAAACGTGGCGATCATATCGAAGTCGTGAATATGCACTTCTCCCAACCCGAAGACCTCGGTGATCCGGTGTCCGCGGGCGGTGCGTGGCTGCAGTTCGGCAAGGCAGACCTGATTTGGCTGATCACGGTCGGCACCATTGCCCTCGTCGCCCTATTCTCGCTCGGCTTCGTAGTTCGCCCGCTGGCGCTGAAACTTGCGTCCGGTGTGGTGGCCCCGGCGCCGACCGCTGCGGCCCTGCCAGAACCGAAAGATACCGCGGCACCGAGGTTGCTGATCGACGCCAACGCCGCACAGACCAAACTGCTGCTGGCGGCCAATCCGCCGGCGGACCCGGCGGACAAGGATACCATGCTGAATGTCGCGCATGTGCAGGGGGAGATACGCGCGTCCTCAATTCGCAGCCTGGGCAAGCAGGTCGAAACCCGGCCCGAGGCGACCGTGATGGTCATGCGCGGCTGGCTGGCCGGAAAGACCGGCTGAGATGAGCATCACGACGACGCAGGACTATCGCAACCTGACCGGGCCGCAGAAGGCTGCAATCCTGATCTTGGCTCTGGGCGACGTTCAGGGCGGCCAGTTGTTTTCATTATTGCACGAGGATGAGATTCGGGAAGTCTCCAAGGCCCTGATGAATCTCGGCCCGATCCCAGCGGTGATCGTGGAGCAACTCTGCGCCGAGTTCACCGAGAGCCTGAACAATGCCACCGGCCTGATGGGTGGGATCGAAAGCACCGAGCGGTTGCTGCTGGCGTCGTTGCCGCCGTCCCGGGTCGCGCAGATCATGGAGGAAATCCATGGACCGGCGGGCCGGACGATGTGGGACAAGCTCGGCAACGTCAACGAGGACCTGCTGGCAAACTACCTTAAGAATGAATACCCGCAGACTGTTGCAGTGGTGATCTCGAAGCTTCGGCCGGACCACGCTGCGCGGGTGCTGGCCGAATTGCCCGAGGCATTCTCCACCGAGGTGGTCATGCGCCTGTTGTGCATGGAAGCGGTGCAGAAGGACGTGCTAGCGGATGTCGAACGCACCTTGCGCTCCGAGTTCATGTCGAATCTGGCACGCACCGCCCGCAGCGATCCGCATGAACAGATGGCGATCATCTTCAACAACCTGGATCGCCGGACCGAAACTCGGTTTCTCGAAGCGCTGGAACGCCGCGACCAGCCGTCGGCCGATCTCATCCGCTCTTTGATGTTCACCTTCGAGGATCTTGGACGGATCCCCGCCCAGGGCATCCAGGTCCTTCTGCGCACGGTGCAAAAGGACAAGATCGCCATGGCCCTGAAGGGCGCGGCCCCGGAGATGAAGGACCTGTTCTTCAGAAATCTGTCGGAACGCGCTACCAAAATGCTGCGTGAGGAACTGGAAAATCTCGGCCCCGTCAAGCTGCGCGACGTGGATGAGGCGCGCGCGGAGTTGGTGCGGGTCGCCAAGGATCTCGGCGCGCAAGGCCGGATCGAAATCAAATCGGCTAGCGAAGAGGAGGTCGTATTTTAGCATGGACGGCGATTTCATTTCACATATCATTGAAAAGTCGCACTGGACCCGCCAGGGTCGCAGCCCGCGACAATCCGACGGTGACATGTCGAGCCGCGTCGCTTCGTTCCTCCAGCGGGACCTGAACGACGAGGCGCTGCATAAGCCGGCGGAACCGGTGATTCGCCAAGCGGAGCTTGCCGCCATCAGGCAGGAAGGGTTTGATACGGGTCACGCGGCTGGCCTTGCAGCTGCGGCCGGCTCGCAGGCAGCCTATCGAACCGCAGCCGAGGTCCAGGCCCTTAGGGTCATTTCGTCATCGATGCAGGACGGCGGGCGACAGGCTGCGAGCGCAGCCGACACCGCCGCCGCCGCCCTCGCCAAAGCGTTGATCGAAGCGATGCGCACCGTTATGCCCGACTTGATCCGGCGCTCCGCGCTGAGCGAGACCAAAGCCGTGCTCGCCCTTGTCCTGCCGGGCCTGTCGCGTGAGCTGGCGGTGCGTATCGAGGTGCCCCCCGACATCGCTGGGTACATCGAAACCACGCTGGCTCTCATGGCGCCGGAGCAGCGCGACAAGATCGATGTCATCGGCAAGGACGGCATGCGCTCCGGTGAGGCACGCGTCCACTGGGCGTCCGGTCATGCGCGGCGGGACCCGGCGGAGATCTGGCAAACCGTCATGGCGGCGCTTCAGCCGGCGCTGGACGATGCGAAATCAAAGGACAGCGACAATGACGAATGAGGAAGGTTTTGGCGTGACCCCGCCTGGCCAGCACGACGCCCACGGCCTCAATGCCGATCTAGAAGCGATCTATGACATTCCCATAACGGTCTCTGCGGTGCTAGGCAAGGCTACCATGCAGGTCTCGCAATTGCTGAAGCTGGGCCGTGGCGCCGTCGTCGAACTCGATCGCAAGCTCGGCGAGGCGATCGACATCTATGTCAACAACCGTCTGGTTGCTCGCGGTGAGGTGGTCATGGTGGACGATGATCGGCTTGGCATTACCATGACCGAAATCGTCAAATCAGATCGTGCGAACTGACATGGCGGAATTTCAGGACGGCCTCAGAAGCCTCGATCTGGCTGACCGGACGGATGAGCCAGCCGCCGGTATGGTTGTCGATCATGTCGTCGGCGCGGGTGATCGCGACGAGACTGCAGCCCGAACGATCGATCTTCCGCAAGCCATGGTGGTCCGCGATGCCGCCATGGCCGCGCTCATGCGCCGGGTGGAAGACGTGGCACCATGTAACGCCACCGTTCTGATCACCGGCGAGAGCGGCACCGGCAAGGACATGGTCGCGGCCCATCTGCACCGCGGTTCGGGCCGTCACGACGGTGCCTTCGTCACACTCAACTGCGCCGCGGTCCCCGAAGCCCTGCTGGAGAGCGAACTATTCGGCCACGAGGAGGGTGCATTCTTCGGCGCGGGATGGCGCCGGATCGGCAAGTTCGAAACCGCCAGCGGCGGCACTTTGCTGTTGGACGGAATCGGCGAGATGGATCTGCGGCTGCAGGCCAAGTTGCTGCAAGCCGTGGAGCAGCGAACGATCGACCGCGTCGGCGGCGAAAAGCCGGTCCGGGTCGATGTCCGCATCGTCGCCATCACCAACCGAAACCTACAGGAGGAAGTCCGTCTCGGTCGCTTCCGGGCCGACCTGCTGTTTCGCCTCAACGTTATTACGCTGAAGGTGCCGCCGTTGCGGGAGCGACCGGCGGATCTTCCAGCGCTCGCCGACTTCTTCGTCCGGAAATTCGCCCGGGCGAATGGTCGCCCCTCGCGAACAATCTCCACAGACGCGCTGGAGGTCCTGCAAGGCCATTGGTGGCCGGGCAATGTCCGGGAACTAGAGAACGTGATGCAGCGCGCGGTGCTGACCGAGATGAGTCCCGCCATTATGCCCGCCGCGCTTGAGATCGATACGACCTGGGACATCGATGAACCTGACACCGTGATCGTGCCGGCCGCCACTGAAATGGCGAAACCGATGCCTACCAGCGGCCGTACCATCGAAGCGGTCGAGAAGGACATGATTCTGGAGACGTTGCGCCAGCGCATGGGCAATCGCTCGCAGACGGCTGCGTCGCTTGGCATCTCCATCCGCACCTTGCGCAATAAATTGCACGAATACGAGCGTGGCGGCACGCCCATCCCCAGACCGGTCGTTGTCGGGGTGACCTGAGCCGATGGCCGCCTCCAGCCCCGTGAGGCGCCTAAAATCATTCCGTATAGGTAGTGATATTGGTCTGGCGTTTGGGGTTATGGCGCTGTTGGTCATCCTGGTGTTGCCGCTGCCGCCGTTTCTGCTGGATTGCGGCCTGTCGATCTCGATCACGGCCAGCGTGCTGATTCTGATGGTGGGGCTGTTCCTGGTCCGGCCGCTGGATTTCACCAGCTTCCCGACCTTGCTGCTGATCAGCACCCTGTTGCGCCTGTCGCTCAACGTCGCCACCACTCGCCTGGTGCTGTCGCACGGCTACGAAGGGCCGCTCGCCGCCGGCCACGTCGTTGCCGCGTTCGGCGGCTTTCTGATGGGTGGCGATGTCCTGATCGGCCTAATCGTGTTTTCGATCCTGCTGGTTGTGAACTTCATGGTGATCACCAAGGGATCGGGCCGCATCGCCGAAGTCGCCGCCCGCTTCAGTCTCGACGCTATGCCGGGCAAGCAGATGGCCATCGATTCGGAGATGTCCTCCGGCTCGATCAACGACGTGGAAGCCAAGCGGCGGCGACGCGAACTGGAAGAGGAAAGTTCGTTCTACGGTGCGATGGACGGTGCGGCGAAGTTCGTCCGCGGCGATGCCATTGCTGGTCTGATCATTACGGTCATCAATATCGTCGGCGGATTGGCGATCGGCGTGCTGCGCCACGGCATGCCGGTCGGCGATGCGTTCGCCACGTTCACCACGCTGACGGTCGGCGACGGACTAGTGTCGCAGATTCCGGCGCTGCTGGTATCGACCGCGGCGGGCATCGTGGTCACCAAGGGCGGCATCGAGGGAACCGCCGACAAGGCCATCGTGCGCCAGCTTGGTGCCTCGCCCCAGGCGCTGGCGATCGCCGCCGGAGCTGCGGCGCTGCTCGCTGCGCTGCCGGGCCTGCCCGCGCTACCGTTCCTCGCCCTGGCCGGTTTGGCCGGAGGCGGCGCATGGATGCGCCGGCTCGCCCAGATCAAGGCCGCACAGGAGGTGGCGGCGGCCATCAGGCCAGCCGGCGGTGTCGTGGAACCGCCGCTGACTCAGTCGCTGCAGATCGACATGCTGCGCCTGGAGCTCGGTTATGGACTGCTCAACCTGGCCAGCGGCGACGGTGCCCGGCTGACGGAGCAGATCAAGGTCTTGCGCAAGACGTTCGTCACCGAGATGGGGTTTATCCTTCCGCCGGTGCGGGTGCAGGACAACATGGAGCTTCCGGCCAACGGCTACTGCTTCCGGATCAAGGAGATGGAGGCCGGGAAAGGCGAGTTGCGTCCCGGCATGCTGCTGGCGATCAATCCCAACGGCGGCTTCGCGGCCATCGACGGGGAGCGCACCAAGGAACCGGCATTTGGTCTGCCCGCAGTGTGGATCAGCGAGCTCAAGCGGCAGGAGGCGATGCTGAAAGGCTGTACGGTGGTCGATCTGGCCAGCGTCCTGATCACCCACCTGACCGAACTGATCCGCGGCAATCTGGATGAATTGCTGTCGTATTCTGAGACGCAGAAGTTGTTGGACGGTCTTGCGAAGGAGCATCAGCGGCTGGTTGCGGACCTTATTCCGTCCCAGATTTCAATCGGCGGCGTGCAGCGCGTACTGCAGGGTCTGCTGGCCGAACGCGTCTCAATCCGTGACCTCCCGACCATTCTCGAAGGGATCCAGGAGGCCTGCAGTTGCGGCGCACGAGCGATCCAGGGGATCCTGGCTCATGTCCGGATCAGGCTGTCGCGGCAGATCAGCATGGCCAGCACTGGAGCCGCCGGCTATATACCGGCGCTGCCGCTTTCAGCCGACTGGGAAGCGGTGTTTGCGGATGCGATCGTTCCGCAAGGAGATGAGCGGCAGCTTGTCATCGCGCCTTCTAAGTTGCGTGAGTTTGTACAGAACGTGAAGTCGGCGTTCGAGGCCGTCGCCGGCGAGCATCCGGTGGTGATTTGTTCGTCGCTGATTCGTCCACACGTTCGGATGATCATTGCGCGCTCTCAACCCTCGACCGTGGTCCTGGCTCAGCAGGAGATCCACGCGCAGTCCCGGCTTCGGGCTTTGGGCAGCATCTGAGGGTGCGCGGGAGGGGATAGCAATATCGAGCGGTTCGGGAGCTATTCGCAGCCCCGGCATCTAGGATGGACTGCAGCAGGCGATGCGCGGCCGCAGGCGGCCAATTCGGCGACCGTGCCGGGGGTGATCGCGAGATCAGTGATGAAGCTGTTGTAGTAGGTTCGCTTTCTTTTGGCGTTGAAGGTCTCGATGGAGAACCAGTTGACCAGGATGGCATCGTCGGTGGCACGCAGCGGCGTGGCGTTCAACCAGCGGTAGATCGTGGTGGTGCGTTCGCCGCGTTTGCAGACGGTCTGTCGATGTTCTTGCAGTTCGTCGCCATGGAGGTACTCAGCGACGATCGGCTGATAGGCAAACAGATCGTTGCCGAGATAGACCGGCCGAAGGTGTGCGACCGTGGTGCCATGTCGGGCCAACCACCGTTCTCGGCGTTACGTTGGCAATCCTGCTTCTCGGCCCCGTCTTGTGGCGCGATGAACTCTGGCGGCAGTGGCAGGACCTGCTTATGGCCGTGTGCGACCATGCTGGCGGCGAGGAAGGCGTGGAAGTATTCGATGCCGCCATCCGCGCGCCGTCGCGTTGAACATTGCCCGCATTTGATCTTGCGCGAGCAGAAGTGCTCGGTCCCGTCCAGTGCGATCGGCACCCGCCCGTCGAGACACCGAAATGGTGTCAATGATCCCGCTGCCGCGATCGCTTTCATGAACAGCCCGTCAAACGCTGCTGGCGTGGCGCCATCCGTCTGACGTGTCCGATGAAGAATTGGCGCTTGTTGCGCCTTATCTGTGCTTGTTGCCTGAGAGTGCCGAACAGCGACACCACCCGCTGCGCGAAGTGTTCAACGGCCTGCGCTACCTAAGCTAAGTGAGGGCTAGGAACCCACACAAACCTTGTTCTTTGTGATCGCGGATACGATCCTTATCTCCCATGATCGCAACGGTGCTGGCAAGAATTGCATACGGATTATCGAGTGAGTGCCGGCTGGGTCCCGGCGGGAAGGCTGAGGCATCCAGTCAGCCCATTATCTGAAACGATAAATATAATAAATCGATACCATATCTCATTTGCACAAAACTGGTGTGAAATTTCCCGCCGTTGCGTATTATCTCCGAAACGTAGCATGCGCATTAGGAAAGCAACACCATGCCCTCGATCAAGACCACTGCTCTCGCCGGCCTCTGCGCTCTCGCCGCGTTCAGCGCCGTCTCAACCGCTCAAGCTGGCCCGCTACCGGCGTTTGGCGACACCGTTTCCGTGACCAAAGATACTCCAGCGACCCGTGATACCGCCACCATCAGCTTTGCTGGGCTACCGAGTGGCCAACCGCTGTCCGTTTATACCGCGCCAGAACTGCTCTCCGGCACCTTCGCAACGACCGGCGTGTTAAACCTGCTGGCCTACTGCACCGACCTGTATAACTATTCAGGATCGGCCACTTATACCGTTGGCAACCTGACTAGCAGCCACCAATCGAACGGCACATCTGATCTCAGTAGCACCCAACTGAATAACATTGGCACGTTAATCAACAATGCCAACAAAAACCCTAACGTGGATCAGGCGGCGACACAACTGGCAATCTGGTCGGTTGAATACGGTGCGGCTTTCAGCTTCACGAACGCATCGGGCAGTACCGCCGCCGATGAGGCAAACTATATCGGCGTGTTGAACGGCAGCGCCCCGCAAGGCGTCATCCTATATCAGTTGCAGTCGCCCACAACTCAAGGTTTTGCCTTTGTTGAGCCGGTCCCGGAGCCCGCCTCGATGGCCTTGCTGGGTGCTGGCCTGATCGGCCTGATCGTTGTGGCCCGCCGTCGGTAGTCAACACTGGCAGCCTGTTAAGCCAAATCTAGTTTCCGCACCTGCTTTAGGGTCACCACACGATCTGTCCTAAAATGATATGGGGCCACCCTCCAAGGCAACAGAAAGTCCTGCGGGCTTTTGGCGCGCTGCTACCTTCCTGCCTGTTGGGCTGAGTCATCTCATTGGTCTAATTAGTACTAAATTACATAGGAGCCATTCTCCGCATGGCGTGCAGTACAGGGAATCATCGAGGATAGAGACGGTCGGGTTGTTCGCTACAGCGTTTCGCCTCCGTTAAGTGTATCCCCTGCCGGTTGGTTGCGTAACGTGTTGCTGTTGGCTCGTCGCGCAGGGAGGGCGTAGCCCGACCGGAGAGGCGAGCCAACAGCAATGGCAAAATTCATGCGGCTGCTGCTAACGGCGGCAACTGGGTGAAGTAGGCTTGGTCCGGCGTCCGCGCGCCAAGGCTCGCGTGCGGCCGCTTGGCGTTGAAGAAATCCAGATACCGGCCGATCAGCCTGCGGGCTTCAGCGACTGTTTCATAGGCCCGCAGAT
>JGI12053J15887_10001105_pt1 | contig 12109 bp, 10 predicted proteins | sample MedBloCAOM1_O3_FD_15887 | JGI IMG/M metagenome (IMG submission 15887)
CTGCTCGGTGTCGCCCANGGCTCGACGCAGCCCGGCCGCACCGTGATCATGCGCTGGAATGGCGGCAAGCGCGGCGATCAGCCGGTTGCCTTCGTCGGCAAGGGCGTTTGCTTCGACACCGGCGGCATTTCCATCAAGGGCGCAGCAAACATGGAGGAAATGAAGGGCGATATGGGGGGCGCTGCTTGCGTCGTTGGACTGATGCACGCACTGGCTGCACGGAAGGCGAAGGTCAATGCTGTGGGCGCCATCGGCCTTGTCGAGAACATGCCCGACGGCAACGCACAACGGCCCGGCGATATCGTGACGTCGATGTCCGGCCAGACCATCGAGATCATCAACACCGATGCCGAAGGCCGGTTGGTGCTGGCCGACGTGCTCTGGTATGTGGCGAAGAAGTTCAAGCCGAAATTCATGGTCGATCTGGCAACGCTGACCGGCGCGATCATGGTGGCGCTCGGCACCGAATACGCCGGGCTGTTCTCCAACAATGACGAATTGGCCGAACGGTTGACCCAGATCGGGCTGACGACGGGGGAACGGGTCTGGCGCATGCCGCTCGGACCGGAATACGACAAGCAGATCGATTCGCGGTTTGCGGATATGAAGAACACCGGCACCCGCCACGGCGGCTCGATCACCGCCGCGCAGTTCCTGCAGCGTTTCGTCGATGACACACCATGGGCGCATCTCGATATCGCGGGAACGGCGATGGGCGCGCCGAAATCGGAAATCAATCACAGCTGGGGTTCGGGTTACGGCGTTCGCCTGCTGGAGCGGCTGGTCGCGGAGTATTACGAAGCAAAGCGATGACGGAAGTTCTGTTTTACCATCTGCAAAACATGTCGCTCGAAAGCGTGTTGCCGCCCTTGCTGGAAAAATCGCTGGAGCGCGGCTGGCGCGTTGTCGTGCAGTCGACGTCGCAGGAGCGTGCGGACGCGCTCGACGCTCATTTGTGGACCTATCGCGACGATTCATTTTTGCCGCACGTCACCTGGCGCTCAGGCGATGCGCAGGATCAGCCGATCGTGCTGGTGGTGGAAGAGGGCAACCCGAACCGGGCCAATGTCCGGTTTCTGATCGACAATGCCGCTTTGCCTGCGGATTGCGACGCCTATGATCGGATGGTTCTGGTTTTTAACGGCGACGACGGCGATGCGCTCGCGGCGGCTCGGGGTGCCTGGACGGATTGCAAGACGCGGGGGTTCGAAGTCACGTATTGGCAGGCCGACGAGCGGGGCCGGTGGCAGCGGCGGGAATAGCGATTCGCTGCAATTAATGATAATCTGCAGTTTCGGCCTGCGAGCTTGCGCACAGCCACGGTCGTGCCGCAAAGTGATGGTGGGAACAAGCGCTTAAGCAACGGTGGGGAACTTAAGCAATCGTGCGAGACAAATACCGTCATCGAAAACGACTGTTGGCGTTGCTTCTGTTGGCCCCTGTGATCGCGGGCTGCTCGAGCACGTCCGATATGTTTTCGTCCGATCTTCTGTCGAAAGATGCGGAATGGTTCTCGCGCCCGGGCCGGCTGTTCATCAGAAACATTTCGATTGAAACGCCGCCGCTGACGCCCAACAAGCCGGTTGCGGCAAACGATTTGGTCAGCGCCGAAGGGTTTTGCCCGGGAATGGCGCCCCCGGCCGGGCCTGCCGACGCCAACGCATTGACCGACGGTGCTGCCGGCGCGCCGGCCCCCTCGACATCAGGCACGGTGGCGCTTGGTCATACCGAATGCGATGTCGTGCGCGGCATCGGCGCGCCCGACAGCGTCAGTCTCTCGAATAATGCACGCGGCGATCGGGTTGCGATTGTCAACTATTCGAAGGGCCAGCGCGCCGGAATCTACACCTTCACATCCGGGCGCCTGAGTTCGATCGAGCGGGGACCCGAGCCGGTGGCGCCGCCGAAGACTGCCAAGTCCAAAGCGAAGAAAAAGCCAGCCGCGACCTGATCGTCCCCCTGGATTCTCCGCGCCTGGATTTGCTCAGCCGGCCGCTTCGTCATATTGCGAACTCGCCGCCAGCCATTCTTCCTCGGCCCGCTGCAAGGCGCTTTCTGCTCCGGCCCGCGCCTTCGTGAGTTGGGCAGCCTGCTTCGGGTCGCGCGTGAACAGATCCGGCAGCGCAAGCGCGGTATCTATTTTCGAGATAATGCCGTTGATGCGCGCGATCTCGGCTTCCGCCTCGGAAATCTTCTGCTTCAGCGGGACCCGCTTTTCGCTCCGGTTGCGCGCAGGCTTGTCGCGGCCGTTGCCGCGCTCGCTGCCGGCGCGGTCGCGCGAATTCGTGCGCATGCCGCGTGCCGACAATACCATGCGCCTGTAATCGTCGAGGTCGCCGTCGTAGGTCGTAACGGTATGATCGGCTACGACCCATAATTGATCGGCGCAGGCTTCGATCAGATAGCGATCATGCGAGACCATGATGACGGCGCCCGGAAATTCGTTGATCGCTTCGGCAAGCGCGGCACGGCTGTCGATGTCCAGATGGTTGGTCGGCTCGTCGAGAATGATCATGTTGGGACCGAAGAAAGTCGCAAGCCCCAGCAGCAGCCGCGCTTTTTCGCCGCCCGACAGGCTCTTGACCAAGGTGTCGCCGGCCTTGCCCGAGAAGCCGATCGCGCCGGTGCGCCCACGCACCTTGGTCTCAGGCGCGTCCGGCATCAGCTTGCGAACGTGATCGTAGGGCGAACCGTCGAGATTGAGCTCATCGACCTGATGCTGCGCGAAATATCCGACCGAGAGTTTGTCCGCGCGAGTGACACGGCCGGAGAACGGCGGCAGTTTGTTGGCAAGCAGCTTGACCAGCGTTGACTTTCCGTTGCCGTTGGAGCCGAGCAAAGCGATGCGGTCGTCGGTGTCGATGCGCAAAGTAACGCGGTTGAGCACGGGCTTTTTCGGATCATAGCCGACCGAGACCTCATCGACCGCGATGATGGGCGGCGACAGCATCTTCTCAGGCGTGGGAAATGAAATTTCACGCACATCCTGCGTTACCAGCGCGGTGACGGGCTTCATCTTTTCCAGCATCTTGACGCGGGACTGGGCCTGGCGGGCTTTCGAGGCTTTGGCCTTGAAGCGATCGACAAAGGCTTGCAGTCGCTTGCGCTCGTCAGCCTGCCGCTTCGCGTGCTTGGCATCCAGCATTTCGCGCGTGGCGCGCTGTTCTTCGAACGAAGAGTAAGTCCCCTTGTACAGTGTCAGCTTGCCGCGATCGAGGTGCAGGATCTGATCGACCGAGGTGTCGAGCAGATCGCGGTCATGGCTGATGACGATCACGGTTCGCGGATAGTTGGCCAAATGATCTTCAAGCCACAGCGTGCCTTCGAGATCGAGATAGTTGGTCGGCTCGTCCAGCAGCAGAAGATCGGGAGCGGCGAACAATGTCGCGGCGAGTGCGACGCGCATGCGCCAGCCGCCGGAAAATTCCTGGCACGGCCGGGCCTGATCCGCGGTGGAAAATCCGAGGCCGTTGAGGATCGCGGCGGCGCGGGCGGGCGCCGAATGGGCGTCGATGTCGACGAGCCTGGTCTGGATTTCCGCGATCCGGTGGGGATCATGAGCGCTGTCGGCCTCCCGCAGCAGCGCATCGCGCTCCACATCGGCCTTGAGCACGACATCGATAAGACTGTCGGGACCGTCGGGTGCTTCCTGCGCGAGACTGCCCACGCGCCAGCGCGGAGGGATCGCGATGGTTCCGGTTTCGGTCGGCAATTCGCCGCGGATCGCGCTAAACAGCGTCGATTTACCGACACCATTGCGGCCAACCAAGCCGACGCGGGCGCCAGGCACGATCTGCGCAGAGCCATGATCGATCAGAAGCCGTCCGGCAATCCGGACCGATATGTCGGTGATTGAAAGCATGCGGCGTTGTCACCGGAGCCGCTGCCAAACGCAACCGGTTTGTGCGCGAAATTTCGCTTCCCTCGTCCGCATGTGCTGAAAATTCGCGCAGCTAGTTCGAGAGCCGCCGGCGGTCCTCGCGATCCTGCCTGCGCAGTTCATCCATCAGATGCTGGAGATAGGGCGAAAGACGCGAAGTATCGGGACGCAGGCTCTGCTGCAGCCGTTCGCCTACGGCGTCGCAAATCGATCGGCTCGTCTTGCGATCGATTTGTTCGCTGTTCTCGGTGATTCGGCTGTTCATGACGGGTTCCGCCAAATGTCCATCCAAGTGCCATTCCAAATGAGATGACACTGCACCAAGTCATTGGGATGGAATTTGTTTCCCGCCGCGGACCGATTGCATGCCTTTCTAGTAAAAATCGCATGAGAGTGGCATGCGGTTCCACTTCCCGAACTCTGATGAAAAGCCCCGGCCAACGGGGCCGGGGCTTTTTGAGGTTTCAGCTCAGTAGCAGCGGTTTACCAGGCGCCAGCGGGGGCCCCACGGCGTCGGGACCAATCGCCGCACATAGCAGCCGCCGTAACCACCATAATAGGCGGGGCCACCGACGAAGAAGCGGGGACCACCCCAGCCCCAGCCGTGATGCCAACCACCACCGTGCCAGCCGTGACCACCCCAGGCGGAGGCGGAGGTCGGCGCCAACGCGGCCGCACCGAGCGAAGCCGCGGCAACTGCAACAAGCGAGAGTTTGCGTAACATGGTCGTCTCCTCAAGGTTCGGCGCGGTCGGCGCCATCGGTAAAATTGCCGCCGTAGCGCCCCCCTGAACTTGCGAGGCGTTCGGTCGATTGAAGCCTATCGTTTGCAAGGTGAACGGAGCCGGGATGTTCGTTTCAGAAAAGGTTCATCTTCGTGAAATTGTTGTAATTCCGGGTGCCGGTTGTTTGGCTGGATCGGGCGCATTTCGCCGGATCGCTTGCCGTTCGCCGAGGGCGCCGATATAAGCGCCGCAACTCCCGATCCGCGCTTTTCAAGGACGAAATCATGGCGATTGAACGCACCTTCTCGATCATCAAGCCCGACGCGACCGCGCGCAATCTGACCGGCGCGATCAATGCGCTGATCGAGAAGGCCGGACTTCGGATCGTGGCCCAGAAGCGCATTCGCATGACCCGTGACCAGGCCGAGACTTTCTACGCCGTCCACAAGGCGCGTCCGTTCTTTGGCGAGCTGGTGGATTTCATGATTTCCGGTCCGGTCGTCGTTCAAGTTCTCGAAGGCGAAAACGCCGTGCTCAAGCACCGCGACGTGATGGGCGCGACCGATCCTTCCAAGGCGGCCGATGGTACGATCCGCAAGCTGCACGCGAAGTCGATCGGTGAAAACTCGGTGCATGGTTCCGATGCCCCGGAGACGGCGGCAATCGAAATCGCCCAGTTTTTCTCAGGCAATGAAATCGTCGGCTAATTTTTAAAAGCTGCGGCACGCAATAGCCGCGCGGGACGGCCGGCTGGCCGAGGGGAATGCACTGTGAACTGGCTGCTGCAAATTTTCGATCCGGCGACCATAGGGACCTTTGTCAGCCAGTTTCATAGCGAGATGCTGCAGCCGGTTTTTTGGGTCGCGGTCGGCAAGATCATCTGGATCAACGTGCTGCTGTCGGGCGACAACGCGCTGGTGATCGCGCTGGCGTGTCGTGGGCTGGAGCCGCGCCACCGGCTCTGGGGCATGATCCTTGGCGCCGGCGCCGCCGTTATTCTGCGCATTATCTTCACCAGCATTGTCGTGACACTGATGGAACTGCCGTACCTCAAGCTGGTCGGCGGGCTGGCGCTGCTCGTGATCGCCGCGAAACTGCTAGTGCCCGAACAGGAGGATGAGGAAGGCGTCGAATCCGCGTCGCATTTGTGGGCGGCGGTGCAGATCGTCGTGGTCGCGGACATCGTGATGAGCCTCGATAACGTGATCGCGGTCGCCGCCGCCGCCAATGGCAGCGTTCCGCTGTTGATCCTCGGCCTCGCGATCAGCATTCCCCTGATCGTTGCCGGCGCCGCGCTGATCATGGCGCTGCTCAATCGTCTGCCGATCCTGGTATGGGCCGGCGCAGCCTTGCTGGGCTGGATCGCGGGTGATGTCATTGCGACCGATCCGGCTGTACATCCGAAGTTGCAGGCCCTTTTCGCGGGCCCGCTCGGCGCCAAGCTCGACGCATCGCTGGCATTGTTCGGAATTGCACCGCCTTTTGCCGGCGGAGGCAATGGGGCCGAGATTGTCTGTGCCGTGCTCGGGGTTATCGTGGTGCTGGTCGCGGGATCGATCTGGCGGAGGCGCAGTCTGCGGAGCTCAGGACATCCTGCGGCGCAAGCTGCGGGTGAGGTGGCCCAGCCGATCGACCGGCCGTAAGTGCGCGATCTCAGGAGATCGCCGTCCGCCGACAGGCCATAATGCATCGACGAGATCGACCATTCGGTGCTCGAACACCGGCACCGGCTTGTGGACCTCCAGGCGCAGAATATGCTGAAGCGATTAGCGGTATCCGAGCGAACCCACCATCGATCCGAAGCTGTATCAGGCGTTTGATCGGCAGGAACTGCTGTTCTCTGTTTCGCCGACCGCCGAACAATTTTCCTCCACGCCATCGGACGACTTCGCTGCCCGGCTTCACCGCAACGGTTACGTCGTATGGCACGACGTAGCGACCATCGAGCAGGCCCTGAATACGGCGATGGGGGCGATTGGCGCGCTCGCATCGTGCGAGCCATATTCCGCGTTTGGATGCGGTACGTTTCGTCTCGCCAAGGCGGATCGCACACCCGTTTGCGACGCCATCATCGACGCGGAGTTTCAGTCGTTGCACTTCGATTAAGGCCTTCCGATACTCTCTCGCGCATACCCCGCGCAAGCGCGGTATCCAGTACGCCCCGGCCTCTCGATTCCATCACTGATGTCTCGGAGTACTGGATCACCCGCTTTCGCGGGTGATGACTGCCTACAGCCCGTCGGGGCAAATCAGCCGACCTATCAACCGGAGTTTGAAGAGTGAACGCGGAATTGCGTGTGACAGAGAAGTTTCCAAGCCACAGGGATGAAAATCAATTGATCGGGGTATAAGAGGCGATACGCGCATCACTTGCTGGGAGGAAGGGCGATGATGAAGCGAATGATCATCGTTGCTTGTCTTGCCATTCTGACCGGACTGGCAAGAGCTGCGAGCGCCCCTGAAGGACAGACCGCTTACTTTGAGAGCAGCGGACGCCGGGTTGCAATGGATGTGGTTCGACCCGCCAGGCCCGGGCCCAATCCCGCTATCCTGCTTCTCTACGGGCGCGGCGGCCTGAGTTTTTATGGGACGGATTTCGCCCAGCTTGCCCGCAAGCTGGCCGATGCCGGCTTTACCGTTCTGACACCTCACTATTTCGATGCGAGCGACAGCCCCGATTCCCCCGAAGTGACCGAAATCCGCTTTGAGACTTGGCGCAAAGCATTGGGCGATGCCTTGACCTTCACGGCTGGCCTTCCGGACCTCGATCCCAGGCGGATTGGGGTCGTCGGCGTATCGCTCGGAGGTTTCCTCGCTGCCGTCGAGGCGGTGCAAAATGATCGCATCTCCGCACTGGTCTCTGAATCCGCGGGGGTTTCAACGTGGTTTCCACCGCACCCGATGCGAATGCCACCGCTTCTGATCGTACATTCACGCGAGGACACGACGGTGCCGATGTCGGACGCCGAACATCTCGCCGAGATCGCCCGGTCCTTCCGTGTTGAACCGGAATTTGCGCTCTATGATGGACGAAAGCATGTGTTGACCGGAGATTCTGCTCGATCTTCCGAGGACCGGATCGTGGAATTTTTCACGCGCGTTCTGCAACAGCGCGCTCCCTAACGCCTTACGATCGATCCGGAGCGGCCGACCAGCCGTGCCAGCTGCTTGAAACGGCTGCCGACGCGATCGGCGACGAGATCGACCAGTTTGTGCTCGAACACCAGCATCAGCTTGCGGCCGCGGCTTCGAAAGTGGGTCGCTGGCAATACGCCCGGCCGCGCCGCCGATATCAGATGGGCGACGCGAAACGCCGCGCCGAGCACGCGGGCACGCTCGACCATGGCCAGCGGCAGCAGATTACGAATAAGCGCCGGCGGTTCGTTTTGTTCGCTTAAGCCCGCATAACGATAGAACACCGATAGCGCGACAAACGCCCTGCCTTGATGACTGACGGCGCCGAAATTTCCATTGGTNATGAGATTGAGCGTCTCCTCGCCGCGGTGATCGGGATGCACCCGCCATCCGATGTCTGACAGCAGGCAAGCGGCATGGCGCAGGCGCCGATCCTCGTCGGTTTCCCGCAACCTTACGACCCGCACCAGACGATCGGTCCATTCAATCAATTCTTCAGCGTGGCGCGCCGATCGCGACAGGATTTCGTTTAGCTCCTGCGCAGCGCAGATCAATCCGTCCTTGGCGCGCTCGGCCTGCGGCAGCTTCTCGTAAAGCAATCCTTCGCGCACCCCGAAGGTCGAAAACACAATGGTCTTCGGCCTCGCGACACGAATGACGTATTCGAGAACAAGGGCCGCATAAGTCAGTAACGGCCGTCGTGCATCGGCGACGGCTTCGATATTGGCTAACATGTTCGCCGACGCCAGACGGCGCAGGCGCATCGCGAAATCGAGCGCATCCGCCGCCGGGATCGAGTAGCCATGCATGACGCGCAGCGGGTAATCGCTCTGGATGATGTGAATGCGCGCCAGCGCCCGCCATGTTCCTCCGACCGCGTAAAAGTTGCGGCCGCGGCCGGCCTTCAGTTGGGCGAGCCCCGAAAGCTCGTTCCTGACGATACGCTCGGCGCGCTTCAGCGACTTATGCGATAAGTCCTGCAAGGCGAGGCTTCCGAGCGGGAGCGTCACGCCGCGGTGAACACGGTTGCCCTTCACGTCGATCAATTCCAGCGAACCGCCGCCGAGATCGCCGACGATGCCGTCCGGTTTGTGAATGCCGGACACGACGCCGAGCGCGGATAATTTCGCTTCGCGCGGGCCGGACAGGATTTCGATTCTGACGCCGCAGATGCGCTCCGCCTTGGCGATGAAGTCGGGGCCGTTGGTGGCGTCACGGCAGGCGGCGGTGGCGATCGCATAGACGCGGCCGACTTTCATCACCCTGCAGAGCGCGCGAAAGCGCCGTAACGCCGTCAAGGCCTTGGCGACGGCGTCCGGCGCCAGCAGCCCCGTGGTCTGAACCTCTCGACCGAGCCCGCACAGGGTTTTTTCGTTGAACAGCGTAACCAGATTTCGCGTCAACGATTCGTAGACGACGAGACGCACCGAGTTCGAACCGATGTCGATGACCGCGACGCTGGATGCGCGCTTGCGCGGCCGCTTCACCGGAAAGACCCCTTATGACGAATGTTGACGTTCCGTTCGGCGCGTGAGGCGGCGCGGCGAAGATTCCTTGAGCGACTTTCCACGGCCTGACAGACTCGGATTCGTCATGAAATAATTATGCAGGTTGAAAGGCTCCTCGCCCTTCGCGGCCTTCATACGCGTTGATGATCCATCCGGCAACAATTGCCAGCTCTGCTCGGTATCCTTGAGATTCGCGACCATGATCTGTTCGAGAACCTGCTGATGCACCGTGGGATTTTGCAGCGGACAAAGGATTTCGACGCGCCGGTCGAGGTTGCGCGGCATCATGTCGGCGGACGAGATATACACAGCAGCTTTTGCGCTGGGCAGGCCCTGTCCCATCCCAAAGCAGTAGATTCGGCCATGTTCGAGGAAACGGCCTATGATCGATTTGACACGGATGTTCTCCGAAAGTCCGGGTATGCCGGGCCGCAGGCAGCAAATTCCGCGCACCACCAGTTCGATCGATACGCCAGCCTGCGATGCTTCATACAGGGCGTCGATGATGTCGGGATCGACCAGCGAGTTCATCTTCATCCAGATCGCGGCCGGCCTGCCGTGACGGGCGTGGCTGGTCTCGCCGCGAATATGTTCGAGCATGCGCTTGCGCAAGGTGAGCGGCGATACCGCCATCTTCTCGATGTCGCTCGGTTCCGCATAGCCGGTGATGTAGTTGAAGACCCGCGCGGCGTCGCGCCCAATGATCGGATCGGATGTGAAGTAGGACAGATCGGTGTAGATGCGGGCGGTCACGGGGTGATAGTTCCCGGTGCCGGTGTGGACGTAGGTCGTGAGGCTGCCGCCCTCGCGGCGCACGATCAGCGACAGCTTGGCGTGGGTTTTCAGTTCGATAAATCCGTACACCACCTGCACGCCGGCGCGTTCGAGGTCGCGCGCCCAGCGGATGTTGGCTTCCTCATCGAACCGCGCCTTGAGTTCGACCAGCGCCGTCACTGACTTTCCGGCTTCCGCGGCCTCGGCCAGCGCCCGCACGATCGGCGAGTTGTTCGAGGTGCGGTAAAGCGTCTGCTTGATGGCGACGACATCGGGGTCGCGCGCGGCCTGCTGCAGAAACTGCACCACGACGTCGAACGATTCATAGGGATGATGGACGATCAGATCCTTTTGCCGGATCGCCGCAAAAATATCGCCGCCATGGTCGCGCACGCGTTCGGGGTGACGGGGTACATAGGGTGCGAATTCGAGGTCGGGACGGTCGAGCCTTGTCAGTTGCGATAGCTCGTTCATCGCCAGCACGCCGTCGACCAGCAGGACCTCGTCGTCGGCGGTCGAAAGCGCCTGTTGCACGAATGCGCGCAGTTCCTCCGGCATCTTGGCTTCGATTTCGAGCCGGATCACCGATCCCCGCCGCCGCCGCTTCAACGCGGTTTCGAACAGCCGGACCAGATCTTCCGCCTCTTCCTCGATTTCGAGTTCGGAGTCCCTGATGATGCGGAAAGCGCCCTGACCTTTGACCGTATAGCCGGGGAACAGCCGGCCGATGAACAGGCCGGTGGCCTGCTCCAGCGTAATCAATCGCACCGTGCCATCCTTGCCGGAGGGCAGGCGGATGAAGCGATCGATCTTGCCGGGCATGCGAATGAGCGCGTTCATCGGTTTGCCGTCGGAGACCCGCGCCAGATGCAGCGCGACGGTAAATCCGAGGCTCGGGATAAACGGGAAGGGATGCGCGGGATCGATCGCCAGCGGCGTCAGCAACGGGAAAATATTGTGGAGGAAATGATCCTCGATCCAGCTTCGTTCGATCTTGGTAACGTCACGGCCATCGACGAGAACGATGCCCACCTCGGCCAGGATACCGCGCAGATCGCGCCAGATCGCCTGCTGGTCGATGGCGAGCTTTGAAACGGTCTCGTTGATGAGGACAAGCTGCTCGGAGGGGGTCAGACCGTCCGGACTGCGCTCGGTAATGCCCTCGCGGACCTGGGCCTTGATGCCGGCCACGCGGACCATGAAGAACTCATCAAGGTTATTGGCGGAAATAGACAGAAATCGCACCCGTTCGAGCGCGGGATGGCCGGGATTGACCGATTCCTCCAGCACCCGGCGATTGAAATGCAGCCAGGAAAGCTCGCGATTGATGAAGCGTTCGGGGCTGGTGGCCATGCTTGGACCGGCCTCGACCTCCGCCTCTTTCTCTTTAATTACAATAGCTTGCGCGGATTCCATCAAGGGTTAGATCCATCTCAAAGCAGACCGCGGCGCGATTCCGCACAAACGCGGGCCAAAGCATGTGTTATCGCGATGACGTTTCAATGACATTGATGTTCCTGCCGGAGGCGCCGTCAAGATGAGGCCGGGGCCCGGGTATCAACCATTGCGCAACAATTCAGCCGCCAGCGCCCGGGTTACCGGCCGGCCCAGCCGCAAGGCTTCGGTATCCAGGAGCTCAACGGCCTGCCGCACAGCCGCATAAGACCGCTCAATCCGGGTTGCGAGATAACTCACCACGCTCTCGTCGACGGCCAGTTGGCGATCCGCGCAGAATTTGACGATCAGGGCGCGAAACAGCTGGTCGTCAGGCGGCAGCAGCGACACAACAGGCACGGCGCGCAGACGCGATCGCAGATCGCGCAACTCGGTCTCGAACGCCAGCGGCGGCACGCGCGCGGTGATCAGGACGAACGCCTCATCTTCGCGGGCGAGATTCATCAGGTGAAACAGCGCCCGCTCATCGAAGTCCGACGATCTCAAATCTTCCACCACCAGCGCCCCGGTCGCCAGCGCGCCCGGCACCGTGGCTGCGGTCAGCGCATGTGCCGTAGTCGAGCGCGCGCCCGCTTCCTCGGCCCAGATGGCGGCGAGATGGCTCTTGCCGGAACCCTCCGGTCCTACCAGCAG